>CAACXA010000205.1_pt1 | contig 20377 bp, 20 predicted proteins | sample 2275811 | NCBI WGS metagenome assembly CAACXA01 (sample SAMEA5312478, study PRJEB27640) | indoor metagenome | biome: indoor environment; feature: uncontrolled; material: tiles wood | place: Germany | collected 2014-07-07 | reverse complement strand
GGATCCACTCCACGATCTGGCCCTCGTAGTTGGACTGTTCGAAAACCACGTCCAGTCCGAATTCGGAGGCCTTTACACGAACGTTGGCTTCAACGTCCGCGAGGGTCGTGTGGCCGTAGATCTCGGGCTTGCGCGTTCCGAGGGTGTTCAGGTTGGGGCCGTTCAACACGAAGATCGGGAGCTCGCTCATGCTCCCATTCAACACGACTTCAACGCGACGACGCCGCTCGGCGACCGTTTCGGACGAAAGGTCACCGAGCGGCGTCGGCGGTGGGTGAAGGCGATCGGCTACTTGGTGCCGAGCGAATCCACGATCTGCTGCATGACCGTCTGGTCCGCGAGCGTGGACACGTCGCCCACGGGACGATCCTCGGCCACGTCCTTGAGGAGGCGGCGCATGATCTTGCCGGAGCGGGTCTTGGGCAGCTCGGGGACGATCAGGACTTTCTTGGGCTTGGCAATCGGGGAGATCTCCTTGCCCACGTGAGCGCGGATCTCTTCGGAGAGTTCAGCCTGGTCGCGGCCTTCGGAGGTCGCCTGGTCCGAGAGGATGACGAACGCGAACACTGCCTGACCGGTGGTCTCGTCCGCGGCACCCACCACTGCGGCCTCGGCCACGGACGGGTGGGACACCAGAGCGGACTCGATCTCCGGGGTGGAGAGACGGTGGCCGGACACGTTCATGACGTCGTCCACGCGACCCAGGATCCAAACGTCGCCGTCGGCGTCGCGCTTGGCGCCGTCACCGGCAAAGTACTTGTCGCCGAACTGGGCCCAGTAGGTGTTGACGAAGCGATCGTCGTCACCCCAGATGGTGCGCAGCATGGACGGCCACGGCTTGCGGACGACCAGGAAACCGTCGGTCTCGTTGGGCAGGGAATTGCCGGCGTCGTCCACGACGTCCACGGCGATACCCGGCAGCGGGATCTGTGCCGAACCCGGCTTGGCCTCGGTCACGTCCGGCAGCGGGGAGATCATGATGGCGCCGGTCTCGGTCTGCCACCAGGTGTCCACGATGGGGCACTTGCCGCCACCGATGTGCTTGTGGAACCAGGTCCACGCCTCCGGGTTGATGGCCTCGCCCACGGTCCCCAGCAGGCGCAGGGTGCTGAGGTCGAATTCGGCGGGGATGTCCTCGCCCCACTTCATCATGGTGCGGATGGCGGTGGGGGAGGTGTAGAGGATGCTCACGCCGTACTTCTGCACGATCTCCCAGAAGCGGCCGCGGTGCGGGGAATCCGGGGTGCCTTCGTAGATCACCTGGGTGGCGCCGTTGAGCAGCGGACCGTAGGCGATGTAGGTGTGGCCGGTGACCCACCCGACGTCTGCGGTGCACCAGTACACGTCCGTCTCGGGCTTGAGGTCGAAGACGTTCTTGTGAGTGAAGGCAGCCTGGGTCAGGTAACCGCCGGTGGTGTGCAGGATGCCCTTGGGCTTACCGGTGGTGCCGGAGGTGTAGAGGATGAACAGGGGATCTTCAGCACCCTGCTCGGAAGGGGTGTGCTCGGTGCTTGCGGCTTCGAGAGCCTCGTGCCACCACACGTCACGGCCGTTCTCGAAGGGAACGTCGCTGCCGTTGCGCTTGACCACGAGCACGTGCTTGACGGACTCGCCACCCTTGGACAGGGCCTCGTCCACGGCGGGCTTGAGCTGGGTGGGCTTGCCACGGCGGTAGGAACCGTCCGCGGTGACCACGAGCTTGGCCTCGCCGTCGTCAATGCGGGAGCGCAGGGCGTCTGCGGAGAAGCCGCCGAAGACCACGGAGTGGATGGCACCGATACGGGCGCAGGCCAGCATGGTGATGACGGCTTCCGCGATCATGGGCATGTACACGGCCACGCGGTCGCCCTTGGAGACACCCAGAGCTTCCATGGCGTTGGCGGCCTTGGAGACCTCGTCCTTGAGCTCCGAGTAGGTGTAGGACTTGCTGTCACCGGGCTCGCCCTCGAAGTGCAGGGCCACGCGATCGCCGTTGCCGGCCTCCACGTGACGGTCCACGGCGTTGTAGGCGGCGTTGAGCTTGCCGTCCTCGAACCACTTGGCGAACGGCGGATTGGACCAGTCCAGGACCGAGTTGAACGGGGTGGACCAGCTCAGTAGATCGCGGGCCTGGTTCGCCCAGAACTCCTCACCCTGATCCTCAGCCTGCTGGTACAGCTCTGCGGTGGCGTTCGCCTGCGCGGCAAATTCCTGGCTGGGCGCGTACGTGCGCTGTTCCGATGCGTTTGAGTCCTGAGACATGGCACTCCTTCGTGTGTCGCTACATGGCCATTGACCGCGCAAGTACTCCCTGCGTGGCGCAGTTCACATTTGATCCCAGCGTAGTGGACTTCTCGTTGCCACACCCAACCGAACCGCGGGCGTGGAATATCAAGTCGTGCTGTGACATCCCGGGCCTCGAAACGCGTTTGACCCGGGGTGCCCGGCCCAGCATGATCGAGACTATGGACAACCCCGTAGCTGCCGAGCACATCCGCCACGTCACGCCGGATGAGGCAGCCAAGGCGGCAGCGCGGCGTCGTCGGGCGGGGGAGGAAAGCTCACTCTCCGTGACCCGCCGAGCGCGGAAGATCCAGCGGATTCTCGCCGAAACCTACCCGTACGCCGTGGCCGAATTGGATTTCGACGACGCCTGGCAGCTTCTCGTGGCCACGGTGCTGTCCGCGCAGACCACCGACGTGCGCGTGAACTCGGTGACGCCCATCCTGTTCGCGACCTACCCCGGGCCGCAGGATTTGGCCGAGGCTGAGTCCGAATCCGTGCAGGAGATCGTGCGGCCGCTGGGCTTCTACCGCTCCAAGGCACGATCAATCCAAGCGCTCGCCAATCGCGTGGTGGACGAATACAACGGCGAGGTGCCCGGGAAACTCAAGGATCTGGTCACGCTGCCGGGGGTGGGGCGCAAGACCGCGAACGTGGTGCTCGGCAACGCGTTCGGGGTTCCGGGCGTCACCGTGGACACGCACTTCGGGCGGCTTGCCCGCAGGCTGGGATGGACCACCCAGGAGGACCCGGTCAAGGTGGAAAAGGACGTCACCGCCCTGTTTCCGCCCAAGGTTTGGACGGAGCTGTCCCACGAGCTGATCTACCATGGCCGCCGCATCTGCCATTCGCGGAAGCCCGCTTGCGGAGTGTGCCCGATCGCGGATTTGTGCCCCTCCTACGGAGAGGGCCCCACCGATCCGCAGGTGGCGCGCAAGCTACTCGCCTATGAATTGAAACCCGGCCGCGAAGAACTGCTGGACCGGTACATGAACGGTGCCACGCGGCGAGAGCTGCGGGCCGAGGGGCACACGCTCAGCGCGTGAGTCGTGAAAGGACACCCATGAAACCTACGTCGCCCGGAACCGTTCACGCCCGCGAACAATTGTTGAAGTTGGCCCAAGAGGGGCACACGGTCTACATGGAGGACCGCGAGCCGTGGCGGATTGGAGAGCTTGCCGAGGACTACCGGCAGTCTGCCGTGCTGATCCTGTTCGGTGCGCTGGACCAAGTGCCCTCGGAATACGAGGAGCACGGTGAGGGGCCGGGGCGCGACTTGGACGTGTTGCTCGTCCAACGCTCGGCGAACCTGCGCTCGCACCCCGGTCAGGTGGCGTTCCCAGGCGGTCGCCTGGATCCACCGGACGGTGAGTTGGGTGAACTGATGACCGTTCCCGGTGGCGAGGTGAGCGCTCCGCACGTGCGCGGTGCGCTGCGGGAGGCCCATGAGGAAACGGGACTGGACCCGGACGGCGTGGAGGTGCTCGGAACCTTGCACCCTGTTCCACTGCCCATCAGTAATCACATGGTTACACCCGTCATCGGGTGGTGGCAGAGCCAGTCCGAGGTGGATGTGGTCGACCATGCCGAGTCCTCGCTGGTGTTCCGGGTTCCGGTGCTGGATCTGATCAACCCCGCGCACCGTTACTACGCGACTGTGACCCGAGGGAATCAGACCTATAAATCTCCGGCCTTTGACGTGCGGGTCAACGAGACCGGCGAAACCGTCACCGTGTGGGGGTTCACCGGCATTGTGATCGATCGGATCTTGGAATGGCTTGATTGGTCGGTCGAATGGGACCACAACGACAAGCGTCCGGCTCCGCTGTAAACCCGTGACGACCTGCCCGGGAAGGCTCAGCAAGTAGCGGGCAGGAGCATGTTTGCTCTGGTCGCGGTCTACTTTGCGTCCGCGTAACTGGTGACCACGCTCGTGGCCACCGGAACTTCCACCGGTACACGGCCGAACACGGTGCGCACCGCCTGATCGGCGGCGTCCAGAACCACTTGCTTGACCTGTTCGGCTTGTTCTTGAGCGCAGTGAACCATGACCTCGTCATGCAGGAAGAAGACGAGGTGCGCGTCCAACCCTTGCCGGTGCAAGCCCTGGCGGATGTGTCCGAGCCAGGCCAACGCCCACTCGGCAGCTGATCCCTGCACCACGAAGTTCCGGGAGAACCGGCCATGGGTCCGCGCCGCTTGGGTCGCGCGGCGCTCACCGGCGGCGGTTTCCGTGGCACGTTGGATCTCGAACCACTCTGGTTCCGGAAGTGGCGACCAACGCCCGAGATAGGTGCAGACCTGTTCTCCGCGTTCACCCACGCGGGCAGCGTGTTCCACATAGCCCACGGCCCGCGGGAACATGCGGGTGAGGTGCGGCATGAAACGGCCGGCCGCTCCCTGGGTTGCTCCGTACATGGCACCGAGTAGTGCGACCTTGGCGTGGGGCCGTTCCTTCAACTCTGAGCCGCGCTCCTGTCCCTGTTGGGCGATGGATTCGTACAGATCTCGATCCCTGGAGGCCTGAGCCAGGGCATCATCGCGGGCCAGGATGGCCAGTACGCGGGGTTCCAGTTGGGCGGCGTCGGCAACGACCAGGGTGCGACCGGGATCCGCGCGCACCGCATCGCGAATGAACTTGGGGATCTGCAACGCTCCGCCGCCGCGTGCGGCCCAGCGGCCGGTGACCACGCCGCCGACCACGTATTCGGGGTGGAAGCGGCCGTTGGTGACCCACGTGTCGAGCCAGTGCCAGCCGGTTGCAGAGAAAATGCGCGACAGTTTCTTGTACTCGAGGACGGGGGCCACGATCTCTTGTCTGCGAGGATCCGGTTGCCCTGCCACCACGGTCCACTCCTTGATCACCCAGGCACGTGTGGAATCGATGTCCACACCGGCGGTGCGCAGCGCCTTGAGGAGCTCGGGAGGAGAATCGGGATTGAGCGTGGGGGCAGCCAGGACTCGGCGAATCTCCTCGGCCAGCTTCTGCATGCGGATGGGGCGTTCGCCCTCTTTCGGGCGGGGGCCCATGGCGTCGGTGAGAATCTGTTCGTGGATTCCTGGATTCCACGGGATTCCCTGGTGACGCATGGTGGCTGCCACCAGCGCACCCTGCGATTCGAGACCCAGCAGCATCTCCAACCGTTTGGGGTTGCGTGCCGTGCTCACGGCGCGGATCTGTTCGGCCAGTTCTGCGACCAAGTCATCCAGGCCGGGACCGCGGTCCGTGGCCATGGCGAACAGCGAGGTTTGTGAGTCCTCCACCGGACGAGGACGTGGACCGGGAACATGTCGGGGGTCTGCCGGTTCGATGACTGGGGTGTACTGCATAGGCCGTGACTCGCCGGAATCGGGGTCCGGTGCTCCGGACCCCGGAGCGTCAGACGCGGTGGCCAGGATCGTTGCGCACAGTCCCAAGTCCCGGCATTTGGTGGCCCACACATCTGCTTCGCACAGGAGCGCGGCGGGCACGGACGTATCCATCCAGGTCCAGACGGGCGGCTGCACGCCTGCTTCCAACGCGGCGGCTTCGCGTGTGGAGACTATGCCAGGGAATTCCTGGTCCGTGACCGTCAGTGGTTGCCCCGCCCGCTGACCGTTGGCCGTGACCACCTGCAGGGTCCAGCCTCCGGCCCCGGTTTCCGCGGGAGCCACCACTATGTGCATGCGCTCATTATCGCGTGGGGCACTGACATGCTCCGGGCGGGCTCAGCGCTCCGCAATGAGTTCGAGTTCGAAGCCGTCCGAAACGCACACACTTTTTCAGTCCGGCGCCGCCACGTCCAGCAGTTCCGCGACCTTTCGAACCGTGCGCATGTTCCGGGCGGTGATGGTCATGTCCGGCAGTTGTTTACCGAGAGCGACCGGCAGTTTGGAAGCATGGATTCCCTTGTCACTGCCGTACCAAATATAGATTTCCGATCCGTCAACCACGATGCGTTCGTCGTCGTGGATCGGTAGCGCGGCCAGATCCAGCTCGGGGACGGGACGGTCGCAGAAGTGCACTTGATACAGCTTGTCGTCGGTGGCGATGTCGCGCAGCGGATCTGCGGCCAGCACCGCCGACAGTTCTTCGAACGTCCGGTGAACGACCGGGCTCAGGACACCGAATTCCGATTCGATGGCCGCTGACAACGTTTTGGCGAACTCCGCGGGGTCGCCTTGACGAACACAGATTAGGTTGCCGCTCTGCAGGTAAGTCTTCACCTCTTGAGCGCCGAGCTGTTCCGTGAGGAGGGCACGCAGCTCTGCCATGGGAACCCTGTTGTTGGCTCCCACATTGATGCCACGCAAGAAGAAAGCCGTTGGTCGGTTCATGGTCAGATCCTACGACCCAGGTGCCCTCCGCTTCTTGTCTCCGACCGGTGAGGTGGCCCGGTCCAACACGGATTTCACCGCGCCGTGGATGGGCGGATAGATCACACCCAGCGTCTCCGGTTTCAAGGGTTTGGAGAGCACCGCCCGCTGATGAGTGAACGTGTCGCGTGACCATTTACCGTGGTAGGTCCCCTGGCCACTGGCACCCTTACCGCCGAAGGGCAGATAAGGACTACCCACATGAGCGACCGGGATCCCGATGCTGACTCCACCGGAGGGCACCTCGTCCATGATGTAGTCGCGAACGGACTTGTCCGTGGCGAAGATGTACAGGGCCAAGGGAGCGTCCCGTGTGAGCATTCGCTGCACGGCTTCCTGAGGACCGCGCACCGGCAGGATGGGCAGGACCGGGCCGAAGATTTCCTCGCTCATCACGGGATCGGATTCGGCCACGGGGTACAGGACGGTGGGCGCGATATAGCGATCCTCCCGATCCACGTCACCGCCGCACACGATCTGCTCCGAACCCTTGGCCGGGAGCATGGCACTCACGCGATCCACCGCGCCGGTGTGGATCATGCGCCCATAGTCTTCCGATTCCTGCGGCCGAGCTCCGAAACTCTCGCGCACGGCTCGCGCGAGTTCCTCCGCCAATGACGCCGCAATGTCCTGGTAAGCATAGATGTGATCCGGTGCCACACACGTCTGGCCGGCATTGACGAACTTGCCCCACACGATCCGGCGTGCGGCCGCATGAAGGTCGACATCGTTGTGCACGTATGTGGGGGACTTCCCACCCAGCTCCAGGGTCACGGGAACGAGATGGCGAGCTGCGCGTTCGGCCACCGCGGTGCCCGTGGCGGTGGAACCCGTGAAGAACACGTGATCGGGGCGGGCATCGATGAGGGCAGTGGCGGCGTCGGCCTGGCCGGTGACTACGGCGACGGCTTCTTGGTCGAAGTAGCGCGGGACCAGCTCGGCAAAGAGCTGTTCGACGGCCGAACTGATCTCACTGGGCTTGATGACCACGCAGTTACCCCCGGCCAGCGCGCCCATGAGCGGAGAAAACTGCAATTGCAGCGGGTAGTTCCACGGCGAGATGATCACCACGACACCCAGCGGGTCGTACCGCACCCACGAACGGGCGGGAAAAAACTGCAACGGCGTGCGAACCGGCTGGTCCTTGTGCCATTTCTTGAGATTGCGACGTGTGTGTTTGAGCTCGGTGATCACCGGATAGATCTCGGTCATTGTGGCCTCGAACGGAGATTTCCCCAGGTCTTCGCCCAGCGCCCTTTGCCACTGCTCCTTGTGATTGAGCAGCATCGCTTCGAGCGCGTTGAGCTGTCCCCTGCGCCATTCCACAGAGCGGGTCCGCCCGGTACGGAAGGTGCTTCGGAGCCTGGCCACAACGTCAGCGTTCATGGATTCAGGTTACGGGTGGCTCCTGACATGCACAGCAGAACACCGGTTGTGGGGAGCGCGGATGCCGCGTGACACAGTAGAAAGATGTCCGACCAGATTCCCGATGATCACGACATCCCCTGGGCCATGCAATTGGTGGTCTACAGGGATCGGCAGTCTCCTGCGCGGCAGGTGGACGTGGCCGAGACCGCCGCGCGCGCCGTCGTCGCCCTGCTTGCGGACCCGCGATCCGCACCTGACGGCCCCTGGTACCCGGCCGTGAAGCACTGGCGCGACGCGCGTATCCGCAAACTGGTGCGCCGCGCGGACGGCAAACGCTGGACCGACGTTCAGGAACTCGACGGCGTGACGGTCACCCAGGCAGGTAGCGGGGAATTCGGCGACGCCGCCGTGCGCGCCTTTGTGCCCGGCCCGGTCAAACCGCTGCCCAAGGAACTGAACAAACTTCAGGTTTCGGGCACAACTTTTCCCGACGACGGCGCTTCAAACGTTACTGACGCGAAGGTCACCGTTGAGGTGCGGCCGGGGCTCGAGATGACCAGTGGCAAGCTTGCGGCCCAGTGCGCCCACGCCGCGCAATTGGCATGGGAGGCCATGTCCGAAGCCGAGCGGGAACAGTGGCGGGCGGACGACTTCAGGGTGCGGGTCGATGAACCGCGTGAGGCGGAGTGGGCAGCTGCCACTCGGCCGGTTGCCGTGGTGGACGCCGGGCTCACCGAACTCGACGGGCCCACCGAGACGACTCGTGCGTGGTGGTAGTGGGACATCAACCGGAACGTTTTCGTGAGCGGGCTACTGTGGCTCGGCGGATTGAAGCCTGACTCCTACGTGATCCCCGGCAGGAGTAATCCACCAGGCCAGCCCAGATCCCAGGACACGAGGATACCGCGCGTCATCCAGGTGGAGGGCAGTGTCTTCGTCCACGGCGACGGCGGATGACACGCCACCGGACGCCACCACCGCAATCGCCCGAGTCAGCGTGCCCGCCTGCGAGGCGTGAACGTCAACGGTCCACGGCACGATACCGATCCCCGCTTGCACGGTGAGGGCCTCCAGATCTTCTGAACATTCGGATGCGCACACCTCAATGCCGTCCATCGTGTATCCGCCGAGAATTGCGTACTCCGCGGCAATCATCGCCCCCGCAGAGAAACCGAGGTAGGGCGCACCCTTGCCGACCAGGTCACGCAGCTGTGGCATCGAAGCCGCGAGCGCAGAGTGATAATCGGGGGTTCGTCCACCGCCCACGATGATCGCGTTGAATCGTTGCAGGTCGCCGACGTCGCCGCTGAGCGGGAGGAGATCGATCCGGTCACGCACGGCGTGAAGGAGTTCGAGGTACGGGCCAGCGCTGTGCTCAGTGGTGACGGCATCACCGGTCAGGAACAAGCCGATGCGGCCGGATCCGAGGGCGAGGCACTTCTCGAGAAAGGGAGCCACACAGCCTGGACTCGTGGAATCGGGACCCCCACCGACGAGTGTGATGTTCATGGTGCAAGTCTGACTCGTTGACGTCCGCCTGGCGAGGGTGCACTCGCGGTGACGTAACTGCACAGGCCTGATGACTGCCGTGGAGGGTTGGTCCTGACTCCACAATCGGGACCCAAGGTGGTCCTCAAAGCGGGTGATTCGACGACCGTAAGGGCATGACCCCTCCAGCGCACAGGTCCCCGAACACGGCGGTGATTCCGCGGACGCGCAGAGCCCAGCGCACCGACCCTGACCGTGCGACCGTCGATCGACGTAGCCGCGACTTCCTGGCAGCAGCCTTGACCAGAACGGTCCATCTTCTGAGCACTGATCCGCAGCTCATCGAATCCGTAGAAGCCGTGTGCGTGAGCTGTCGCGTGGAACTGACGGTCACCGACAGCCTCGCCGACACGAAGGGCGCGGACACCTTGCTGGTCGATGCGGCGTCGGAGGTCGAACGCGTTCCCAACGGAGCGATCATCGTCGCCTTGGCTTCCCACCAGTCAGCGTGGGAACTCGCGGCCCGCAGCGCGGCGAGCGCCGTCGTCGTGCTCCCCGACGCCGCCGAATGGCTGGCCGAGATGCTCGCGCGCTCCGAACACGAAACAGGCGCGATCGAGCTCGGACGTGTCCTCGGCGTGGTGGGTGCAACGGGTGGTGTGGGCGCTTCGACGCTTGCGTGCTGGCTCGCCCAAGAATTCTCGGAGACCGGTGCGCCCACCGCGGTGGTCGATGCCGACCCCGGTGCAGCGGGCCTGGACTTGGTGCTCGGAACGGAATCCGAGGACGGCCTGCGCTGGCCCGAGTTGCACCAGTTCTCGGGTGCTGTGGCGGCGGATCAGTTGTGGGCGGCCATGCCGAGCGCGGGATCTCTGCGTTACCTCTCCTGGGACCGCCAGGGCACGCACGCCTCCAGTGTTCCGGTGGGCACCGTGATCCACGCGCTGAGAAGCGCGGCGACCTATCTGGTCGTTGACCTGAATGCGGACCGCCTCGAGGAGCAGGCTCAGTGGTGCTCAACGGTGCTAGTGCTCACTCCGCGCACCGTCAGGGGAGTTCTGGCGGCGACACTGGCAGTCCAGCGCTGCGGCGAGATCCCAGTGATGACCGTCCTGACCGGGCTCAACGTGGCGGACGTGGATGCAGCCATCGTGGAATCGGCAACCGGAGTCGGTTGTGCCGGCTCCCTCACATTCGACCCACGCCTCCCTCAAGAGCTCGACAACGGTGCCGTGTTGCAGCGGGGCAAACGCGCGAAACATGCGAAAGCCGTCCGTGCCATAGCCCAGCAGGTGGAGGCGCGGTCATGAGCGGCACGGAACTCGACACTCAGTTCACGGAAGACGTCCGCAATCGTTTACTGCAGGAAGGTGGTGCCCTCACTGACGCCCGGATTGCCCGCGCCATCCAGGACACCGGCCGCGTGCTCGGAGCGGTGGGATCTATCCGGGCGGTACAGCACATCAAAGCCGAGCTCACGGGACTCGGTCCGCTCGAACCGCTCCTGCCCACCGAAGGGCTCAGCGACGTGTATGTCAACGGGCACGAGAACGTGTTCGTGGAGACCCTCGGCGGCGTGACCCGGGTGCCATCTCCTTTCGCGAATGAGGCAGATGTTCGCGCGCTCGCGGTGCGTCTCATCACGGCGGCCGGTCGTCGGCTCGACGACGCCAACCCATGCGTTGACGTGCAGACTGCCACTGGACTACGTGTCCACGCCGTGATCCCACCGGTGTCCACGAGCGGCACGTTGCTGTCCATCAGGTTTCAGGCTCCTCAGCGGTTGTCCCTGACCGACTTGGTGTCCTCGGGATCCATCCACCCGTTCATGGCGGACGTGCTGTGTACGGCCATCTCCGCAGGGGCCAACTTGATGATCAGCGGGGCCACGGGGTCCGGGAAAACCACCGTCCTATCCGCGCTGTTGTCGCAGTGCGATCCGTCCGAGCGTCTGGTACTCATCGAGGACGCAGCCGAACTGAACCCGGAGCATCCTCACGTGGTGGGGATGCAGGCCCGGCACGACAATGTGGAGGGCAGCGGCGCCGTGGACCTGGCAGCGCTGGTGCGCCAAGCCCTGCGGATGCGCCCGGATCGTCTGGTGGTCGGGGAGTGCCGCGGGGCCGAAGTCCGTGAGCTCCTCACGGCGTTGAACACCGGACACGCCGGCGCCGGAACCGTGCACGCGAACTCTGCGCAAGCTGTTCCCGCCCGCTTGGCGGCGCTGGGCTCGCTCGCCGGGATGAGCCGCGAGTCCGTCGAGTTGCAGGCTGCCAGCGCCCTTGACTTGATCGCCCACGTGAGCAGGGGAGTGGACGGCAGACGCTTGGAGACCCTGTGCACGCTCGAGCTGTCAGGCGGTCAACTCATCACCCTGGCGGCGTTGAGCTGCGATGGTGGAGAACCGGTCAAGGGCCCGGGATGGCCACGTGTGGCGGAACTGTTGTCACGCCCCGCAGCTCGCGCGAGCGCATCTGACTCTGCATTTGTCGGCGCAGCACACCCGCAGGGTGCGTCATGATCCTCGCCCTGTCCGTGGGAAGTCTCATCGCCGCGGCGGGCCTGATGTGGGCCGGGGGAGCGGGTAGCCGCGCCCTCGTCGTCCACAGCGTCGGGGTCGCACGGAGCCATGACCCAGAACGCCAACGGACTTCGCTGGCCACGGTGTCCTTCGCATCCCGCCACTGGCGACGGGACCGCGCGGCGGAAGCGGCCCAATGGGTCACTCTGATCCGACGGCTGGCGGCTCTGCTCAACGCCGGTCGCAGTCCGTCCCTCGTATTCGGCCAGGCCTCCCGGGCCACGAGCCAGAGCCCCGCCAACCCCACAGCCGCCTGGATCGAACGTTTGTGCCGCGACGTACATGCGGCGTCGGAGCTGGGTGTCCCAGCCTCCGTAACCCTGGGCCGGATCGCGCAATCCACTCCGGACGTGTCTGACCACGAACTCGCTCGCTGGGCCCGCTCCGTCAGCGTGCAGCTAGCCGCGTGTTGGGAGATCTCGGAACGCTCCGGAGCATCTCTGTCGAAGACCCTGAACGGCTTGGCTGATTCTGTCGAATCACAGATCGATGCCCAGGCCGCTCGCGACAGCGCGCTCGCCGGTCCCCGAGCCACGGTGCGTGTCCTTGCGTGGCTGCCGGTCCTCGCACTCGGTCTCGGAATGCTCATGGGGACCGACCCGATCACCACCCTGATCACCACACCGTGGGGCCGAATCGCACTTATTGCGGGAGCTGTCCTCACGGTGGCCGGTCGGTTGTGGACCCGCCAGCTCATGCGGCACGCCGAGGGGGTGGACGGACCATGACCATTGCCCTGGCCACTGGACTCTTAGTAGCCGTAGCGTTTTTCGTCTGGTCATCGCCGCGCGCGGTCGCGTTGTCCTCAACGGGTCCCGCTGGCTCGATCTCAGCGCCGACCGACGACGCCGCTCTGTTGGCTTCGCACGGCAGCTCGCCCGGGTTACCCGCCGCCACACTCGTCGAGCTGACAGCAACTCAGCTTGACGCTGGACTACCTCTCGCGGAGGCAGTCTCCGTGCTGGCCCACAGCACTGCCGGGACCGGTCATCCCGAGCTTCAAAGGGTTGCCGCAGCACTTCGACTGGGTCTGGACTGGGACACCGCGTGGTCATCGGCCAACGAGTCACCCAGAGCGTTACTGGACTACCGCGATGCGCTCGAATTCACGGCGACGTCCGGGGCGGCGTCGGCGACGGTCTTGCGGGGGCAAGCCGAGCAAGTAAGGCGAGCCCAGTTCCGTCGAGCGGAACGTGCCGCAGAAGCGCTATCAGTTCGACTGGTGCTGCCGCTCGGACTGTGTTGTCTACCCGCCTTCATGTGCTGGGGCGTGCTGCCCGTGCTCATGAGTTTGCTGCCCAAGGTGTTCGCCTCATGATCCGCGGCCGAGCGCCGCCCGCGGGCCGCGACATCAACCCCAGATCCCCGCTCGAATCACCCACCACACAGGAGAACACCATGTCCCACACCACCGTCACCATCGTCCCCGCAGCTCCGCAGGTCATCCAGCCCGATGCCGTGCTGGAAGCCCACAGCACCGAACTCGTTCTTGGCTCGGATCACCCGGATCTCGGCGCATCCACCGCGGAATACGCAGTGATCGTCCTGGCAGCCGCCGCGTTCGGCGGCGTCATGGCCGCAGTGCTGTCCTCTGACTCCGTATCGGGTCTGCTGCTGGGCATCATCCAGAAGGCTCTGTCGGTGTAATCCGATGGGAGCAACACCGTTGGGTGCGCCTCGATGGTGAGGCGTGCCCAACGGACCCACCTGAGTTCTCGGAAAGGCACCGACGTGAGAACAGAGCAACCTTGGACCTCTTTTTCCACCGCTGGCTCACGGTCAGGCAGAGAGTCCAAAGACCCCTGCGATAGGGGTGCCGTCACCGTGGAAACCGCGGTCATCATGCCCGCTCTGGTGTTATTGCTTGCGGTCATGCTGGCCGCGGCGGCAGCCGGGATGACACTGGTCCGTTTCGAAGAAGCGGCTCGAGCGTCTGCCAGGGCCGCTGCTCGAGGGGAAACCGTGGCCGTCGCCCAAGAGCGAGCACGAGAGATCGCAGGGGATGATTCCACGGTGACCGTTGCCGCCGGCTCCGACCGGGTCAACGTGACGGTCAGCGGACCGGCACCGGGGATCCTGGGCCAGTGGAGTAGCTGGACACTTCAAGCTGATGCCATGGCCGTGACCGAAGGAGCGAGGAACGCAGATGTGGGCCCGTAGTGTTCCGGAAGCGGACAGGTGTCGTTCGGTCTGGTCGAGTCCGCATCGGGATCGCCAGACGGCCGCACGTGGGAGTTCCAAGAGTCGGAACCACCCCGATGAAGGGTCAGGAACTGTCCACGGCATGACCATCGCCGTGCTCATGTGTGCGCTGCTGATCGTGATCCTGTTGCTCGGGCAGGCGGGCATCTCGATGCACCGGGCCGCCAAAGCCGCAGACCTCGCCGCGCTCGCTGCAGCCGACACGGCCCGGGGCTTAGCGAGCGGCGTGCCTTGCGACGTGGCCCGGGCCGTAGCCCAGGAGAACGGCGCGGTCATGGATCACTGCGACCTGGTGAGTCCCGAACAAACCACCGTGGATGTCCGCACGAGCATCGCGCTGTTCGGCCCATTGGAACCGCTGGGCCCGGCCATTGGAATATCACGGGCCGGACCGCCGCCGGGAGAGCCGTGATGCAGTTCGATATCGGTGAGGTGAGTTATCCGTACGCCCTCGGAGACTGCTTAGCGCTCATTCCGCTGATGTGGCAGCCGGAGCGAACCGCAGCAACCCGTTCAGCAGCTTGAGCGCGCCGGCTTTATCCAGCGGATTGTTGCGGTTTCCGCACTTGGGAGATTGCACGCAGGACGGGCAGCCGGTCTCGCATTCGCACGCGGCAATGGCATCACGGGTGGCGGTGATCCAGCGGTGAAACATGTCGTAACCGCGCTCGGCGAAACCAGCACCGCCGGGGTGGCCGTCGTGCACGAAAATGGTGGGGAGCTCGGTGTCAGCATGCAAGGCGGTCGACAGCCCACCCACATCCCAGCGGTCACACGATGCCAACAACGGGAGCAGCCCGATCATGGCGTGCTCGGCCGCGTGCAGGGAGCCGGGGATGTCCGGTTCCTCGATTCCCATGGCGGCTAATTGAGGCTGGTCCACGGTGAACCACGTGGCTGTAGTGGTCAATTGGCGCGGGGGTAACTCCAACGGTTCTTCGCCTACCACTTCGTTGGAGGCGGTGAGTTTGCGCTGGAAACTGATCACCTGGGTTGTCACGTCCACGCTGCCGCGGTGAATGGTGATGGGACCCCAGCGTTGGGTGTCAGCCACGGAACGCACTCGAACTTCCGTCACATCGCGGGCCACAGTATAGAAATCCGGGAACGCGTGCCGCACGGAGGCCACGCTGAGTTCCTCGTCCAAATCCTCGACCAGGTACGTACGGCCCTGATGCACGTACACGGCTCCGGGATGTGCTTGGTAGTGGGACTGCGGAGCACCCATGGTTCCCAGCACCGCGCCGGTCTCGGATTCGATGATCTGCACGGGCCCGCCGTCCCCGGAACGGATGGACACCATGTCCGCGGGCCGTTCGGAACGCGTCCAGAACCAGCCGCTCGGGCGCCGTCGTAAGTGGCCGGCGGCCTCAAGGGATTGCACCACATCGTGGGCGGTGGGCCCGAACAACTCGAGTTCAGTGGTCCGGATGGGGAGCTCGGCCGCCGCGGCGCACAGGTGCGGTGCGAGCACGTACGGATTGGACGCCTCGAACACCGTGGCCTCCACGGGCACGTCAAAAATCGCCTCGGGGTGGTTCACCAGGTAGGTATCGAGCGGATCGTCTCCGGCGATCAACGTGGCCAGTGCATGTTGACCAGCACGCCCCGCGCGGCCGATCTGCTGAGTGAACGAGGCTCGGGTGCCGGGCCACCCGGCGACCAGGACGGCGTCGAGCCCGGCGATGTCGATTCCCAGCTCGAGCGCAGAAGTGCTTGCAACCCCCAATAGGCGACCGTCGCGCAGGGCCTGTTCCAGTTCCCGACGTTCCTCCGGGAGGAAACCCGCCCGATACGCCGCGACTCGGTGCGCCAGCGACGGGTCAACCTCTTCGAGTTGCCGGTGCGCGATCTGAGAAATCGTCTCGGCACCCCGGCGCGACCGAATGAACGCAATCGTGCGGATCTGCTGCAGCACCAAATCAGTGAGCATGTCCGCTGACTCGGCGGTCACCGTGCGTCGTGAGGGCGCGTTGTTATCGGACCCTCCCGGCGACTGCTCCGGCTCCCATAACACCACGGTGCGCGAACCATGCGGCGAGGTATCGCGCTCCACGGCCGTCACCTCGTCAGGTGAGGCACCGATTAATCGCGCAAACGATTCCTGCGGTGATGCACTGGTCGCGGAGGCCCCCACAAAGACCGGGTCCGCCCCGTAATGAGCGGCAATCCGCTTGAGGCGCTTCATGAGCACGGCCACGTGCGAACCAAATACGCCCCGATAGGAATGAGCCTCATCGATGATCACAAAGCGCAGCCGCCGGAAGAATCGCGACCAGCCCGTGTGATTGGGCAGGATGCCGTGGTGGAGCATGTCCGGGTTGCACAGGATCACGTCCGCGTGGTCGCGAATCCAGCGGCGCTCGCCGGTGTCGGTGTCACCGTCGTAGGTGGCCGCGCGCACGTCGTCGAAACCCAGCGACCGAAGGGACATCAATTGATCCGCCGCAAGTGCCTTGGTGGGCGACAAGTACAGCGCCGTGGCTTCCTCGGGGTGGTGTAACAGTCCAGGTCGGGAGGCGATGGCAAGTTTCCCACGATGAACGGCGTTGAGCACCAGCGACTGATACACCAGTGACTTGCCGGAGGCCGTTCCGGTGGCCACGATCGCGTGCCGAGGCGCCGTCATCGCCGCGACTTGATGAGCGAACGGTTCATGAATCCCCAGCCGCTCGTACGCCCGGCGGACGGCCGGGTGGATCCACTCGGGCCACGGTGCATATTCGGCCTCGCGCGCGGGTAGTTCGCGGACATGACGAACCTGCTCGGGCTGCGGTCCGCGGCCGAGCAAATTGACCATGTCCTGGGAAGAACTCACCGTCCTATTCTTCCGTACGCAGCAACACGCATAAGCCGCCCGAAATAGTCGTCTCGCTTCCCCCGGCCATCGACGGCGTCACACGGAAACGTCCCCGACTTATAACGATCCCGTCTTGCAACGACGCCGCCGCGACCAGCCCCCGTGCCGCTCGCCCTCCACAACGGGCGCGGTTTCGTCATACGGCAGTGATCTGCGCCAATTTAGCGGTGGTCTCCCCGCTGACACGGCGCGCATGGAATTATGGGGATATGAGCACTCCGGAGCAGGGACACCCCATGAACATTGCCAAGTCACACGATCAGCAGGACGAGGCCAAGCAGCCGCCCATTCAGGAGCTTTCCGAACAGGAGAGCTGGGACCTGCTCAAGCAGGCACGTTTCGCCCGGCTGGCTACTCGCGACGGCGATGAAATCGACATCACCCCGTTGAACATCGTGACCGACGGTGAGCGCTTGTACTTCCGCTCGGCCAAGGGCACCAAGGTGCTGCAATTGCAGCTGAACCCGCACGTGACCGTGGAAATCGATCGCGCGACCGGCTCCGAGGCCCACTCAGTGGTCGTGCGCGGGACCGCACGCATGTTGACCGAGACCGAAGACATTGAGCGCGTGGAGTCGCTGGGTCTGCGCCCGTGGCTCGAGACCGAAAAGCTAGAGTTCGTGGAGATCACCCCCACCCGCGTCACCGGTCGCAAGTTCCGCCTGGGTCACTGAGCATTGACTGATTTGCCCGCTGCCGCGCCATTTAGCGCGGTGGCCGATGCGCCGCGCTCGCAGGACCCTCAGCTCATTCAGGATCTCCACCGAGACCTGGCAGACAGCAATTTCACCGTGGACGGTGTCACGGACATGCTCGGAGAGCGCGCCATGGACGCGTGGCTGCGGGAGCAACCGGTTCCTGCGCGCGTCGCCCTCGACCGCGCGAGCGAGACACAGCCGCGCCTGGCCGCGGTGATCGCGCTGTTCCTCCTGGGGGACGTCGTTCCCGCTGCGGACGTCGACGCCGCTCTGCCCACCGTGGGTGCCTCGGGGCTTGGGCGCCTTGGCCTCCTGGAATACGAGGGCGGCGGGACCAGGAGCAGCGAGCCGGACAACCTCAGCACCGCCAACGACGACACAGCCAGCAACGGCACCCCCAACGATGGGGCTGCGAACACCGACCTGGTGCGTGCGTCCGTGGATCTGCGCCCCTATTCCACCGATGTTGCGGGCGAGCTCTACGTGGTCAGCGACCTGGGAGCCTTCCAACGCCCCGGTGTGTTGCGCCGTGATCATGTGCTGGGCATTGGCGGAGCCTCACTGACGTTGGTCCGTTCCACCGAACGGCGCGACGTAGACACCGCGCTGGACGTGGGTACCGGCTGCGGCATTCAGACCTTCCACCTGCTCTCCCACGCTCGTCACGTCACGGCCACAGACCTTTCCGATCGGGCCCTGGCCACCACACGGTTCAACCTGGTGCTCAACGCCCGCGCGCTGGATCTGGACCCGTTCGACCTCGAAGCTCGTGCCACCCTGGTACAAGGCAGTCTGCTGGAACCGGTAGCGGGCCAGGAATTCGACCTGGTCGTCTCCAACCCGCCGTTTGTGATTACTCCGCGCCGCAGCAACGAAGCCGACGAGGAGCGTTTCACCTACCGCGACGGTGGCAAGGCTGGCGACCGGCTGGTCTCCGAACTGATCACCGCGCTGCCCGCCGTGATGGCTCAGGGTGCCACCGCTCATCTGCTGGCCAATTGGGAAATCCCCGACACGCCGGACACCGACCCGGAGAAGATTTGGTCCGAACGCGTCGAGGAATGGATCGCCCCGGGCGCCGGCGCATGGGTCATTCAACGCGAGATTCAGGACGTGTGCGAGTACGCGGAAACCTGGTTGCGGGACGCTTCACAGCAACGAGATATCGAAGCCTACGACGCCGCTTATCGCGACTATCTCGCGGACTTCACCTCGCGTCACGTGGGCTGGGTCGGTTTCGGCATGGTCCGCCTCGCGCGTCCGGAGCAACCCGGCGCCGAGACCGAGATCCTCCGGATTTTCGAGCACATCGACCACCCCATTCAGCAACCCATCGCGGCCACCCTGGCGGCGGAGTGGCCACGCGCGGAGGCGATGTTTCGCGGAGAGGCCGCGAGCGGCGTCGTCGCCGATGACTCCTGGCAGGACAAGCATTACGACGTCGCTCAGGACGTCACCGAGGAACGGCACGGCCGTCCCGGGGCCGAGGACCCGGCCCTGATCCTGTTACGGCAGGGTGGGGGATTGCGCCGCACCGTGGTGCTCAGCAGCGAGGCCGCCGGTTTCGTGGGCGTGTGCGACGGCGAGCTGACGGCCCGCCAGATCCTGACCGCCTTGGGCGCGCTGTTGGGGTGGGACGGCGGCCCATCGGAGCAATTGTTACGTGAAATCAGGGCACTCATCACCCACGGCGTGTTGGTGGAAGTGTAAGACTGAAGTTATGAGCACCGGCGAAACCTTTAATCCGATACTGCCCCTCGACACCACTGCCGTGTGGGAGCTACTGGGGGAGCTTCCGTTCGGCCGCTTGGCCGTGCAGGCCGCAGGCATGGTGGACATTTTCCCAGTCAATTATGTGGCGAAGGACCGTAAGCTGTATTTCCGTACTGCACAGGGCACCAAGCTCGCGAGCTTGGTGGTCAACAATCACGTGGCTTTCGAAGTGGACCGTGTGGTCGGGGATCACGTGCAGTCCGTGGTGGTGCACGGCCGCGCACGTCGCCTGGAAACCCAGGCCGAACGCGACGCCGCCGAGCAATTGCCACTGAAGCCCTGGGCGCCCACGTACAAGTACCACTTCGTGGTGATCGATGTTGACTCGGCCACGGGCCGTGAGTTCACCATGACCACGGAACCGGATCACGATCCGGCCTGAGCACCTGAACAAGTGGTAAAACCTCTCTTGTGAGACGGTGTGTAACCACGGGGGATTTCGTGCAGCCCCTATTGGAAGGACCAGACCCGCTCGAATCCACGGGTCATGACGAGGAGTACCGTGCCAACCAAGGCCACCAAGAACGCTGAAACCGGCAAGAGCCTGCTGATCGTGGAGTCACCGTCCAAGGTGAAAACGATTGCGGGTTATCTCGGTGACGCCTATGAGGTCGAATCCTCGATGGGTCATATCCGAGACCTGCCGCAGCCTTCTGAGCTGCCCACGGACATGAAGAAGGGTCCGTACGGCAAGTTCGCGGTGGACGTGGAACACGGTTTCGACCCGTACTACGTGGTGAACCCGGACAAGAAGAAGAAGGTCACCGAGCTCAAGCGCAAGCTCAAGGA
>CAACXA010000261.1_pt1 | contig 21357 bp, 20 predicted proteins | sample 2275811 | NCBI WGS metagenome assembly CAACXA01 (sample SAMEA5312478, study PRJEB27640) | indoor metagenome | biome: indoor environment; feature: uncontrolled; material: tiles wood | place: Germany | collected 2014-07-07 | reverse complement strand
TTCATCTACGTGGACGGCTCCTCCGTGGGTGAGATCACGGACGCGGACCTCAAGGACCGCATGACCCTGGGTGAAGAAGGCTTCATCTCCGTGGTTACCGTGGTCAATCGCGACACCGGCAAGATCGTTTCCGGCCCGGACATCCACGCGCGCGGCGTGGCCGAGGAGGACACTGTCTTCAATGAAATCCGCCCCAAGATCATTGCGGCCCTCGAAGACGCGATGGGGGAGTCCGGCAAGAATCACACAGCGCACCAGCTGCAGCAGGTCGTGCGCCGCACCATCGGCTCGTGGGTTTCGCGCAAGCTGCGCCGCAAACCCATGATCGTACCCGTGGTGGTCGAAGCTTAATTAAGGCTGATCCGAGCGAGCCGAGCCCGCCCCGACGCGATGTCGGGGCGGGCTTTGCGCTCGGCGGGTATTCTGGAACATATGGCGTCACGAACTTCCCCTCCGCGATCGTCGAAGTCAACATCTCGAACCTCGACCGCATCCCGCTTCTCCAAGGGCACTACCAAGAGCACGTCCAAGGCCCCGGCCAAGTCCATACCACAGGGACCGTCTGCCGGTAGCCGTCTCCTTCATGCCGTGGTCAACGCGTGGGCCGGTCTCGGCCACGTGGTGGGTGCCGGTGTGCGGCGGATCGGCACCGTGCGCACGGACATGGCTCCGGAGGAGCGCCGCGACGGCGGCGCACTCGTATGGCTCGTGCTGGCCGTCCTGATCGCGGCGGTTGAGTGGTGGAACCTTCGCGGAGTGGATGCCACCTTCATTTCCATGCCCGCCTCCTGGGTGCACGCCGTGGTCGGCGGCACGTTCGGCTTCATGGCGCTCGTGTTGCCCGTGTTCTGCCTGTTCTTCGCATGGCGGGCATTCCGGCACCCCACCGAGACACAAGCCAACAACCGCATCGCCATCGGGCTCATGGCACTGACCGTGGCTGGATCCGGTATCGCGCACATCGCCGGTGGACAGCCCCAACTCAACCAGGGGTTCGAAGCGATCTGGCGCGCCGGCGGGTTCGTCGGTTTCCTGGCCGCCGATCCGCTCTCGGCGCTCGTGACCCACTGGGGTGCCCTGGTGGTACTTGCCGTTCTAGCTTTCCTCGCCGTACTCGTCATGACCGCGACCCCTGTCGGCCAGATCGGGCCGCGACTGCGGGACGGTTACGACAAACTCATGGGACAGGGCGAGCACCGCACCACCGACGTGTCGGACCCTGAACACGACCGCTCGTACCTGGACCCGGCCAGCCCGCAGAAGAAGCGGGGCAAGCGCCAGACCCGCGCCGAGCGGCGTCGTGAAAAGGCCCAGTTGGACGCCTACAACGGGGACGAGGCCTTCGAACGTGCCGTCGTGGACGAGGCCAAGCGCCGCGAGGCCGCGGACGGCTCCTCGAGTACCCGCGTGTTCGATCTTTCCAACGACGGCGCTCCGTCCGGTTCCACGTCCTCGACCGCCGCGGGTGCCGCGAGCGCCCAGGTCCAGGACACCGAGGACATCCCGAGCGTGCGACCGGGTGTGAAGCGCCCGACCAAGTCCCAGATCGCCGCGGACAAGTTGCGGCGCGAACAGGGTCTGGAACCGGCCGCAGACACGGCAGAAGCCTCGGACGCACCGGCGCTCGCAGAGGTGGATGCCCCCGAGAGTTCACGGACCCACACGCCGTCGGCGCCGATCCCGGCCCGCTCCGAGCAGCTGCAGCTTGCCGGTGACATGGCGTACAACTTGCCGGACCCCGGGAGCCTGGTGCAGGGCCCGCCGGCCAAGGAACGCTCCGAGGCCAACGACCGCGTGGTGGGTTCACTGACCAACGTGTTGCAGCAGTTCAACGTGGATGCCGAGGTCACCGGTTTCTCCCGCGGCCCCACCGTGACCCGCTACGAGATCGAACTCGGCTCGGGCACCAAGGTGGAGCGCGTGACAGCGCTGTCCAAGAACATTGCCTATGCGGTGGCCTCCGCCGATGTCCGCATCCTCTCACCCATCCCGGGCAAGTCCGCGATTGGCATCGAGATCCCGAACACGGACCGAGAGACCGTGGCCCTGGGTGATGTGCTGCGCTCACAACGGGCTCGGAAGTCCGAACACCCCATGGTCATGGGCGTGGGCAAGGACGTCGAGGGAGGCTTCGTGGTGGCCAACCTGGCCAAGATGCCGCACATGCTGGTGGCCGGTGCGACCGGTGCCGGTAAGTCTTCGTTCGTGAACTCGATGATCGTGTCGATCCTGATGCGCTCCACCCCGGACGAGGTGCGCCTGGTCATGGTGGACCCCAAGCGCGTGGAACTCACCGCGTACGAGGGCGTTCCCCACCTGATCACGCCCATCATCACCAACCCCAAGAAGGCCGCCGAGGCCCTGCAGTGGGTGGTGCGCGAAATGGACGCCCGCTACGACGATCTGTCGCACTACGGGTACAAGCACATCGACGACTTCAACAAGGCCGTGCGCAATGGCAAGGTGCAGCCGGAGCCCGGTTCCAAGCGCGTCATCCGCCCGTACCCGTATTTGCTCGTCATCGTGGACGAGCTCGCGGACCTCATGATGGTCGCCCCGCGCGACGTCGAGGACGCGATCGTGCGCATCACCCAGCTCGCCCGCGCCGCCGGTATCCACCTGGTGCTGGCCACCCAGCGCCCGTCCGTTGACGTGGTTACGGGCCTGATCAAGGCCAACGTGCCCTCGCGCATGGCGTTCGCCACGTCATCCGTGACCGACTCCCGAGTGGTCCTGGATCAGCCCGGTGCCGAGAAGCTCATCGGCCAGGGTGACGCGCTGTTCCTGCCCATGGGCGCTTCCAAGCCCATGCGTGTGCAGGGCGCGTGGGTCTCGGAGTCCGAGATCCACAAGGTCGTGGAACACGTCAAGACCCAGATGCAGACCAACTACCGCGAAGACGTGATCCAGGAAGCGCCCAAGAAGCAGATCGACGAGGATATCGGGGACGATCTGGACGTGCTGCTGCAGGCAGCCGAACTCATCATCACCACCCAGTTCGGTTCCACGTCCATGCTGCAGCGCAAGCTCCGCGTGGGCTTCGCCAAGGCAGGTCGCCTCATGGACCTGCTCGAGTCCCGCGGCGTGGTGGGCGCCTCGGAGGGTTCCAAGGCCCGTGATGTTCTGGTCAAGCCCGACGATCTCGCGGCCACCCTGGCGCTCATTCGCGGCGAGGAACCGCCTTCGACCCCCGGCGACGACGCCGCCGCGGCAGGTTCCGCAGCGGCGTCGGCGGGGACCGGTGGTTCCGTCGACTACGGTGACGACCCCGTGGAAGCAAGCCTGTCCGACGTGGCCAAGGACTACCACGACGGAAACGACGACGATGATTCGAACGATGCTTGGGAGTTGACCGGACGATGATGGCTCGAAAAGGCGGAACCCCCGCACCCCGGGCGGTCGCAGACCCGCCGCCCAACTCATCCAACTGGAATCTGCCCAATGCGCTCACGGCACTCCGGATTGTCATGGTGCCGTTCTTCGTGTGGTTCCTGTGGGCCGGTGGAACGCACGGTGAGGATTCCATGCCCATGCGCTGGGCTGCCGTGGTGGTCTTCGGCCTGGCCATGTACACGGACAAACTCGACGGCGACATCGCCCGCGCGCGCAACCTGATCACCAGCTTCGGCAAGATCGCCGATCCCATCGCGGACAAATTGCTGACCGGTGCTGCGTTCGTGGTGCTCTCCATGTTGGGCGAGCTGTGGTGGTGGGTGACCATCGTGATTCTGGTGCGTGAGTGGGGCATCACGATCATGCGTTTCGTGGTGATCCGCTACGGCGTCATGGCAGCTTCCAAGGGAGGCAAGACCAAGACCGTGCTGCAGACGGCGGCTCTGATCGCTCTGCTGCTGCCGCTGGCACCATTCGTGGGTGCTTGGTGGCTGTGGTTCGCATGGGTGTTGACCGCGCTGGCGTTGATCGTCACGGTCGTCACCGGTATTGACTACGTGATCAAGGCCGTGCAACTGCGTAACGCTGCCGTGAACAAGGCCGCTGAGAACGAGGACGAATAGTGGCAGATTCTCAACTTCATACCGCCGTGGATCTGATTCAGTTGGCCGTAACGCACGGGGTGACCATCGGAACCGCGGAATCGTTGACCGGTGGAGCGGTGGCAGCGGCCATTGTCGATGTTCCGGGCGCCTCCGACTCTCTGGAGGGCGGTGTGGTGAGTTACTCGCATGCCGTGAAGGAAAAGACTCTGGGCGTCTCCCATGAGTTATTGGAGCGTCAGGGTGCCGTCGATCCCGAGGTGGCGGAGGCCATGGCACGCGGCGCCCGTGCCGCTCTGGGTGTCGACTGGGCCGTGGCCACGACCGGCGTGGCCGGCCCCGAACCGCACGATGGTCAGGAGGTCGGCACCGTGTACCTCGGTGTCAGCGGACCCAGGGGAGAGGACCACCTCGAGCTGCGCCTGGATGGCGGACGCGCCGCTATCCGTCGGGAGTCGGTTTCCCGGGCCATTGACTTTCTTGCGTCACAAATCGAGCTCACAGACAACTTCCAGTGAAATTCTTTCGCCAACAAGGAACAATTGAACGGGCAAGCAGGTTACTACTACCAGAGGCTCAACTTGAGTCGCCCAGGGTCAAGGTTGTGGCTACCGCCCGACTGAAAGCACCTGGTTAAACGGTTTGACCGTTCGTACGAGGAGTAGGCAATTCACATGACGAAGCAACCCGTGTCCGTCAATGGTGTCGTCCGTTGGAAGGACGTGGGACTGTCCGACGAAGAACATGCCGAGACGAAGGACGTCAAAGTGGGCGTTTTGCGACAAGAAATTGGCGAAGTGCTCCGTAGCGTCCGCCAGCGTCAGGGACGCACTCTGCGAGAAGTTTCGCACAGTGCTCGTGTGTCGCTGGGCTACCTGAGCGAGGTGGAGCGAGGCCAGAAGGAAGCATCCTCCGAGCTGCTGGCATCCATCTGCACCGCTCTCGAAATTCCCCTGTCACAGATGCTGCGTGAAGTTGCAGATCGCCTCGCATACGCCGAGGGCAACTACATTCCGGATACCGTGCCTTCCGAGATGACCGAAGAGTTCACTCGTGAGGTCCGCCAGTTGCGCGGGGGCGCAGCCACTTCGGCGCACTAATCCCATCCGCTCACCAGCGTTAGAGTTTCCAGGGCCCGTCGGCATTGTCGGCGGGCCCTTGTTATGTCACCCCACCGTTGTAGTCCGCTAGGAAAGGCCGCATGCGCATCAGTACGTTCTGGGAGTTCATGGCCCACGAGTTCGGGTCCGGATACTCCAAGGTTCTCGCTCGAGATCTCGTCATGGCAGAAGTGGGGGACCGGACCGCCGTCGAAGCCCTCGACGCAGGCATCGACCCCAAGCACGTGTGGTTCGCGATCTGTAAAGCGCAGGAGATCCCGCAGGAGCGTTGGTGGGGCCCGGACAGGGAACGCAAGTCCTAGTCTGCGCAATGGCGTCGAACGCCAATCGAATGTATATTCGAATCAGATCATCCGGGCTCCACATCCTTCGTGAGCCCTTATGCGTGTCGGACCCCCTCAGTAGGTTGAGGCACGAACCAAACAACAGGGCCCGGAACACAGGCCCCTAAGAACCGAGGTGAATCATGGCAGCCAAGTCAAAGGGAACCACTTCCGTTCCCTCTCAGGTGGTCGGCTCCGATCGCGAGAAGGCTCTGGATACTGTCCTGGCACAGATCGACAAGAACTACGGCAAGGGTTCGGTCATGCGACTGGGTGACCGCCCGGCCACTCGCATCGAGACCATTCCCACTGGCTCCATCGCTTTGGACGTGGCCCTGGGTATCGGAGGATTCCCGCGCGGTCGCGTGGTCGAGATCTACGGTCCGGAATCTTCCGGTAAGACCACCGTGGCACTCCACGCAGTGGCGAGCGTTCAGCGCGCCGGCGGTATCGCCGCGTTCATCGACGCAGAGCACGCCCTGGATCCCGTGTACGCCGAAAAGTTGGGCGTGGACACGGACAACCTACTCGTGTCCCAGCCGGACACCGGTGAGCAGGCACTGGAGATCATGGACATGCTGGTGGGCTCCGGCTCCATCGACATTGTCGTGATCGACTCCGTGGCAGCGCTGGTCCCCAAGGCGGAAATCGAAGGCGAAATGGGCGACAGCCACGTGGGTCTGCAGGCGCGTTTGATGTCTCAGGCGCTGCGTAAGATCACCGGTCGTCTGTCGCACACGAACACCACCGCCATCTTCATCAACCAGCTGCGCGAGAAGATCGGTGTGTTCTTCGGCTCGCCGGAAACCACTACCGGTGGTAAGGCTCTGAAGTTCTACGCCTCGGTGCGTGTGGACGTCCGTCGTATTGAAACTCTCAAGGACGGCGCCAACCCCGTGGGTAACCGCACCCGCGCCAAGATCGTCAAGAACAAGATGGCGCCGCCCTTCAAGCAGGCCGAGTTCGACATCCTCTACGGCCAGGGCATCTCCATCGAGGGTGGCCTGATCGACATGGGTGTGGAGCACGGAATCGTCAAGAAGTCCGGTGCCTGGTTCACCTATGAAGGTGACCAGCTCGGTCAGGGTAAGGAGAACTCCCGCCGGTTCCTCAAGGACAACCCAGAGTTGGCCGCGGAAATCGAGCGGAAGATCCTCGTCAAGCTCGGCATCACTGAGGGCACCGAGGAGCCCGAGGAGGACACCGTGGTGGAAGCCCCCGAGGACGACATCCTTGAGGCTCCGGATTCGACCAAGCCGGAACTTCCCGCGTTCTGATCGAGGTGACTGAGCGATGAGCCAGTCCTCCAGCTACAACTCCCGGCGACGCAGGGCCTCGGCACGGTACCGAGGTCCTGCGGAGCCACCCGCGGAAGGCTCAGCTGGCCAGGACGTCGAGCCCGATCAGCGTGAAGTTGCTCGGGCCATCGTGCTGCGCCAGCTCACTGCCTCCGCCAAGTCTCGTAAGCAGCTCGAAGACAAGCTCGCGGACCGCGATGTTCCCGAAGAAGTCGCCCAGGAAGTTCTGGACCGCTTCGAAGAGGTCAACCTGGTGGACGACCGCTCCTTCGCCGCGATGTTCGTGCGGTCCCGAGCCGAAACGCGCAAGCTTTCCCGCAACGCGCTGCGCCGCGAACTGCAACAACGGGGCATTACGGGGGAACTTGCGGAGGAAGCCCTTGAGCAACGCACCGACGAGGACGAGACCGAGGATGCCCACGAGCTCGTACGCAAGAAGATGCCCAAGAGCATCGATTTCTCGGATCGAAAAGAAGTCGACAAGGTCACCCGGCGTCTCGTCAGCATGCTCGGTCGCAAGGGGTACCCGCCCGGACTCGCGTTCGGGGTGGTGAAAGAGGAGCTATCGGCGTTCGGCACCGAGAATGACTTCTCGGAACCGGATCCCTGGCCCAGCGTGTAGCGCATGACTCGGTTAATTTGACCTGGTCCTTAACATAGTGGGGTGACTCAACTGACCGACACACTGGTGAATGCCGCCCCCGCCGCCTCTGATCTGCCCGCGCCCGCTTATGAGGTGCGCACTCTGGGCTGCCAGATGAACGCCCACGATTCGGAGCGCATCACCGGTCTGCTCGAAGAAGCGGGCTACGTGCCCGCCGTGGATCGAGACCCTGATCTCGTGGTGTTCAATACCTGCGCGGTGCGCGAAAACGCGGACAACAAGTTGTACGGCCAGCTCGGTCAGTTGGCACCGGCCAAGAAGCGCAATGAGCGCATGCAGATCGCCGTGGGCGGCTGCCTTGCTCAGAAAGACCGTTCCACCATCGTGGAAAAGGCCCCCTGGGTGGATGTCGTGTTCGGTACCCACAACATTGGTTCCCTTCCAGTGTTGCTGGAGCGCGCCCGTCATAATCACCAGGCCGAGGTCGAGATCCTCGAGTCGCTCGAAACTTTCCCCTCGACTCTGCCCACCAAACGCGAGCAGGCGTACGCCGGATGGGTCTCCATTTCGGTGGGCTGCAACAACACCTGTACGTTCTGCATCGTCCCGCAGCTGCGCGGTAAGGAGAAAGACCGCCGCCCCGGGGACATCCTGGCCGAGGTGCAGGCGCTCGTGGATTCCGGCGCTGTGGAAGTCACCCTGCTGGGTCAGAACGTCAACTCTTACGGTGTGGAGTTCGGTGACCGCGGTGCGTTCGCCAAGCTCCTGCGCGCCTGCGGCGAGATCGAAGGGCTGGAGCGTGTCCGCTTCACCAGTCCGCACCCGGCGGCTTTTACAGACGACGTGATCGACGCGATGGCCGAGACCCCCAACGTGATGCCGCAGTTGCACATGCCGCTGCAGTCGGGCTCTGACCAGATCCTCAAGGACATGCGTCGCTCATACCGCTCCAAGAAGTTTCTGGGGATTCTCGAACGGGTCCGTGAACAGATTCCCAACGCGGCGATCACCACCGACATCATCGTGGGATTCCCCGGTGAGACCGAAGAAGACTTCCAGGCCACGATGGACGTGGTCGAGGCCTCCGAGTTCTCCTCCGCCTTCACGTTCCAGTACTCGATTCGCCCCGGCACCCCTGCTGGCGAGATGGCGAATCAGGTTCCGCACCACATCGTCCAAGAGCGTTTCGAACGGCTAACAGCTCTGCAGGACCGAATCAGTGCGCGGTTGAACCAGCAGTTGGTCGGCTCCACCGTGGAGGTCCTGGTCAGCGCGCACCAGGGCCGTAAATCGGAGAGCACCCACCGCCTGAGTGGTCGGTCGCAGGACCAGCGGCTCGTGCACTTCTCCGTGCCTGAGGGCGCTGAGTCCCCGCGCCCGGGTGACTTCGTGACAGTTCCGGTCACCGCGGCCGCGGCCTACCACTTGCTGGCCGACCCCAAGGACTCCACCGAATATTCACTGCGCCGTTCCCGCGGCGGGGACGCGTGGGAAGCTGCCCAGGCGGAATCCTGTGGCACCGACGGTTCTGGTAAGCCCGGCACCGTCGGGCTCGGTATGCCTGCCCTGCGCACCAATTAGGTGGCTGCCATCTCATGGCCGCCCGAAGGCCCACCACTGATCGCCGTGGTTGGTCCCACCGGAACCGGTAAATCGGATCTCGCGCTGGCCCTCGCCGAAGCTCTCGATGGCGAGGTCATCAACGGTGATGCCCTCCAGTTCTATCGGGGCATGGACATCGGTACCGCCAAGATGTCAGTCGCCGAGCAGCGCGGTATCCCGCACCACCTGCTCGACATCATGGATATTTCCGAGGAAGCCTCGGTCGCCCGGTTCCAGACGGACGCTCGGACCGCAATCGACGACGTCGCCGCGCGCGGCAAAGTGCCGATCCTCGCCGGCGGTTCGGGGCTCTACGTCCGCGCCGCCGTGGACGCCATCGAGTTCCCCGGAACGGACCCCGCAGTTCGGGCCCGCCTGGAGAACGAATTGGCTGAACAAGGGCGCGGCGCGCTCCTAAGGCGACTGAGCGACGTCGACCCCCAATCCGCAGCGCGCGTCAAAGATGACCGGCGGCTGGTACGGGCGCTGGAGGTCTACGAAGTCACCGGGCGACCGTTCACCTCGTTCATGCCGCAGCGCGAGTACGTGCGCCCCACGGTGCAATTCGGTCTGGACATGGACCGTGAAGTTCTCAACGAACGCCTCGCTCAACGCATCGACGGGATGTTGGACGCGGGATGGCTGGATGAGGTGCGCTCGCTCGAGAGGCGGGGTCTGCGCGAGAGCCCCACGGCGGGTAAGGCCCTGGGCTATCCCCAACTCCTGGATGTGCTGGCCGGGGAGCGGACCTTGGAAGATGCCCGGGAGGACACCGTGGTGGCCACCCGTCGCTTCACCAAGAGGCAACGCACGTGGTTCCACGCGGACCCGCGGGTGCACTGGCTCGACGCGGGACATCCCGGCGGCGTGGACGCACTTGCATGTGATGCCGTGAGGATGATTGAGGCCGCGTAAACTGGCGGCCGTGACTGAAACTGTGGATCGGGGAGTGAAGACCGTGGACTGGCGTGAATTGGTGAACCATGAAGTGGTAAAGGCCCACGGAACCGGCAACGACTTTGTGGTGTTCACGGATGAACACGGTGAGATCCCGCTGTCCGCGGACACCGTGGTGGCCGTGTGCGATCGTCATATGGGTCTTGGCGCGGACGGCGTGATTCGCGTGGTTCGTGCGAGTGAGCTGCCCGAGGGCTGGAAACTCACGGAGCAGGATCCCTCGGTCGAGTGGTTCATGGATTACCGCAACGCTGATGGTTCCATCGCGCAAATGTGCGGCAACGGTGTGCGCGTTTTCGTGGACCACATGGTTCGGGAAGGTCTCGTGGAGCTTCCCCAGGGATCGCAGCTGCGCATCGGCACCCGCGCGGGTGTGCGATCCGTGGCCCGCACCGAAGGCGGTTACGCCGTGGACATGGGGCCGTGGAGCTTCATCGCCGGTGAGGACGCCCGTGAAAAGGGCTCGGATGCCGTGGTCACGACCGACGGTTTGAGCGTCCCCCGCCCGGGGTTATCCATCAGCATGGGCAACCCGCACACCGTGGTGGCCCTGTCCGAGGAAGACAAGCTGGATCAGTTGGACCTTCGCCGAGCGCCATCGGTCTCGCCGGAACCCGAGGACGGCACGAACGTCGAGTTCGTGGTGCCCGTTGATCACGACGACACCGAGGTCGGCCGCATTCACATGCGCGTGTTCGAGCGCGGTGTGGGGGAGACCTATTCGTGCGGCACCGGCGCGTGCGCGGCCGCGGCGGCAACCCGCTTCTGGGGCGGCGCGGATGCACCGGACCGCTGGTTGGTGGAAGTCCCGGGCGGAGTGCTGTCCGTGACCTTCGTGCCCGCAACCGACGGCACCGAGCACGTGGTGCTGGCTGGACCGACTCGCGTGGTGGCCCGAGCCGTCCTTGCATAACGGGCTCCACCATCCGGAGGCCCCGGGATGTCGGACTGGGCCCGGCTCACCGCGTCGGTCCTAGGTCGCAAAGATCTGTGCCGGCTCTCGAGGCCGGTCCCGAGCTGCGGGACTATGGCCGGGAATGCCCGCGCTATCGCGCGCGTTCTACCGTGAGGATCCGGAAGCCCTTGTCCGTGGCAGCGCGTTCGATCGTGAACTCCTCGGCGTCCAGGACCGTGCCGAGCCAGCGCTGCAGTGAATCTCCGCCCAGGTTCTTCTGAACCACCAACCAGGCGGTGCCGCCCGGTGCCAGTCGGGGCAGCCACGTCAGCAGAATCTCGTGCAGTGCTTCCTTGCCCACGCGAATGGGCGGGTTGGACCACACGGTGTCGAACTGGCGATCCTGGGGAACGTCCTCGGGGCGGAAGGTCTCCACGTGGGACAGTCCGTGAGCCTCGGCGTTTCGGCGGGTGAGGTCAAGACTGCGGTCATTGACATCGACCGCCGTTACCGTGGCCTCCGGATCGGCCAATCCCATGGCCAGGGTCAACGGACCCCAGCCACAACCAATATCCAAGAAATGACGGCCGGTCGGATCGGGAACGTTGCGCAAGAGTGCGGCGGTTCCCTTGTCCAGATCACCGGGGGAGAACACTCCGGCGGCGGTCTGAACTCGCACTTCGCGACCACGCAGGTCCACTGAAATCTGCCGGGGCTTCTCCGGCAGGGACGGATCGGTCACAAAGTAATGCGCACTGTGCGGTTCTGGGGCCATGGCTCCACATGCTATCGCTCAGCGCTCCGTGTCGGGGTGCAGCGATAGACTGAACGAATTACCAGCAGCTTGCAGATCAAGGAATTATGACTGAATCTCACCGCCCCGAAGACTCCCAGCACCGCGCGTCGGTGACACCGGGGGAACCCTCGGGCGCCGATCTCGAAGACGTCGTCGCCAGGGTTCTGGCTCGCGCCCACGCGCAGAAGGAACCCACCATTTTCCGCGACGGCGCTCAGGATGCCACCGAACAGCGCCGCGACCCCCTGGGCCGCGCGCGCGAACTTCTCGACGAGGATCCGCAGTTCTCCGACGCCGACGGCGAGCAACAAGACCTTGCCGAACGTCATGCACTGCGCCGTGTCGCCGGTCTCTCCACCGAACTCGAAGACGTCACCGAGGTCGAATACCGTCAGCTCCGCCTGGAACGCGTGGTGCTCGCCGGCCTGTGGTCCGCCGGAACCCTGGCTGACGCGGAGAATTCACTCCGGGAACTCGCCGCGCTCGCAGAGACCGCCGGTTCCGAGGTCATGGACGGAATGCTCCAGCGCCGTGTGAACCCGGATCCTGGAACCTACCTGGGCTCGGGCAAGGCCATGGAACTCCGGGACGTGGTCGCGGCAACCGGGGCGGACACCGTGGTCGTCGATGCCGAACTCGCGCCGTCCCAGCGTCGTGCCCTGGAAGACGTGGTCAAGGTCAAGGTCATCGACCGCACCGGTCTGATCCTGGATATCTTCGCCCAACACGCCAAGTCCAAAGAGGGCAAGGCGCAGGTCGAACTGGCACAGCTGGAATACATGCTCCCTCGCCTCCGTGGTTGGGGTGAGTCGCTGTCCCGCCAGGCCGGTGGCCGTGCCGCTGCCGGTGAAGGCATTGGCTCGCGTGGCCCCGGTGAAACCAAGATCGAACTCGACCGACGCAGGATCCGCCAGCGCATGGCTAAACTGCGCCGCGAGATCGAAGCAATGAAGCCCGCCCGCGAAACCAAGCGGCTCAACCGCAAGCGGTTCTCGGTGCCGTCGGTGGCCATTGCCGGATACACCAACGCCGGTAAGTCCTCACTGCTCAACCGGCTCACCGACGCGGGCGTGCTCGTGGAGAACGCGCTGTTCGCCACGTTGGACCCCACAGTGCGCAAGGCGGAAACCCCGGACGGGATCGGCTACACGCTCTCGGACACCGTGGGTTTCGTGCGTTCGCTGCCCACCCAGCTCGTCGAGGCCTTCCGCTCGACGCTCGAAGAAGTTGCCGATGCCGATGTCATCGTGCACGTGGTCGATGCCTCGCACCCGGATCCCGAGGGCCAGCTCAAGGCCGTCCGCGATGTCCTCACGGACGTGGGCGCAACCGACATTCCGGAGATCGTGGCGCTCAACAAGTCGGACGTCGCGGATCCCGTGGTGCTCGGCCGCCTACTCAACCACGAGAGCCCTTCGGTTGCCGTCTCGGCTCGCACGGGTGAGGGCATCGAAGAACTCAAGCAGCTGATCTCTCGGGCGATCCCGCGCCCGGATCACGAGCTGGACCTGCTGATTCCCTATGTCCACGGTGAAGTCGTCTCGCGACTACATGCCCAGGACGCCGAGATTCTGAGCACGGAGCACACCGAGGACGGCACGCGCTTGCGCGTGCGCGTCCGGGGAAGCCTCGTGGCGGAACTCGAGGAGTACCGGCTTGGAGCGGCGTCGGCGGAAGATGCGCAGCCGGACGAAAACGGCGCGGACACCGCATAGGTATGGCAGACCCGTTCATTGACGAGACCGGGCGGGACATTTCGGACCTTCGGCCCGAAACCCTGCCCGGAGCCAAGGATTCGCTCGAGCTCCTCGACGCCGCCGTGACCGCCATGGGCGGGCAGAGGCGCGACGGGCAGCGCTTCATGGCGGCCAAGGTCGCCGAGGCCCTGGACACCCGCAAGCACCTCTTGGTTCAGGCGGGTACGGGCACGGGTAAATCCCTGGCCTACCTGGTTCCGGTGTTCGAGCACGCCCAAACCGCAGATAAACCCGTGATCATTTCGACCGCGACTTTGGCGTTGCAGTCGCAGGTGACCGGTCGCGACGTGCCGCGGGTATTGGATGCGGTCGAGGAGCACCTGGAGCACCGGCCCAACGTGGCCCTGCTCAAAGGCCGCTCCAATTACGCGTGCCTGCACAAGATCGGCGGTGGGTACCCCACCGATGACGACGCCGCTCTGTTCAATCTCGCTGAACCGGCCGGTTCCGCTCGTGGCGGGGAGACGGCCGTGGGTAAGTTGGGCCAGCAGGTCAAGCGGTTGCGCGAATGGGTCGAGTCCACAGAGACCGGGGACCGGGACGACGTGCAGCCCGGCGTTTCCGATGCAGCCTGGCGTCAGGTCTCCGTGACCGCTCGTGAGTGCATCGGGCGCAAATGCCCGCTGATCGAGGAATGCTTTGCCGAGAAAGCACGGTTGGCCGCGGGCGAAGCGGACGTGGTGATCACCAACCACGCGCTGCTGGCCATCAACGCCTTCGAGGGGTTGGCCGTGCTGCCCGAACACGACGTGGTGGTCGTGGACGAGGCTCACGAACTGCAGGACCGGGTCACGGGGGCCGTCACCGGTGCGTTGTCCGGTGCCGCGGTACGCGCGGCGGCGAGCGGCGTGCGTAAACACACCGCGGCCCCGCACGAGGACCTGGACAAGGCTGCGGATGCCTTCGACCGAGCTTTTAACGGCGATCCGAACGGACTGCTGCCGCGAGGATTCACCGAAGAGCAGGTCTACGCCGTGCGGGGAGTGCAGGACGCCGCACGTGCCGGATTGAGCGCGACCAAGGGTGACTCCAACGCGGAGGACGCGGGCCGTCATGCGGCGCGGTCACGGTTGTCCGAGATTCTCGACACCGCTGATCGCCTGCTCACGGCCAACACGGATCACGATGTCCTGTGGATCTCCCGTGTGGGGCGTTGGGAGCAGTCCTCCGGCTACGTGTCACCGGATGCCGGTGAACCGGCAACCCTCAATATCGCTCCGCTCAGCGTGGCGGGCGCGCTGCGAGAAGGACTCTTCGACGGCCGCACGGTCGTGCTGACTTCTGCCACGTTGGCCGTGGGGTCATCGTTCTCGTCCGTGGCCGGTGCCCTCGGTCTGCAGGGTGCGGGCGCTCCGCCGTGGCGCGGCGTGGACGTGGGAAGCCCGTTCAACTACCCCAAGCAGGGAATCCTGTACGTGGCCAGGCACCTACCCAAGCCGGGCCGGGGCGTGTCCTCGGAGCAGTTGGCTGAATTGGCCGAACTGCTCAAGGCCTCCAACGGTGGTGCCCTGGGGCTGTTCTCGTCCCGCCGCGCAGCGGAAGAGGCAACCGAGAAACTGCGCGAACTGATCGACACTGAGATCCTCTGCCAGGGGGAGGCGTCCCTGCCGTCGCTGGTGAAGGACTTCACGGACGACCCCACCGCCAGTCTTTTCGGGACCATGAGCCTGTGGCAGGGCGTGGACGTGCCCGGGAATTCGTGTCGCTTGGTGGTCATCGACCGCATTCCGTTCCCGCGGCCTGATGATCCCCTGGGGACCGCCCGGACCAGGGCCACCGAACGTGCCGGTGGTAACGGCTTCATGGCCGTGTCCGCGACCCACGCCGCGGTGAAGCTCGCCCAGGGTGCGGGACGCCTGATCCGTTCCAGCAACGACCGCGGTGTGGTTGCCGTGCTCGATTCGCGATTGGCGACGGCGCGATACGGAACCTTCCTGACCAAGTCACTGCCGCCGTTGTGGCCCACCGCGGACAAGTCCAAGGTGCTGGGCGCACTGAAACGGCTCAGCAGCTCGCAGTAGTTCCGCAGCAGCATGGGGAGATGACGTTCAGACACGGGCGGAACGTGATCCTGCAGTCGCTGGGAGCCGTTTCCTTTTGGTGAACCCCCGAACGGAAACCGGCCCGGTAGGTGAATTCACCTACGGGCCGGTTCTTTCATGGTGAGTGGCTAATGGAGGATCCGTCAGAGGGACCGGAAAACCGATACAACCTTGCCCATCACCGTGGCGTGATCGCCCAGGATGGGCTCGTACTGGGTGTTCTGCGGCAGTAGCCAGGTGTGACCGTCACGCTGGCGGAAGGTCTTGACCGTAGCCTCGTCATCGAGCAGGGCCGCCACGATGTCACCGTTGAGCGCGGTGTTCTGCTGGCGCACCACGACCCAGTCACCGTCACAGATAGCGGCGTCGATCATCGAATCACCGGACACCTTGAGCATGAACAGGTCACCGTGACCTACGAACTCGCGCGGAAGTGAGAACACGTCTTCGACCGACTGCTCTGCCGTAATGGGGCCACCGGCCGCGATTCGTCCGACCAGGGGCACCGAAGCCATGGAGTCATCCGGGCTGGTGGTGGGCAACTGCGTGACGTTGTGCAGTGTGCCGTCCGAAGCCTTCGGAGACTGCTCGGCCGGTTCTGGCTCGCCCAGTTCCCGAGCCAGTTCGGCCTCCGAGAGCGGGCGCAGAACTTCCATGGCCCGAGGGCGCCGAGGGTCTCGGCGGATATAGCCAAGCTTCTCGAGCTGGCCCAATTGGTGGGTCACGCTCGATAGCGAGGCGAGGCCCACAATATCGCCGATTTCACGCATCGACGGGGGATAACCGCGCTCACCGATGGCTTGCTGCACCGCCCCCAGGATGGTTCGCTGACGCGCGGTCAGTGGCCGCTGGGGTCGCTGGGACTCCGAACCGGAGGGGGAAGGTGTGCTCACGAGTTGGGGTCCTTTCACCGTTTTCCGACCGCGGGGTCAACCGCGACGTACTCCGTACCCGTCGAGTTCAATCCTGCCGCTTATGCGTGTCAGTGACGTTCGGTCAACTAGTACGGACGTTGCTTCAAGACTAGTGCGCCAAGAGTGAGGACTCAAACACATGTTCGATTTTTCTCTCGACAAGGTTCGTACACCCGTGCTAGAACTTAACGCAGATATTCGAAAACGTGTTCTAACGCCGGGGAAAGGGTTCGAACACCCTGCCGCTTCATCCCGCGGTCACCGGAAAGTTCACCAGGAGGTTGCCATGACCACACATATCTTGCCCACCAGCGCCCAGAGCTTCACTCGCGCGCCCAAGCTCAACCTGACCCGTCGCGGACGGTTCGTCTTCATCGGGCTGCCGCTCATTACGGGTGCCGCCGCACTGCTGGTGGTTGCGGTCATCTTCCTGCTTCCCTCCACCGTTCAGGCCAATACCGATCCCGTGGGTGAACCGGTAACCCACTCCGTGACCGTCCAGTCCGATCAGTCCCTGTGGGAGATCGCTTACGCGGCGGACCCGCAGCGCGACACCCGTGAGGTCATGGACGACATTGTGGAGCTCAACGGACTGGCATCCTCGGAACTGTCCGCCGGTCAGCTGCTGGAGATCCCCGCACGCTGAATCGTGTGAAGGCCTGCTCGGCGCTTAAGCTAGGGGAGTGAGCCAAAATCTCGATCGCCTAGAAGCCCTGCCCCTCCGTGAGAACCTGCGGGGCATGTCCCCGTACGGCGCACCCCAACTTGATGTTGCGGTTGCCTTGAACACGAACGAGAACACGCACCCCGTTCCCCAGCCCGTGGTGGACGCCATCACCGACCGTGTTTCGCGGGCCGCAGGTCAGCTCAATCGCTATCCGGATCGGGAATTCACGGAACTTCGCACGGCATTGGCCGCATACCTGGACCACGGACTGACCGCCGACAACCTCTGGGCAGCCAACGGTTCCAACGAGATCCTGCAGCAGATTCTGCAGACATTTGGTGGCCCCGGACGTTCGGTCCTCAGCTTCGTGCCGACCTATTCGATGTACCCCTTGCTGGCCTCCGGGACGGGAACCAAGTTCATCGCGGGTCAGCGCGCGGAAGATTTCACTTTGACGGCTGAGTCCGCCGCGAAGCAAGTACGTGAGCACAAGCCCGATGTGGTCATTCTGTGCTCGCCGAATAATCCAACCGGCACTGCGCTTGGCCTGGACGTGGTCGAAGCCGTGTACGAGGCCGCGGAAGAATCCAACTCCATGGTCATCGTGGATGAGGCCTACGCGGAGTTCGCCCGATTCGGCACTCCTTCAGCGCTCACACTGCTCGAGGGTCGCCCTCGCTTGATCGTCACCCGCACCATGAGCAAGGCCTTTGCGCTGGCCGGTGCCCGTTTGGGCTATTTCGCCGCGGCCCCCGAGGTCACGGATGCCATCCGTTTGGTCCGGTTGCCCTATCACCTCTCCGCCGTCAGCCAGGCGACCGCCCTTGCGGCGCTCGAACACAGCGATGTCCTGTTGAGCACCGTAGAAGACATCAAGATGCAGCGCGACCGAATTGTCGACGACCTCAAGCGCCTGGGTCTGGAACCGGCCGAATCTGATTCCAACTTCGTGTTCTACGGGGGCATGGAGAACGCCCAGCAGATGTGGCAGAACCTGTTGGATCAGGGCGTTCTGGTGCGCGACGTCGGAATCGCCGGCCACCTGCGCGTGACCGCAGGCACCGAGGACGAAACCACCGCATTCCTGGCCGCAGTGGAGAACTACCTGCAGCAGAAGTAATCCGCGGGTGGAGTCATCCACCCGTCATCCAGCGGGCCCGGCAGGCCCGCGCATTAGACTGAAGAGCGCCGCTGTTTCCGGCAGGCGCACGCAGAATTCGAGGAGTTACACCCCGTGATGTCCCCAACCAACTCACCTCGTACGGCCGTGGTGGAACGCGTAACCAGTGAATCCACTGTCCGCGTGGAACTGAACCTGGACGGCACCGGTCAGTCCAACATCGAGACCACCGTGCCCTTCTACAACCACATGTTGACGGCGCTGTCCAAGCACTCCCTGATCGACCTCAACGTTCAGGCCCACGGGGACACCGACATCGACGTGCACCACACGGTCGAGGACACCGCCATCGTGCTCGGTGACGCGTTCCTGAAGGCGCTCGGTGACAAGCGAGGCATCCGTCGCTTCGGTCAGGCCACCGTCCCGTTGGACGAGGCGTTGGCCTCGGCGGTCGTGGACGTGTCCGGCCGACCGTACGTGGTGCACACAGGCGAACCCGAAGGCCAGCAGTACCACTTGATCGGCGGTCACTTCACCGGCTCGATGACTCGCCACGTGTTCGAGTCCTTCGCCTACCACGCCCAGCTGTGCCTGCACATCGATGTCATTCGCGGTCGGGACCCGCACCACATCGTGGAAGCGCAGTTCAAGGCACTGGCCCGCGCACTGCGCGAGGCCGTGGAACGCGATGCCCGCATGGCTGACGCCATCCCGTCCACCAAGGGAGCTTTGTGAACCCCGGTAACGAACAGGTGACCGAGACCGAACAGGCCCCGTGCGTCGTCGTTCTCGATTACGGCGCAGGCAATGTGCACTCGGCCGTGCGCGCACTGGAGGCCGCAGGAGCACGCGTGAAGCTCAGCGCCGATCCGCAGGACGTGATGGATGCCGACGGGCTCGTCGTCCCCGGCGTGGGTGCCTTCGCAGCGGTCATGGATGGACTGCGCTCCGTTCAGGCTCCCCGACTCATCGACCGTCGCCTCAGCGGCGGCCGACCCGTTCTGGGCATCTGCGTGGGCCTGCAGGTCATGTTCGATGAGGGTGTCGAACACGGTGAACGTTCGGAAGGCTTGGCCCAGTGGCCCGGAACCGTGGAGCGCCTGAACGCACCCGTGGTACCCCACATGGGTTGGAACACTGTGGAACCGCCGCAGGATTCGATCCTCTTCAAGGGCATTGAGAACGAGCGCTTCTACTTCGTGCACTCCTACGGTGTGCAGGACTGGAATTTCGATCAGACCATTGAGCGCATGAAGGCACCGGGCGTCACGTGGTCCGAGCACGGTGGCCCGTTCGTTGCGGCGGTGGAGAACGGCGCGCTGAGTGCGACGCAGTTCCACCCGGAGAAGTCCTCGGCCGCAGGCATTGCCCTGTTGCGCAATTGGCTCAGCACGCTGCCGCGCACCGGCCGCATGGCGGACCGTATGCCGGCGCGGGGCGCGGAGGTCGAAAAGTGACCTTCTCCATGCTGACCATGGTGCTGGGGGCGTTCTTCGCCGGTGGTGCCATTTCGTTCAAGCAACAGAAGAAACCGCTGTGGTCGGTGTTGCTCTTGGCGGCCATTGCCTTGGCGCTGATCATTTACGGCGCGTATTCCTGGTTCACGTCCGTGTAGTTCCCGCCGCGGCGTGGGTCGCGGCATCTTTCGTGCAGTCATTGAGCGGTATCCACCGCCGGTAAGGAGAACCATGTCTCAAGACACCACCCCCCGTTTGGAATTGTTGCCCGCCGTGGACGTGCAAGACGGCCAGGCCGTGCGTCTCGTTCAGGGTGAGGCCGGTTCCGAAACCGGGTACGGCGATCCCGTGGACGCCGCACTCATGTGGCAGGAGGCCGGGGCGGAATGGCTGCACCTGGTGGACCTGGACGCGGCGTTCGGTCGCGGTGACAACATCGACGTGCTGCGTCGCGTGGCCGAGCGGATCGAGATGAAGATCGAGATGTCCGGCGGTATCCGTGACAACGAATCCCTCGAGCGGGTTCTGTCCCTCAACCCCGCTCGCATCAACTTGGGCACCGCAGCCCTCGAGAATCCCGAGTGGACCCAGCGCGTGATTGCCGAGCACGGTGACGTGATCGCCGTGGGCCTGGACGTTCGCGGCACCACCCTGGCCGCGCGCGGCTGGACCAAGGAAGGCGGCGATCTCTGGGAGGTCCTGGATCGCCTCGAGGCCGACGGCTGCTCCCGTTACGTGGTCACGGACGTGACCAAGGACGGAACGCTCAAGGGCCCCAACGTGGAGTTGCTGGCCGAGGTGGCCCGTCGCACCGACAAGCCCGTGGTGGCCTCCGGCGGCGTGTCCTCTCTTGAGGACATCGCTGCGCTGCGCGAACTCGTGCCCGTGGGCGTCGAGGGCGCCATCGTGGGAAAGGCCCTCTACGCGGGTAAGTTCACGCTGCCCGAGGCCCTCGACGTGGCCGGTCGCCCGAATGCCTGAAAGCTCCGATCCCCGTCCGTTGCCGGCACACATCGCCGCGCAACTGCGCTCGGCCGGCGGTAGCGAGGACACCGGCGGCCAGGCGTGGGAGGGGCGCAACCTGGGGGAGGGCACCAGCCACACACACCTCTTCCCCGACGACGACGGCGCCGCGGCACCCGGGATTTCCGCCGCCTTGGCGGCGTGGCGAGAAGGGCGCGCCTCCGAAACGGATGTCGTTGCGGCACTGCCCGGTATCAGGGTCTTCGTGCCGATCGTGGCCGAGGTCACCCATTCTGAGATCACTGAACACGGTTTGGTGTCCGATAAGGAAGCTGACATGGCCCTGGTGAGTCTGCGCACCGCCGACGGCCGCAAGGCCCTGCCGGTGTTCACCGCTGTGAATGAGCTGTCCGCGTGGAACTCCGAGGCGCGACCCGTTGCGGTGGATATCCGCAAGGCAGCGCTGTCCGCGGTTCAGGACGGATCAGATCTACTGGTCGTGAATCCGGGTTCTGACCCGGCCTTCGTGGTGCGTCGTCCGGCGATGTGGTGCGTGGCGAAAGCTACGGCCTGGACGCCGTCGTACCTGGATTTCTCCGTGGACGACGCCGTTCTGCGTGCCGCCCTGGACATGGAGCACATTGTCTCCGCACGCACCGAGCCGGGCCCCGGAATCAATGGGAAGCGATCGGACGGGGCACTGCTGAACGGCGGCGCCACGGGTCCCGAACTCGTGATCGTGTTGCAACTGACTCCAGGACTGACCCAAGAAATGGTTCAGGCCACGATCGGCCAGTACCAGCAGAAGCTGGTCACCGAGCCGATCATGGCCGAGAACGTGGATTC
>CAACXA010000003.1_pt1 | contig 22010 bp, 18 predicted proteins | sample 2275811 | NCBI WGS metagenome assembly CAACXA01 (sample SAMEA5312478, study PRJEB27640) | indoor metagenome | biome: indoor environment; feature: uncontrolled; material: tiles wood | place: Germany | collected 2014-07-07 | reverse complement strand
AACGGCGCGGTAGCCGATCACCCGAAGGGAACTTACTCAACGGTGACCCGCCCGGGCCCCGGCGTACGTGACGAGGATCTGGGTGTGGTGCGGGCCAGCGGCGGGGGAGGGCGTCCCCTGACCAGCAAACTGCGCCACCTGTGGCACCAGCTGGTGGACGGGCCCTTGTTCCACTCCTACTGGGCTCTCGCGGGCACCGTGATCATGCTGACCGCGATCGGCATGATGATGGTGTTGTCCGCCTCTGCGGTCGAGGCCATTGCCGAGGACAGTTCCGCCTATTTCCTCTTCCAACGCCAAGCCATGTTCGGCGTGGTCGGACTGATCGTGATGATTGGTTTGTCGTTCGTTCCCGCGTGGCTCTTCAGAAAGTTCGCGTGGGGGCTGTGGGGGCTGGGTGTCGGGCTGCTGCTCCTGGTTTTCACTCCGTTGGGTGAGGAAGTCAACGGCAACCGCAACTGGCTGAGCCTGGGCGGTCTGACCCTGCAGCCTTCCGAAGCCGCGAAATTGGCCCTGTGCGTGTGGTTGGCGGCGCAGTTCGCGAAACAGGGTGACGAGGTCAAGGACTGGAGGAAGGCCCTGTGGCCCTCGGCCATCGGCTTCCTGGTACCCACCGGCCTGGTTGCGGCCGGCGGTGACATGGGCACCGCCATCGTGTTCGTGCTGATCTATGCGGCGGGGCTCTTCTTTGCCGGTGCGCCGCTCAAAATTTTTGCCGGGGCAGCCGCCGTGGGCGTTGTGCTCGGCGTGGGCGCCATCATTACCGCCCCGCACCGCGTGGACCGCATCACGGGCTGGCTGTTCGGTGAATGCGGTGCCACCGATGCGTGCTGGCAGGCCGAGCAGGGACTGAACGCGCTGGCCACCGGTGGCTGGTGGGGCGTGGGCCTGGGCCAGTCGCGACTCAAGTACAACTACGTTCCCGAGGCTCACAACGACTACATCTTCTCGATCATCGGAGAAGAACTCGGCCTGCTCGGTACCGCGATCATCCTGTTGCTCTTCGCGATCATCGTGGTTGCCATGGCCCGCATCATCCTGCGCACCCGCAGCATTTTCGTCCGAATCACCACGGCGTGTGTTGCCACCTGGATCGTCGGTCAAGCCTTTGTGAATCTCGGCATGGTCACCGGGTTGCTCCCCGTGATCGGTATTCCGTTGCCTTTCATCAGCTACGGTGGTTCGGCCTTGCTGATCAGCTTGGCCGCGGTGGGCGTGGTCATGTCCTTCGCCCGCGTGCCACGGTCGGTCGAGGTGGGAGACAAGTCCGCGATCCTGGATCGGCAGGAGGCCCACGAGGTCTCCGGTGACGGGGACCCGCGGCGTCGGGGGCCACAATGGTTGCGACGTATGACTTCGCAGGGTGGAAAGGCACATGATGACCAGTGAACCGCTGAACAACGCCGAGGCCACGGTGAACGTGATGCTCGCCGGTGGTGGCACCGCGGGCCACGTGAGCCCTTTGCTCGCCATCGCGCACGCCATTCGGGACGCCGACCCTACGGCCTCCGTGTGCGCTGTGGGAACGGCGTCGGGTATGGAAACCCGGCTGGTTCCGGCCGCGGGCGTGCCCCTTGAACTCATTGAGCGTGTACCGCTGCCGCGCCGCCCCTCAGCAGATCTGCTGCGGCTACCGGCACGGCTTAACCGGGCGGTTCAGCAGGCCGGTCGGATTCTCGACTCCCAGCAAGCGGACGTGGTGGTGGGCGTCGGCGGCTACGTGTGCACGCCCGTGTACCTAGCCGCTGCGCGGCGTCGAATTCCCGTGATCATCCACGAGGCCAACGCGCGGCCCGGACTCGCCAATCGAGTGGGAGCCCGCTTCGCGTCCGTGGTGGCCACGGCCTTCGCCGACACCCCCCTCAAAGGGGCTGTTGCCGTGGGAATGCCCATGCGCCAGGAGATCGCCCAGCTCGACCGGGGCGCCCTGCGTGCCCGGGCGCGTGAAGACCTCGGACTGGATCCGGACCTGCCCACCGTGGTGGTGACCGGAGGTTCCTCCGGAGCGCAATCCATGAACCGCACCGTGGCCAAGATCGCGCATGAAGTGGCCGAACAGGGCTATCAACTCTTGCACGTGACCGGGCGCACCAAGGAGGTCCGCACCGACAAGGGTGAACTGCTGCGGGCACCGGGTTATGTGCAGACCGAATACGTGGACGGCATGGAGAAGGTGTACGCCGCGGCGGACCTGTTGGTCGCCCGAGCCGGAGCGGCCACGGTGTGTGAAGTTGCCGCCGTGGGGCTCCCGGCAGTGTTCGTCCCCTTGCCGATCGGTAACGGTGAACAGGCTCTCAACGCCCGGTCGCTGGTAGCGGCCGGGGGAGCGGAACTCGTCAAGGATTCCGATTTCACCCCGCAGTACTACCGGGACACGGTCGCCGCGCTCGTGACCGACGCGCCCCGTCTGGCGAGCATGGCTCAGGCCTCAGCGGCCCACGGCATCCGCGATGCCGCCCAGACGATGGCGCGGTTGGTCCTGGAGCAAGCAGCACGCCGTTAAGGTTAGTCACCGACCACTCATCACTTCCCACTTCCCGTTCGGAGGAGACCACCGTGAACTCCCAGGTCCAGCTCGACCCCCACGCGCTGGGGCGCGTCCACTTCATCGGCATGGGCGGTGCGGGCATGTCCGCCGTGGCTCGCCTCCTGTTGGCACGCGGTGTGGACGTGAGCGGGTCGGACGCCAAGGACTCCAAGGGCCTACGTGAGCTCGAGGAACTGGGCGCCACCGTTTTCGTGGGCCAGCGGGCCCAGAACGTTGACGGTGCCGGGACAGTGGTGATCTCCACGGCCATCAAACCCACCAATCCTGAACTTGTCGCCGCACGGGAGCGCGGCCTGCGCGTTGTACACCGGTCGGAGGCTCTGGCCTCCGCCATGCACGGTCGCCGCGTGGTGGCTGTTGCGGGAACCCACGGCAAGACCACCACGAGCTCGATGACCACCGTGGCCTTCCGAACGGCGGACCTGGATCCGTCGTGGGCCATCGGAGCCTTCGTAGCGGACCTGGGAGCCAACGCGGGCTTCGCCGACGGCGCCTGGTTCGTCGCCGAGGCGGACGAGTCCGACGGTTCCTTCCTGGCCTACCTGCCCGAAATCGCCGTGATCACCAACGTCGAACCCGACCACCTGGATCACTACGGATCCTCGGACGAGTTCTTCGCGTCCTTCGATCGTTTCGTGGAGACCATTCGCCCCGGCGGCACGCTGGTCGCGTGCCTGGACGACGCAGGCTCGCGCGACTTGGCCGAGCGGCGTCGAGGGACCGGCGAAGCCGTCCTCACCTACGGAGTGGACCCTGCGGCGGACGTGGTCATCTCGGGCATCGAGGCGCGCGGCGTGGGTTCGCACTGTACCCTGACCTTCTCCTTGGCAGGCGGTGAGCTCCGGTCACTCGAGTTGGACCTGTTGGTGCCCGGTGCGCACAACATCGCCGACGCCGCCGCGGCGTTCACCGCTGGCCTCGCAGCCGGTGCGGAGCCCGAAGCCCTGGTCGATGGGCTGGGTCAGTTCCACGGTTCGGCGCGACGCTTCGACCTGAAGGGCACGGCCCGTGGGGTGCGGGTCTTCGACGATTACGCGCATCACCCTACCGAGGTCCAGGCTGCGCTCAAGGCAGCTCGCGAGGTCGCGGGTGAGCACAAGGTGCACGCCATCTTCCAGCCCCACTTGTACTCGCGGACCCGTGAGTTCGCCGCCGAATTCGCCGCCGCGCTCGAGCTGGCGGATCACGCGTACGTCCTGGACGTCTACGGCGCTCGTGAAGAGCCGCTACCGGGCATCACGGGTCGCAGCATTTCGGATCTGGCACCGTCCGGTCGAGTGGTGTCGACACCCGAGGCGGAAGAGGCGATCGGAGCAGTCCTGCAATCCGCGGCCGAGGGCGACCTGATCCTGACCGTTGGTGCCGGTGACGTCACCGCACTCGGTCCCAAGATTGTGGACGGGTTGGCGCTCAACTGATGGTCAGGCCCACACCACCACATCAACCGCGCCTGGGCCGCGACCGCGACGCCGAGGACCCTCAGCTGACCGGACAGAGCGAGGACAGCCCGTTCGACGGCGCCGCCCACGACGAGTTCGACGACGCGGGTGAGAACGAGCCCGTGCGGGTCAGCGTCAACGACGAGTCCAAGGTCTCCCGCGTGGACACCGGCCAGTTGGAGGAGACACCGCTACCCGGTGGTCGGTTCTCGACCTGGCGACAGCGCCGCAAGTCCGCCAAAGCGGAAGCGGCCGCCGACGACACCGATGCGGATTCCACTGATCCGGACACCGTGGTCGCGTTTCCCCGTAGTTCCCATCGCCGACGCCGCCGCAAGCGCTGGCTCGCACTGCTCGCCGCATTGCTGGTGGCGGCCTTATTCGTGGGCATCGTGTTCTTCTCACCGCTGTTCGCGACCCGTTCCATCGATGTCGAGGGAGCCCGCCTGACGGATCCCCAGAACGTCGAGGAAGCTCTGCAGCGATTCGAAGGCGTTCCGCTGACCCGGATTTCGAAGGAAGAAGTACGGTCCGCCGTGGGTGACGTGCCCCAGGTGAAATCCGTGGACGTGGTACTGGAACCGCCGCACACCATCACCGTGCAGTTGCACGAGCGCGTGGGAGTGGCCGCGGTGAAGGACGGGCAGGACCTCATCCTCGTGGATTCTCAAGGGCAGCAGTTGGCAACCTACGGCGAGGGCGATCGTCCCGACGTCCCCATGATCGAGGGCGGTCGGGACGTGCTGAGCACCAATAAGTTTGCGGCGATCTCCAATGTGTTGGCGTCCTTGCCCTCGAACGTACTGACCCAACTCGAGACCGCCTCCGCGCCCTCCGAATCGTCGGTCGAGCTCACCTTCGCAGACGGCCGGAAGGCGATCTGGGGTGATTCCTCCGACAGCGAGTTGAAGGCCCAGGTGCTCGCGGCTCTTGTGGGCGACCAGGCCACGGCGGACGGCACCGTGTACGACGTTTCCGCGCCGCTTCATCCCACGATCGAATAATCCCCATTCACCCGTATATCTCAGCTTCAAGCTCACCTTGAATCTGCCCACTTCCGCTGTGACTAGGGGGAGTGGCGACTTATCAGGAAACACAAACGGTCGTGATATGGAGAACGCGCAGGTGATTGGTACTCTAAGGTCGACATGAAATGCGACATTCCCGTTTGCGCATAAATCGCTCAAGTCTCAAGTAATTCTTGAACTTATTGGATGAGCGGAACGGTTGTCGGTAAGCCCCACGCGAGTTAGGTGCATATGGACTCCTCAACCCCCCAGAACTACTTGGCTGTCATCAAGGTGGTCGGCATCGGCGGCGGCGGTGTCAACGCTGTCAACCGCATGATCGAGGAAGGTCTGCGCGGCGTTGAGTTCATCGCCATCAACACCGATGCACAAGCACTGCTGATGTCGGACGCAGACGTCAAGCTCGACGTCGGTCGTGAACTGACCCGGGGCCTCGGCGCCGGAGCCAACCCGGATGTCGGACGCCAGGCTGCCGAGGACCACGAAGAAGAAATCCAGGAAGTGCTCAAGGGCGCTGACATGGTCTTCGTGACCGCCGGTGAAGGCGGCGGCACCGGCACCGGTGGCGCGCCGGTCGTCGCTCGCATCGCTCGCTCGCTGGGTGCCTTGACCATCGGTGTGGTCACCCGCCCGTTCACCTTCGAGGGACGTCGCCGTTCCAACCAGGCTGAGAACGGCATCGAGACCCTGCGCGACGAAGTGGACACGCTCATCGTGATCCCCAACGATCGTCTGCTCTCCATCTCGGACCGCAACGTGTCCATGCTGGATGCCTTCAAGTCCGCGGACCAGGTTCTGCTGTCCGGTGTCTCCGGCATCACCGATTTGATCACCACCCCGGGCTTGATCAACCTGGACTTCGCGGACGTCAAGTCCGTCATGCAGGGGGCCGGTTCGGCACTCATGGGCATCGGCTCGGCGCAGGGTGAAGATCGCGCCGTCAAGGCTGCCGAACTGGCCATTGCGTCCCCGCTGCTCGAGGCATCCATTGACGGAGCTCACGGCGTGTTGCTGTCCATTCAGGGTGGCTCCGACCTCGGTTTGTTCGAGATCAACGAGGCCGCTCGCCTCGTCCAGGAAGTGGCTCACCCCGAGGCCAACATCATCTTCGGCGCCGTGATTGACGACGCCCTGGGTGATCAGGCCCGCGTCACCGTGATCGCCGCCGGTTTCGATTCCGTCTCGCAGGAGACCAATGCCAACAACTCCTCCCCGGCGGAGCGTCAGGCGGCCAACACCCGTGCTGCCTTCGGCGGCGACGCGTCACGTCCCTCGGGCGTGGGTCGTTCCCCGCAGCGCGGTGGCTCTTCCTACGGCAACAACAACTCGCAGTCCTTCGGCTCCCGCCAGTCGCAGGAAGACGACATCCCGGATGACGCCGGCTTCGACGTCGATCTGCCCGCCGAGGGCGAGTCCTCGAACTCGTCATCCAACTCGTCACGCAAGGATTCCCTGGATTTCCCGGATTTTTTGAAGTGAGTTGAGCGGGTTCTGCCCGCCGGGTTGACCCCCGAAAGATTGGATCACGGGGTGGGTATCGCCAAGCGGTACCCACCCCGTTGTCATGTGGTGAGGAGATGATGGGTCGTGTGGTTCACCGACCGGCACGCGGGTGCGGCCATTGTGTTCACGGACGCGGACGAGGGAAATGTTGCGGCGCACACCGGGGAGGACCCCTCGGAGGTAGCGGCCCATCGGGCCGCGCTCGAAGTGACGCTAGGACTGCCCGCGGGGTCCTTGAGATTCATGCGTCAGGTTCACGGGGCCACCGTGGTGTCCTTCTCGACCGGTACCACCGACCACTCGAATGGCCAGGAGATGTCGAACGCCCCTGAAGCTCCCGAAGCGGACGCGGCGATCAGCGATGATGGCACACCCCTGGCCGTACTCACCGCGGACTGTCTTCCGGTCGTTTTCGTCGCCGAACGGGCGGAGACGACCGTCCCTCTCACGGCCGTGGCGCACGCCGGCCGGCGGGGCCTGCTGGACGGTGTACTTCAGAACACTGTTCGAGAACTGCGCGAGCGCGGTGCTGAATCCATCACGGCGTGGGTGGGGCCCGCGATTTGCGGCTCGTGCTACGAAGTCCCCGATGACATGCGTACCGAGTCGGCTGACCTGCTGCCTGGGATCGAGACCGTAACCTCGTGGCAGACCCCCGGGCTCGATCTGCCTGGAGCCGCCCGCACGCTGCTCGACGGTCTAGACGTCAGGGTGAGCGATAGCAGTGCCGATCGTTCCGAATGGTGCACCCTGGAACACGATGTGCTCTATTCGTACCGGCGCGACAAGACGACCTCTCGCCTTGCGGGTGTTGTTTGGGTACCTTCGGCAACTACCTCCGCGGGAAAGGACACTCCGTGACGCATTCCGAAGACCAGATGCAGAGCACCGATGACGGTGCGCGCACCGCCGAACTGGCCCAGCGCCTGTCCGCGGTGAGACAGCGCATTCTCGAGGCGGCAGAGCAACGGACGGAGGACCGCGCCCACGGTGGTGAACTGCCCTCACTGATCGTGGTGACAAAATTCTTCCCCGCCCAAGATGTGGTGAGGCTGCGGGATCTGGGGGTGCGCGCCGTCGGCGAGAACAAGGACCAAGAAGCCCTGCCCAAGTCGCAGGAGGTGTCCGAGTCTTTGACCGAGCGGGAAGCGGACACGAGCGAGCCCGTGTGGCATTTCATCGGGCAACTCCAGTCCAATAAGGCCAAGCGGGTGGTGCGCTACGCAAGCTGGGTGCACTCTGTGGATCGAGAGTCACTGGTCGTTGCCCTGGGTAAGGCCGTGGGTAACCATCGCGCCGCCGTGGACCAGAACGACGTCGCCCCGGGCCCCGCAGCGACCGCCGACCTGAAGTGTTGCATCCAGGTGAACCTGGACCCGGAGGCGGAGGAAGATTCCCAGCGAGGTGGAGCGCACCCGGCTCGGGTGGCCGAGCTCGCACGGCTGATCGTCGACACCGACGGGCTGGAACTTGCGGGAGTGATGGCTGTGGCCCCCAAGGAGGGCGACCCCCGTGAGGCTTTCGAACGACTGTGGGAGATCTCCCAGCAATTGCAGAGAGAACATCCCGGGGCCACCGCCGTCTCGGCGGGCATGAGCGGGGACCTGGAGGCCGCCGTGGCAGCGGGAGCCACTCACGTGCGCATCGGCTCGGATGTCCTCGGGCCGCGTCCCGCCGTGCGGTAGCGTAATGAGAGATAATTTCGCGGGTGACATTTCTGTCATCCGTCCAGTGATTGAGGAGAGACTATGGCCGGAGCGCTGCGTCGTACCATGATTTATCTCGGCCTCGCCGAGACCGACGACGACTACACCTCCGAAGAGACCAGCCGTCCCCGGGAAGTCACGCAGGCACCGGCAAGCGGTTCCACCGCAGTGGTCGGTGACAGCGGAAACGGTGCCGTGGCGCGCCGTTCCGCGGAGTATCGAGCCCCCGTGACGCCCATTAGAAGGGCTCCCAGTTCCCGAGAGGACGACAGCGAATTGCGCACCATCACCACTGTGCACCCCCGCTCCTACAACGACGCCAAGTCGATCGGTGAAGCGTTCCGTGACGGCACCCCCGTGATCATGAATGTGTCGGACATGGGCGAGGCCGAGGCCAAGCGCCTGGTGGACTTCGCTGCCGGTTTGGTGTTCGCCCTGCACGGTTCCATCGAACGTGTCACTGCCAAGGTGTTCTTGCTCACCCCCTCGTACGTCGAGGTGCGCGATCAGGGTCACACGAGTGACATTGACGAGGACACGGAGTCCTACGGACAGGCTGAGGGCTGATCGTGGATCTTCTCATCTCCGTTCTGTACCTGGTGGTCCACCTCGTCTATGTGGCGTTGCTGGGCCGTCTCGTGCTGGACTGGGTGCAGATGTTCGCCCGGAACTGGCGACCTCAGGGCATCGTGCTGATTGCGGCGTCGTTGATCTACTCGGTCACTGACCCGCCCATGAATTTGTTGCGACGGGTGGTGCCACCGTTGCGATTCGGTGGTGTCGCGCTGGACCTGGGTTTCCTGATCTTGGTCTTCGCCGTGAGCATCATTCAATCGATCCTTTGGGGAATGCTCTTGCGGGGATAAGTTGCGGTGACACCCCGAGCACCGCGCGTTGGTTACGCCGTAGTTGTATCCTTAGCGTTAGATATCTTGACCGAGGCCTGGCATTCGCGGCTTGATTAGAAGTAGGAGTGAAGCACTCACATGACTTTGACACCAGAAGACGTCATTAATAAGCGGTTCCAGCCCACCAAGTTCCGCGAGGGATACGACCAGGACGAGGTCGATGACTTCCTGGACGAGATCGTGGTTGAACTGCGTCGTCTGAACCAGGAGAACGAGGACCTGCGCAAGCAGGTCGAAACCTCCGGTGGCCAGGCGGCGACTGAGGGCCGCAGCGACTCCGCTGTTTCCGCTCCGGTTGCACCCAAGGAAACCGTGGAGGTCTCCGAGACCACCGAGGTTCGCGAGACCACTACTCCTGCTTCCGCTGCGGCTCCCACCGCGACGGCAACTGCGGGTACCACCACGGATGCAGGCCAGCCCGGCACCGAATCTGCCGAGTCCGCCGCGGGCGTGCTCGCCATGGCCCAGAAGCTCCACGACGAGTACGTGGCGCAGGGTCGTTCCGAGCGCGAACGTCTCATCTCCGAAGGCCGAACCCAGGCCGACAAGCTCGTTTCCGATGGCAAGCGGACCAAGGAAGAGACTCTCTCCACCCTGGAGAAGGAAAAGTCCCGTCTGGAAGCTTCCGTCAGCGAACTGCGTACTTTCGAACGCGATTACCGCAGCAATCTGAAGAACTTCATTAACGGTCAGCTGCGTGACATCGACTCCACCGGTTCATTGGCGCCCAGCAACGCGCCGTCCGGTAACACTTCGAACCGCACCGTGGTCAAGTAACACTCGGTGTCGCATCAAGCTCGCGAGACAGCGGCGGCTCCCACACCTTCGGGTCGGGGCCGCCGCTGCCTCATTCTGTCCTTGCTCGTCGCCGCGCTGATCTATGGCGCTGACCAGCTGACCAAGCTGTGGGTCGTGGCCGAACTGCCCATGGGCCAGCAGTTCCCGGTGATTCCGGGATTGCTGTGGTGGCAGCACATCCGCAACAGTGGCGCTGCCTTCTCACTGGGGTCGGATTTCACGTGGATCTTCACGGTCGTGATGGCCGTGGTGGTGGTGTTCATCGCCTTCACCCTGCGTAAGGTTCGGCACTCGTTCTGGGCCGTGGGCCTGGGTCTGGTGCTCGGCGGCGCCGCGGGTAATCTCACCGACCGCTTGTTCCGCGAGCCGAGTTTCGGTCAGGGACACGTGGTCGATTTCATCGCAGTGCCGAACTTCGCGATCTTCAACCTTGCCGATTGCGGCGTGGTCGTGGGTATTGCGGTGATCATGGTCCTGATCCTGGGCGACCGGGACCTGACGCAGCCCGCCGGGCATCGCGGCGTCAAGGCCGACCAATCCGCCACGCAAGAACCAGAGACCGAAGGACCCACCCCCAAGAATGGCTGACTCCCGCACCCGTCCCACAGGTTCCGAACCCGAGTTCGTCGCCGAGCGCTTCACCGTGTCCGACACCCTCGACGGTGCCCGCGCCGACGCCGCTGTGGCGGCCTGGACGGGTCTGTCACGGTCCGCGGCGGCCCAGTTGTGCACCGACGACCGGGTGCTGTTCAAGGGCCGGCCGGTGGCCAAGTCCCACCGCGTGGAGACCTCGGAGACCTACGCGGTGGAGGTCCCGGTACCTGAGGACCCCACGCGCATCGCACCACAGCACGTGGCGGACCTGCAGTTGGTTCATGTGACGCCGAGCTACGTGGTGGTCGACAAGCCGGCGGGTGTGGCAGCCCACCCGTCACCAGGGTGGAAGGGACCCACCGTGGTCGGCGCGCTGGCCGGAGCAGGGGTTTCGATTTCCACATCGGGCGCCCCCGAGCGACAGGGCATCGTTCACCGCCTGGACGTGGGAACCTCCGGGCTGATGGTCGTGGCTCGCAACGAGAACGCGTACACCGTGCTCAAAAGGGCCTTCAAAGAACGCACGGTGACCAAGGTGTACCACACGGTGGTGCAGGGAATTCCTGATCAGCTCAAAGGCACCATCGATGCACCCATTGGTCGTCACCCCGGACACGAATGGCGTTTCGCCGTGCTCGAAGACGGCCGTGATTCCATCACCCACTACGAGGTGCTGGAGGCCTTCGGACGCGCATCGTTGGTGGAGGTGCACCTGGAAACCGGACGCACCCACCAGATTCGCGTTCACTTCTCCGCCCTCAAGCACGCGTGTGCGGGGGACCTGACGTACGGAGCTGATCCAGCGCTCTCGGCAGGGCTCGGGCTCACCCGGCAGTGGTTGCACGCCAAGAGGCTCGGTTTTGCCCACCCGGAAACGGGGGAGTACGTGGAATACGAAAGCGCGTACCCCGCGGACCTCGCGTTTGCGGTAGAAACGCTCAGGGATGGCGGACCGCAACTGTGAACGCGCCGGGACCGTGGTCGGAACGATCCGTGACCGAGGGCAACTGGGCGGGTGAGCGGCGTCGTCGTCGGGGATCGCGGGGATGAGGCATAGATCGCTCCCGCCGGAACGTGAGGTTGTCGGTGACCCGCCCTAGACTGGTCCGGTGACCACGGCGACCGGCAAAAAAGGCTTTACCCACCTCCACGTACACACCGAGTACTCGATGCTCGATGGTGCAGCGCGCCTGGACGATTTGTTCGAGGAATGCCACCGGCAGGGCATGGACTCGCTGGCGACAACGGACCATGGGTTCGTGTTCGGTGCGTTCGATTTCTGGAACCGCGCGCGCAACGCCGGCATCAAACCGATCATCGGCGTGGAAGCGTACCTGACCCCGGGCACCGCCCGTCAGGATCGAACGCGCGTGAAATTTGCGGACGGCGGCCGTGACGACGTCTCGGGCGGTGGCGCCTATACCCACATGACGCTGCTGGCCGAAACGAGCCAGGGTATGCAGAACCTCTTCCGCGCCTCGACCAAGGCGTCCCTGGAAGGGCAGCTCTACAAACCGCGTATGGACCGGGAGCTGTTGAACCAATACGGCAAGGGCCTGATTGCGACCACCGGTTGCCCGTCCGGTGAGGTGCAGACCCGGCTGCGCCTGGGACAGTACGACCAGGCCGTGCAGGCGGCCGCCGAGTACCGCGATATCTTCGGCGCCGAGAACTTCTACTGCGAGCTCATGGACCACGGTCTGGGCATCGAGAAGCGTGTCACGCAGGACCTGTTGAAGCTCGCCAAGGAACTCAACCTGCCGCTCGTGGCCACCAACGATTTGCACTACACCCACGCGGAGGATGCCAAGTCCCACGCCGCGCTGCTGTGCGTGCAGTCGGGTTCCACACTGCAGGATCCCAAGCGTTTCAAATTCGACGCGGACGAGTTCTACCTCAAATCCCCGGAGCAGATGCGCGAGCTGTTCCGCGATTTCCCTGAGGCCTGCGACAACACGCTGGAAATCGCCGAGCGCTGCAACGTGGAGTTCGACACCACCGCCAACTACATGCCCCGATTCCCCGTTCCCGAGGGCGAGAACGAAGAGTCCTGGTTCGTCAAAGAAGTCGAAAAGGGGCTGCACTACCGGTTCCCGAGTGGCATCCCAGATGACGTCCGTGAGCAGGCGGAGTACGAAAAGGGCATCATCATCCAGATGGGCTTCCCGGGGTACTTCCTGGTCGTGGCCGACTTCATCAACTGGGCCAAGGACAACGGTATCCGCGTGGGGCCCGGGCGTGGTTCCGGCGCCGGTTCCATGGTCGCGTACGCCATGCGTATCACGGAGCTCAACCCGCTCCAGCACGGACTGATCTTCGAGCGCTTCCTCAACCCGGACCGCGTGTCCATGCCTGACTTCGACGTCGACTTCGATGATCGGCGCCGTTCCGAGGTCATCCACTACGTGACCGAGAAGTACGGCGACGAGCGCGTGGCCATGATCGTCACCTACGGCACCATTAAGGCCAAGCAGGCGCTCAAGGACTCATCCCGCGTGCTCGGTTACCCGTTCTCGATGGGTGAGAAGCTCACCAAGGCCATGCCGCCGGACGTCATGGGCAAGGGCATTTCGCTCAAGGACGTCTACGACCAGGACGCCAAGCGCTACGACGAGGCCGGCGAGCTCCGGGACACCCTGGCCGATGATCCGGAGTCCATGAAGGTCTTCGAAACCGCGCAGGGCCTGGAAGGGCTCAAGCGTCAGTGGGGTGTGCACGCGGCGGGTGTGATCATGTCCTCGGACCCGCTCATCGACATCATCCCGCTCATGCGCCGCGAGCAGGACGGCCAGGTGATCACCCAGTTCGATTACCCCACGTGTGAGGGCTTGGGCCTGATCAAGATGGACTTTCTGGGGCTGCGAAACCTCACGATCATCTCGGACGCCATCGAGAACATCACCCTTAACAGGGACGGTTTCGTGCTCGATCTGGAGCAGCTGGACGTGGACGACAAGGAGTCCTACGACCTGCTGGCCCGCGGTGAGACGCTGGGCGTGTTCCAGCTGGACGGCGGGCCCATGCGCCAGTTGCTCAAGCTGATGCGCCCGGACAACTTCGAGGACATTTCCGCGACCATCGCCCTGTACCGTCCGGGTCCCATGGGCGCGAACTCGCACACCAATTACGCGCTTCGTAAGAACGGTGCGCAGGAGATCACGCCCATCCACCCTGAGCTGGAAGAACCGCTCGCGGAGATTCTTGATACGACCTACGGCCTGATCGTGTATCAGGAGCAGGTGATGGCGATCGCTCAGAAGGTGGCCGGCTACTCGTTGGGCCAGGCGGACATTCTGCGCCGCGCCATGGGTAAGAAGAAGAAGTCGGAGCTGGACAAGCAGTACAAGGGCTTCCACCAGGGCATGATCGACCGCGGGTACTCCGAGGCGGCCATCAAGTCGCTGTGGGACATCCTGCTCCCGTTCTCCGACTACGCGTTCAACAAAGCGCACTCCGCTGCTTACGGTCTGGTGTCCTACTGGACCGCCTACCTCAAGGCGCACTACCCGGCCGAATACATGGCGGCACTGCTCACCTCTGTGGGCGACGACAAGGACAAGCTGGCCCTCTACCTCACCGAGTGCCGCCACATGGGCATCACGGTGCTCCCGCCGGACGTCAACGAGTCCGAGCTGAACTTCACTCCTGTGGGCACGGACATCCGGTTCGGCATGGGAGCCGTGCGCAACGTGGGTGCCAACGTGGTCCAGGCGATGGTCAACGCCCGCAACGAGAAGGAACGCTTCACGTCCTTCAACGACTTCCTGGCCAAGGTGCCCGCGGTGGTCTGCAATAAGCGCACCATCGAGTCCATGATCAAGGCTGGCGCGTTCGATCAACTCGGACACACCCGCCGCGGCCTGGTCATGTGTCACGAGCAGGCCGTGGAAGACGTGGTCGCCCAGAAGAAGAAGGAAGACAACGGCGAATTCACCTTCGATCTCTTCGCGATGGGCGGTTCCGACGATCCCGAGAGCGACACGTTCTCGGTCGAGGTTCCCGACGTCCCCGAGTGGGAGCGCAAGGACATGCTCGCCTTCGAGCGCGAGATGCTGGGCTTGTACGTCTCGGACCACCCATTGCGCGGGCTCGACGACGCCCTGAGCCAGTACACGGACACGGCCATCCAGCCGCTGTTGTCCGATGACAACAACCGGCCCGACGGTGCCATTGTCACCGTGGGTGGCATGATCACCTCTCTCTCGCGACGCATTGCCAAGACCTCGGGTAACGCGTACGCCCGGATCGAGCTCGAGGACCGCTCGGGTTCCATCGAGATCATGTTCTTCGGCAAGGCCTACGCTCCGATTGCCGGGGTGCTCGCGGAGGACCTGATCTGTGTGATCAAGGGCCGTATGCAGCGCCGCGACGACGGGTCCACCTCGATCTCCGCGCAGGAACTCACGGTTCCGGAACTCAGTATGGATGGCTCGGCCGGCCCGGTGTGCGTGGCATTGCCGGAGCACCGCGCCACGGAAGCCACCATCCGCCAGATCGGGGAGGTGCTGCGCAATCACCGCGGCGAGTCTGAAGTGCGCATTCACCTGGACACCCACCGGTCACTGCAAGTGCTTCGGCTGGGCCCTGATTATCGGGTGAATCCCACTCCGGCGTTGTTCGGGGATCTCAAGGTGCTGTTGGGACCGGCCTGCCTGGAGGCGTAACCGGGCATCTGGAGGTCAGGCGCGTGCGATTGGTGCCTCGAGTATCCAGGGCCGGGGATACCCGGGGCTGTGGCCGCGCGCTTGTAGAATGGAAGGGTGACTGAACAAACCCTGGATTCTGCAACCGCAACCACTCCCTCCGGCTTCCTGCGGGTCATTGACCTGCGCGGACAGCACCTGAGCTGGAACGAGCTGCGTCATGCGGTACCCCGGCAGACGGCGTCGTCCGTGGCGGAGGCCGAAGCCAGCGTGCGATCGATCATTGAGAACGTTCAGACCAACGGCGCTGCCGCGATCCGCGAGTACGCCCAGAAGTTCGACGGCGTGGACCAGGGCCGGATCAAGGTTGATCCGGCAGAGATCCAGAAGGCCGTTGCCGAGCTGGATCCCGCCGTGCGCAAGGGCCTGGAAACCGCCATCGACCGGACACGTCGCTTCGCCAAGGCCCAACGCCCGGCGGACGTCGAGGTGGAGATCGCGCCCGGTGCCGTCCTGAACCACCGTTGGACCCCGGTCAAGCGTGCGGGCCTCTACATTCCCGGCGGGCTGGCCGTGTACCCCTCGTCCGTGATCATGAACGTCGTGCCCGCGCAGGCGGCCGGCGTGGAGTCCGTGGTGCTGTGCACCCCGCCGCAAAAGGATTTCGGTGGTCTCCCGCACCCCGTCATTCTGGCCGCAGCCGGACTGCTCGAAGTGGACGAGGTGTGGGCGATCGGCGGTGCGCAGTCGTTGGCCGCCATGGCCTACGGACTGACCGACGGCGAGGACGAGCTGGAACCCGTCAACACCGTGACCGGCCCCGGCAACATCTTTGTGGCCATGGCCAAGCGTCAGCTGCGCTCCATCGTGGGCGTGGATGCCGAGGCCGGAACCACCGAAATCGCCATCATTGCCGATAACAGCGCCGACGCTCGATTTGTCGCCGCGGACCTGATTTCCCAGGCCGAACACGATCCGGACGCTGGCTCGGTACTGATCACGGATTCCGCCGAATTTGCCCAACAGGTCGAGGCCGAGTTGGCCACTCAGGTGGCTGAGGCCAAGCACCAGGAACGCATCGGGATTGCCCTGCGCGGCCCCCAGTCCGGTGTGGTGCTCACGGACAACCTGGAACGCTCCATCGAGGTGGCCGATGCCTACGCCGCCGAGCACCTCGAAATCCACACCGAGAACGCTCGGGAAGTGGCCGGCCGAGTACGCAATGCCGGGGCCATCTTCATCGGCTCCTACAGCCCCGTCCCGCTGGGTGACTACGCGGCCGGGTCCAACCACGTGCTGCCCACCGGCGGCACGGCGGTCTTCAACTCTGGTCTCCACGCGGCGTCGTTCATGAAGGCCGTGCAGGTCATCGAGTACAGCCGGGACGCATTGGCCGAGCTCGAGGACGATATCGTGGCACTGGCCACGAGCGAAGATCTGCCCGCCCACGGCCGGGCCGTGACCATCCGTTCCGAAGCATCCGGCCGGGAAGGCTGATCCGTGCACTGCCCGTTCTGCCGACACAATGACTCCAAGGTGGTCGATTCCCGCACCACCGATGACGGCACCGCCATTCGACGGCGCCGTCAGTGCACGGAGTGCGGGCGACGATTCTCCACGTTGGAAACCACCTCGATCTCGGTGATCAAACGCTCCGGCGTCACCGAGCCGTTCGACCGCCAGAACATCGTGAACGGCGTGCGCAAGGCGTGCCAGGGTCGTCCGGTGAGCGAGGACGACCTGGCGATGCTCGCTCAAGAGGTCGAAGAATCGGTGCGCGCATCCGGTTCAGCCGAGATCGACGCCCACGATGTGGGCCTGGCGATCCTCACCCCGCTGCGGCGCCTGGACGTGGTGGCCTACTTGCGGTTCGCCTCGGTGTACCAGGCCTTCGAGGGTCTCGAGGACTTCGAGCGCGCCATCGACGTGCTGCGCGAGCAGCAAGCGGAATTGGCCGGCCAGCAGACCCTGGTGCCGGACACGTCCCGTCGGACCACCGCACCGGCCGCCGCACGACGCCGCCCGGCGCGCAAGCCATCGCAAGGAACCGCAGCGGCGTCGTCGCCGGCAACGGCGAATGAGGCGGGGGAGAGCGAACCCAAGCCGCGTCGAAAGCGCGCCGCCAAGAAGCAACAGGAGGCGGCAACGCAGCCGCGTTTGCTCTAGCCTCGTCAACCTTCGCCTAGTCTGGGCAACAGAAGTCCCAGTTGAACCCCCGGTGCCGAAGGGAACGTGCGTGGCCAAGAATCCGGAACACCTTCCGCCATACAAGAAGTGGGACTGGCTCTGGCGGTCGACCTTCGAGCTGGAGTACCGGGGCTCATTACTGGTTGCGGACGTGGACTTCTTCGATTTCTCGGAGAAGATCCGGTTGTACCGGGACGGCAAGTTTGTGGCAGTAGACAGCTCGCCCGCCCGATTGCGCGTGGACGATTACGCGACCGTGGAAGCGGCTTTGTCCCTGTACGGGATGCAATACGTGCGGCTGGTTTATCTGGACGGCCGTCGCGCCGAATCATTCCGGCCAAGCGCGGGGACGGGCGAGGACCGGCGTGCGAAATTCTCGGCCAATCACCCGACGGCTGACAGGATCATTTCCGCTTGTTCCTGGATTGTGTTGGTCCTGGCTCTGGTGACCCAGATTCCGGAACTCCTGAATTTTCTGGGACGGCTGCTCGACTTCACCGTTCCCACGTTCGACCTGCCGGGCTGGCTGAACACTGCCCTGCAGATCGGCGGCATCCTGGCCGGGTTGGACCGCGCGCTACGCATGAAATTCAATCGCTGGATCGACGACACACACCTCTAGGCGCCGTTCGGGGAATTCGCAGCCTGACCGGTAAGAATACGGCGCACACTAATTCAAGGAGAGTCTCGTTATGCGCGGTGTCATGATTCACGCCCCCGGTGATATCCGAGTCGAAGATCGCCCGGACCCGGTCATCGAAGAACCCACGGATGCCATCATTCGAATGGCGGCCACCTGCATTTGTGGTTCCGATCTGTGGCCCTACCGCGGCTACGGCGATATCTCCGAACCCGCACCCATGGGGCATGAGTACGTGGGCGTGGTCGAGCACATCGGTGCCGACGTCAAGAACCTGAAGGTCGGGGATTTCGTGATCGGCTCTTTCTTCGCCTCGGACAACACGTGCGAAATCTGCCAGGACGGTTACCAGAGCCGCTGCGTCAACAACGTGGGCATGGGCGGAATCGGCACGCAGTCCGAATACGCACGCATTCCCCTGGCCGACGGCACTTTGGTCGCCACCCCGTCCCAGCCGACCGACGAGCAGATTCCGCACTTGCTGGCTGCATCCGACGTCCTGGGCACGGGCTGGTTCGCCGCCGTGGCCGCCGAGGTTGGGCCGGGCAAGACGGTAGCGGTGGTCGGCGACGGCGCCGTGGGCCTTTCCGGGGTTCTCGCCGCCAAGCAGCTGGGCGCCGAGCGCATCATTGCCATGAGCCGACACAAGAATCGCCAAGCCCTGGCCACCAAGTTTGGCGCCACCGACATCGTCGAGGAACGCGGCGACGACGGCGTCGAGAAAATCAAAGAACTGATCGGGGGACTGGGCGCGCACTGCGTCATCGAGGCTGTGGGAACGCAAGAAGCCATGCAACAGGCCATCAAGTCCACGCGTCCGGGTGGGCACGTGGGATTCGTGGGCGTCTCACACGGTGTGTCCATCGACGGTGGACAGTTGTTCATGTCCGAGGTGCACCTGCACGGAGGCCCCGCTCCGGTGCGACGGTTCCTGCCAGAACTGATCGACCTGATCATGAAGGGTCAGATCACCCCGGGTGACGTCTTCGACCTGACACTGCCGTTGGAACTGGCCGCGGAGGGCTACACGGCCATGGACGAACGCCGAGCCACCAAGGTGTTGCTAACCGTTTGAGCGGTCAGCGGACGGGATCCGCTGCCGCACCGTCGGTCGCGGGGTCCTCGAACGGCGCCCCGCCCAGGGCCTGCTCCTGCCAGTGCGTCACCAGCCAGCGGTCTTCGGAGCCCTCGATCACCACGGCACCGGTGTTGGACAGTGCGTTGTGCGCCACGAAATCCACGCCGATGTTCTCGCACCGGGCCGCAGTCCAGGCACGGATGATGGCACCGTGGGACACGAGGATGGGGACGTTTCCCTCTGCTGCGCTGTCGATGGCTTCCGACACGACGGCGTCGAATCGCCGGATCACGTCGTGGCCGTTCTCTTCGGAGCCCGGGATGCGAGCGTTCCAGTTACCCGCGGACCAACCCACGGCGGTGCGGACGTAGGTCTGTATCGATTCCTCGTCGTTGGCCATTTCCAGGTCACCCGCAGAGATCTCTCGGAGACCTTCACGGACGATCGGCTCGAGCCTGAAATGTCGTGCCAGGGGAGCGGCGGTCTGCTGCGTTCTCACGAGGTTGGACACGAACATCGCTCGGACTGGTTCGCTCCCTAATGTGTCCACGAGCGCTTCGGCCTGTTCTCGTCCGAGCTCCGTCAGATCTGCACCGGGTTCCGCGGTGTCCAAGCAATGACCGACATTGGAGCTGGTCTGACCGTGTCGAACGAGAATGAGCCGCAAGAGTGAAATCACCTTTCGATGGTGGGAGCGTGAACCGAGACTGCGCGGCCCAACGCGTATTCCACCATTCTGACCGGTGTTATGTGCCAGGCGAAACCGAGGTCAAGTTCACCCGGCGAGGGAAACTCTGGTGGCGCCGTCACCACAGGTCTACTGTCAAAGGCATCAACCGTCGGTTGCCTTGCCGTGCGTGGGACAGCCCACTTGAGCGGAGAACGCCATGAATGAGAATGGCACCAACGATCCGGTCCGGGTCATGCAACGAATGTTCGAGGAAGGTTTCGCCACCGGTGACGGGGCAGTGGCGGATGAGTTATGTTCCCCGGACATGATCGATCACCAATTCGGCTTGGCGGGCACCGGCGCGGAAGCTATTGAGCATGTGAAAGCTGCCATGGCGGATGTGCACGGAGCTTTCCCGGACATCAAGTTCACCATTGAAGATTCAACAACGACTCCTGGCCCACAAGGTGACACAGTCTGGGTCCGTGCTCACGGGGACGGCACTAATACAGGTCCATTTTTCGGACCACCCACCGGTTGTGAAGTGGACTTCACCGTGATCGACGTTGCACGGGTGGTGGACGGACAGATCATCGAGCACTGGGGAGTGCCGGACCGATTCGCTCTGCTGGCCCAAACGGGTGTCCTGGGCCGACTGACATCCCAGTCCTGATCAAAGCACCAAGGGGGTGCCCATGAGTAAGAGCCGGCACTGAGGGAGCTATGCCGATTACCCGTAGTTAAGGTCAGATAACGGCATACGACCCGGAAATGCAGAAGAGACCACCCCTCGGTGGTCTCTTCTGCATTCATTCGGTGGGCCCTACCGGGATCGAACCGATGACATCTACGGTGTAAACGTAGCGCTCTACCAGCTGAGCTAAAGGCCCTTTTATAATCGGGTGGACATAACTGATACAGCTGCCAGCACCCGATTGGGGTATAGCTTACCTGCACGTAGGTAACTTCTGACAACTGCAACCGAACGTTCGGTTATGTGTCGTTGATCACGCATTTACTCACTGCTGATCTGCTGCGACAACGGTTTCCAGACGAGTTTCCGGTGAGCGATGGACTCGGTGCCCGAGAGCTTCGAATGAGTCAGCGTGACCAGCGTTCGACCGTCGGGTTTGCGCGTGATTTCCACTGCCGCGCGGGAACCGTCGGAGAGATCCCTGCGCCAGCGCCACCACTTCTCCGTCACGGACGTTCGGGGCTCGCCCACCAGCCGGGGTTCGTAACAGCCTCGGGCATGTTCTGGAGTGACACCTCTGCCAGTTGCGCGTGAGATAGGGATGCCCCTCCGGCGCCGGTCAACAATGAGGCCCAGTCCGCCCATTGGAGTGACGTTGCGCGGGCAATAGCTTCGGCTTTCGCTGGAATTCTCACGGGCGGCAGCTTATCCGCGTGCACTTTGTGAGTCGGTTAACACCCCCTGGAGTGGCACAAAAGGGCAACCATGCGTTAACGTTGTAGTCACGAACGCGCCGAGAGGTGCTTTCGAACCAGGGGACGCTGGTGCGCTAGATCGCCTTCGGGCGTGACAGATACGGCGGTTCGATTCCGTCGGTCTCCACCACTGAAACCCCGGACCCAAACGGTCCGGGGTTTTCTCATGCCCAATTGTGAGCGTGGGAACAAAGGGCAATCCCTGCTCAGACCCCCGCACGGTGCGTAGGCTTGTGCCATGGCTGAAGATAAGAAAGCTCAGATTGGTGTCACCGGCCTCGCGGTGATGGGCGCGAACCTTGCCCGCAATTTTGCTCGCCACGGCTACACCGTGGCCCTCCACAACCGTTCCGTGGGTAAGACGGACGCTCTCATCAAGGAACATGGTTCCGAGGGCGATTTCATCCGTACGGAAACCATGCAGGAACTCGTGGATTCCCTGGAGCGACCCCGTCGCATCCTGGTGATGGTCAAGGCCGGCGAGCCCGTGGATTCCGTGATCGAACAGCTCACCCCGCTGCTCGACGAAGGCGACATCATCATTGATGGCGGCAACTCCTACTTCCAGGACACGCGCCGTCGTGAGCGTGAATGCGCGGAGAACGGCCTGCACTTCGTGGGGATTGGCGTCTCCGGCGGTGAAGAGGGTGCCCTGAACGGCCCGTCCATCATGCCCGGTGGTTCCGAGGAGTCCTACAAGACCCTGGGCCCCATGCTCGAGGACATTTCCGCCAAGGCCAACGATGGCAAGCCGTGCTGCGCGTGGATCGACACGGACGGTGCCGGACACTTCGTCAAGATGGTCCACAACGGCATCGA
>CAACXA010000317.1_pt1 | contig 22562 bp, 16 predicted proteins | sample 2275811 | NCBI WGS metagenome assembly CAACXA01 (sample SAMEA5312478, study PRJEB27640) | indoor metagenome | biome: indoor environment; feature: uncontrolled; material: tiles wood | place: Germany | collected 2014-07-07 | reverse complement strand
CCTCGAGAGCGGGACACGTCCCAAGCGAGTGAGGTGACCTCGGGTTCGGTAACGTCCAGGGTGTCCTGATCGAATTCTCGGTCCAGGAGTACCAGGAGCATGACCACTTCGTCCACGATGGTGTGGTTCTGCATGAGCAGTCGCACGTCCTGAGCCGAAGCCGCTTCTGCGAGCGCGGCCACCATGGAGTACAGCCGTTGCCGCTGTCGACCGCGGTGGGTGACGCCGCCCAACGCGAGCACGAGCGCCTGGGCGCCCACGCCGTGGGCCAGGACCAGAGCGGCGTCGGCCTCGGCGATCACGCCCTCGTCAGGCATGTCCTCGTCCACGGACACCGGTGCGCGCAGGATCAGCGGATCGGCGCCGGCCTTGCGCAACTGATCGCCTGCCTGGCGACGCACCATACTTCCCATGTGGAGACCCACTGGACGGTCCGCGCCCAGCGTGATTTCCACGGGCCCCGGGTGCTCGCGAACATGTTCGACGGCGCTCGCCAAGTCCTGGGGAATATCCAAAACCGTCCCGGCCACGTAAGTCTCTTGCATGGGTCAAGTCTCCCACGCCAATCTGGCACTTCTCCGGGATGACCCTGACGCTTGTATCCTGGCCTGCGTGGCACATCTGATTGGCGGAGAGAATCTGCACCTCGAGTATCCGACCAAGACCGTTTTCGACGCGGTCTCCATAGGCATCGATCAGGGTGACCGGATTGGCATTGTCGGGCGCAATGGCGACGGCAAGTCAACGCTGATGCGCCTGCTCGCCGGCCGCATCGATCCCGACGGCGGGCGGGTCACCGTACGCTCGGGAACCACCGTGGGCATGCTGGACCAGGCGGACACGCTGGACCCGAATCAGACGGTGGGGCACGCCGTCGTCGGCGATGTTCCCGACCATGTCTGGGCCTCGAATGCCAAGGTGCGTGACGTGATTTCCGGCCTGGTCTCGGACGTGGATTGGGACACGGACGTCAGCGAGCTCTCCGGCGGGCAACGGCGCCGCGTGGCCCTGGCCAGCCTGCTGGCCCAGGATTGGGACGTCATCTTCCTGGACGAGCCCACCAACCACCTGGACGTGGACGGCATCACGTGGCTGGCCAAGCACTTGAACAACCGTTGGTCCAAGAACTCGGGCGCACTGGTGGTCGTCACTCACGACCGCTGGTTCCTGGACGCCGTGTGCACGGACACATGGGAGGTCCACGACCGCATGGTCGAGCCATTCGAAGGTGGCTACGCAGCCTACGTACTGCAGCGCGTGGAGCGCGACCGGCAGAACGCCGTGGTCGAGCAGAAGCGGCAGAACCTCATGCGCAAGGAACTCGCGTGGTTGCGCCGCGGCGCACCCGCTCGCACCTCCAAGCCCAAGTTCCGCATCGACGCCGCCAACCAATTGATTTCCGATGTTCCCCCGCCCCGCGATTCGGTCTCGCTCTCGCGCATGGCCGTGTCCCGGCTGGGCAAGGACGTGGTGGACATCGAGGACGTCTCGGTGTCCTTCGAGGGCGCCAACGGCACCACCAACGTGCTCAAGGACGTCACGTGGCTGATCGCCCCTGGCGAGCGCACAGGCATCCTGGGTGTCAATGGCGCGGGCAAGTCCACGCTGTTGGGCCTGGTCACGGGCGCGGTCTCCCCCACCACCGGGCGGGTCAAGCGCGGCAAGACCGTGAAGATCTCCACGCTCACGCAGCAGCTGGCGGAACTCGACGACGTCGCCAACGACCGCGTCTCGGACGTGGTCGCCAGCAAGAAGACCAGCTACGTGACCGAGGGCAAGGAGATGAGCCCCACCCAGCTTCTCGAGCGACTCGGATTCACGTCCGCGCAGCTCAAGACCCCGGTCAAGGATCTGTCCGGTGGGCAGAAACGCCGCCTGCAGTTGCTGATGATCCTGCTGGACGAGCCCAACGTGCTGATCCTCGACGAGCCCTCCAACGACCTGGACACGGACATGCTCGCCGCCATGGAAGACCTCCTGGACACCTGGCCCGGCACGCTCCTGGTGGTCTCCCACGACCGGTACCTACTGGAGCGCGTGACCGATCAGCAGTACGCGGTGATCAACGGCCAATTCCGCCACCTGCCCGGCGGGGTCGAGGAATACCTGAAGCTCTCGGCCTCCTCCGATTCGGGGTCGGCCGCTGGCTCGGCCGGTGCCTCCAATCCGATGGCGGCTTCTTCTTCGGGTTCCGGTGCCGACGCCGCCGCGGGCTCAGCTTTGGAGCCCAAACTCTCCGGCTCCGAAGCGCGCGCCGCGCAGAAGGAACTGGGCGCCGTCGAACGCAAGCTGCAGAAACTCAACAAGGAAGCCGAGGCCCTGGACGAGACCATGGCCGCAGCGGATCCCTCCGATTTCGAGGGGCTAGGCAAGCTGTCCGCCAAGAAGTCCGAGCTGCAAGAGCAGATGGACGAGCTGGAGATGCGGTGGCTGGAGTTGGGCGAGGCGCTGGAGTAAGCCTCGGGCCAACGCTCGTCGGCCGGATATGGTGAGGGCATGTTGACCCCGGCAGCGACCCAGGAACGGTACGTCGAAACCTCCGTGGGCTCCTTGGGGGTGCTCCGTGCGGGGCCGGCGGTCTCCGGCAGATTGCCGCTTCTCCTGATCCATGGCGGTGGAACCGATTGCTCGGCCATCTCCTGGTACCGGTTATTCGAACCGCTAAGCACCGACCGTCAGGCGTGGGCAGTGGATCTGCCGGGGTTCGGACGCAGCATGTTCGTGGACCCGGTGGGCAGTCCCGCCGATATGGCAGATCTGCTGGCGGAGGTGCTGAGGGTTCTGGGCATCGATTCCGCAATCGTGTGCGGGGTGTCCATGGGCGGGGACGCCGCTCTCAACCTGGCGCTGTCACACGCTCCACTGGTTGCCGGGATGATCCTGGTTGCGCCGGGTGGTTTGACTCCGGCTTTGAAGTCCCCGTGGGCGCAGCGAGCGGCCTGGTACGCATCGCGGCTACCGGACGCGATGCTCCTCCCCCTGGGCCGTTTCGCCAACCGATTCGTGCGGGCCAGCTTGAACTCCATGGTCAAAGATCCGGCTACCCTGCCGGAGCCGGTGGTCGAGGAGTTCGTTCGGTTGGCCCGAGAACCCCGGGGCACCCTGGGGTACACCCGCTACAACCAGGCCACGATTGGTCGAGATCGGATGCTCAACGACCTCTCGGATCGTGTGGCCGAGATCGATGCCCCGGCCCTCTTCTTCCACGGTGCGGAAGATCCGCTGGTCGATCCGGAGGGATCTCGCCGAGCGACAGCCGCGATGCCTGATGCTCGACTCGTCATGGTTCCGAACTGCGGGCACTGGGCGCAGGTGGAGCAGCACGACCGATTCATGGCAGAGGCCGTCCACTTCCTCATGGAAGTGGACGGCCTCAACTAGATCGCATCAATGGCGATGCCCTCGCGGGATTACTCGCTCCAGTCGTTGCTCTTGATGATCTCCACGAAGTTGTCGCGCTTGAAGTCCGGGTTGAAGTGCTCCAGGACATCCGCGTTCATGTTGCCGAACGTGGAGTGCGGGCGGTGCACGTTGCCGTCGTTGAAGGCGTTGAGGATCCGATTCTTGAAGTCCGGACGGGGGTGGGCTTCCACCACGGCGTTGCGCTGTTCGTCGGAGAGGTCGTCCAGGTGCATACCGAGCACATCGGTTTCCACGCCCGCACTGACCAGTGCGATCTCCGGGGACAAGAATTCGGGAACGCCCGGGGTGGTGTGCAGGGCGATGGCCAGCCAAGCATCATGCGCACGCTGAGCGGAGGTGCCGTGGTCCAGCAGGAACTCCTTGACCGCGTTGGCACCATCCACCTCGAAACGGAGCTTGGAATCCATGTAACCCTGGGTCAGCCCCATGTCGTGGAACATGGCGCCCGCGTAGAGCAGCTCGTGATCCACGGACAGATTGCGCACCTGGCCCTGGAAGGCACCGAAGAAGAAAACTCGACGAGAGTGGTGGTAGAGCAGATCGTTCTCGGTATCACGGATGTACTCGGTGACCTCGCGGGTCAGCTTGGTATCGGGAACGGAAATGCCTGCAATGGTGTCAGTCATGTGTGTTGCTCCTTTTCGATTGGTTCACTGATCAGTCTGGTGACTATTGCTCCGTGAAGCCATGGACATGACGCCAGCAATCCCTGAAATTCGGACATACTGGTCCCATGGCCCACTCCCACAACGTTGTCTTCCTGACATTCCCCGGCGTGAAAATGCTGGATGTCACCGGCCCCGCAGAGGTCTTCTCGGACGCGAATCTGCACGGCGCGCAGTACTCCCTGAGCTACGTTTCACCGAGTGGTGGCAACGTGCTGACCACGGTGGGCACGCCGTTGGTGACCGAGGCGGCGTCGTCGGCCTTGAAAAGCGGCCCGATCGACACGCTGGTGGTGGCCGGCGGCGAATGCCTGGTGGACGAACCGATTCCCGAAAATCTGATCGCCACGGCACGCGAGTTGGCCGACCGGTCCCATCGTGTGGCGAGCGTGTGTACTGGTGCGTTTCTACTGGCCAAAGCCGGTCTGCTCGACGGTAGGCGCGCCACCACTCATTGGCTGCACACGGATCGGTTGTCGCGCGAGCATCCGGAGATCAATGTGCTTCCGGATGCCCTTTACACCCAGGACGGCCCGGTGTTCACGAGCGCCGGGGTATCCTCCGGCATCGATCTGGCGCTGGCCCTGGTGAACGCCGACCACGGTGAGGCACTGGCGCGAAATGTCTCCCGCGGGCTGGTGGTCTACATGCAGCGTGCGGGAGGACAATCGCAATTCTCGGCCGCCTTACGTTGGCCGAGCCCGGCCACCCCGGGGTTACAGAGAGCCGTCGACGCCGTGACATCGGACCCGGGTGCCGAGCACTCCGTGGGGTCGCTGGCTGCGTTGGTCAATGTCAGTGAGCGCCACCTGACCCGGCTGTTCAGGGCGGAACTGAACCTCACGCCGTCGAAATTCATTGAACACGTGCGGCTGGACTCGGCCAAGGCGCTGTTGGACGCTGGGCACACGGTGACGGAAACCGCTCGACTCGCCGGGTTCGGCAGCGATGAGAACCTACGACGGTCGTTCACCCTGCGCTACGGCCTGGCGCCCAGCTATTACCGCGGCCGATTCAATACCGCCCGCTGACCGGTATGTGGGTCAACGGGCGGTGGAATCATTTGAAGGGCCGTTAGAGCTCGACGACCTCGAACTCGAGCAGGCTGGCTCCGGTGGCCACGGGCTTCTTGGCTTCACCCGCGTGAGCCTGGCGGGCGTTGCCGTCGCGCCACGCCACGAAGTCTTCCTCGGTGGCCCACGTGGTCACTACGAAGTACCGGTTCTCCCCCGCGACCGGGCGCAACAGCTGGAAACCTTCGAAGCCCGGCTCGGAATCCACGGAGTGCTTGCGGGCAGCAAAGCGCTTTTCGATCTCGGGGCCGGCACCTTCGGGAACCTCGATGGCATTGATCTTGACGACGGACATTGACGCCTACCTTTCAGTTGTGGATGTGCTTCCGACACTAGCTGCGGCGGATGAAGCCGCGCTGTACGACGCCGCACCATCAATGGCTTCCACGAGCTCGAATCGCGATTGGGCGTTTGCCGTGTCCGCCTCGACCAGCCGCACACGAATCTCCTGCCCCAGCGGCAAATCCGTGCCCTTGATGCTGGCCTCCACCGCCGGATTCCTGATGATGAACCGGCCCTTCTCGCCGGTTTCGTCGACCTCGACAACGGTCCCCGTGAACTCCTGACCCACGTGCGGGGAGAGCATGAGCGTCTCCACCATGTTCACGATGCCGCGCTCATACGCGGATGCCTTGCGGTTGGACGACTCCATCTCCTTGGGCAATTGCGGCAAAGCATCCGTGACCCATTCGGGAACCAGTTCTCCGGCGCACAGCGCCAGGCACACCTCACTTGCGTAACGATCAACCAGCCGACGCAGCGGAGCGGTCACGTGCGCATAATGGGTGGCCAGAGCCGCGTGTTGGGAGTTCTCCGGTGTCTGACCGTTGAAGGCCAGATATCCTGCGCCGCGGAACAACAGCGTGCACGAGTACAGCATGGCCGCGTGATCGGGGCGTTCCGGGTCCAGTGTGCGGACGAACTCGGGGTAGTCCATTTCGGGCGGCCACTCAATCCGCAGGGCCTTGGCGGTCTCGCGCAACTTGCGCAAGGACGCGGCGTCGGCGGGTGGCAACGTGCGGAGCAAACCGACGCCGGCTTCGAGCATGATCTCCGCGGCGGCCATGCCCGTGAGCAGCGAGATCTGCGCGTTCCAGCCCTCGACCGGCAAGGCGGAGCGATGCACGATGTGCCATTCTCCGTTGGAGGTTTCCACCTCCTGCTCTGGGATCTGCAGGCTCACGCCGCCGCGCTCGTGTTCGATCTGCTCGCGGAGTTGACCCACGGTCTTGAGGAGTTGCAAGGATTCGGAGGCGGTGCCATGATCCAGTGCGTCCTGCACCTCGCGATAGGTGAGCTGTGCGCGGCTGCGGATCAAGGCTCGCTGCACGGTGCGCGCCGTCTGATGTCCTGTCGCATCCAAGGTGAGCTGCCACAGCACCGCGGGACGAGTCTCGTTCTCCAGCAGACTCGCTGCATCCTCCGAAAGCTCCGGCGGATGCAGCGGCGTGCGCTGATGAGGTCCGTACAAGGTCTGCCCGCGGGCATGGGCTTCCAGGTCAATGGGATCCCCTGGGCTCACGAAAGCGGCAACATCCGCAATGGCGTACCAGACGGTGAAGCCCGGCTCCGTCGCCTCGATGAACACCGCCTGGTCCAGGTCCCGGGACCCCTCAGGGTCAACCGTCACGAAGTCCAGATCGGTCCGATCCAGTTGGGGAAGGCGAGGATGTCGCGCGGCGTGCTGAGCGGCGTCGTGAACCTCGGGCGAAAAGTCCTCGGGAATGTCGAGGTCCTGGCGAAGTTTCTCCAAACCTTCGACCAGTGGCTTGGGCACGGCTTGAACCTGGTGGGGACGAATAGGCATGCTGTCTCCTCACATCAAGGTCCGCGTCCGCGGGCGCATTGTTCTAGATTGTGCCCCACTCGGGGATCAGTTGGGCACCCACCACGGGCCCGGTGGTCGAAAAAGCGTGGCGATGCTCGCGGCGTAGGCCATTGACCAGGTTCTCCGCGGCCTCCGCAGATTCCGCGAGGAAACACACCGTGGGGCCCGAGCCGGAGACCCAACCCGCAAGGGCACCGAGGTCCACGCCGTGGTTGAGCAGTGTAGCCAACTCCGGCAGCAACTCCAGGGCGGGCGATTGAAGATCGTTGCGGACCCAAGTGGCCACACCTGGAGCATCGCCGATGGCGGCAGCACGTACGAGAGCGGGGTTCAGCGGGTCCGGTGCGCGTTGTGATCTGTGCGCCGTATGAACGCGGTGCGCGTGGTCCCACTGCCGGAACACCGCCGGAGTGGCCAGCCCTTGATCCTGGGGAACGAACACCAGATGCAGCTGATCATCGGTCTCGACGGTGCGGAGGTCATCGCCCTTGCCTCGGCCCTCGGCCAGGCCGCCCAGGATCATGAAAGGAACATCTGCGCCGAGAGTCGACCCGATGTTCATGAGCCTATGACGCCCGAGCCGCGGCTGATCGAGGTGCTTGGCGAGCAATGCATCCACGGCCACGAGTGCCGCCGCGGCATCAGCGGAACCGCCGCCCATGCCGCCGGCCACGGGTACCGCCTTGTCGATGCGTAACTCGATGCCCGGATTGTCGCCATGGGCCTCACTCACCGCGAGCGCGGCACGCACCGCAAGGTTCGAATCGTCCAGCGGGATGTCAGAAAGCCGCGCCGTACCGGACTGGATCATCTCCGCGTACTCACTGCCGGGTGCCGGGGACACCGTGACCATCACGCCGCTCCCCCGCCGGGCCACGTGCGTGTTGACGGAGGCCGTCACGGTTTCGCGCACGTCCACGGCGATGAACAGGGTTTCCAGCGGGTGGTACCCGTCCGGTGTGGGGTCGCCAACGTGGAGCGCCAAGTTCGTTTTCGCGGGGGCCGATGCCGATGCCCGCAGTCCGGCGGGGCTCATACGGGGTTCTCCGTGGTCGGTTCGGGCTGCGTCTCAGGCGTGGCGGGAGTTTTCCGTTCGTGATCCGGTTGCGCTGCTGCCTGTGTTTGTGTCTTTGTCTGTGCCTGTGCCTGTGCCTGTGCCTGTGCCTGTGCCTGTGCCTGTGCGATCGTCGCCGCGGCCTGGGCGATGCGCGCGAAAGCTTTGACGTCCAGTTTCTCGCCGCGCTCACTCGGGTTGATTCCGGCGTTACGCAGGATCTCTTCCGCCCTCGCACCGGATCCGGCCCAGCCGCTCAGCGCCGCACGCAGGGTTTTGCGCCGCTGAGCGAAAGCGGCATCGATTACGGCGAAGACTTCCTTGCGCAGCGACTCGTCCGCCGGCGGGTCACGTCGTTCGAAGCGCACCAGCCCCGACGCGATCTTGGGCGCCGGCCAGAACACGTTCTTACCGATCACACCGGCCTTGGACACCGCCGCGTACCAATTCGCTTTCACCGAAGGCACTCCGTAAACCCGCGATCCCGGTCCAGCGGCCAGTCGATCCGCGACCTCGTCCTGCACCATGACCAGTCCGTGGCGCACGGTGGGGAACATTTCCAAGATGTGCAGCAGCACCGGCACGGCCACGTTGTACGGCAGGTTGGCCACGAGCGCCGTGGGCGGGGTGTCGCCGGGCAGGGCGGTGACGCGGGCGGCGTCGTCGAGCACCATGTTGAGGCGCGAGGCGGCCTCGGGATAGAAACGCTCGACCGTCTCCGGGAGCTGGGCCGCGAGCGGCGGGTCGATTTCCACGGCCGTCACCGCCGACGACGCCGCCAGCAGACCCAGCGTCAACGACCCCAGTCCCGGCCCCACCTCCAGGACATGATCGTCCGAGGTGAGGTGCGCCGTAGCCACGATCCGCCGAATGGTATTGGGGTCGATCACGAAGTTCTGACCGAGCGTCTTGGTGGGGCGAATCCCCGCACGCTCGGCCAGTTCTCGAATTTCTGCGGGGCCCAGGAGCGGGCCGTCAAGGCTCTGGTCGGTCACCGGTTCATCCTACGTTGAATGGGTGGTCGGGTTGTGGGTGGTGGGGTGCCCCGGCGGGCAACGACGTGTAGAGAGTGACATCTCGGGGAGCGACATTTGAGGCACAAGTTCGCGGGATGTTCCGCAGCCGTGAACATCTGGGGAAGAGGTTCGTAGCGATTCTGGGGCCGATACACCCATGGCAGAGGATCGTCGTAAAACCGCGGGTATCTTCGTGATCTTCGACCTCAGATGTTCGTGTCCTCCGCGCGCTGCGCTACTTTTCCGGAGATGTCAGCAGCACTCACGGATAAATATCGTTGGTTGGTCATTGGAGCTGGGGAGCTGAGGCTTGCCCCTCGGGGCTTGGTCGTTGGGGCTGTTGAGCTGGGGCTTGGCTCTCGGGGCTTGGTCGTTGGGGCTGTTGAGCTGGACGTGTCGAGTCCGGTCCGTGCAGGCCCCACTCGGGCGGTCGGAACCTGTGGAAAACACCTATCGTCGTGGCTCACTCCGTAGATTCTGGTCATGCCCGATTCCACTCCCTCAAACCGCTCTGATGTAACCACCTTGTATCGCGGACCTCGGCCGCTCGTGGCGGAAACGGCCCGGTGGTCTAATCGCACGGAACGATTACACCGAGATCCGGAGATGCACCAACTCGCCTACGGTCACTGGTTCCGAGCAGACGCGCCGGTCAGTCACCTACAGCGGACCGTGCTGTTACAAAGGCATTTGGGTACGCCGAGTTCTACCGTCCGAATCACCGGTACAACCGCACTCAAGTTGTTGAAACTGCCCGACGGGGACCATTACCCCTGGGCCAACCGGATCTTTGCTCATCCCGAACCACTTCGCGGTGGTGAACTTCGCCGCCATCAGAAACACCTTCACCAATTGTCGTGGAACGGTGGTCGGAGGCGCACTTCCCTGCCTGACGTGAAGTTGACCAAGTCTTACAGTCTTGGTTCGTATCAGGGCCCGTGGGATTCGGTCATTGTTCATCCGGTCGAGGCGCTGGTGGTCGCGGCGCCCATGATGGATCGATGGTCCATCACGGCTGCTCTCGATGCGATGCTCTGCATCGACCGACTGAAGCCCCTTGGAACTTCTGAGCCGGATGTTTTCACGGTCGAATCCATCCGAGAGGCTTTGGAGTTACTACCGCCTGCATCTCGTGCCGTCAGAGAGGTTCATCGAGCTCTGGCTGATATCCAGTTCCCCACGTGGTCTGCCATGGAAACACTGACACGAATGCTGGTACTGGCCTGCGGAATGCCGCGGCCGATCATGAACTTCCGGGTGGAGACGCCCAGGGGTCATAGCATCCTGGATTCCGCCTGGCCCGAGCACATGACCGCGGTTGAGTTCAACGGCCGCGATCACAGCCAGGATCATGCGAGCTATAAAGACGAGATGTACCGGAACGAGGTGCTTCGGGGTCTGGGATGGAAGCTAAGAATCGTGTCCTTCGACGACCTGCGCAAAATGGATCGACTGGCGGAGTGGCTGACGTGGCTCGGCGGACATCTCGGCGTCGAGCCCGATCTGAGTCGAGTGACCGATACACGACTTGAACACTCTGAGCCCTGGTGATCGCAGCTAACCCAGTATTCACCTGATTCCTGTACTCGGGGTGGCCGGCTCCCGGTATTCAGAAGGCCGCCTATACGGAATTGACCGGAAGACGTGAACATTTCTGACAGAGGTTCGTCGATCGGAGGGGGCCAGACACATCTAGGGCAGAGGGTCGTAGCAAAAGGCCTAGTATCACCACGATCCTCAACCACGCATGTCAGAGACCCCGATATCACTACGAACCTCTGCCCAGAATGTCCTCCGCCGGCGGCCCCAGGGCGAACCGCTCCCCCAGATGTCGTCGGACCGCGACCCCGGCGTGAACCGCTACCCCAGATGTCACGTGGCGACCCACACCACGCAAGTAAGCGCGAACCGCTCCCCGAGATGTCACGAGGCAACTCACACAACGCGAGTCAGCGCGAACAGTAACCCCAGATGTCATGAGGCGACCCGCACCACGCGAGTAAGCGCAAACCGCTCCCCGAGATGTCACGAGGCAAGTCACACAACGCGAGTCAGTGCGAACAGTAACCTCAGATGTCATTCGCCCCGCCCCTGCGGAATCAGGATGCCCAGACGTGAACATTTCTGACAGAGGTTCGTCGATCGGAGGGGGCCAGACACATCTAGGGCAGAGGGTCGTAGCAAAAGGCCTAGTATCACCACGATCCTCGACCACAGATGTCATCGACCCCGGAATCACTACGAACCTCTGCCCAGAATGTCCTCCGCCCACGTCCCCAGCGCGAACCGCTCCCCAAAATGTCCGCAGCCCACGACCCCAGCGCGAACCGCTACCCCAGATGTCGTCGGACTACGACCCCGGCGTAAACCGCTCCCCAAAATGTCCGCAGCCCACGATCTCAGCGCGAACCGCTGCCTCAGATGTCAGCCGCCACCGAAATCCAGGACGGGGCCCTTAAAACTGCCCGTACACCTTCTCGGAGTTGGCCCAGATCTGCTGGCACAGCTCCTCGAGGTCAGCGGAAAGGATCTCGGCCATGCCGCGCACCGTGTAGTTCACCATGTAGGGGGCGTTGGGTCGGCCGCGGAACGGGTGCGGGGTGAGGAACGGAGCATCCGTCTCGGTCAGAATCAGCGAACGGTCGGCTTCGAGCAGCGCAGCTTTCAAGGACTTCGCGTTCTTGAACGTCACCGTCCCCGCGAAGGACATGTACCAGCCGTTCTCATTGCAGATCCGCGCCAACTCGGGATCGCCGGAGAAGCAGTGGAACACAGTGCGCTCCGGGGCCCCGACCTCGCGGAGAACGCGCACCACATCGTCGTGAGCCTCGCGGTCGTGGATCTGCATAGCCAGGTCGTGCTTCTTGGCGAACTCGATGTGCGCTTTGAAGGACTCCTCCTGCGCCGCGTAACCGTCTTCGGAAGTATGCACGTGGTCCAAGCCGGTCTCACCTATGCATCGCACGCGGTCCTCCGAAGCCAGCGCCTCGATCTCCGCCAACGCATCAGCCAAAGAACCGGCGGCAGCCAGTGACGGCGCCTCGTTCGGATGCAGTGCAACCGCTGCCAGCACCCCCGGCACGGACTGCGCTGCGGAGACGGCGAACCGTGAGGACTCCACGTCGCACCCAGCCTGCACGACACCACGCACGGAGGCAGCCTGAGCGACATCCATCGCGTCCATCACCGACACCCGAACCAACCCGTCCTGCATGTCCAGGTGGGTGTGGTTGTCCACGACCGGGTGCGGCAGTGGCTCGGGAAGCGCGGGGAATTCGACGTTGCGGCGTCGGCCCTCTCGGTCGGTGAGCGCGCGGCGTTCGGTTCCTTCGCCGCTCTCCACCGAATCCGACAATTGATACCACTCGGGCGAATAGGCCGCGGGAGTGGTTCCGGGCTCGGGCTGAGGGCGCTGGTGGGTGTCCCACAACGTGGTGGCAATAGGCGTTTCGATCACCCGCCCACGATACGCCGGGCGCACGAGTCGAGGCACGCCCGTGGAGGCACGCCCAGGGAGGCTCGCCCGCTCAACATGGCCCATAGCGCGTTTCTATGCGAGAGAATAAGAACCAAACCACACAGCGATTTCTCACGAGACGAGGAACCATGGAGCAGTTCTCCACGTACACCCAAGCCATCCTGGACCGCATGAATTCGGTGATCGACGGCAAGCCGACCGAGACCCGCACCGCACTCACGGTTCTGTTGGCGGGAGGTCACTTGCTCGTGGAGGACGTTCCCGGCGTGGGCAAGACCATGTTGGCCCGCACACTGGCCGGCGCGATCGGTGGCACGGTGAGCCGTATCCAGTTCACCCCGGACCTGCTGCCCACCGACATCACCGGTGTATCCGTCTACGATCAGGTGCGCCGCGAATTCGAGTTCAAGCCGGGCCCGGTGTTCGCCAACCTGGTGATCGGTGACGAGATCAACCGCGCCTCCGCCAAGACCCAGTCGGCGCTACTGGAGGCCATGGCCGAATCGCAGGTCACCGCGGACGGCACCACCTACCAACTGTCCACCCCGTTCATGGTGGTGGCCACGCAGAACCCGGTCGAGATGGACGGCACGTTCCCGCTCCCCGAGGCCCAGCGCGACCGCTTCACCGCCCGCATTTCCATGGGCTACCCGGATGCGGATGCGGAGGTGCACATGCTCGCCGGTCACGGTTCGGGCTCCCCGCTCAAGGATCTGCAGCCGGTCGTGGACATCAATCAGGCCACCCAGCTGGTCGAGTACGTCCGCTCGCTGCACGTGTCCACGGCCGTGCGCCGCTACATCGTGTCCCTGTGTCAGGCCACGCGTAACCACCCGCACCTTCGCCTGGGCGCCAGTCCCCGCGCCGCACTCCAGATGCAAGCGGCCGCTCGCGCCGAGGCCGCCCTGGCCGGCCGCAATCACGTGCTTCCGGACGACGTCAAAGCCATTGCCGTCCCCGTGCTCGCCCACCGCCTCCTGCTCGAGCGCCGCTCCGGCACCGACAGCTCCCAGGACGTGGTGCGCACCATTCTCGACGACGTTCGTGTGCCCACCGAAGACGGCTCCGGATCTCGATGACTAAGACCGCCCCGACTGCCGAGGCGCGGGTCGATTCCCGCGCCAAGTTCACGGTGCGCGGCTGGTGTTTCCTGGTCGCGGCCGTCGTGTGCCTGGCCGCCGCCACGTGGCTGGGCCGCAAGGACGTGCTCGCGCTGTCCTTGTTCCTGGGCATGCTCCCGTTGTTCTCCTCGCTCGCAATGTGGCTGATCAAACCTCGCGTGTTACTCAAACGGTCCGTGGATCCGGCGCTGGTCACGGTTGGCGACGCCGCCTCGGTCGCCTTGCGTGTGCGGCGTCGTTCGCAGTTCGGTTCCCGACGCCGCTCGGAGACTTCCGGCTCGACCACTCATGATCGCGCTGCGGTCGAAGTCCACGAGAGGGTGGACCCGCAGCTGGGCAAGAACCAGGATTTCTCGGTGCCTGTCTCCGGCGTGCCCGTGGAGTACACGGTGCGCCCGCGGCGTCGTGGAATGTATGAACTGGGCCCGGCGACCGTGCGCGTTCAGGACCCGTTCGGCGTGGTGACCGAGCTGTTGGACGTGGCCGAGCGCACCACCCTGCAGGTCGCCCCGGATGCCGAAGACCTCACCGAGCTGGGTGCGTCCCGGGTCCGTGAAACCGGCGGTGATCCGTCGCGGAGGGCCATGCCGCAGCCCGGTCCCGACAACGTGACCACTCGTGAGTACCGCCACGGTGACCCGATGCGACGGGTGCACTGGGCGGCGTCGGCGAAGCACGGCGAACTCATGGTGCGCCAGGAAGATCCGCGCAGCACTCGGAAGGCCGTGCTCGTGCTGGACATGGCCCAGGAGCACTGGCCCGGCGAGCGTGTGTGGGCGGGCATTCTGCCGTCCACCGAGGAGTTCGAGTGGGGTGTGCGCGCCACAGCGTCCGCTCTGGACCACCTGACGCGCCGCGAGACCGTGGTCTTCGCCCTGGACGACCAGGGACGCGCGCTGCCGCACGGCGACTTGGAGAGCACTGATCAGCGGGACACGTCCGTCACGGACAACACGGCCCTTGAGGTGGTGCACGGTTTGGCGCAGGCCGCGTTGGTGTCCCGCCCCGAACCGGACGCCGCAACTGATCCGCTGACCGCCCGCTTCGACCGTGAAGCGTTGACCCACCCGCTGCTGCTCATCACCGGCAAACTGTCCGCGGAGGCCGCGCGCCGCTACGTGACCGCCGCGAAGGGCAATGTCGCGGGTTCGGTGATCATGGTGCTTGACCCTCCCCTGGCCCGCCCCGAGAGCGCGGACATTCTGGAGACCTCCGGCTGGTCCGTGGTGCTCGTGACGCGCTGGACGGACATCGACGCCGCCTGGACCTCCATCTTGGACGGCGCCACCCTCCTGGATCCGCCGCCCGCACCGCCCGGGGTCGAACAGTTGAACATGGATCACGTGATGGGGCACTTCCGATCGAGGACTACCGCATGAGCCACACCGCCGCACCGGCCACCCCGTGGGGCAGTCCGGAACCCGCCGGAGACACCCGAGGTACGGACGCACCGTCGGGAGCTTCAGGAAATTCTCGGACACCCGAAGCACCCCAGAACCAGCGTGCACCGCGCATGGCGATCATCCCACTGCACGTGCTGCTGCTGGCAAGCATCGCCCTGGGCTGCGTGGGTATGGCCGGCGCGCTCGCCGGTTTCTGGTGGGTGCTGCCCGTGGCGGTCACCGTGGTGATCGTCCAACTGGTGACCGCAGCCGCACGGTGGCTCCGTTTACCCTCTGCGGCGGTGACCGTTCTGGGGCTCGCCGCCCTGCTCTTGGCGCTGACCGTCCTACACCTGAGTGATCACGCGCTGCTGGGGTTCATTCCGACCCCTGAAACCTTTGCGGCAGCGGGGCAACTGTGGAGCGATTCCGGGTCCTTCGTGGCCCGACAATCCGCGCCGTACGGAAACAACGCCGGTCTGGCCCTGGTGTTGAGCGCCCTGGTGGGTCTCGTGACCGTGTTCATGGAAACCGCTCTGCTGGGCCTACGCATGGCGGGTTTGGCCTGCGTGGGAATCCTGTCATTGCTCGTGGTTCCCGCCCTGACCCTTCCGGGCAGTGTGTCCATGTGGGGTCTGGGTGCTGCAATCCTCGCCGCGCTCGCCCTGCTCGCCGGATCCAGGTTGTGGGGTGCTACCCGTCAACAACGCATCGCGCCGACTCCCGGCGGGCTGCCGCGTGCCTTGTTGGTGATTGCCGGTGTCCTGGGTGTGACACTGCTCGTTCCCACGGTGATGCCCGGATTCTTCAGCGGTGCGTTCCCCCAGGGAAGCTCCTTTAACTCCGAGCGCGCCGCGGGCGTGGGTCCGCTGCGCGCGGTCGGTCAAGACCTGCGGGAAAGCGACCGTGTTCAGCGTTTCAGCTACACCACCTCTGACGGGCAGCCCAAGCACATGCGGCTCATGACCCTCTCGGACTTCTCCCAATCCGAGTTCTTCCCGCAGACGGACAACCTGGAGGAAGGGTTGGACGGCATCGCCGATCCCGAAACCAACCCGGTGTCCCGCGAGGATCCCGTCACGACCAAGGTCACGTTCGAGAATTACAGCGAACACTGGCTCCCGGCCCCGTACGCGCCCACGGAGTTCACCGGGATCGGCAACGAGGGTTGGTCCTGGAACCCCCGCGACCTCTCGGTTTTCAGTGCGGCCTCCGACATGTCCGGCGGCACGTTCACCGTGACGTCCTCGGCACCGCAGGCAACGCCGGAAGCGATGCGTTCGGCGGCGTCGTCGGGCGCGAACGATGAGCTGGCCGACTACATGCGGCTCCCCAACGAAATGCCCGAGTCGATCAGCAGCGCGGCCCAGCAGCTCACGGAGGGTGCCGGCAACGACTACGACCGTGCCCTGGCGCTGCAGAACGGGCTGCGCCACAACTTCCAGTACGACGTGAATGCCCCGCTCGCCCAGGGTTATGACGCCGGTGGCCTGGACAGCATGGAACAGTTCATGGAGACCCGCACCGGTTACGCCGGCCACTTTGCCCCCGCGATGGCCCTGATGGCCCGCGAGGTGGGTATCCCTGCCCGCGTGGCTGTGGGTTATCTGCCCACGGCCCCGGTTGGGGACCCGCAGGGCGGCGAGCGCTTCGAGGTGGGCACCGGTGACGCTCACGCGTGGCCCGAACTCTACTTCCAGGGTGTCGGGTGGGTGCGATTCGAGCCCACCCCCGGCATTCCCACCACCCCGGAGTACGCCCCCGAGTCCGGCAACGAGCCCGGTCAGGACGCCTCCGGCCAGCCCGATGAGACGCCCAGCCAGGAGCCTTCGCAGCCGGAGGAACCGACCTCGGAATCCACGGACGAGCAGAGCCAGCCGTCCGCCCCCGAGACCCCTGAGCCGGACGAAGCGCAGCAGGAAACCAGCACCGCCCTGATGATTCCGGTCTGGGCATTGGTACTCGGCGGTGTCCTGCTGCTTCTCCTGCTCCTGGCCGCCCTGCCGCGATTCTTGCGCGGACGACGCCGCCGGGCTCGGTTGGCGGACATGGCCAACTCCTCGCTCTCGCCCCAGGATCGGGCGAACGCGGCGTGGGACGAGCTGGAGGACCTGTCCGTGGACCATGGCGGTTCCCCGAAAGAATCGGACACTCCACGCGTGCGGGCTCGACGCATGGCAGCGGGGATCCCGGCGGCGTCGGAGGCCGTGGATCGAATCGTTGCGGATGTGGAGCACGCGAGCTACGCCGCCCCGGATGCGTCGTGGAAGCCGTCTGCGTCCGCCGCGGACCTTGGCAAAGTGCACGACGAGCTCATGCACCGGGCCAACGGCGGCCAAAAGTTCCGTGCCACGTGGTGGCCGGCGTCGATCTTCCGGCGCTGACATATCGGGTAGAGGTTCACAGTCAGGAACATTTGAGGAAGATGTCCGCAGCGAAACCAGCCGGTTTCTTGCGGACCTCTGCCGAAAATGTCAGCGGCCGAGAAAAACTGCGCATCTCGGCCTCACATGTCAGCGTTGACCGCGGGCGGCGATCACGGCGTCGTAGAGCTGGCGGGTACTCACGCCCGCGTCCGTGGCGATCTGGCGGGCGGCGGCCTTGAGTTTGATGTCGCTGGTGGCCACGAGTTTTTCGACGTCGCCCACGAGGTCCTCGGGTTGCGGAGCCTCTGCCGCTGCTGCACCGTGGACGACCACCGCGATCTCTCCGCGCACCTGGTTGTTCTGCGCCCACTCGGTGAGGCCCGCCAAGTCATCGCGGAGGACTTCCTCGTGGAGTTTGGTCAGTTCACGGCACACCACGGCCTGACGATCGCCTCCGAGCCCGTCCCGCAATGCTTCCAGCATCGCTGCCAGACGATGCGGTGATTCGTAGAAGACCATGGTCCGGCGTTCTTCGGCCAGCGTCTTGAGGTGGGTGGCCCGCTCCCCCGCCTTCCGCGGCAGGAACCCCTCGAACGTGAAGCGGTCGGTCGGCAATCCGGACACCGCGAGCGCAGCCAGCACGGCAGAGGGTCCCGGGATCACCGTCACCCGCAGGCCGGCCTCTGCAGCAGCACGGGTGAGCGGAAACCCCGGGTCGGAAACGGTGGGCATCCCGGCGTCGGACAGCACGGCCACGACCTTCCCGGCACGGACCAAATCGAGGATCTCAGCAACCCGCTCGTTTTCGTTGTGCTCATGGTGAGTCATGACGCGGCCGGTGAAGTGGACATTCAGTCCAGCAGCAAGGCGATGCAGCGTGCGGGTGTCCTCAACGGCCAGCACATCCGCGGTCCGGAGGATCTCCAACAAGCGGGGGGACGCGTCCGACAGGTTGCCGATGGGCGTGCCCACGACCACCACCGCGCCTCGATCGGCGTGCTCGGGAGAAGACTGGGGGGTTTCCTGAGGCGTAGATTCTTGCGAGCTCACACCCAGTACTCTACGAACCCTGTCCAATCGTCAGCTGAGAACCGCCGTAAACTCCCCCGTGAACAGGGCCTATTCAGAGCCAGCGCCTACGATGAGTGAGTGCATCTGACTGCTTCCCAGCCGGTGACCCGCGGCCCCTCCACTGACCTTCGTGGTCTCTTACTACCCGCCGTGACTCGATTGCCCAGGTTGTGGTGGGTTCCGCTGCTGATCGTGACCGTGCTGGGCGGCGTGATGCGGTTCGTCAATCTCTCCTGGCCGCACGCCGTGGTGTTCGACGAGACGTACTACCTCAAGGATTCCTATTCGCTCCTGCTCAACGGCACGGAGCAACAATGGCCCTCCAACGCCGACGAATCATTTGCCGCTGGCAAGCCCCCCGCCAATCTGGACGAGCCGTCCTTTGTGGTGCACCCGCCGATGGGCAAGTGGCTGATCGCCGGTGGTCTCTGGCTGTTCGGCGCGGATGATCCCTTTGGCTGGCGTTTTTCGGCCGCTCTCTTCGGCACGCTGTCCATCGCGTTGATCTTCGCCGCGGCATGGCTGCTGTTCCGCTCCGTCACTCTCGCGACCGCCGCCGGCCTGCTCACGAGCCTGGACGGCCTCCACCTCGTGGAATCCCGCTTGGCGCTGCTGGACATCTTCCTGATGTTCTTCGTGCTCCTGGCCTTCGTTTTCCTCCTGCTCGACCGGGACGACGGACGACGCCGCCTGGTCACCCGTTTCTCGCCCCACGGCTTGGGTCCGTGGCTGGGGATCCGGTGGTGGCGAATCACCGCCGGTGTGGCCTGCGGACTCGCCGTGGGGGTGAAGTGGAATGCCCTGTTCCTGGTGGCCGCACTGGGCATTCTCACGGTCCTGTGGGACATGAATGCCCGCCGGATTGCCGGGGTGAAGCACTGGTTCTGGGGCGCGGTGGTCAAGGACGGGCTGCCCGCCTTCGTCGCCATGATCGGCACCGGCTTGATCGTCTACGTCATCACGTGGGCCGGCTGGCTCACCACCGCCAACGGTTATCACCGCCAATGGGCCGAGCAGAACCCGGGCGAAGGCCTGCTGTGGTTTCCGCCCGCACTGCGCTCCCTCTGGGAGTACCACGTGGCCGCGTACTCGTTCCACTCGGGTCTGGATAGCGAACACACCTATATGGCCGGCCCTGCACTGTGGCCCATCCTGGCTCGGCCCACCTCCTACTTCTATGAATCCCCCGAGCGCGGTGTGGACGGATGCACCGTGGACTCGTGTTCCCAGGCGATCCTGAATCAGGGCAACCCCGTGATCTGGTGGGTGGGCATCGCCGCGGTTATATTCGCGCTGGTGCTGTGGGCTGTGAAGCGGGACTGGCGTTTCGGAGGTCTACTGGGGATGTACGCCGCCGCGTACCTTCCGTGGTTCCTCTACCCGGAGCGCACCATGTTCTACTTCTACGCGCTCGCGTACTTCCCGTTCATGGTGCTGATCATCGTGGGAGTACTCGGAGTTCTGACCGGACGAGTGGGAGCCGCCCCGTTCGGAGACACTGCAGGGACGCCCGCGGCCCGCAACCGCTTCATCTCCGCCGTGTGGGGTCACCGCTGGACCACCGTTGCCCTCGTGTTCATGAGTCTGGTGGTCGTGTGCGCCGTCTTCTTCTGGCCCGTCTGGACCGGGCAGACCATCCCCTACGACCACTGGCGCTGGCGCATGTGGTTCGATTCCTGGATCTAGGTCAGCGGCGCACGGGTCAGTGATCCCCGGCGAGGGCTGCGACCTGACACGAGCATCAGAAGTTCCAGAGCCGGTCCCGAGACGGGCGGACCGTCTCCGATCTCCAGTTCAGTGTCATCCGCTAGGAGTTTCACGGCACTCACCAGTTCCTTGGCGCCGCCGAATTTCACGCTTGTCCGTACTTGGTAGCGAATGGCCTCAGTGACCGCGTCCGAAGGGTAGTTCCTCTCAATGCCCAATGGTCGGCGAATGTCTTCGCCATGCGCTATTTCTTCGACCAGTCGGCTGGCCAAGGGAGCGAGGATTCGTGGTGGGCCGCTGGTCCGGTCGACCACCTCGCTCAGCCGAGTCAAAGTCTCGGCCGGTGTTGAGCCACGGTGCGCTGCGATTCCACGAGCGTTTTGCTTGTTGAAGTCGAATCCGGATCGCAGCATGGTCACGGCAAAGTTTCCGGGGGTCGTGAGTGCGCAATCCACCAGATGGGCGACAACATCATGAACGGCCCACCCGGGACAAAGCGATGCCGTCTCCCAGGCGTCGTCACTAACGTGCTGCAGGTCCTTCACGAGTGCCGCTCGCTCGGTATGAACCATGTTCCAGATCGGGTGCATCGTGGCCTCCCAAGAACCACTACAAAAAGTGGGGCAAGTCTACACGGGACCTATCAATCACCATCGACCTGGCCCATCCCACTGTCATTCCAAACGCCGCGAGGACCCCCTCCTGCACCTGGTGTGCCGTTAGAACCCTCCAGGGGTGCTAGAAGGGTCCTAACAAAACATGAGACGTCTCCAACGGTTCGAACGGGCCCCAGAACGGACGCGGGCCACTAAGCCTCGATCCACCGACTCAGGTTAGGGCCGGCGGCCGATATCCCGGATCGGCACTGAGCCGTTTTTTGGCGTGACGTGGTGGCCGGCCTCGCTACCGGTGGTGTTCCACTGATGTTCTTTCGGTTGTGCCGATGCCCGGCGGGTGGTCGGGTGGTTATGCCGGTTGCGGTGGCGGGTGGACGGCGGTGAAGAGCCGCTCGAATCCCTGTTGCCAGGGCCATGCCTGGGGCAGGCGGATGCGGATCCTGCGGGCGCTGGAGGCGATCCGGGCTGGCAGATTCACGAGCCTGGCCCGGATGGTCCCGGTCCGGGCCCGGGCGAACTCTCCGGCAGCGAGGATCCCGGCGGTGCGGGTGAGGTTGTAGGCCATCACCGCGCAGACCAGCCAGGCGCCGTTGGCCCCGAAATGTCCGGAGGGCAGGTGGGCCAGGGCGCTGTCCTTCAAATCGGCGTTGACCTGCTCGATGACCGCGTGGCCCCGGTGGGTCTGGTCCGCGGTCACCGTGTCCAGCACCTCCGGGTCGGTGGTGGTGAAGAAGGCGTGGAACCGGTGGGTGTCGAACAGTGTCGGCTGGTCCGTGTCCTGGGGGTTCAGCTCGGGGATTCGGCGCACCACCAGTCGACCGGGGACCCGTTCGGTTTTCTTCCTTGAGGTGAACGCGGTGAAGGGGACCTCGGCCACCTCCGCCTTGGAGATCCACGTGCCGGTGTCCTCGTCGAAGATCGCCTGCGGGTACCTGATGCCGGTCCACGCTTTCTCGTCGATGCCGGCGATAGCGGCCTTGACGGCCTTGTCCATCTTCACGGTCACCGACACCTCCGCCCCGGCGGTGAGCGCGGCGGCCACGGTGGCATGCCCATAGAAAGCGGAGTCGGCCCGGACCAGCACCCGGGCGCCGGCCGCCGGCACCAATCGCTTGAGGATGGCCAGCGAATCCCCGACCAGCCTCGAGGCCCCGCGCGGGGAGCCGACCGAACCGCGGCGCAGCCGCTGACCCAGGATCACCGGGGCCGCGGTCTCGGTGCTGGCGGTGGCCAACAGGGCGTTGAGCCCACGGACCCCGGAGTACCCGTACCCGGAACCCTGCTTCTGGTAGCCGTGGACCTCGATGATCGTGTCGTCCACATCAACATAAACGAACCCCGGATCCGCACCGGCAGCGCCGGTGCGTCCCAGCAGCGGGGCCCGGCCGGCCAGGTTCACCAGGAACCGGGAGGCGACCGCGTCGAGTTGGCGCACGTGCCCGAAGGTGAACTCACGCAGGAACGAGCCCAGGGTCGAGGGCGCATAGCAGCCGCCGAACACCCGTTTCATCGCCCCGTGGCGCAGCACGGCCATGTCATCGATCGAGTCCGCCCCCGTGCACATGCCGGCCACCAGGGCCGCGACCTTCGCCCCGGCGTTGGCGCCCTTGTCGGTCGGCACGCTCAACCGACCTCCGGCCAGCTGGTGCAGGCCGGCCTGGGCGGCCAGTTCCATCACCGGCACCAGCCCGGCGGACCCGATGAGGTTCGGCTCGTCGAAGGAAACTGACACGGCAGCAGGCGTGTGGGAAACTTGCATCT
>CAACXA010000132.1_pt1 | contig 22728 bp, 18 predicted proteins | sample 2275811 | NCBI WGS metagenome assembly CAACXA01 (sample SAMEA5312478, study PRJEB27640) | indoor metagenome | biome: indoor environment; feature: uncontrolled; material: tiles wood | place: Germany | collected 2014-07-07 | reverse complement strand
TTGTGGGATGCAGCCACGGCGGCCAGGCACGTGGTTCGGCCGCTGGGATCGTGGTATTCTCTGGCGCCGTCGCCATGCAGGTGCATCACCAGTCCGACGGGCTTGTTCGTGTTCACGCCTCCGTCAATCACGTGATACTGCCCCGTGAGACCGTTGTGAGTGAAGGTCTGAGCCATCTCCCCGAGTTCTCCCGCGGCGGAATAGGTGCTGCCCGCCCGAAAGCTCGCATCAATGATCTGCGTGGGTTCAGCGCGCGGGTCATCGGCCGCAAGACCGTAGGTCGTGCAGCTGACAGCGGTGGGTTCTTCACCGGGATCGAGGGAGAACATGAGGGGGGAAAGAGCAGTTCCCGTTGCCAACACGAGAGCAGCGCCGAGCGCAACGCGAGCGGTGACAGAAAGGGAGCCGTCCCCCGTACGTCGGGTCGGCATGGAGCGATTCTAACGGTGTCTACGCACCCCTAACGAACTGGACGCGGAGTTACCTTGAAATAGAGAACTGCCCCGCCATCAGGCGGGGCCCTTCTCTCAATTTCAATCGTACTGAGGATTCCCTCAACCCACAGTGACGTTGCTCGGGACCCGGTCCCCTCTCGTTGGCATCGGACGTGTTTCGTGCAGCAGCCCCACGACCAGACCCGCACAAGCACCGAGCAGGAGCAGCCCGGACAGGTAGGTTGCCCACTGTGTGAAGTTGCTGCCAACGAACTCGACAACGACGAACGCGAGCAGCACCGGCCCGGTCCATCGTGGTGCAGCACCGGAACGGAGATGGGCGATGCCGAGCAGTACCAGGCCCAACACCGTGCCAATCAAACCGACCATCATGAACGGCATCAAAGGTGGAAAAGACTGCAGCTGGCCGGCCACCGAGGCGTTGACGTCAGGATCGACCGCCATCACCTGACGGGCCATTTCGGCTCCGCTGAACACAGCGTGACCAAAACCGCCGAGCACGGTGAGCGTGCCGCCGATCGTAGCCAGCTTGGGGCTGGTCGGATATAACCAGGCCGCGACACAGGCGAAGGCAATTATGCAGGCGAGTTGGCTGAGAGACAGTGCCAGAACTGCGATCCGGGCGGTGCCGCCTGCATCAGCGATGGCAAGCAAACCGTCGTGTGGATCCGCGAAGTGGTCCGGTAATAGCAGCGTCCACACGGCCGACAACAATGCGAAGAGTACGAGACTTGCGGCGACGAGAAGTCGCAGTTTCTTGTTCATGTCTCCAGCACACCGCAGCTGGACCCGCCCGTCATCGGCCACAAGTCGCGACTATTGTCATCCGTGGGATGACGCCACGCGCACACATCTCGCCTACCGTTAACTCATGGAGCGGCACCGGCCCAGGATCGTAGATCTGATGATCGTCCTCGCGGTGCTCCTTGTCGGCCTGATGGAGATCTGGGTCCCGTTCGCTTCCCGAGCCGGGGGCGGGAACCTCTGGTTATCATCGGCGCAAGTGCTGATCGTGGCGGCGGCCATGGTGGTGCGCCGCACCCGTCCGTTGATTGCGGCCGGCGTGACCTTCGTGCTGTTCAGCGGCCTGCACATCGCCGAGATGACCTTTCTCCTGTTCTACGGACAGTTCGTCCCGATGGTGCTGACGACCTTCGCGGTGGCCCGCCACGGAAAGTACCGGGAGCCCTACATCGGGGCAGCCCTGATCATCGGCACGATGCTGCTCGGCGACCTGCTAGTGCCGGAATTGCAGGACCCGGACGAAATCGTCTTTCACTGGAGTGCCCTCTTCGGCGCCTACGCCCTCGGAACCTGGCAGCGAGTGATGGCAAACCAGGCTGCGCAAGCTCGGCAACGAGCAATCGATGCTGAGGTCGAAGCCGCGGCCCGGGCCACCACAGCGATCCTCGAGGAGCGCACTCGGATGGCGCGTGAGCTACACGACGTGGTGGCCCACGCAATGAGCGTAATCGTGGTCCAGGCCGGTGCGGCCCAGCTTGTCACCGACGACGAAGATGATGTCCGCCGCTCGCTGGAGACGATTCGCAGCACCGGGGCCAACGCGCTGGCTGAAATGAGGCGGTTCGTCACGATGCTCCGGGACCAGGACGAGACCGCCCTGCGCGTCCCGCAGCCGGGGCTGTCTGCGGTCGAACAGCTCGTGCACGATGCCAGGGCGAATGGTCTTCCGGTCACCTTCGAGGTGCGTGGCACGCCAAGGGATCTCCCGGCGGGGATTGACCTTGCGGCCTATCGGATCGTCCAGGAGGCGTTGACCAACGCACGGCAACATGCGTCGGGGGTCTCGTCGATCGAGGTGATTGTCGATTACGCCGGGGGTGCGCTGCACCTGGGGGTCCATGACGACGGGATGGCCGTGGCTCAGACCTCCGGTAAGGGTCACGGCCTGATCGGGATGCGAGAACGGGTTCAGCTCTACGGGGGGTCTTTACGCGCCGGGCCGTCGGATACTCGCGGCTTCCTGGTGGATGCCGTTCTGCCCCTGGGGCCACAATGACTATTTCGGTGTTAATCGTCGACGACCAGGAGCTGCTCCGGGAGGGTTTCCGGCTGATTCTGGAGAAATCGGGTCTTGACGTCGTCGGGGAAGCCTCCGACGGGGTCGAGGCCATTGAGCGCGCTCGGACCCTGTCGCCAGATGTCGTGCTGATGGATATCCGAATGCCGCGCCTGGACGGGATCGAGGCCACCCGCCGGATCGTGGCGCAGCAACCCTCCACCAGGGTGCTGGTGCTCACCACCTTCGATCTGGACGAGTACGTCTACGACGCCGTTCGGGCCGGGGCGTCCGGCTTTGTCCTCAAGGATCTGCGCCCGGCCGACCTCGTACGGGCCGTGGAGATTGTCTCGCAGGGTGAGGCGATGCTCGCTCCACAAGTGACACGCCGGCTGCTCGAACAGTTCGCGCCGGTGCCCTCACGGGCCGTGGCGTTGCCTGCACTGACAGAGCGCGAAACCGACGTGTTGCGGCTGATCGCGACCGGAATGTCGAACGCCGAGATCGCCAGTCACCTGTTTCTCAGTGAGGCAACGGTGAAGACCTACGTGTCGCGGTTGCTCGCCAAGCTCGGCCTGCGCGACCGCGTGCAGTTGGCGGTCCTGGCCTACGAGAGCCGGCTTGTTCATCCCGGATCAGGGTGACAGTTCAAGCTTTGATAACCCGGACGCGGGATATTCCGGGAAATGCAGAATGCCCCGCCATCAGGCGGGGCATTTCTGGATATTCACTTGTGGAGCTAAGGGGACTCGAACCCCTGACCCCCTGCATGCCATGCAGGTGCGCTACCAGCTGCGCCATAGCCCCGTGCTTTACCTCGAAGACTTTACCACAGTCGTCACGCCCAACCTTTGGCGGTTGTTCGTACATATTCTGTGGCGTTCCCCGTGGGCAACGCATTTATCCTAGACAGTCATTTACCCGCCGTGCAAATCGAGTTTGCCCCCGCGTGGCCGCCCGGATACCAAGCCGTTATTCGGCGTGGGAGGTGCCCGGAGCGGCGTCGGCATTCGAGGTGGCCGCCTGCTCGGGAAGGTTCAGGGAGATCTTGGGGCTGTCACCCCAGAGCCGCTCGAGGGCGTAGAAGGCGCGGTCCTCGTCGTGGAGCACGTGGATCACGATGTCGCCGAAATCGAGCAGGACCCAGCGGCCCTCTCCGCGGCCTTCGCGGCGCAACGGCTTGACCTTGTGCTCCTGGATGAGCTTGTCCTCGATGGCGTCGACCACCGCGGAGACCTGTCGTTCATTCGGCGCGGAGGCGACCATGAACGCGTCGGTGATCGCCAAGGAATCGCTGACGTCGAACGCCACGATGTTCTCTGCCTTCTTCTCGTCCGCGGCCAGGGCGGCGGCGCGAATGATCTCGACAGATTCGGGGAATGCAGTCACAGAGTTGTGAGTCCTTTCAGAGGTTTTGGGATTAGAGCACAAAGATGATGAGTACCGCGATGAGTGCGGCAATGACCAGGAACAACAGGACGAGCAGCGGAACGAGCGGGCCCGATTTCTGCTTGTAATCGTTGGGTTCGAGCAGTTCCAGCCCCTGGGCGTCCACGGCGTGAACGGGCGTGCCGGGCGTGCTGACCTGCTCCGAGGGCGTCGGTTCCGGTGCGCTGGGGGTCGCCACAGGCAGTGCCTTGACCTCGCTTGAGTGCTCGCGTTCGGGCTGGGGTGCAGGCTTGGTATCGCCCACGGCCGCGGCATCGACGGCACGGTCCTGGGGCGACGACGCCGCTCGCACAGGTTCGTCCCGCGGTGCAGCTCGGTCTTCCGAAGACTCCGCCGCTGCCGCCGGTGCAGCGGCCGCCTTGGTCCCGGGCCGAGCTGGGGCCTTGGATACCAGACTGATCGACACCGTGTTCGGGCCGGAAGTCTGGGCGAGCGGCGAGCTCGGGAACTGCCCTGGATCCACCGTCAACGGATCTGCAGCCAGCGATGATCCGATTGTCGCGGACTGCGGGAAGGACACCGTAATGGTCTCCTCACCCCCGGTCGTGGTGGAATCAGCAGCAGAAACGCCGGACTGCGTACTGCCGCCCTGTCGGGCGTCCGCGGCGCGCAGGGCTGCCTGGGCATCCTGCCGATCTTGTTCGTTGGACGCGGCGGCACGCAGAGCTAACTCCGCGAACCGTTGCTGTTTCAGGAGCAGGTCCTGATCCACTTCCCCGGCGTTGGCCGTTTCCGCTTCCTGGATCTCCTGAGCGTGGGCGGCCATTTCGCGTTGCAACCTGGCCAGCCGACGGGGACCCAACGGCTTGACGGGGCCAGAATTCACGGGGGCGTCCAGTTCGATCATGGGCGCCGGGCCGGCCACCTGTGGAACTTCAGAGGTCCACGGAGCCACCTTGGAGTCGGCTCGTTCCTCGTTTGGGTCGGAGCTGGCCGATCCGGTCGTGACCGGTTCCTGCTGATCCCCGGAATTCTCGGGATTGTTCTTCTCGGAACGAGGCTCACTCACGTCATGCTCCTGCTGGTTTCTTGATGTCCGTTCTCAGCACCACGCTCGACGGTCGCCAAGGAAGTGGTCGACGTGTTCTCGTCCTGGACATAGAGACCGTATTTATTGATGTACTGCACCACACCGTCCGGCACCAGGTACCACACGGGCTTTCCCTCTTCGACACGAGCGCGGCAGTCCGTGGAGGAGATCGCCATGGCGGGAACGTTCAACAGGGACACGCTGGATGATCCTACCGGCGCGGCCAGTTCATGCCCCGGGCGAGTGACACCCACGAAGTGCGCCAGGTTCCAGAGCTCGTCCGTGCCCTTCCATGTGAGGATCTCCCCCATGACATCCGCACCGGTGATGAAGAACAGTTGCGCATCCGGCCGTTGCCGCGACAGATCGCGCAGCGTGTCAATGGTGTACGTGGGGCCATCGCGGTCGATGTCCACACGGGACACCGTAAAGCGAGGGTTGGAGGCGGTCGCGACCACCGTCATCAAATAGCGGTGTTCGGCGTCCGAGACCTGTTTACCGGCCTTCTGCCACGGCTGACCGGTGGGCACGAAGACCACTTCGTCCAGGTCGAAGACCGAAGCGACCTCGGAAGCCGCCACAAGGTGACCGTGGTGAATGGGGTCGAAGGTGCCACCCATCACGCCCAGCCGGGTTTTACCCGGCTGGCGCGGTGGGATGTGCAATTCGGTGCCTTCAGCCACGGCTGAAGAATCGATCGGATTCACGCAGTCAGAATTACCGACGACTCAGTGCTGACGCGGCGAATTGAGGTCGTTGATCATTGCACGCTCGTTGGCGGGCAGTTCCGACGGGTCCTCGTATTGGCCGATCTCCGGGCTCTTGCCGCGAGGAGAGAAGGAAACCGTGGCGATCAACATGAGGATGAACAAGATGAACGCGATCACGCCGAACATCTCCGTGGGGATGGGCAGTTCGTTCACCACATGGTGTCCGCCTTCTTCGGCGGACAGAGCGGCGTTGTTCAACAGGTGCAACATGTCTGTGCGGTTTCCCTTCTGCTACCGGGCGGTTCCGGTGTCAACAGTGCGATCCGCCCGGGGGCGGTTGATTACATGGTACTTGTCAGGAGCGCACGTGGCCGTCACCCTGGACAACCCACTTGGTGGTGGTCAGCTCTTCCAAGCCCATGGGGCCGCGCGCGTGCATCTTCTGAGTCGAGATGCCGATCTCGGCTCCCAGACCCAGCTGACCACCGTCGGTGAATCGCGTCGAGGCGTTGACCATCACGGCCGCCGACTCGATTTCCGCGACAAAGCGCTCCGAGTTGGTCAGATCGTTGGTCACGATGCACTCGGTGTGACCGGTCGAGTATTTGGCGATGTGCTCAAGCGCCTCGTCCAGGGAGTCCACGACATTCACGGCCATTTCCATGCCCAGGTACTCGGTTTCCCAGTCCTCCTCCGTGGCCTGCAGGTGGTCCGAACCCGGGGGCAGCAACTGTGCCGCACGCTCGTCCACGTGTAGTTTCACGCCGGCCTTGTCGAGGGCCGCCAGTACCTGCTTGCTGGCTTCAGCCTTGGAGTGCAGCAGCAGGGTCTCCGCGGAGTTGCACGTGGAGGTGCGGTGCGTCTTGGAGTTCACGGCGATCTTCTCGGCCATCTGCGGGGTGGCGGACTCGTCGATGAACACGTGCACGTTGCCCTCACCGGTTTCGATGACCGGCACGGTGGCGTTCTTGACCACGGACTGGATCAGTCCTCGACCGCCGCGCGGGATCAACACGTCCACCTTGCCGCGAGCACCCATCAGAGCGTTGGCGCCGTCGCGACCGTAGTCATCCACGGTCTGCACGCTGTCCACGGGGAGCTTAGCATCGGTCAGTGCGTCGCGCAGGATACCAACGAGTGCACGGTTGGACTCGAGTGCGGCGGAGCCACCGCGCAGCATGGCGGCATTGCCGGACTTCACGGCGATGCCTGCAATGTCCACGGTCACGTTGGGGCGAGCCTCGTAAATGACGCCGACCACGCCCATGGGCACGCGCATCTGACGCATCCGCAGGCCGTTGGGCAGGATTTGGCCGCGCACGATCGTACCCACCGGATCGGGCAACGCAGCCAGTTCACGCAGCGAGTCGGCGAGTCCCTTGATGCGGGCGGCATCGAGCTTGAGACGGTCCAGGAGCGCCGGCGACGTGTCGTTCTTTCGTCCGCGCTCCAGATCCTTGCCGTTCGCCTCGAGAATGACGTCGGATCGCTCTTCGATGCGCTGAGCCATGAGCAGCAGCGCACGGTCCTTCCACGCTCGGGGAGCTCGTGCGAGTCCTCGAGCAGCCTGGCGCGCGTCGTCGGCCATGAGGCCGACGCCCACCACGGGGTCTTCGCCAAACGTTTCTTGTGCGGTCAGTCCTGAAGTGTCTTTCTCGGCCAAGAGTCCTCCTGGATGTTGGTCGGTGCGGCGCCCTTGGGAGGCGCCTGCATCAGCGTACTTCTCGTAAATTTCTGCCCGGGTTACTTTGCGGGGTTCTGCTTGAGCTTGGTCTTGGCGGAACGCGGACGCAGCGTGACCAGGTTGTCCACGTGGATCAACTCGCGGGCGAATTCCTCACCGAACTCGTCTCCCAGCTCATCGGTGCGCTTACCCAGCATGCCGGGCACTTCGTCCGAGCCGTAGTTGATCAGACCGTGGGCAACCTCGTCGCCCTCCTTGTCGACCATGGACACGGGGTCACCCGCCGTGAACTTGCCGGTGACGGCGTTGACGCCCGCGGCCAGCAAGGAGCGGCGACCGCGGATGGCTTCCACAGCGCCGTCGTCGAGAGTCAGCGTGCCCTTGATGTCGGCGAGGTGCGCCAGCCAGAGCAAACGCACGTTGCGACGACCGCCGGTGGTGGAGAACCAGGTTCCCACGTCTTCGCCGGCCAGCGCCTCGTTGATGTTGCCCGCCGAGGTCACCAGGGCGGGGATGCCCGACGCCGCCGCGATACGCGCCGCCTGCACCTTGGTCACCATGCCGCCGGAGCCAACGCCCACGCGACCCACGGAACCGATCTCCACGCCCTCGAGGTCAGCGATCGGGTCGTCGATGCGTGCGATGCGTTCGCCGCCGTCCTTGGGCGGCTTGGTGTAGAGGGCGTCCACGTCGGAGAGCAGCAACAGCGCATCGGCCTTGATCAGGTGCGCCACCAGCGCTGCTATGCGGTCGTTGTCACCGAACTTGATCTCGTGAGTGGCCACGGCGTCGTTCTCGTTGACGATGGGCAGAATGCCCAGGTCCAGCAGACGCTCTATCTGGCGGTGCGCGTTCTTGTACTGCGAATGACGCATGAGGTCTTCCGCCGTCACGAGCACCTGGCCCACAGTGATGCCGTAACGGGCAAAGTAATCGGTGTAGCGGGAGATCAACAGGCCCTGACCCACGGAGGCTGCGGCCTGCTTGGTGGAGAGATCCTTGGGGCGCTTGGCGAGGCCCAATGGTGACAGGCCGGCGGTGATGGCACCCGAGGACACGAAAATGACGTCCGTGCCGCGAGCCTTCGCGCCGCCGAGTGCGTCCACAATGCTGCGGAGCGCGTTCTCGTCAATGGAGTTCTCGACTGAGGTCAGCGAAGACGATCCCACCTTGACTACCACGCGTCGTGCCTGGGGCAGCTGGGCGCGTTCGGTGATCGGAGACCGGCGGTTCTTTCCGCGGTTCTCCGTGCTCAACTGCATGGCCGACTTGGCCGCATCCTGTTCGACAGCTGCGACGTCAATCTTTTCGGTGGTCGTTTTTTCACTCATGCTCGGGGAGATCCTTTCGACGCTGATCAGTTTGGCGGCTGCGTGCCTGGTCCACGGACTCGGTCCAGACACCTGCCTTGCGTTCGGCTTCGAGCTCGGCGCGAGCCTCCGCCTTCGCGTCCATGCGGTCGTAGAACTGTTCGCGCTTCTCACGACGCGTGGGACGGTTCGTTTCGTCCAACCGCAAGTCCGTACCGCGCGGGCCGCCCAACAGCTCCGCGCCTCCCACCATGGTGGGTTCCCAATCGAAGACCACGCCATTGTCTTCAGGGCCAATCAACACTGCATCACCGGGACGGGCACCGGTACGGAACAGTTCGTCCTCGATACCCAGCTTGGCGAAACGGTCCGCGAGATACCCCACGGCTTCGTCATTGTTGAAATCTGTCTGCTGCACCCAACGTTCGGGCTTCTCACCGCGCACGTGCCACAGCGGCTCTCCGCCGCGATCATCGCGGGAGATGCTGAAGCCCTTGCGATGCTCTCCACGGCGGTTGCGCACCGGTTCGGGACGGACCACTCGGGTCTGCTCGTCGGCGTCCTCGGGTGCATTCTCCGTGCGGGACTCCGCCACGAGCTCCGCCATCGCGAAGGCCAATTGCCGCAAGCCCTCGTGGGAAGCCGTGGAGACCTCGAACACGCGGTAACCGCGCTTCTCGAGATCCGGGCGGATGAAGTCCGCGAGCTCACGGGCCTCCGGTACGTCGATCTTGTTCAGTACCACCATGCGGGGGCGCTCGGTCAACGGCACGGTGTCCTGGGCGTCGTCCTGAATGTCCTGGGCGTAGTGGGCCAGCTCGGCCTCCAACGCGTCCAGGTCCGTGAGCGGATCACGTCCGGGCTCCAGCGTGGCGCAGTCGATCACGTGCACGAGTGCCGCGCAGCGCTCCACATGGCGCAGGAATTCCAGTCCCAATCCCTTACCCTGGGAGGCTCCGGGAATCAGACCGGGAACGTCCGCCACGGTGAACCGCGTGTCACCGGCCTGCACCACACCCAAGTTGGGAACCAATGTGGTGAAGGGGTAGTCCGCGATCTTGGGACGGGCCGCGCTCATGGCGGCGATCAAACTCGACTTACCGGCGGAGGGGAAACCCACCAGCGCGATGTCCGCAATGGACTTCAGCTCGAGTTCGACCTCTTGCTCCGCACCGGGTGTACCCAGCAGAGCGAAGCCGGGAGCCTTGCGCTTCTGGGACGACAGGGCGGCGTTTCCCAGACCGCCGTGACCACCGCTGGCGATCACGTACTCTGTACCTTCGCCCAGCAGGTCCGCCAGCACGTTCCCCTGGCGATCCTTCACCACCGTTCCATCGGGAACGGACAGAATCAAATCCTGCCCCTTGAACCCGTGGCGAAGATCACCCTTGCCGGGCTCACCATTGGGAGCCTTCTGGTGAGGTGAATGGTGGAAACCCAGCAGCGTGGTGGACTGGCCGTCCACGCGAAGAATCACGGAACCGCCATCTCCACCGTTGCCGCCGTCAGGTCCACCGAGCGGCTTGAACTTCTCACGGCGAATGGACACGCAACCGTGACCGCCATTGCCGCCAGTAGCGTGCACGATGACTCGATCGACAAAACTGGCCACGGGGCTCCTTTAAAGTCCTCGGTGCCTACGCTGCCGTGAATGCACAGCGAACACCTCTAGTTGTAAAGACTAAAGGGTGAGCGCGTATCGCGCCCACCCTTTAGTGGTCGCCGTCCACGGGATACCAGTGGAAAGCGGGTGGACCCTGGGGTCCGAAAGATAATTACTCGGCGATCTGGATGTTGACCACGCGACGACCGCGGCGGGTGCCGAACTCGACGGCACCGGCGGACAGGGCGAACAGGGTGTCGTCCTTGCCGCGGCCGACGTTCAGGCCCGGGTGGAAGTGGGTGCCGCGCTGGCGAACCAGGATCTCACCGGCGCTGACGGTCTGACCGCCGAAACGCTTCACGCCCAGGTACTGAGCGTTCGAGTCACGACCGTTGCGAGTGGAGCTCGCGCCCTTCTTATGTGCCATGGTGTGTGCCTACCTTCGTTTAAAAATTGACGGGACGGGGTGACTCAGGCGTCGATGCCGGTGACCTTGACGGTCGTCAGCTCGGCGCGGAAGCCCTGACGCTTCTTGTACCCGGTCTTGTTCTTGTACTTCATGATCGAGATCTTGGGACCGCGAAGGTCTTCAATGATCTCGGCAGTGACCTTGACGTTGGTCAGGGTCTTGGCATCGGAGGTGACCTTGTCCCCATCGACCAGCAGCAGTGCAGGAAGCTGAATGGTGCTGCCTGCCTCGCCGGCGACGCGGTCAAGGGTCACGAGGTCTCCAACGGAAACCTTCTCCTGGCGGCCGCCTGCGCGGACAATCGCGTACACCACTTGGGAACTCACTTCTCTCGACATCTATGGACTACGTGTAAGGACGGGAACACACCTGGAGGACCACGAATGTCGAGACATCACGTCGCGGCGGTCAGAACTGACCGCGCCTCGCGTGGCTTTCGCATCGAACAGGAGGTGAACCCGAATGTGCCGCCTGACGGGGTGGAATTAACTGACCACACGCACGTCGGTACCCGGCACCGAAAATCTAGACTACCCGATGCGTGGAAGCTACGGCAAACGGGCGCGTCTCGGCGCGTCGAACGGGCTCCGCGAAGAACCGCAGTTCCAGCTCGCACGCACGCATGAACGCGTCCCGCATGCGCTGCCGGGTCACAGGATCCGCGGCGCTGGCGGCACGATCCACGATATCGCGGGCGCGTTCGGTGGCCAGTTGGAAATCGGGGGCGTCGTAGGTGGCCAGCCAATCCCCGTACGGGTGCGGGTCCAGCCCGGCAACACGAGCCTTCTGGGTGAGCGCGCTCCCCACGGCCGCGTAGAGCCAGTAACACGGGAGGACTGCGGCAGCGCCCACGGCGTAGGGTTCACTGCCCGTGGCCGCCAACAGGAAGTCCGTGTAGGTGCGGGTCACCTCGGAGGGCGGCAGGGGCTCGGTGTCACCCAATCGAGCGCGGTGGAGTGCGGACTCCACGGCGACGACCTCGGCCGCTCCCCCGGCGAAGAATTCTCGTTCGGTCTCCGACGTTGCCGCCGCGGCCAACGCAGCCAGGGCCCGGGAGTACACGTCCAGGTACTGCATGTCCTGATCCATGTACCACTCGAACGTCTCGAACGGCAGCGAACCGTCCGCCAATTGGGTGATGAACTCCAACTCGTCGATGTCACCGCGCACACCCGCGCAGTCGCGCCACAGGGAATCCGTGAAGCGTTCACAGGACTGGCTGTCCTGCAACGTGGCCTGGACGTGATGGAAGTGGTGCACCGGACCGTTGCCGTGCCCCACGTGCAGGCTGTCCGCGTGTGCCAGCGCACCGCGCAGCCACGCGCGTGCCGTACGCACCGCCCCCGCCCAGTCCCCCGTGCGGGCCACCACCGTGGCAATGGCGGAGGACAGCGAACATCCGGTGCCGTGAGTGTTGGAGGTCGCTACCCGAGGATCGTCGAACGTCACGACCGGCTCGGTGCGGCCCGGTTCGAGCAGCGCGTCGGGAGTTCGTGACCCGGGCAGGTGACCGCCCTTGACGAGCACACGTGCGCCGAACCTCTCGGCTACGAATCGTCCCTGTTCTAGGGCCTCACTCCACGTGGTTGCAGTGGGGGCATCGGCCAGCACCGCGAGCTCCAGGAGGTTGGGGGTGATCAGATCGGCCAGTGGCAACAATGACATGAGTGCCGTCTCGGCCTCAGCCCGCAGCAAGCGGCCGCCGGCGGTGGCCACCATCACGGGGTCCACCACGGTCACCGGAGGTTTCACAGCGGCCAACCAGTCGCGGACGGTGTCGATCACCTCGATGGATCCGAGCATGCCCACCTTGACGGCATCCAGGGTGACGTCGGAGCTGACGGCTTCTAGCTGGGAACGCAGGATGTGCACGGGCGGGGTGTGGATGTCGATCACGCCGGTGGTGTTCTGGGCGACCACCGCGGTGATCACATTCATGCCGTAACCGCCCATCGCGGCAATGGATTTCAGATCGGCGGCCTGGCCGGCACCACCGGTCGGATCCGTCCCGGCAATCGTGAGCACGCGGGGCACGGTCAAAGAATCAGAATGCGCAGTAGTCACGACATTCCCTTCGCTAGTACGAGCTAGATCAGGTTCAACGGGTGTCATCTCAGCCGCTCGTGCGGCACCCCGTGTCAGTGATACACATCATGCCACAGGGCCGCGGGTTCTCATCCCCCGCGGCCCTGTGGCATGTCATATCCCGGAGCTGGTGCCCGGTGTCAGTCCTTGGAACCGCCGGTCATCTTCATGTTCGCGGCCTTCACGCCCACGCCCACCACGGTGGGTTGCGAGGAGGACTTGGGCGCGTCCTGCTTGGACGCGTCGGCGGTGAACCGCTTCACGGTGCCCGTGGAGCTGACCGGCTCGTGCTTCTGCACGCTCGCCGTTCCCGGTGCGGCCGTGGGTGCGGAAGCACGGCGCGAACGACGCCGCGTGGCCGGCTTGGTCTCCGTGGTGGCGGCGGGTGCCGCGCCCTGACGTGACGCCGCCTGCTTCGGAGCAGAAGCCCCCGCTGACTGTCCTGACGAAGACTGTGCAGGCGCACCGGACTTCTGCTCTGAGCCGGACTGCTTGGAGGAGTCTGCAGTCTCAGCGGATTCCGCCGTGGACTGCTCGCTCCCCTGTCGGGATTCATGCGTAGCTCCGCGCTGGGCACGGCGGGAACGGCTCCGGCGATTACCTCGCGTGGGCTGTTCCTGGGAAGAGTCCTGCGCGGGCGCTTCCGTGAACGCTGCCGTCAACGAGTCCAGCGTCAGCGACTGCTGACCGCTCTCCGGCTGGTCCTCCGGGGAACCACCGCCGTGCGGCAGCTCGATGACCTCACCGTGAATGGTCAGGCTCGAGGACTGGTTCTCGCCCTTGTCCTCCGAACCCCGGTCACGATCCTGGCCGTCCGAATCCGAGGCATCCTTCGACTGCGAATCGTTGCCCTGGCTGTCCTGGCCAGACTGAGCGCGGCCGCGGCTGCGCTTGCCGCGACGCTTCTTGCGGCGACGATCGCCGTCCTGATCACCGTGGTCCTGGTAACCAGACTGATCCTTGCCCTGATCCGGCGTCTGTTCCTTACCACCGGAGCGTTCGCCGGACTGGTCGCCGCCCTGGTGACCCGAGGCGGCGTCGTCGTCGTGCTGGGAAGCTGCAGCGATACTGGCCAGCGCGTTGCGTGCGGCTTCCGCGCGGGCCTTGGACTCCTGGTCGTTGCCCTCGTTGCCGTTGTCCGATCCGTTGTTGCCGCCGTTACCGGAGTTCTTGGGCTTGTCCTGCTGGTTGCTCTGCTGGCCACCCTGGTGCTGCTGCTTGTGCTTGGAGCGCTTGCGCTCGTTGCGGTTATTACGGTGATCCGGGGCGGAATCCCCCGCGCGACCCTTGAGCGGGTGGTCGTGCACGATCGCACCGCGGCCGGCGCACGCCTCGCAGGGCTCCGAGAAGACCTCGAGTAGGCCGGTGCCCATGCGCTTACGCGTCATCTGCACGAGACCCAAGGAGGTCACCTCGGCGACCTGATGCTTGGTGCGGTCTCGGCCCAGGCACTCGACCAGGCGACGCAGCACGAGTTCGCGGTTGGACTCGAGCACCATGTCGATGAAGTCGACCACGATGATGCCGCCGATATCGCGCAACCGCAGCTGGCGGACGATCTCCTCGGCAGCTTCCAGGTTGTTCTTGGTGACCGTCTCCTCCAGGTTGCCGCCGGAGCCGGTGAACTTACCGGTGTTGACGTCCACCACGGTCATGGCCTCGGTGCGGTCGATCACCAGGGAACCGCCGGAGGGCAGATAGACCTTGCGGTCCAGGGCCTTCTGGATCTGCTCCTCCACGCGGAAGGATTCGAACAGGTCCGTATCCTCGGTCCATTGCTGCAGGCGGTCCAACAGGTCCGGGGCCACGTAGGTCACGTAGGCCTCGATGTTGTCCCAGGCCTGCTCGCCCTGGACGACCATGGCGGTGAAGTCCTCGTTGAAGACGTCGCGCACGGTCTTGATGGTCAGATCCGGCTCCGCGTAGAGCATCTCCGGGGCCAGGGTCTTGGTGGACCCTGCCTTCTCCTGAATTTGTTCCCACTGCGAGCGCAACCGGTTGATGTCGTTGGTGAGTTCCTCTTCGGACGCGCCTTCCGCTGCGGTGCGCACGATCACGCCCGCACCCTCGGGTAAGCGGTCCTTCAGAATCTTCTTGAGGCGCTGTCGCTCCACGTCCGGGAGCTTGCGGGAAATACCGGTCATGGAACCACCCGGCACGTACACGAGGTAGCGGCCCGGCAGGGAGACCTGGCTGGTCAGGCGAGCGCCCTTGTGGCCCACGGGGTCCTTGGTGACCTGCACCAGGACGGAGTCTCCGGACTTGAGTGCGTTCTCGATCTTGCGGGGCTTGTTGCCCAGCTCGGCAGCGTCCCAGTCGACCTCGCCCGCATACAGCACGGCGTTGCGGCCCCGGCCGATGTCGACGAACGCCGCTTCCATGGAAGGCAGCACGTTCTGCACCTTGCCCACGTACACGTTGCCGATCAGCGAATCCTGCTGGGTATGGGACACGAAGTGCTCGGCCAGCACGCCGTCCTCAAGGACACCGATCTGGATCCGGTCCTCCTTCTGACGCACGAGCATCTTGCGCTCGACCGATTCGCGCCGTGCCAGGAACTCTGCCTCGGTGATCACGTGGCGGCGACGCCCGGACTGGCGCGATTCACGACGCCGCTGCTTCTTGGCTTCCAGCCGCGTGGAACCCTTCAGACCGGTCACCTCACCGGCGCCGCTCTCGGACACGCGCGGGGCCCGGACGCGGGTGACGGTGCCGTCGGCCTCGTCCACGAGTTCCATGTCCACGTCACCGCGGCGACGACGGCGCCTGCGACGGCTCGTCACATTGCCCGAAGAATCGTCCTCGTCCGCATCATCGTCGTCCTGCTGGCGCGACTGGCGACGCTGGTTATCGCGTTCCTTGGCGGCCTCGCGCTGACGAGCGGCCGCGGCCTCCGCGGCAGCGCGGATCTCATCCGGATCCGGTGCGTGGAACATCAGGCCGGCGCCCAGACCGAAGGACGGTTCGGTTTCAGAGGCCTCGGATTCGGAGGTCTCGGTTTCGGTCTCGTGGTTGTTGGTCTGCTCGGAGGTTTCTTGGCCGGCGGCTTCGGTGACCTCGGCGTCCTGAGTACCCGGGGTCTGAGCCTCAATGGCGTCAGTGGCGTCAGCCTCGGTGGTCTCAGCCTGTGAGTTTTCCGGCCCAGTGGTCTCGCTGCTGGGCGACGTGTCGGCAGCCGACTCCTCGATTGTCTCGGACTCGACCTGCGATTCCGCTGATTCGTCCGTCAAGGCCTGCTGCGCATCGGTCGACTCGACCGAGGTGTTCTCGCTTGCGTCAGCAGGTTGATCCGTCTCGGGGGCTACCGTTTCGGCATCCGGCGTTTCGGTCTGAGGCGTCTCAGTCTGCGACGGCGCGTCAGCCTGGGAGTCGGCCGAGTCGTCGGCCACGTCAGTGCCGGCGGGCTGCGGGAGCATTTCGGGCTCGTCGTCAACCTGGGTGTCTACCTGGGGTTCGGTCGGGGTTTGCTCAAGAACGGGCTGTTCCGCGGGGGTTTCCGCCACCGAAGTTTCGGCGGGGGTCTGCTGTTCCGCGGTAGCTGCCTGGTCCTGTGTCGTCTGTTCCGCGTTGTCCTGTTCGGATTCCATGTGAGGTTGTACTCCTGCTCGGAACACCGTCCGCACTCGGGTCCGAGGTGTGCTCGGTCGGTCGAACCGGTGGAAAATCCACGCGGCCGCCGGAAGTCATTGTGGTACTTACCGAGTGCGCTGACTGACTAGAGCGCTACTGGCAAGCCGGCGGATGTCCGAGTCGCTTGACCCCTCAGGGTCGCGAACTTTCTTCGGACGGACGCGCTCGATCTGTTGAGAGCCGCGGGTCCATCCATTTTTTATCGGAGGTCCTGCCGGACCGGTTCCCATGTACGGCTGGGAACCGACCGTTGCCAAGTATCTCACAGGACGTACACGCACCCCAGGATTGACGTGTGCGGCAGACCACATCGCCCAAGGTGCCGGGTCGATTAGCATCGGCCTGTGAGCTCAACAAACACCATGGACCATCAGCCCAGCACTTCATCGGACCGAGATTGGGGAATCCTCGCCCTGATCCTGTCGATCATCGGCTTCGGGGCCTCCGCGACTCTGGTGATGGAACGCCTGGCCATCTATGCGGACGCCGGCCACCGCACTAGCTGTGACATCAACGCGTGGCTCTCATGTGGCACCGTGATGCGCACCCCGCAGGCCGAGCTGTTCGGCTTCCCTAATCCGTTCATCGGCATCGTGGCCTACGCGGTTGTAATTGCCCTCGCTTTGGCGGTGTTGGCCGGGGCCCGCTTTGCCAACTGGTACTGGTGGCTCATTTGGGTGGGAATCCTCGCCGGTTCGGTGTTCACCCTGTGGTTGTGGTGGCAGACCACGTTCGAGATCAACACCCTGTGCCTGTACTGCATGATCGTGTGGTGCGCACAAACCATCCTGTTGGTTCACACCACGGCCCGGAATGCCCGCGCTGGGATGTTCGGCGCCCGCATGATCAATGCGGGTCACTCGACCGCGTGGGCCTGGCTGATCGCCATCGGCCTCCTGGTGATTGCTTTCGGCATCATTGCCATCCGCTTCTCCACGGTAATTTTCGTCTAACCGTGATCTGCCTGAACCCGTGAGCTTTCGGCAGTGGTGGTCAAGGGTTACCGATCGGACCGTGCCCATCCCGGTGCCCCTTGAGGAAGACAGTTGTGACCCCGTGGAACTTCGCACCGATTGCGTCATTGGCGGACATGTGAGGCGCCTTTAGGACCAGCCATGTCATCTCAGGTGCCGATGGGACCTCGTAGAAGGCCTTCAAGGGCTCCACCGGCACACCAGGTGCACTCTAGGGCTCTAACCAAACACAGCATGTGGGTGATTGCGAGAGCCGCGTCCCTGCTGAACTTCGCACCGATTGCGCCATCGGCGGACACGTGAGGCGCCTTTAGGACCAGCCATGTCATCTCAGGTGCCGATGGGACCTCGTAGAAGGCCTTCAAGGGCTCCACCGGCACACCAGGTGCACCCTAGGGCTGTAACCAAACACAGCATGCGGGTGATTGCGAGAGCCTCGTCCCTGCTGAACTTCGCACCGATTACGTCATCGGCGGACATGTGAGGCGCCTTTAGGACCAGCCATGTCATCTCAGGTGCCGACGGGGCCTCGTAGAAGGCCTTCAAGGGCTCCACCGGCACACCATGTGCACTCTAGGGCTGCAACTAAACACAACATGCGGGTGATTCTGAGGGTCTTGAAAGGCGCCGTCATCGTCGCTGGCGGGTTTGATCACGGCAGCCCTCCGTGCATCCGGGGCACGGGTTCGTCCACCGGGTGACACTCAGGGCACAGGTTCGCGCTCAGTCGACATTGGTGGCGCAGGTTCGTAATGGGAGTTACATCTCGGGCGGAGAATCGTACCCGGTGACAATCCGGGTAGAAGTCCGCTTCGAAAGCGCACTTCACGGCGTGACACTCTGCCAGATATGTCCCGGCGGCACTCGAGTGCATTGGATCGCCCAGAGCGCGGCCCACCGCGATCCCCGCTAACCGGGTCCGGCCACAATTACGGTGAGATCCATGGCCCACGACCCCGCAACCCACCCACTACTGGCTGGCGGGTCGGCTCGCCCAATGACGACGACGGCGGGGTGAGACTGGATTTCCAGTCCCACCCCGCCGTCGTCGGTTCAGCAGGTCACCCGATCAGGCGAACCAGATGCCGATCTCGCGGTCAGCCGACTCGGGAGAATCCGAGCCGTGCACGAGGTTCTTCTGCACCTTCTCGCCCCAGTCGCGGCCGAGGTCGCCTCGGATGGTGCCGGGAGGCGCAGTGGTGGGTTCGGTGGAACCGGCCAGGCTGCGGAAACCTTCGATCACACGGTTGCCCTCGACCACAGCGGCGACCACGGGACCGGATCCCATGAACTCGACCAGCGGTTCGAAGAAGGGCTTGCCCTGGTGTTCCTCGTAGTGCTTTTCGAGGATGTCACGCGTGGCCTGCACGAGCTTGAGCTCCACGATCTTGTAGCCCTTGGCCTCGATACGGGCCAGGATCTGTCCGGTCAGGCCGCGCTCGACGCCGTCCGGCTTCACCAGCACCAGGGTGCGTTCCGTCATCTACATCTCCTTGAAATTGTTCTCGTCAGAGGTACCGCGACCAGCCTACCGGCCGGGCACCATGGCCCGGGTACTCACGCACGATCTTGCGGATGCTCGGCTTCCCACTGTTCCTGGAGCCGATCGCGCTCCCGGTTCTCACGGTCGATGGTGGTGCCCTTGGCCACCGCGTACCACCAGGCCAGGGCGCACAGCGCACCGATCACGAACATGGCGGGAAGCAGGAAGCCCGTGGCGATGAGCACCAGTTGCAGCACCCAACCGAGCACGTAACCGCCCGGTCGGCGCACCATGCCGCACGCGAGCAGGAACACGAGCGTGAGGAGCACCCCGCCGCCCACCAGCAGCCACTGCTGAGTGGTGCCCCAATCACGGGCCAGAATTCCGAAGGCCGCCAAGGTCGCGAAGAAGACGATGAACGCCTCGATCGACAGGACGGACACGGCGAACATCGCCTTAATCGAACGGCGCGGTTTCTTCTGTCCCGGGCGCCATTCGCGCTGGGCCTTGGTCATTTTTGCCATGCTCAGTCCCTCCCCAGGTTCCGGCGGTTGTCAGAGTCCGAGCAGCGCACGGGCTTCACCCACCACGGTGACGGAGCCGGTGATCAGTACCGCGCCGTCGAACTCCTGACGGTCGGCGGCGTCCTGGATGGCGGAGGCGATGGCGTCGTCCAGGCGGTCCTGGGCGTGCACCATGTCCTCGTCGAAACCCATGTCCGCCGCAATCTCGGCCAGTTCTTCGGGCGCGATGGCCCGCGGGGACCGGGAGTGGCTGCACCACAGTTCCAGCTCGTACTCGCTGTACTCCTCGGCGAGCGTGCGCAACATGGTCTCCACATCCTTCTCGCGCAGGATCCCGACCACCAGGTTGAGTTTGGCGAACGTGAACGATTCCCGGACGGCCCGGGCCGAGGCCTTCAGTCCGTGCGGGTTGTGGGCGGCGTCCAGCAACACCGGGGGTGCCTTGCGGGCCAACTCCAGCCTGCCGGGCGACGTCACTGCACCCAACCCCGTGACCAACAACTCCTGGTTGAGGGGCTTGTCTCCCCCGCCCAGCAGTGCCTCCACCGCGGCAATGGCCAGCGCAGCGTTCTCCGCCTGGTGCTCGCCGAACAAGGGCAGCATCAGGTCGATGTACTCCGCCGCCAAGCCCTGGACGGCAATGATCTGTCCGCCCACGGCGATGGTGCGACCGCGCACGCCGAACTCGACACCCTCGAAGCGGAACTGTGCCCCAATTTCTTGAGCGCGTTCCAGCAGGATCTGGGCCACCACAGGATCCTGTGCAGCGGAGATCAGGAAGCCACCCGGCTTGATGATGCCTGCCTTCTCCAAGGCGATGTCCTGCAGGGTGTCCCCCAGCATTTCGGTGTGGTCCAGGTCCACGGGCGTCACGATGGAGACCGCCGCGTCCGCCACGTTGGTCGCGTCCCAGCTGCCACCGATTCCCACTTCCAGGACCATGACGTCCACGGGCTCATCCGCGAAGACCGCGAATGCCAGAACGGTCAGTACCTCGAAGAACGTAAGCCTCGGTTCCCCTCGTTCCGAAAGCTCGGTGTCCACGAGCTGAAGGTACGGGGCGATCTCCCCGTAGATGCGCACGAACGTTTCGTCCGTAACGGGCTGGCCGTCCAGGCTGATGCGCTCGGTGACCTTCTCGAGATGCGGGCTCGTGTAGCGGCCCACCCGGAGATCGTGAGCGAGCAGGAGGGACTCGACCATGCGCGCGGTCGAGGTCTTGCCGTTGGTCCCGGTGATATGGATGACCGGCGCGCTCTTCTCGGGATTACCCAGAATGTCGACGGCGCGCTGCACCGCATCCAGGCGCGGCTCCATCTTGTTCTCCGGCGCACGGTCCAGGAGTTCCGCGTAGACCTCCTCCACACTCTGAGGAGTGGACAGGTTCCAGGCTTCAGTCATCAGCTGACCACCGATGCATAGATATTTACATGGTCCCCGGAGGCAAGTTTGACGGCATGGCCAGTGGTCGATAGGGCCGTCGCGGCAGCATTATCTCCGGAAATTTCAGATGAGTGCAGCCCAATATCTTCTTGGGTCGGCGCGGGTCCAAACTCAATGTCGCGAGCGAGGGTGGACTTGCCTATCAATCCGAGATGCGGCTCAATCAGGTTCTGGAATTCCGAGGTGGCCCCCAATCGCAAGATTATTCGGTCAGAAACATTGAATTTTCTGATTCGCCGAAATTGTTGAACCTCTCGAATCAGATCACGAGCAATCCCCTCACCGCGCAGCTCGTCGGTCAGTTCGGTGTCGAGCACCAGGAAACCGCCCTCGGGCGGCACGGTGACGGCGCGCGCCGAGGTTTCCGCGGCGTCGTCGACGACCGTGGCCAATTCGTACTCGCCCGTTTCCAAGAGAATCGAGCCGGCCGTGACGGCGCCGTCCTCGGAGACCGACCAGTCACCGGACTTGGCGGCCTTGATGACCTGCTGGACCTGCTTGCCCAGGCGCGGGCCCGCGGCGCGGGCGTTGACCTTGAGCTGCTGCGAAATGCCGAAGTCCGCGGGCGAAACCTCTGCGGAGTCGAGCAGCGTGACGGACTTGAGGTTGAGCTCGTCCGCAATGATGGACTCGAACGTTCCGGTGAGGCGTTGGCCCTCGGGAACCGCCACGGTAAGACCGGCCAGCGGCTGGCGCACGCGCAAGTTGTGGGCCTTACGCAACGCGGAACCGGACGAACAGATGGCGCGCGTGCGGTTCATCAGCGTCATGAGGTCCTCGTCCTGTGGGAACAGGGACGCGTCCGGCCAGTCCGTCAGGTGCACCGAACGGCCGCCGGTCAAGCCGCGCCAGATTTCCTCCGTGACCAGGGGCAACAGGGGCGCGGCCACGCGGCACACGGTCTCCAGACAGGTGTAGAGCACGTCGAAGGCCTGGGTGTCCTCGTCGAAGAACCGCTCGCGGGAACGGCGCACGTACCAGTTGGTGAGCGTGTCCATGTAGGAGCGCAGGGTTTCGGCGGCGGACCAGATGTCATAATCGTCGAATTGCTGCTTGGTCTCGGAGACCAACCGTCCGGTCTCGGCCAGGATGTAGCGGTCCATGACGTTCTCGGCCTGGTAGCGCAGCTGCGCCTCGTACCCGGAGCCACCCTTGGCGGCGTTCGTGTACAGACCGAAGAAGTGGTAGACGTTCCACAGTGGCAACATCATCTGACGCACGCCCTCGCGGATACCCTGCTCGGTCACGACCAGGTTGCCGCCGCGCAGGATGGGTGAGGACATCAGGAACCAGCGCATAGCGTCCGCGCCGTCGCGGTCGAAGACCTCGTTGACGTCAGGGTAGTTGCGCAGGGACTTGGACATCTTCTGCCCGTCCGAGCCCAGCACGATGCCGTGCGAGATCACGTTGCGGAAGGCCGGGCGGTCGAACAGCGCGGTGGCCAGCACGTGGAGCAGGTAGAACCAGCCGCGGGTCTGACCGATGTACTCCACGATGAAATCGGCCGGGTTGTGGGTCTCGAACCACTCCCGGTTCTCCATGGGGTAGTGCACCTGGGCGTAGGGCATGGAACCGGAGTCGAACCACACGTCCAGGATCTCGGGAACGCGACGCATCACGGACTGGCCGGTGGGGTCGTCCGGGTTGGGGCGGGTGAGATCGTCGACCCACGGGCGGTGCAGGTCCACCTCACCCTCGGCGTTGCGCGGAAGCGTGCCGAAGTCCCGCTCGATCTCCGCTAGCGAGCCGTAGACGTCGCGGCGCGGGTAATTGGGGTCACTGGACTCCCACACCGGGATGGGCGAACCCCAGTAACGGTTGCGCGAGATCGACCAGTCGCGAGCGTTCTCGAGCCACTT
>CAACXA010000112.1_pt1 | contig 23236 bp, 21 predicted proteins | sample 2275811 | NCBI WGS metagenome assembly CAACXA01 (sample SAMEA5312478, study PRJEB27640) | indoor metagenome | biome: indoor environment; feature: uncontrolled; material: tiles wood | place: Germany | collected 2014-07-07 | reverse complement strand
CCGCTCAGACGAGCGAGACCATCATGGCTTCGAAGGCCAGCTGCGCACTGACGTTGGTGCGGATCCTGTCCCTGGTCTCACTGATCACGTCGATACGCTCCAGGGTCTGCTCCGCGCTGCTGTTGCCCGCGTAGTCGTGGATGTCGCCGCTCAGATGCTGATTGATCAACTCGGTCCCGGTGTGGAGCTGCACGCTGAGCACGTCTCGGTAGAACGTGGTGAGGTCGATCAGGAATCGGTCCAGTGTGTCCGTCTGGATTCGGCGGGAACGCCGTTTCTGATCGGCCTCCAAGCGGTTGAGGGCACCGCGGATCGCGGGCGGCATCCGACCGGATTCCGGGGCACCGAGGGCCACGAGCAGCTGCGCGCGCTCTTCGTCGTTACGGGCCTCGGCGTTGGCAGCCGATTCGTCCACTGCCAATCTGTGTAGCCGGTCCGCCGCGCGAACGGCCTGGGTAACACCGCGCATGTTCAGCGGCAGGGACACCACTTCTTGGCGGCGCGTGCGGGCATCGTCGTAGAGGGCCAATCGCGTAGCAATGCCCACGTGGCACTGGGCCAAGCGTGCGCACTCGATAGCGCGTTCCTGGTTCACCTTGTGCCGGCTGACCAGCAACTGCGCGACGTCCTGAGCGGACGGCACCTTGAGCGTCACCGGGCGGCAGCGCGAACGGATGGTGACCAGGACGTCCATGGGGGAGGGCGCACACAACAACCAGATGGTGTGCGGCGGCGGTTCTTCGATGGCTTTAAGCATCACGTTGGACGTGCGCTCGGTCATCCGGTCCGCGTCCTCTACGATCATCACGCGCCACTGGCCCACGGAGGGCCGGTCCTGGGCTTTGACCACGAGCTCGCGGGCCTCATCGATGCTGATCTGGGGATTCTCCGTGACGAAATGCATCACATCAGCGTGCGACCCCGCAAAGGCAGTGCGGCACGAGTGGCATTCACCGCAGCCGGTTCCGTGGTCGCACAACAGTGCCGCGGCCAGCGCTCGCGCGGCCGTGGAACGCCCCGATCCCGGAGGGCCGGTGAACAGCCACGCGTGGGTGGGGTTGTTGTCCCGGGCGGCGCGTTCGAGCTGTTCCACCACGTGGTGCTGACCCACGAGCTGATCCCACACGGTCATGAGAGCACCTCCGTGAGTCGCTCGAGAATTCGGTCGGTGATGACTTGGACCGGCTGATCGGCGGCGAGTACCAAATACCGCTTTGGCGCGGTCGCGGCGAGATCCCGGAAGGCCTGATTGACCACGGTGTGGAAGATGCGGTCCTCGCCCTCCATGCGATCGGCGGCGAGGCCGCGGTCGGTGCGGCGGCTTTCCGCCACTGAGGTGTCCACGTCCAGCAGGACGGTAAGGTCCGGGGTCAGTCCGCGCAATGCCCACTCGTTGAGCTCCTGCACGTTCTCCACCCCCAAGCCACGGGCCGCACCCTGGTAGGCCACGGAGGAATCCACGAACCGGTCGGAAATCACCACGTCACCACGATCGATGGCGGGGCGGATGAAGCGGTTCACATGATCCGCGCGGGCGGAAGCGAACAACAACGCTTCCGTGTACGCATCCACCGGAGCGTGGGCGGGATCGAGCACCAGTCCGCGCACGGATTCGGCCAGGGGAGTGCCCCCGGGTTCGCGCGTGCGGATCACGGTACGTCCCTGGGATTCGAGGGCGCGCGCCACCGCTTGGACCTGGGTGGATTTCCCAGCCCCGTCCCCGCCTTCGAAGACGATCAGTGCACCGCGCGCAGTCTCATTCACGCGCTCAACTGTACCGAGCGGGACCGACAGGCTGTACGTGGAACTCCCTGGGTGCAGTGCGAGTCTCACGGCGCTGGCGCATTACCCTGGAACCATGCGTAAAGACACCGTGGTCGTCTCCGGCGGCCGTCCCGCCCACGAGCACGACGCTCCCGTGAACCCGTCCGTCGTTCTCACATCCACCTATCGGGGTGCCGGTGACCTGAACGACCGGGACCGCACATACGCGCGGTTCACCAACCCCACGTGGGAAGCGTTCGAGGAGGTCCTCGCCAATCTTGAGGAGGCCCCGGTTCCGGCGCTTGCCTACGCCTCCGGAATGGCCGCGGTTGCTTCCGTGCTCACGCTGGTGCCCGTGGGTGGCACCCTGGTGATGCCGCAGCATTGCTACCAGGGCACCCTTCAGCTGGCCCACCGCCTCGAGGAGCGCGGGATTTTCTCGGTGCGCACCGTGGACGTCGCGGACACCGAGGCCACCATCGCCGCCATTCAGGGCGCGGACGTCCTGTGGTTGGAGAGCCCCACCAACCCCATGCTCGAGGTCGCCGATCTGCCCGCGGTCCTCGCCGCGGCTCGCGAGGCGGGCGTGCTCTCGTGCGTGGACAACACCTTTGCCACGCCGCTACTGCAGCGCCCGCTCACCCTCGGTGCGGATCTCGTGGTGCATTCGGTCACCAAATACTTGGCCGGTCATTCCGACGTCGTTCTGGGCGCCGTGGTCTGCTCGACCCCCGAATTGCGCGCGAACCTCAAGAAACAGCGCTCGCTCGAGGGCGCCATCCCCGGCCCTTTCGAAGCCTGGCTCGCGTTGCGTGGGGTGCGCACACTGTCGGTGCGGCTCGAGCGTTCAATGGCCAGCGCGGCGGAACTGGCGCGTCGACTCGGCGATCATCCCGCCGTGGCGGAGGTCCGCTATCCCGGACTGCCCGACGATCCCGGGCACGAGCGCGCCGCGGCCCAGATGGACGGCGGTTTCGGCTCGATCATCTCGGTCGTCCCACACGCCGACGTCGCCGCGACCCAGGCGCTCGTGGAGGGCCTGCGTGTGTGGACCCCAGCCACGTCCCTGGGAGGCGTCGAATCCCTGGTGGAGCGGCGTCGTCGTCATCACGACGAACCGGACACCGTGCCGGACACTCTGTTGCGGCTGTCCGTGGGAATTGAGAACGTGGATGACTTGTGGGAGGACCTGAAAGCGGGTCTGGACGAACTGGTAGATCGGTAGACTGACAACGTGACATCAATCCCCTGGGCCATTGCACTGGCCAGCTACCTGGACTATGCCATCACTCTGGTGGTGGCCGCACTGAGCCTCATGGCCGTACTGGACTGCGTGCGCCGTTCCGCGCCGCAGTTCGAACGCGCCTGGAAGCGGACCAAGACTTTCTGGCTCGCGTTGACCGCCGGCGCTGCCGTGGTGAGCGTCCTGAGTGCCGTGTTCTCCACCCTGGCGTTGTTCAGCAACGGATTCCCGGGCCAGGGTTCGCTGATCCTCATGTTGATCGCCGCGACGATCTCCGGCGTGTACCTGGCCGATGTGAAACCCGCCGTGTCCAGCGAGTCCGGCAACCCCGGTTACTGGTAGGCCATCAGCGTCAACGACTACAGACCCCGGTCATGAGTGAGCGATGCTCCCTCGAGACCGGGGTCTTCGTCATCCCGCCGAGTACTAGTACGTGCTGACGAGGGCCGTGACCTAATTGAGACAAATTATGGCCATATGGTCAGTGTGGATCACGTACAAACACCCTAGAGTGAATTGATATACATTTCTCATAGTTAAAGGTATTTAATGCGTTGGCTCATTTTAGTGTTGATAGTTTTTGTCGCTTTGGTGGTGACCTGGCAAGTCGATGCTCGCGGCGGCGATCAGTTTGCCGCCATTGCCTATCCTGCAATCATCCTTTTTACCGCGATATCCACGCTATTTCTCAAATATTCGGTATTCCTCAAGAAGGACGATGCCACGAACCGTAGGGCCTCTCGTCGCTGACGGCCCTTGAAATCACCTACTGCTCGTGGAGCGTCTCCGCAGGGCTGGCTGCGTGCGCAACCGGGGCAAGTCTCGACGTCTGGACCGACGGCAACAGGAAGACCAATGACCAATTGACATGGTCGGTGCAATAGTAAAAAACTGAATAGCGGCGTCTTTGCTGGTCGTATTCTAGTTGGTTATCTTAGTCGATAACCCACGTTCGAAACCTCTTCTATTCCCGGTACTCCGTGATCGGGAAAACTTTTTCCTACTGTTGCGCCGTCACCGCGTCCCACGCGACCGTGAGTTCCCCCAAACGCCAACGTGATTCACGGTGCAACACGGGCCAGCCCTCTGCGCGCAATCGTGCGCACATGGCCACCCAACGCTGCCGCGCTCCGAAGGAGCCCAAGGGCGCGAGAGCCAGCCAAGCGGCGTCGGCGGCGGACAAGAAACGGTGGATGCGTTCGCCGGGCACGTTGTGATGGATGAGTGCCTTGGGCAGACGCTCGGCTACATCGGACGGTCGATCGAAGCTCCCCAACTGCATGCTGATCGTCAGGGTTTGCGGGCCGGTCGCATCACAACAGATCCAGGTGGCTCGGCGGCCGATCTCGTCGCACGTGCCGTCCAGGAACACCCCGCCGGGAGCCAGGCGTGAGCACGCGAGCTCCCACGCAGCCGGAACTTCTTCCTCGTTGTATTGGCGGAGCACGTTGAACGCCCTGATGAACGCGGGGGAGCGCCCGGGGATCGGAATCTCGAAGCCACCGCGGCGAAAACTCAATTCCGGCCGGGCAAAGAATTGTGCCGTGGCCACGCGGTCCGGGTCGATCTCCACGCCCACCACGTCAACGTCAGGGCGGACGCGCAGCAACCGAGCACTCATTTCCACCGTGGTGGTGGCCGCGGCTCCGAAGCCCAGATCGACAACGAGCGGATCTGTCGCATGCCGAAGTACGGGGGCCAACGGTCCGGCCACGTAGCGGTCCGCTCGCCGCAACCGATTGGGGTTGGTCGTTCCCCGAGTGATGGTTCCTACGGGGCGGTAGCTGGCTGGCACATCGACACTGTAGCGGCGCTCGGTGACACATGCGAATAACACGTGCCAACGGGTCACGCGGGTGGAAGAATGAAGTCATGGCTAATGATTCAGCAACGTACAAGCTCATCCTCCTGCGCCACGGGCAGTCGGAGTGGAATGAGAAGAACCTGTTCACCGGTTGGGTGGACGTGCCGCTGACCGAGAAGGGCATGGCCGAGGCCAAGCGCGGCGGTGAGCTGATCAAGGACAACGATCTCGCACCGGATGTGCTCCACACGTCGCTGTTGCGCCGCGCCATCAACACTGCCAACATCGCGCTGGATGCGGCGGACCGGCACTGGATTCCCGTGAAGCGCTCATGGCGCCTGAACGAACGCCACTACGGCGACCTCCAGGGTAAGGACAAGACCCAGGTGCGCGACCAGTACGGTGAGGATCAGTTCATGGTGTGGCGCCGTTCCTACGACACCCCGCCGCCCAAGTTGGATGACTCCTCGGAATTCTCACAGGCTGATGATCCCCGCTACGCGGACGTGGCGGATCTGCCCCGCACCGAGTGCCTCAAGGATGTTCTCGAGCGCTTCCTCCCGTACTGGGAGGAGCAGATCGTGCCGGATCTGAAGGCCGGCAAGACCGTGCTCGTGGCCGCGCACGGTAACTCGTTGCGCGCGCTGGTGAAGCACCTGGACGACATCTCGGACGAGGACATCGCCGGGCTGAACATCCCCACCGGCATCCCGCTGTACTTCGAGCTGGATCAGAACCTCAAGCCGGTGACCATCGGCGGTACCTACCTCGATCCCGAGGCCGCTGCCGAGTCCATCAAGGCCGTGGCCAACCAGGGCAAGAAGTAACCCCTGGTTTCCAGACCATGAAAAACGCCCCACCTCGTGGTGGGGCGTTTTTCTGTGGATCTTCGCTTGGATCGGGAGACCGGGTGGCGCGTCAGGATCGTAACGCGCCTCCCGGTTTCCGGGAGTCCTAATTATTCACCGGTGTCGGTACCGATGTGACCGTGGCCGGTGGGGTGGGTGTCGGACACCGGAGCCCAGTCGCCGGTGACCAAGTAGGAGACCTTACGAACCACGGACACACCGTGGTCTCCGATGCGCTCGAGGTAACGCGAGGCCAGAGTGACATCCACGGCGGTGGGGACCGAGGAGTCCCAGTTCGGGTCCGCCAGCATGTCGAAGACCTGCTGGTGCTTCTGGTTGAGCTCGGACTTCAGCGCGTAGATCTCATCCGCAACGCTCATGTCACGGTCCTCAAGGACGGAGATGACTCGCTCGATGAGCTGGAGGTCGATATCGAACATCTCCGCGAAGTGCTGGTTCAATGCCTCGGGAAGCACCGGCTCCGGGAAACGCATGCGAGCGAGCTGGGCCAAGTGGCGGGCCAGGTCACCCATGCGCTCGAGCGAAGCGCTCATTCGCAGGGCGCCCACGATCATGCGGAGATCGGAAGCGACGGGGGACTGCAGCGCCAAGATGTCAATGGCGCGCTCATCCAAGTCGTTCTGGAGGAAGTCGATTCGGGCGTCGTTGGAGATGACCTCTTCGGCCACCTGAACGTCTGCCTCGAGGAATGCGACCTTGGAGCTCTTCAGTGCCTGCTGCACAAGAGTGGCGATCTGAATCAGCTCTTCACCTACCTGGTGAAGTTCAGCCTGGAAAACCTTGCGCACAGAGGGCGTCCTTTCGTTCAGAGCATTCGTTGGTCACGTAGCTTACGTGATGTTGGTGTCCAGCTAGCAGCTGGGACGCGGGGGCACTGTACTTACGCACGAGCGCTATCACAGTCGCAGGGGCGAATGAACTAACGCTCATCCTAAGGTGAACGTTGGTTGAACCCGACCTGGAATGGCCGGATTGCGTACTTGGCACCCAAACGGTCCGTCTAAGCTGGGCAGAGTGAGCGTGACCTCGGTTGCCCTGTTGGCGGGCTTTGTCGGATTCCTGCTCGGTATCAGTGGATTGATTGCCGTGCGGGTCAGCCAGCGACGCCGCCGTTCCTTGGTCGCTGTGGAGGAACCCACCCTGCCGGAAGGCACCGCCGAGATCCTGGCGGCCCTGGGGCTGGCCTATGTAGTGGTCGACGGTGTGGACGGCGTGATCAGGGCTTCCCCGGCCGCGTATGCGTACGGGATCGTTCGGGGACACACCGTGGTTCACCCGGAACTCCTGGATATGATCCGGCGAACTCGCCGCAATGGCGTGGTCGAAGAACGTCGCCTGGAACTCACTCGTGGCCCTCTTGAAAAGAGCGCCATCGTGTTGGACATCCGGGTGGTCATCATTGCGGAGGAATACATTCTTTTGCTCGCGGACGACCAGACGGAGATCGTGCGCGCGCAGTCCATCCGTAACGATTTCGTGGCCAATGTGTCCCACGAGCTCAAGACACCGGTGGGTGCCATCAGTTTGCTTTCCGAGGCCCTCGATGACGCAGCAGAGGACAAGGACGCCGTCCGGCACTTCGCCAAGAGCCTCCACAAAGAAGCGATCCGGCTCTCCGCTCTGGTGCAGGACATCATCGAACTGTCCCGCTTGCAGGGCACGGACGTCGTGTCCAAGGGGACGGTCGTGGACCTCAACAGGGTGGTGAGTGAGGCCGTGGACCGCACGCGCCTGACCGCGGAGAACAAGGGCATCACCATCAAGGTGGGCGGTAACCTCAAGACCCCGGTCTACGGCGACCCCGACCTGCTGGTCACGGCCACTCGGAATCTGATCGACAACGCAGTTCGGTACTCACCCGAAAACACTCGCGTGGGCGTGGGGTTGCGCGAGCGTGACGGAATGGCCCAGATCATGGTCACGGACCAGGGGCCGGGCATCCCCGATGTCGAGCAGGACAGAATCTTCGAGCGCTTCTATCGCGTGGACAGCGCCCGGTCGCGACAAACCGGTGGCACGGGGCTGGGGCTGAGCATCGTCAAACACGTCATGGCTCAGCACGGTGGAGAAGTGTCCGTATGGTCGCAGTCCGGGCGGGGTTCCACGTTCACCCTGGTCATTCCGCAGGTGGAAGACCTGGACGAGTACAACGGCCCGGTGGCCGCCTCCACCAATGAACGTATGCACCTAGAGGAGGAGCGTAAGTGACCCGCATTCTGATGGTCGAGGACGAAGAGTCTCTCAGCGATCCCCTGGCCTACTTGCTGGGTAAAGAAGGCTTCGAAGTGACCGTGGTGGCTGATGGCCTGTCCGCGGTGAGTGAGTTCGAACGGGCGGGCGCGGACCTCGTGCTCCTGGATCTCATGCTGCCCGGCCAGTCCGGAACGGAAGTCTGCAAGCAGATCCGGCAGCAGTCGACCGTTCCGATCATCATGCTCACCGCCAAGGACGCCGAGATCGACAAGGTCCTGGGGCTGGAGCTGGGCGCGGACGACTATGTCACCAAGCCGTATTCCTCGCGCGAACTCGTGGCTCGGATCCGGGCCGTGCTGCGCCGGCGTGCGGAACCGGATGAGCTCATCACCGCCACGGTGGCCGCCGGGCCGGTGCGCATGGATGTGGAACGACACGTGGTGAGCGTGGGCGGGGAAGCCGTCACCATGCCGCTCAAGGAATTCGAGCTGCTCGAGATGCTGCTGCGCAATGCCGGTCGTGTGTTGACCCGCGGGCAGCTCATCGACCGGGTCTGGGGGTCGGACTACGTGGGTGACACCAAGACCCTGGACGTGCACATTAAGCGGCTGCGTTCCAAGGTTGAACCGGATCCGTCACAACCCCGCCACATCGTCACGGTGCGCGGACTGGGTTATAAGTTCGAGGCCTGATCGAGCACCCTCAACGGGTCTCCGCCACAAGAGACAGACTGAGGGCCGCATCCCCACTGAACTGGTCCCAAGAAGTTGGACTGGCCAAGTAAAAGCTTAGGCCGCTAGGGCCTGGGTCCGGTATTCCACCGGGCTCAGGCCCTTCAGCGTTGAATGTGCCCTCTCGGTGTTGAACCAGGTGATGTAGGCATTGATCGCTGTGGTCAGTGCCTCGACGGTGAGGAACGTGGTGTTGCAGTAGAGCTCGTCCTTCAGATGCCCGAAGAAACTCTCCATCACGGCATTGTCGAGGCAATTGCCCCTGCGCGACATCGACTGGATCGCTCGGCCGTTCAGGAGCTGTCGCCAGGAAGCGTGCTGATACTGAAAGCCTTGATCGGAGTGCACGATGGGTTTCTGGTCTGATGGCAACCCCACCAATGCTTGCCGCAGCGAGGTATTGGTCAATACCAGGTTCGGGGAGGTCCCGGTCGTGTGGCCGATGATCTGCCGGTCGAAGAGGTCCATCACCGTCGAGAGATAGACCTTCCGCTCTCCGACGCGGAATTCAGTCACGTCGGTGACCCACTTCTGGTTCGGGGCGGTCGTGGTGAAGTCTCGTTCCAAGCGGTTGGCAGCGATCTGGCCGATCTTGCCCTTGAACGAGGTGTAGCGCTTGCGGCGGATCTGACACCGCAGCCCCAGGGCTCGCATGAGCTTGAGGACCGTCTTCTTCGACACCACCCATCCCGTCCGGCGCAGCCGGTCGTGGATCCGTCGGTGCCCGTAACGGCCGGCGAAATGGTGGAAGAACCGCTGAATCTCGGCCTTCAACGCGGCGTGCTTGTCCGCGGTGTCCAGGCGTGCCTGGTGGTAGAAGAACGTCGATCGGGCAAGAGAAGCGACGGTGAGAAGTGTGGTGAGTGAGTGTTCAGCCTTGAGGGCGAGGACGGCATTCACTTTGTCCGTCGTTGTTGCTCCCTCAAGGCCCGCAATTTTCCCAGGTAAGCGTTCTCAGCCCGAAGATACTCGACCTCGCGTCGTAGCTGTTGAAGCTCCGACTCCTCGCCGTCCTGAGTCGATGCTAATCGGCGTGGCCGGCCACGTGGTCGTGGCTTCAGGGCATCCTCGCCCCTGGCACGGTAGTTCCTCGCCCACGTCTCGATGAGTTTCGGCGAGGACAGGTCGAACTCGCGGGCGAGATCGACCTTGGGTTCCCCGCACAGGAAGCGCGTGACGACCGCCAGCTTGATCTCAAACGAGTAGGACTGTTTCGTCGGTTTGGTCACCAGTGCTCCTCGACCACGAACGCGCCAGCGATGGTAGAGCCGCTTCACGGCTGACCTACTCACGCAGATTTCCCTCGCGACTGATCGCTCGCCGCGTCCTTCCTCAAAGCAGGCTACCGCGTAGATGCGCTGCTCCTGCGTCAGAGCACTCTGCTTCCCCATGAACTGACCCCCGGGAGTTGGAACCGAATTACTCAGTCCAACTCCCGGGGGTCAGTTCACACGGGATGCGGCCCTCAGTCTGTCAAAGCGTCAGTACGGTCAGTGACCGCCCTCTTCTGACTCGGCCTTGGGAGTGTTGGAGGGGTTGGCCGGGGTGGACGGTGCACCACCGGGTATCAGGGATGCGTAGCGGGGGTACGTGTGGTCCAGGACCGGCACGGAGTTTGTCGAGGACTGGCCGTCCGCCTCGAGCTCGGTCTCAACCATGAGTCCCGGTTCTGCTCCGGCCTGATCGATGGTCACGGGTTCGGACTTCTCCAGCACCACGGAATCGTTGGCGGGAACCTCGACCTCAGCGGTGGCGCCGTTGGCGTCTATCGAGAGGGTGGCGGGCTCGGAACCGTCGTTGACCACGGTGCCGATGATACGACCCTCGGAATCAGCGTCCTCCGCGAGGATCATGAAGTTGCGCACCTTTACGTCACCCAGATCGGACTGGATGCCGTCCGAGGGGGCGTACTCGTCTGCGGTGGCCTGAGGGCTGACGTACCCGCAACCGGTTGCGGTCAACAATGCAGCGGCCGCAGCAGCACCCAAACCAAAGTGCTGCAGCTTCTTGCGGGCGGCGTTCTTCACGGCACGAACTCCTCGGGCTCTAAGACGATGTGTCAGATATCTGCCGCAAGTCTAACGTTTTGGCGACGCAACGTCTGCATCCGCGCCTCGTGACACGCACGCGCCGTCGGCCACACCAACGGCGCGACAACCGGGCAGCGGGGCTCGCGCAGGAATGCGAACCGCGACCCTTTCGCGCGGTATCCGGGCGATGTGAGGTAGAACGCGGCGAGTCATACACCGTGGTAGAATCGAAAGGCTGAAAGGGGTTTGTGTACATGGTTTTTGAGGTTGGCGAGACGGTTGTCTACCCCCACCACGGTGCCGCAACGATCGAAGAGATCAAGACGCGCACCATCAAGGGCGAAGAGAAAATGTATCTGCGTCTGAAGGTCACGCAGGGCGATCTGATGATCGAGGTTCCCGCTGACAACGTGGACCTCGTGGGAGTGCGAGACGTCGTTGACGAGGAGGGACTCAAGGAAGTCATCTCCGTTCTGCAGGCCAAAGATGCTGAAGAGGCGTCCAACTGGTCCCGCCGTTACAAGGCAAACCTGGAGAAGCTGGCTTCCGGCGACGTCCTCAAGGTTGCCGAGGTCGTTCGTGACCTGTGGCGTCGTGATCAGGGTCGTGGATTGTCGGCTGGCGAGAAGCGCATGTTGGCCAAGGCCCGTCAGATCCTCACGTCGGAGCTCGCTCTGGCCAAGGAGATCGACGAGGAAGAAGCCGAGAAGCGCCTCGACGACATCCTGGCCGCTTGATTCAGGGTCACTCCGACTCGTATGACATCGACTGATTTTTCCGCGAGCCCGTCCTTTGAGGACGGGCTCGCAGTCATTGTGGTGGCCGCGGGTTCCGGCACGCGTCTGGGATACGGGATGCCCAAGGCGTTGGTACCCGTGGCCGGGCGCCCCATTCTCGAGATCGCTCTCGAATCGGTGGCGCGCGCAGCTCCCGGTGCGGACATCATCGTTACGGTGCCCGCCGGGGATTCTGGGTTGAGCGACGTCGCGGCAGCGCACGGGGCCCGCCCGGTCACCGGCGGAGCTACGCGAGCGCAGTCGGTTGCGTGCGGCCTGGCCGCGCTGGGTTCCGACTCTCGGTTCGTGCTGGTTCACGACGCCGCTCGCTGCCTCGTGCCCACGCGGGTCACTTCCGCGGTGGTCGCCGCCCTCGCGTCGGGTGAACGCGCGGTGGTCCCCGTCCTTCCCGTCACCGACACGGTTCGTGGGGTGGATGCTCAGGGCCACAGCACGGGAACCGTGGATCGATCCGGGCTGCGTGCGGTGCAGACTCCGCAGGGCTTCGAGGCCCAACTCCTGGTGGATGTAAACCTGCAGGCCGGTCTCCTTGAGCGCGATGAGCAAGGAGCACTGACCCCCGTGGACCGTGCGGAGGATCCTGAGGGCATCACCGATGACGCCTCTCTCATTGAACGTTTCACCCCGGAGGTGCCCGTGACGTTCCTGGCCGGGGACGAAGAGTCCTTCAAGATCACGCGCCCCTTCGATCTGATCACCGCCCGCGCTGTCCTGGAAGAGCTTGCTCGATAATTCAACGCTCGTGCCGGCCCTGGACGATCGGTGAGTAGGGTCCCACAGGAAACATCGGAGATGATGGACTCATGAACGAACAACCCGAATCCTCGTTGCCGCAAGCCGGCCAACTTCAACTCACCGGCATCGGCGTGGACGTCCACGCCTTCGGTCCGGAGGGGACACCTTTGTGGGTGGCAGGTCTGCACTGGCCAGGGGAGCGCGGTCTCACGGGCCACTCGGACGGCGATGTGGTGGCCCACGCCGCCGCTGACGCGTTGTTCTCGGCGGCCGGCATCGGCGACCTGGGGGTGCACTTCGGCACGGATCGCCCGGACATGGCGGGCGCGTCGGGAGAGCGGATCCTGAGCGAAGCCGCAGCCATCGTGCGGGAGGCCGGGTACGACGTCGGTAATATCTCGGTGCAGCTGATCGGGAACCGGCCCAAATTCTCGCCCCGTCGAGAAGAAGCCGCCACGGTACTCAGCAAGGCAGCCGGCGCGCGGGTGCATCTGAGCGCAACCACCACGGACGCCCTCGGACTGACCGGCCGCGGCGAGGGGCTGGCCGCCGTTGCGACCGCCCTCGTGGTTCCGCGCGGCTAGACTGGGCGGGTGACTTTGCGCTTCTACGACACCGCCTCAGCAACCGTTAAAGACTTTGAACCTGTGTACCCGGGCGAGGCCCGGCTGTACTACTGCGGTGCCACGGTGCAGGGGGCGCCGCACATCGGGCATGTGCGTTCCGCGCTCGTGTTCGACCAGCTCGCACGCTGGCTCGCCTTCCGCGGTTACAAGGTGACCACCGTCCGCAACGTCACGGACATCGACGACAAGATTCTGGTGAACTCCGCGGCGTCCTTCGACCCCGATTACGCGGGCAACCACCCGCGCGAAGAATGGTGGGCACTGGCCTATCGCTTCGAACGCGTTTTCGGCGATGCATATGCCGCTCTGGGCATCGCCGCCCCCACCTACGAGCCGCGCGCCACCGGTCACATCCCGGAAATGCACGCGCTCATTCAGAAGCTCATTGATGACGGCCACGCCTATCCGGCTCAGGACGATTCCGGCGACGTCTACTTCGACGTGCGTTCGTGGCCGCGCTACGGCGAACTGACGCGCCAGCGTGTCGACGACATGCAGGATGCTCCGGACGCAGATCCCCGCGGCAAGCGTGACCCCCGAGACTTCGCCCTGTGGAAGGGTCACAAGGCGGACGAGCCGGAGACCGCCGGATGGGATTCGCCGTGGGGCAAGGGGCGTCCCGGCTGGCACCTCGAATGCTCGGCCATGGCAGCCAAGTACGTGGGCACGCACTTCGATATCCACGGTGGCGGCCTGGACCTGAGATTCCCGCACCACGAGAACGAGCTGGCCCAGTCCACCGCGGCGGGTCAGGAGTTCGCGAACTTCTGGCTCCACAACGGACTGGTCACCTACCAGGGCGAGAAGATGTCCAAGTCCATCGGCAACACGGTTTCGCCCGAACAGATGCTCGCCGAGGCACGCCCGTTGGCCGTGCGTTACTACCTGGGGCAAGCCCACTACCGTTCGGTCCTGGACTACCGGCCCACGTCACTGCAGGAAGCGACGTCGGCCGTCGAACGCGCGGAAGCCGTCCTGGTCGCCGCGCGCGCCGCGGGGTTGAGCCTCGACTGGCAGCCGGAGGACGTCCCCGAGAATTTCACGCGCGTCATGGACGAAGACCTCAACGTCCCCCAGGCGCTCGCGGTGCTGCACGAGACGGTGCGCGCCGCCAACGGCGCGCTGGCTTCGGGTGATGTCGACGACGCCGCCGCGCCGGTTCGCGCCGTGGCTGCCATGTCCGAGGTGCTCGGACTCCTGCAGCTCATGAACCTTAACGGCAGCGGGGCCGGCGGAGGTGCCGAGCACCAGGCACTGGATTCCCTGGTCCGCCAGCTGTTGGAACAGCGGGCACAGGCGCGCGCGGACAAAGACTGGGCACTCGCCGATCAGATCCGCGATCAGCTCGCCGATGCGGGCGTGGTCGTGAAGGACGGAGCCCAGGGTTCCGCGTGGTCGGTCTGACCCGGTCACTGCCCTAAACTGACACATAGATCGCTGACCACCTCGGGGCGGCGAGAGCGCCGTACACCCGTGAGAGACACGGAGTAGACAACCATGGCCCAATCCAATCGACCCGGAGCCGTTCGCAAGAACAAGAAGGGCGCCGTCGTGGGCAGCGGTGGGCAACGCCGCAAGGCACTGAAGGGTCGCGGCCCCACCCCCAAGGCCGAGGACCGCGTGTATCACAAGGCCTACAAGGCCAAGCAGGCTGCCGCACGCAAGCAGCAGACCTCGCACAACCGGCCGACTCGTGCGGGCAAGGGCCCCATCAAGGAGGACCTGGTCACGGGCCGCAACTCGGTGCTCGAGGCCTTGCGTTCCAACGTGCCCGCCAAGACTCTGTTCGTGGCCACCAAGATCGAGGTGGACGACCGCGTCAAGGACATTCTTCAGATGTGCGCCGAGCGCAATGTTCCCACGCTGGAAGCCTCCCGCTCGGAGCTGGACCGACTCACCTCGGACGCTGTTCACCAGGGCGTGGCGCTGCAGGTTCCGCCCTACGACTACCGCGACGCGGACGAGCACGCGGCCGCAGTGATCCGCCGGTACGATCCCAAGGACCCGGAGTCCAAGGCGCCGCTCTTCGTCGCGCTGGACGGCATCACCGACCCGCGCAACCTGGGCGCGATCATTCGCAGCGTCTCAGCATTCTCCGGTGACGGCGTGATCCTTCCGGAACGCCGCTCCGCCGCAGTGACCGCCACCGCGTGGAAGACCAGCGCCGGTGCAGCAGCACGGGTGCCCGTGAGCAAAGCGACCAATCTGACCCGCACGCTCGAGAACTGCAAAAAGGCCGGCTACTTCGTGGTGGGTCTGGACGGCGGCGGTGACGTGCAACTGCCCGAACTGAACCTCGCGACCGAGCCGCTGATCGTGGTGGTCGGTTCGGAAGGTAAGGGGCTGTCCCGCCTCGTCACCGAGCACTGCGACGCGATCGTGTCGATTCCCATTGACTCCACCATGGAGTCGCTGAACGCATCCATGGCGGTGGGCATCACGCTCTACGAAGTGTCGCGCAGACGTGCAAGCGCGTAGTTATCCGCTGGGGGTTCACCCATCGCTGTCCGGGGACGGCAGCGCCAACGTGGCCGTTTACGCACCGGGAATCGACGAGCTCGAACTGGTGTATCAGCGCCCGGGTGGCACGTGGCGTCGTCACCGCCTCAAGGGGCACAACCACGGCATCCATTACGGAACGGTGCCACCCCCGTTGCACGGAGACGGCGAGGTCGAGCGCGCGGAGATGCTCGATGTAGACGTGTGCCCCGCCATGCCCGAGGGCACCCGTTACGGATTCGTCCCCTTCTCGACCACGGCCAAGCGCACTCCGGACCCGTCCAGGGAACAGATCTTGCTGGACCCCTACGGCCGCGGACTCACCAGGGTGAGTCCTCCGCCGACCGTCATGAATCCCGGCCCTGACGCGTACGGCGGAAAGTACGTGTCCCAGGTGGTCGCCCAGAACTACCACTGGGAGAACCCCGGCCGTCCCAGCATTCCGTGGCGGGACACCATCATTTATGAAGCCCACGCCAAGGGCCTCACCATGCTCCACCCGGACCTCCCCGAAGAGGTGCGGGGCACCTACGCCGGGCTCGCGCATCCCGTGATCCTCAAGTATCTGCAGGATTTGGGCATCACTGCCATTGAATTGTTGCCCGTGCACGCTCACCTGGACGAGCCCCATCTCACCAAGAACGGGCTCAGTAATTACTGGGGGTACAACACCCTCAATTTCTTCACCCCGCACTTCGGGTATGCCACGCGTGCCGCGCAAGACGCAGGTCCCACCGCCGTCCTCAATGAGTTCAAGCACGCCGTGGACGCGCTGCACGGTGCTGGAATTCAAGTGTTCCTGGACGTGGTCTACAACCACACCGCCGAGGGCGGAAGCGAAGAACCCGCCTACAGTTGGCGCGGGCTGGGGGACCGGCAGTACTACCGTCATGACACCCACGGCAATTACGTGGACGTGACCGGCTGCGGGAATTCGGTGAACTTCGCGGACCCGCAGGTGGTCCGCATGGCACTGGACTCACTGCGCTACTGGGTCACGGAGTGCCACATCGACGGGTTCCGCTTCGACCTCGCCCCGGAGCTCGGGCGGGACGAGAACCATCACTTCACCCGCAATCACCCGTTCTTCGTGGCCGTCGCCGCAGATCCCGTGCTGCAGGGCATACGCATGATCTCGGAACCGTGGGACGTGGGAGCCGGGGGTTGGCAGACCGGACGCTTCCCGACCGGTTGGGCGGACTGGAACGACACCTACCGTGACACCGTGCGCAATTTCTGGCTCTCCGGTCAGCGCACCATGGCCCGCGGGGGCGGCGGCGGCAATGCCGCCCGTCTTGCCGGAGTCATCTCCGGCTCGGCGGACATGTTCGCACCCGATGGTCGCACCACGCTGGCTTCCGTGAACTTCGTGACCGCCCATGACGGCTTCACGATGTACGACCTCACGGCCTACGACGGCAAGCACAACCAAGCCAACTTGGAGAACAACGCAGACGGCACCAACGACAACCACTCGTGGAACCACGGTGAAGAAGGTGTGTCGGACAACGTGGCGCGTAGGACGGCGCGTGCCAAGACGGTGCGGAACATGATGGCCACGTTGCTGGTGTCGCAGGGTGTTCCCATGATCACGGCCGGGGACGAGTTGCTCCGCAGTCAGGGCGGCAACAACAACGCCTACTGCCAGGACAACCGCATCTCGTGGGTCGATTGGAAGCTCACACCGTGGCGGCGGTCCATGCTCAAGACCACCCGGCGGTTGATCGCCATCCGTAAGACGTTCCTGGCAAGCCAGCCCAGTCACTTTCCGGCTCGCCCGGAAGACGTTCTGCTGTACTGGTACGGACCCGACGGCCACGCCATGACCCCCGAGCTGTGGCAAACGGATGGCTCCAGGGTCGTTCAGGTGGTACTGGGTTCATGCGGTGGCGAACTGGCGGGAACCTTCGTCATCAACGGCTCCAATGATCCGGTCATCGTGACGCTGCCCGGAGTCGAGGATCTGTCGACCCCGGCCACGTGCGCCGCGGGCTACCCGGTCACCCGCGGGTCCTACGAACTGGTGCTGGCCACGGACTTCGAGCTCGACGAACGAGCGGGCGCAGAGTTCAGCGGCGGAGACGAGTGCCGGGTCCCGGCGCAGAGCATCGCGATGTTCTCGCTCGCCTAAAGCCTAAAGCCTGAAGCCTGAAGCCTGACGGCTGACTGCTGACGCCAAAAACCGCGGGCGCGACACCCTTGTTGGGGTGCCGCGCCCGCGGTCTTCTCAGCAGCTCGTCGGCGGTGAGTCGACGGCGCTCGCGCTAAGCAGCGTTGCGCACCAGCCCCAACTCGGCCGGACCTGCCAGCTCCTCGTTGGAGGGCAGCACACGCACTGTATAGCCGAACGGGCCGGAGCGATCGATCGTCAGGGCCCCACTGAACAAGAAACGGCCGTTGCCCAGCTCAGTCACCCGATCCAGATAGGCGTAGCTGCGCTCGTGGATGTGATCCGATTCGGACACGTGGCCGAAACCGACCTGCACCTTGACATCCTGCGGGTTCAACGACCCCAGGTTGATGTAGGCGTTGATGGTCAGCTCGTCACCGATCTGGGGTTCCTGCAGCACACCTTCGGCGTCCACATGCTCAACGTGTACCTGCGGCCACGCCTGACGAACGCGTTCGATCCAGCGCGAGGTGGAACGCGCCACCTTGCCGTTGTCCGCAATCGAACGACGACCGGAGACGCAGGCCGGTACGTACAACTTCTGCACGTAATCGGTCAGCATGCGGCGGGCCGACACGTTGGGGCCAAGGGTGGCCAACGTGTGCTTGACCATTGCGAGCCACTGGTGGGGAATCTCCTCCGACGTGATCTCGGGGTCATCCGTTGTTTCACCGTAAAAACGAGGTGCCACGTGGTTCTCGATCAGCTCGTAGAGGGCTGCGGCCTCGATGTCATCGCGCTCGTCCGTGCTGGCTTTGTTGTCCGCGGTGGGAATGGCCCAGCCGTTCTGGCCGTCATACATTTCGTCCCACCAGCCGTCCAACACGGACAGGTTCAGTCCACCGTTCATGGCGGCCTTCATGCCGGATGTACCGCACGCCTCGAGCGGGCGCAACGGGTTGTTCAACCACACGTCACATCCCGGGAACAACACACGTGCCATGGCGATGTCGTAGTTGGGCAGGAACACGATGCGGTGGCGAACCTCCGGGTCATCCGTGAAGCGCACCAGGTCCTGAATCATGCGCTTGCCCATTTCATCGGCCGGGTGGGATTTACCCGCCACAACCAACTGAATGGGGTTGTCCGGATCCAGCAGCAGTTTCTTGAGCCGCTCGGGATCACGCAGCATGAGTGTCAGGCGCTTGTAGGTGGGCACACGGCGTGCGAAACCAATGGTCAGCACATCCGGGTCCAGCACGGAGTCCGTCCACGCTAGCTCGGCATCGGCGGCGCCGCGTTTCTTCCACGAGGCGCGCAAGCGGCGTCGGACATCGTGCACCAAACGCTCGCGGAGATCGCGGCGAACCTGCCACAGGTCGTTGTCGTCCGCCTGGTAGATCTTGCGCCAGCGCGAGGCCGGGTCCTGGTCGTTCTCCTGCGGGTCCACAGCGATGGCCCGCATGGCCGGGTCGATCCAGGACGGCGTGTGCACGCCGTTGGTGACCGAGGTGATCGGAACCTCCTCGGTGTCGAACCCGGACCACAGGCCGTGGAACATGCCGCGGGAGACTACACCGTGCAGCTTGGCCACACCGTTGGCCCGCTGGGCCAGCCGCAGTCCCATGACGGCCATGTTGAATTTGCTGGGGTCTCCACCCTCGTAGCTCTCGGCACCCAATTCCAGGATGTGCGCCGTGGCAACGGCGGGGGTCAACCCCGCGTTGACGAAGTATTCGACCTGCGCGCGATCGAAGCGATCGATGCCGGCCGGCACCGGGGTGTGGGTAGTGAACACCGTGGCGGAACGAACTGCGGTGAGAGCCTCGTTCCAGGTCATGGGCTCGGAGCCATCCTGCGGGTTCATCAATTCCTGGATCCGTTCGATCCCCAGGAAACCGGCGTGGCCCTCATTGCAGTGGAAGACTTCGGGTGCGGGAGCCCCGGTGATGCGGGAGAACGCGCGCAGGGCACGAATGCCACCCATGCCCAGAAGTAGTTCCTGTTGCAGGCGGTGATCGCTTCCGCCGCCGTAGAGGCGGTCGGTCACGTTGCGGGCGTGTTCGTCGTTCTCGGGAATGTTGGAATCCAACAGCAGCAGCGGGACACGGCCCACGTCTGCGCGCCAGATCTGTGCTGACAGTGACCGGGAATTGGGCAGGGGCAGCGAAATCCGTGCCGGGGTTCCGTCCTGCTCACGCAGCAAGGTCAACGGCATTTCGTCGGGATCGAGTACGGGGTAGGTTTCCTGCTGCCAACCGTCCTGGGACAGCGACTGCTTGAAGTAACCGGCCTGGTACAGCAGCCCCACACCAACCACGGGAATGCCCATGTCGGAGGCGGTCTTCAGGTGGTCGCCGGCGAGGATTCCCAGGCCACCGGAATACTGGGGCAGCACAGAGGTGATGCCGTACTCGGCGGAGAAATACGCAATGGCGGCCGGGGCGTCGTCGGTCTGTGTGCGCTGGTACCACTGGGGCTGGGTCAGGTAACTGGTCAGATCGGCGTCGAGCGTCTTGATCTGTTCAACGGTCTGGGGGTCTTCGGCGATCTGCTGGATCTCTTCGCGGGTGAGGGAACCCAGAAGCTTCACGGGGTCACCGTGGACGATTTCCCAGGCACGCGGGTTGAGATGGGCGAACAGGTCTTCGGTGGGCTTGTGCCACGACCAACGCAGGTTCTTGGCCAACCGGCTCAAGGGTGCGATGGAGTCTGGCAGGACAGTGCGGACGGTGAATCTACGTATGGCCTTCACACGTGCGAGCCTACCGGCACGCGGGCCCTCGCCACTTCATAGTCCGATTAGGACACTCCCATGACGCCATAAGAATGGTCGGCCTTAAGAATCGAGCGGATTGTCGCTAACGTTAGATCCGTGTCGCAGCAGAATCCTCAGCCCACTGGCCATCACGCACGCACCAACGACCCGCAGGAACCTATGCCCCAGGCCGGGTCAGCCCGGCCTGATGTAGGAAGCCGCTTGAACGCGCCGGTCCCCGCCTCGGGTGTACCGGACGTCTCGCCGTCATTTCAGCGCTCCCGTTCCTCGGATGGAGTAACCGGGAAACGGCAGGACGAACAGCCCCGAGTCGACCTCATGGAAGAGGAGGACGTGGTGGATCGTGAACCCACGGAACAGCACGGCACCGCAGAACTGGGAAGCGAAGCGGACTCCGGAGACACTTCGGAATTCCCCTCCGCAGACCTTGTCTACGGACGTATTCCCATCACCGATGTGAGCCCCGTGGTCGAGGGCGGGCGTTTCCCCGCGACCGCCATTCCCGGCGAGGACATTCGGGTGTCCGCCACCGTATTCCGCGAAGGCCATGACTCCCTGGGGGCGAGCGCCGTCCTGTACGACCCGCAGGGCCGTGAGGTCCAGCGCGTGACCATGACCCCCGGTGAACCCGGCACTGACAGCTTCCACGCGCTGCTCCGCCCCGGTTCTGTCGGCAGCTGGAGCTTTGCGATCGAGGGCTGGTCGGACCTGTACGACACGTGGCTGCACGCGGCCGAGATCAAGATCGGTGTCGGCCAGGACGTGGAACTCATGTTCAAGGAAGGTCAGTTGCTCTTTGAAGCGGCTTCCAAGGAATCCTCGCGCTCAGCTGAGGAATCACGCGCCTTTGAGAACGCTGCCGCCCGCATGGCCGACACGAGCCTGTCAGTGGAGGACCGACTGGCCGCGGGCACCTCGGACGAGGTCAAGACCTACGTCACCGAGCGACCGCTGCGTGACCTGTTGAGTTCGTCTCAGCGGTACCCCATCGAGGTCGAGCGAGAAGCGGCCGGCCGCGGCTCATGGTACGAATTCTTCCCTCGTTCGGAGGGTGCCACGTGGGACGCGGAAGCGGGCCAGTGGATTTCCGGCAATTTCAGGACCGCGGTTCAGGCGCTGGATCGCGCAGCGGACATGGGCTTCGACGTTGCTTATCTGCCCCCGATCCACCCGATCGGTCGGGATCACCGCAAGGGCCCCAACAACTCGCTCGAGGCCGGTCCGCAGGACCCGGGGTCGCCGTGGGCCATCGGTTCGCCCGAGGGCGGCCACGATGCCATTCATCCGGACCTGGGAACCTTCGAGGATTTCGACGCGTTCGTGGCCCACGCCCACGACCTGGGCCTGGAAGTCGCCCTGGACCTCGCACTGCAGGCATCCCCGGACCACCCGTGGGTCAAGGAGCACCCGCAGTGGTTCACCACCCGCGCGGACGGCACCATCGCGTATGCGGAGAATCCGCCCAAGAAGTACCAGGACATCTATCCCCTGAACTTCGACAACGACCCCCAGGGCCTGGCCCACGAAGTGCTGCGCGTGGTCGAACTGTGGATCAGCCACGGCGTGGACATCTTCCGCGTGGACAACCCGCACACCAAGCCGCTGTGGTTCTGGGAGTGGCTCATTGCCCGCGTGCGCGAGGAGCACCCGGACACCGTGTTCCTGGCCGAGGCGTTCACCCGCCCGGCCATGATGCAGGGACTGGCCAAGGCCGGTTTCCAGCAGTCCTACTCGTACTTCACGTGGCGTAACACCAAGGAAGAGATCGAGGAGTACCTGGAGGAGGTCTCTCATGAGACGTCTTCCGCGTATCGCCCGAACTTCTTCGTGAACACCCCGGACATCCTGACCGAGTACCTCCAGTTCGGCGGACCGGCAGCTTTCAAGGTTCGCGCGGCGCTCGCGTCGACCGCTTCACCGCTGTGGGGCGTATATGCGGGATATGAGCTGTTCGAGCACGTGGCCCGTCCGGGTGCCGAAGAGTATATGGACAACGAGAAGTACGAGCTGCGTCCTCGCGATTTCGCGGGTGCCGTGGAGAGCGGACAGTCGCTGGCGCCCTACATCACGCGTCTCAACGAGATCCGTAAGGACCACCCCGCGTTGGGTGACCTGCAGAACCTCACCGTGCAGTCCACCACCGATTCCGCGATCGTGGCGTTCTCCAAGACCAAGACCGTCGAGCAGGACGGTCAGGAGGTCACGGACACCGTGATCGTGGTGATCAACACCGATACGCACGCCACGCGCGAAGCAACGGTGTGGTTGGACCTGGATTCCCTGAATCTGGGTGATCATGACTTCAACGAGGACGGATCGTTCTGGGTGGATGACCTGATTTCCGGTGACAGCTGGAAGTGGGGCACCCACAATTACGTCCGTTTGGATCCCTACATCGAGCCGGCGCACATCCTGCACATTCGACGCAACGTGAAGTGATCCCCGTGGTGGCGCGAGTCATCCTCGCGCCACCATTGTTTCCACGTCATCTTTGAGAGGCCACAGCAACCGATCATGACCAGCACACCCTTCCACCTCAACGCGCCGGGCATTTCACACGATCCGGACTGGTTCCGCAAAGCCGTCTTCTACGAAGTTCTGGTGCGGGCGTTCTCGGATGCCAACGGCGACGGCTCCGGTGATTTCTCCGGTCTGATCGACAAGCTGGACTATCTGCAGTGGCTGGGCATCGACTGTCTGTGGATTCCGCCGTTCTACGAGTCCCCGCTGCGCGATGGCGGCTACGATATTTCGGATTACTACTCCGTGCTCGATGAGTTCGGCACCGTGAGCGATTTCAAGCGCCTCGTGGCCGAGGCCCATGCCCGCGGTTTGCGCGTGATCACCGACCTGCCACTGAACCACACTTCGGATCAGCACCCGTGGTTCCAGGCCTCCCGCGAAGACCCCGAGGGCCCCTTCGGCGATTTCTACGTATGGTCGGACACGGACGAGAAGTACCAGGACGCACGCATCATCTTCGTCGACACCGAGGAGTCCAACTGGACCTTCGATCCCGTGCGTCGGCAGTTCTTCTGGCACCGCTTCTTCTCGCA
>CAACXA010000051.1_pt1 | contig 23894 bp, 21 predicted proteins | sample 2275811 | NCBI WGS metagenome assembly CAACXA01 (sample SAMEA5312478, study PRJEB27640) | indoor metagenome | biome: indoor environment; feature: uncontrolled; material: tiles wood | place: Germany | collected 2014-07-07 | reverse complement strand
AGCACTTCCGTCCCGAGTTCCTCAACCGCGTTGACGAGACCATTGTGTTCCCGCAGCTGAGCCAGAACGAGATCCTCAAGATCGTGGACCTGTTCGTGGCCCGCTTGCAGCAGCGGCTGCGCGAGCAGGACATGTCCATCTCGCTCACGGACGCCGCCAAGGTGCTCATGTCCGAGAAGGGTTACGATCCCGCAATGGGTGCACGTCCGTTGCGTCGTGCGGTGCAGCGTGAGATCGAGGACCAGCTGTCCGAGAAGATCCTGTTCGGCGAGATCTCTTCCGGTGAGAAGATCACAGTGGATGTCGAGGGTGAAGGTGAGGACCGCACGTTCACGTTCTCATCCACCCCCATGTCCGAGCTCTCGGATGAGGAACTGGACGAGATCCACAACACGCCGTCGTTGACCGACAACGACGACAGCGAGTCCGGCAGGGACGTTCCCCGCTCACCCAACACGGGTGGCTTCGGTGACGGCCCCGCCCAGGCCCAGGCCTAGGCGAACGGACCGCTACAACGCCGCGAGCGGCGTCGGCATCCTGGACAAGGGTGACGACGCCGCTCGCGGCGTTTGACCCGCGTCTCACGGTTACGGCGGCGTACAGTCTTGGCATGGAAAAGATCAGTATTCGTCCCGCGAAGACCTCGGACGTCCAGGGCATCAAGGCCTTGGTGGCGCCCATGGCGCAGGAGAACATCCTGATCACCAAGGACACCGTGACCTACTACGAGAACATTCAGGAGTTCGTGGTCGCTCAGGACGAGAGCGGCGAGCTGGTGGGCTGTGGTGCCCTCCACGTGATGTGGGAGGACCTCGCGGAGGTGCGTACGCTCTCCACCTCGGCCAAGGCGAGGGGGCAGGGCGTGGGGCGGCGCATGCTCGAGGTCCTGATTGACCGCGCCGCGGAACTCGGCGTGAGCCGGGTCTTCTGCCTGACGTTCGAGGTGGATTTCTTCTCCGCCCACGGGTTCGAGGTCATGGAGAATCAAGAGAGCATTGATCCCGATGTCTTTGCCGAGCTGCTGCGCTCTCACGACGAAGGCGTGGCGGAGTTCCTGGATCTCGCTCGCGTGAAGCCCAATACCCTGGGCAACACGCGCATGATTCGACAACTGCACGTGTCGTTCTGACTCTTGGACGCCTCGGAAATCCCGGCGCTATCGGCATTTTCGGGGGTCTCAGCCGGACAGGACGCCCCGGAAGTCCTGGCGCTATCGGCGGTCGCGGCCGGTCAGCACGCCCCGGCCACCAAGGATGCCGGAGCCGTCCGGAGCGACTCAATAAGACCGATTCAGCTCGGCAGACTGGCTTCGTCTCCGTGGCGAGTCGCCAGACCGTCTTTGAGCAGCCCGCCGAGGGCCCGCTCGCGCTGTTCCAGCGGGGCCGGGAGCGCCCACAGCTTTTCAAGCATGTCGGCCGTCTGCTGGCCCGGGTTCTCGATCCTGCTGGCCAGCTGCTCCGCCCCGGCGCGATCCGTGAGCAACAGGTCCACCGAAACCGGTGACGGGCTGTGCCGCAGCACCGCCATGATGGCCCCGCGCACCTGTCGGTCGGTGCCGTGCCAGGACTGCCCCTTGGGGACGTAGTCCGGTTCCGGTCTACCCGCGGCGATCCACGCGCACTGATCGAACACGGGGCATTCATCGCATTTGGGGGAGCGAGCCGTGCACACCAAAGCACCCAGCTCCATGACGGACTGGTTCCACTTCACCGATTCGGCGATGTCCTCTGGCATGAGCTGATCCGCAAGCCGGGTCTCCGCCGCGGTGAGCGTTTTGGACGGCAGTGCCTTGCCGCTGAACAGTCGAGCATGCACCCGCCGGATATTCGTGTCCACCACCGTGTAGCGCTGGCCGAAAGCGAAGACGGCCACCGCTGCTGCCGTGTAGGAACCGATGCCCGGCAGAGCGAGCAATTCAGAGTGGTTTTCCGGCACCTGGTTGTCATGGTGATCAGCGATCTCCGTGGCTGCTGCGCGCAATCGGAGCGCCCGGCGGGGATACCCAAGCCTGCCCCACGCGCGCACCACGTCCGCGGGGCTGGCTGCGGCCAGGTCTGCCGGTGTGGGCCAGCGGTCCAGCCATTCCCGCCAGATCGGCAGAACCCGTACCACGGGCGTTTGTTGCAGCATGATTTCACTCACCAGCACACCCCACGGAGAGCACGCGGGCTCGCGCCACGGGAGGTCCCTGCCTGCCCGTGAAAACCACTGGATGACGGCTTGGTGAATGCCGTGAAGTTGGTCCGGTGCGCAGGGTGTGGAGCTCGAGTTCATAAATCCCCACGGTAGCCTGGAGTTCATGGCAACCAACGGTTCAGAGCAGCGTGATTCCCCCAACTCCGGCGCATCCCACGGGGATTCCGGGGACCGGTTGCCTCCCTCGGTCTACCGCCGACGCCGCGTGATCGCCCTGGTCGTTCTGCTCGTGTTGGTCGTGGCCCTGATCTGGGGGATTTCCTCCGTGGTCTCCGCGCTCACCGGTTCTTCGGAGGACCCGGAACAACCCCCGACACAGACCCAGGTCACGGCCGAGCCCACTCAGGCAGCCACGGTTGACCCCAATGACAAGTTCGCGGATTTCACCCCCCGGCCCACACCCAGCGGTGACAAGGAGAGCGAGGGTTCCTCGGCCAGTCCTGCCGCAGCCGAGGAGTGCGGTGCCAACTTGACGCTCACCGCCTCCACGGACAAGCAGACCTACCCGGCCGATCAGGAACCGGTACTGGTCATGACCATGGAGAACACCGGGGAGCAACCCTGCCGGGTCAATGCCGGGATGAACGCCATGAATTATGTGGTCACGTCCGGTTCGGATGTCATCTTCGATTCCCGGCATTGCGCGGCCGAGGGGGAGGACCGAAACGTCACGCTGGAGCCGGGGAAGACGGAAGAGGCCCGGTTGGCGTGGAACCGGATTCGCACCGCGGAAGGGTGCCCCGCGGATCAGGCAAAAGCCATGGCTGGTTATTACAACTTGACCGTGGGCTTGGGCGAGCAGAGCAGTTCCTCCGCAACCTTTGTTCTGGAGTAGACCGCTTCAGCACGGGTGATCGAAATATCCTTGGTCCTTCAGGGCTGGGCAGAACCGAGGAGCGCCCTCATGTCCACGGGCGGGAGGCGGGTCCCGCGCTCACATGAAGCGTTCGAGCAAACTGGTTTCAGCCATGCGGGACAGCGATTCGCGCACGTTGCGGGCGCGTTGTTCGCCAATGCCCTCCACGGACATCAGGTCCTCGAGGTTCGCGGCCATCAAGGCCTGTAAGCCGTCGAACTGACCCACCAGGCGTTTAGCCACCACCCGCGGCATGGACTTGATGCCTTCGAGCAAGCGGTAACCGTGCGGGTGCAGGTCAGCTTCCAGGTTGCCCTGGGACGTGATGAGAGCCGCGGCCACGGCCACTTTCTGCAGGTCGATCAGATCCGCCGGGGAGAGTTCCGCGAGTTGTGCCATGGCGTCGGACAAGACCTCCGCCGGAGTATCCTCGGGGAGATAATCCCGCAGCACCACGTCGGGGCCGGGTCCGTTACCGGCCGTCAGCTCTTCCAATTGCAGCGAGATGAGGCGCCCGTCCTCGCCGAGCTCCAGCACGTACCAGCTGATTTCCTCGGAGATCCTGCGCACCATTTCCATGCGCTGCAGGGTGAGGGCCACATCCCGGGCCGTGACAGCCGCCTCGATTTCCAGTGCGGAAAGACTGCCTAGAACTTGTTCCAGGCGATTGCTGTAGTGCTCCAGGGTCTGCAGAGCCTGATTGGCGCGGGCCATGATGGCTTGTGAACCTTCAATGGCGTAGCGGTGATCGCCCACGTAAATGGTGATCACGCTCATAGACTGGCTCACGGAAACCACGGGAACGTTGGTTTGTTTGGCGGTGCGTTCTGCCGAACGGTGCCGGGTGCCTGATTCCTGGGTCTCGATGTGAGCCTCCGGCATGAGCTGCACGCCTGCCTTCAGAATGCGGGTGGCATCACGATCGCACACGATGGCGCCGTCCATCTTGGCCAGTTCGCGCATCTTGGTGGGAGTGAACTCGGTGTCGATGTCGAAACCACCCGAGCACAGGGCCTCGACGGACTTGTCGAAGCCCAGCACGATCAACCCACCGGTCCGTCCCCGCAGGATGCGTTCGAGACCTGTGCGCAGCTGGGTTCCGGGTGCCAAGCGGGCCAGGGTCTTACGAAGGGCCGTCTCCTGAGCTTTCACCACATGATCATCCTACGTGCTATATGCATGCACCTCGTGCCCAGCTTCGGTTGCTATTTCCGGGCGTACCTGGTCGTTCAGCGCTCCCGCGGAGGGAAGAGCAATTCGATGGCCTGACTTACAGTGGTGACCTCTCGGACGGAGAACCCCTGGGGGATCTTGCCCGGTCCGCTCGGCGAAGCGGGCACCACCGCGTGGGTGAATCCCAGCCGGGCGACCTCCTGGATCCGGCGATTGATATCCGGGACCGGACGTACCTCTCCGGCCAGGCCGATCTCCCCGAAACAGACCAGGCGCTGGGGGAGTGGGCGGTCCTGAGCGGCTGAGGCCAAGGCCATGCACACCGCCAGGTCCGTGGCGGGTTCGGTGAGCCGCACACCGCCCACGGTGGAGACGTAGCAGTCCAGGTTCGCCAGGCCCACACCAGCGCGGCGCTGCAGCACCGCCAGCAGCATGGCTACGCGAGAACTATCCAGACCGGAGGTGGCCCGCCGCGGTTGTGCAGTGCTGGATTTGTCCAGCAGGGCCTGCACCTCCGCCAACAGCGGACGGCGGCCCTCGACCGTGACGCTCAGACACGTGCCGGCCACCGGTAGGGGAGTGCGCGAGACGAACAGACCCGAGGGGTCCGCGACCGATTCGATCCCGGCCTCACCGAGGTCGAAACAACCGACCTCGTCCGTGGGGCCGAATCGGTTCTTGATGGCGCGTAGCAGTCTGATCCTGGAGTGTTTGTCACCCTCGAACTGACAGACCACGTCCACGAGGTGTTCGAGCAACCGGGGGCCCGCAATGGAGCCCTCCTTGGTGACGTGGCCGACCAGCAACGTGGTCATGTTCTTGGTCTTGGCGGCGTGGATCAAGCTGGCCGCGACTTCTCGCACCTGACTGACCCCTCCGGCGGAACCGTCAACTTCGGAACTGGCCAGCGTTTGAACCGAGTCCACGATGAGCAGCTGGGGCTTCACAGCTTCCACATGAGCCAGGGCGGTGGACAGATCGGTTTCAGCGGTGAGGTAGAGCTTGTCCGCGACCGCCCCGATACGTTCTGCGCGCAGCTTGACCTGTGCTGCCGATTCCTCGCCGGTCACGTAGAGCACATCGCGGGGTGTCTGACCCGCGGCGACCTTGGCGGCGGCGTCCAGGAGCAGCGTGGACTTACCCACACCAGGTTCGCCCGCGAGGAGGATCACCGCGCCGGGCACCAGCCCGCCACCGAGCACACGGTCCAGCTCAGGTACGTGCGTGGGGGTGAATTGGGCGACCGAAGAGTCCACCTGGCCGATGGGCTTGGCCGGCTGAGCCACGGTTCGCGCGGCCTGGGTACGACCGTGTTCCTGAGCGGCACCGGTTTCTTCGACGGTGCCCCAGGACTGGCATTCACCGCAGCGACCGACCCACTTGGCCGTGGTCCAGCCGCATTCGGTACAGCGGTACGACACTGAGGGTTTCCGGGTCTTGGTGCTCATGAACTCACAGTACCCAGCGCTTCAGACACGCATAGCCGGCACGGAGTCAGTCGGATTGCAGCGGCGGCAGGTGCCCGATGGCCACCTGGTGACTGATGCCCGTGGCCTCGAGCAGATCCACCACCATGGGCCGGATCATCAGCACGAGCGCCTCGCCCTCCATGGTGCGCACACCCATGTCATGAGGTTCCAGGCGCGCCGCGACCGAGAACAATTCGTTGCGGGCCTGGCGCAAGTAGCTTTCGCGTGATTGTGGGTGACTCACGGCCAAAGCATTGCCCAGGCTCAACACGGCGTCGGAAAGATCGGCGAGCACCTCGGAAAGGGATGTGACGGCGTCGTCGGCGAGGGAGACGTGGTCCAGCACTGAAGCGAGCCTGCGCGCGAGGACCCGGGAGTTTCGCACGGCGAGGTCCAGGTAGTGAATGCAATGGTCCAGGCTGTCGATTTCTTGCCGGTGTCTTCGATGCAGGGGCGACGCATAGGAAATTTCCTTGGACGCTTTCAACCCCGTGCGAACCGAATCGACGAGCGGTTGAGTCTGGCGGCCGCGAACCAGTGCGTGCCACGCCAACCGGGAATCATAATCAGAGACGGCGCGTGAGGATTCGGCCAACAACTCGGAGTATTCCGTGATCAGCTTTCGGACGTCACCTCGTGGCTCACGGCGGGGATCTTCCGGGATGAAATAGGCCAGCAGCAGTGCGCACAGGCAACCCACTACCGCGTCGAGAGAACGGGCGAACACGCCGTCCTGGGATGGGGGTAGCAGCACCACCAGGACGGATTGCAGTCCCATCTGCGTGGTGAAGATGGCACCGTTGTCCAAGAACCGCGCGAGCATGAGCGAAATGAGCAGAACAATGGCCGCCTGCCACTCACCGTGGCCCAACACGTGCATCAGCAGGTCGCCCACCACGATGCCCAGGGTGCAGCCGATCGCGACTTCGAGAACGCGGCGGTAACGCAGGCCACCCTTGGCATAACCCAGCGAAACGAGGGCAGCGGTGGCTGCGAAAATGGGCCCCTGGTGGCCGAGCAGTCGCTCCGCGATCACATAGGCACCCACCGCAGCCACGGTCATCTGCACGGCCTGGAACAGTCCGCGCATCATGCGGTTCCAGCCGGTTTTGGACCGTTTGCTCACCACTGAGGGAACATGAGCAAGCCGCGACCTGTGATGTTTCGCCTCGCTCGATGACATGACCCCATCTTAGGCAGCGGTCGCCCGAAACCGACCGTGCATTCGATGCCGAGCCTCGTCACGATTCCGCGGGTATGCAATAACTCACATCCACGGGTATTGATGCAAGTGGCTGCGTGAACACGGGCACTGACGCGTCATCTGTTAACCCCACGTTTACCTTCCTGGAGATCTCTGTCCATATCCACTGCCTACCGTCACTGGTGAACCACTACGGATATGCACTTTCCGTAGGCGGGTTGATGGCCGAGTCCGGCCGTTTTGCGATCCACCGGCACAGCCGGAAATATTCCATGAAGGGGTAACACTGTGAAGGCTTCCTACTACGGCCGTTCAGCCGCCGTTCTCGCCATTGGCGCCCTCGCCCTGACCGCTTGCGGCTCGGACAACCCGACCGGCAACGAAGGCGGCGACTCCAACGGTGGCGGCGGCGAGTCCAGCGTCTCCGGCACCCTGACCGGTATCGGCGCATCGTCGCAGCAGGCCGCTATGACCGCTTGGCAGAACGGTTTCCAGTCCGCCAACAGCGGCGCGACCGTTCAGTATTCCCCGGATGGCTCCGGTGCGGGCCGCACCGCCTTCCTGGCCGGCGGCGCCCAGTTCGCCGGTTCTGACGCCTTCATGAGCGACGAGGAGAACGAGGAGTCCAAGGAGCAGTGCGGCACCGACGGCTCGCTGAACCTCCCCGTCTACATCTCCCCGATTGCCGTGGCCTTCAACCTGCCCGGCGTGGACAGCCTCAAGCTGGATGCCCCCACCATCGCCAAGATCTTCAAGGGTGAGATCGAGTCCTGGAACGCTCCCGAGATCGCCGAGCAGAACCCGGATGCGGACCTGCCGGACACCCGCATCACCGTGGTGCACCGTAACGATGACTCGGGCACCACCGAGAACTTCACCGAATACCTGCACTCGGCCGCTCCCCAGGACTGGACCGACGAGCCGGATCAGGCATGGCCCTCCAAGTACGCCGCTGAGAACGACAAGGGCACCTCCGGTGTTGTGAACACCACCCAGGGCACCGAGGGAACCATCACCTACGCGGATGCCTCCGCAGTGGGTGACCTCGGCACCGTGGACATCAAGGTCGGCGAAGAGTACGTGCCGCACTCCCCGGAAGCTGCAGCGAAGGCCGTTGAGGTCTCCAAGCAGGTCGAAGGCCGCAGCGAGCACGACATGGCCATCGAGCTCGAGCGCGACACCACCGAAGCCGGTGCTTACCCGCTCGTGCTGATCTCCTACCACGTGGTCTGCTCCCAGTACGACTCCCAGGAGACCGCCGACCTCGTCAAGGCCTTCGAGTCCTACGTGATTTCCGAGGACGGCCAGAAGACCGCGGCTGATTCCGCCGGTTCCGCTCCGTTGTCCGAGACCTTGCGCGAGCAGGCCACGGCAGCTGTGGAGTCCATCAAGGTCCAGGGCTGACCTGACGACCTAACGCGCACAAACGGCGTCGGCGCGGGTATCGCGTCGACGCCGTCTGTGCGCCGAACGCCCGGGTCTCTTCCGTCCTGACAATGGATGGTAGGTTGCCCAGGCACGCGAACTGACCATGATCTGAAGGGACTCTGTACATGTCCACCACAGCGAGCGCACAGAAGCCGGGGACCAATAACTCCGCGGCCGGTCGCGCGGGTGACTCAATTTTCTCAGGATTGAGTCTCGCAGCGGGCATCTTGATCTTCGCCGTGCTCGCGGCCGTGGCACTGTTCCTGCTGTTGCAGGCGCTGCCCACGTTCGCGGCTCCGGCCGACGAGATCACCGGCGGAGAAGGATTCTTCTCATACATTTGGCCCCTCGTGCTCGGCACGTTGATCGCAGCCATCATTGCGCTGCTGATCGCCACGCCCATCGGCATCCTGGTGGCCCTCTACATCTCCCACTACGCACCGGCCCGAATCTCCAAGTCGGTCGGATATGTGATCGACCTGTTGGCGGCCATTCCCTCCGTGATCTATGGCGCATGGGGTGCCACGGTGCTGGCTCCGGCGCTGGTGCCGTTCTACAACTGGCTGGCCGAGAACCTCGGTTTCATCCCGATCTTCGCCGGCCCCGCGTCCCAAACCGGCAAGACCATGATGACCGCCGGCGTGGTGCTGGCCATCATGATCCTCCCCATCATCACGTCCATGTCCCGCGAGATCTTCACGCAGACGCCCAAGCTGCACGAAGAGGCAGCTCTGGCGTTGGGTGCCACTCGCTGGGAAATGATCCGGATGTCCGTGCTGCCTTTCGCACGACCGGGCATCATCTCCTCCGTGATGTTGGCCCTGGGCCGAGCACTGGGCGAGACCATGGCCGTGGCCCTGGTGTTGTCCTCGGGCCCCATGATCGCTTCGCTGATCAAGTCCGGTAACCAGACGATCGCCGCCGAAATCGCCCTGAACTTCCCGGAGGCTTACGGTCTGCGGTTGTCCGAGCTGATTGCCGCCGGTCTGGTGCTGTTCCTGATCACCCTGGTGGTGAACATGATCGCTCGCGCCATCATTGCCCGCTACAAGGAATTCTCGGGAGCTAACTGATGTCAACGACTACGACTAAGCCCGGTACTTCTCCCGTGCGCGAGTCTCGACTGACTCGCGGTCAGCGCCCCAAGTGGCTCATCCCCGTGATCGGTGTGGGTGCCATTGTGGTGGGTGCCGCGATTTCCGCGCTCATCGGCTTCAACATTGCCACCTGGGCGATCTTCGCGGCCCTCGTGTTCCTGGTTGTGGGCCCGCTGTTGATCGGCGCGATCGAGGGTTCGCGCGCCGGTTCCGACTCACTCATGACCTTCCTGGTCTACACCGCGTTCATCCTGGCCGTGATCCCGCTGATCTCGGTGATCTACACGGTGCTGGCCAACGGTATCCCCGGCCTGACCTCCAACCTTCTGTTCACGTCTATGAACGGCGTGACCGGCGCGCAGGACAACTTCGCGGAAGCTCCCGGAGATGTCGTGGGCGGTGCCTACCACGCGATCGTGGGTACGGTGTCCATCACTTTCTGGGCCACGCTGATGTCCGTGCCCATCGGCCTGCTGACCGCGATCTACCTGGTGGAGTACTCCAACAACGGTTGGTTGGGTAAGGCCATTACGTTCTTCGTGGACGTCATGACCGGTATCCCCTCCATCGTGGCCGGTCTGTTCGCCGCGGCGTTGTTCGGCATGATCTTCGGCCCGTCCACCCGTACGGGTTTCGTGGCCGCGGTCGCCTTGACCGTGCTCATGATCCCCACGGTCGTGAAGAACACCGAGGAAATGCTGCGCATCGTTCCCAACGAACTGCGCGAGGCCTCCTACGCGTTGGGCGTGCGGAAGTGGCGCACCATCCTGAAGGTGGTCATCCCCACCGCGATCTCGGGTATCGCCTCCGGCGTTACGCTGGCTATTGCCCGCGTGATCGGTGAGACCGCTCCGCTGCTGGTAACCGCGGGCTTTGCAACGGCCATCAACTGGAACTCGTTCTCCGGCTGGATGACCACGCTGCCCACGTACATCTACTACCAGATCATGACCCCCACCTCGCCCACCAACCCCGACCCCTCACTGCAGCGGGCCTGGGCCGCGGCACTGATCCTGATCGCCATCGTGATGCTGCTCAACCTCCTTGCCCGACTGATCGCCAAGGCCTTCGCGCCTAAGACGGCCGGCCGCTAAGCATCCATCGAGTCACGAGCCCTAAGGAATCCACACCATGTCGAAACGAATCGACGTTGAAGACCTGAACGTTTACTACGGCGACTTCCTGGCCGTCGAGGACGTCAACATCAACATTGAAGCGCGGTCCGTGACCGCATTTATCGGCCCTTCCGGTTGCGGTAAGTCCACCTTCTTGCGCACGCTCAACCGCATGCACGAGGTCATCCCCGGCGCGTACGCCAAGGGGAAGGTGCTGCTTGACGGTGACGACCTGTACGGCAAGGGCGTGGACCCGGTCACGGTGCGTTCCATGATCGGTATGGTCTTCCAGCGCCCCAACCCGTTCCCCACCATGTCCATTCGCGACAACGTGTTGGCGGGTGTGAAGCTCAACAACCAGCGCATCTCTTCCAAGGCCGCGGATGAGCTGGTCGAGTCCTCGCTGCGCGGTGCCAACCTCTGGAACGAGGTCAAGGACCGTCTGAACAAGCCGGGCTCGGGTCTGTCCGGTGGGCAGCAGCAGCGTCTGTGCATTGCGCGCGCCATTGCCGTGAAGCCGGACGTGATCCTCATGGATGAGCCCTGCTCCGCGCTGGACCCCATCTCCACTCTGGCCATCGAGGACCTCATCAACGAGCTCAAGACGGATTACACCGTGGTGATCGTGACGCACAACATGCAGCAGGCATCGCGCGTGTCAGACCGCACCGCGTTCTTCAACATCGAGGGCACCGGCAAGCCGGGCAAGCTCATCGAGTACGCGCCCACCACGGAGATCTTCAACAACCCGCAGAAGAAGGAGACCGAGGACTACGTATCCGGCCGCTTCGGCTGATCGGTAGCGTTTCTCGCGCTTCCTGACTTACGACGACGACGCCGCCGCGCGCGCCGGTTCCCCACGCTGGGTCCGGCGAACGCGGCGGCGTCGTTGGCTAAGAAGCCAGCTGCAGAAGCGGCGAGGCGGCCAGGAACAAGATGATGGACACCAAGGCGCAGGCCGGGACCGTACCGGCCCAGGTCAGGAGCACCTGGACCAGGGTGCGGTGGTAGACGGTTCGGAAGCGCTGACCGGAACCCGCGCCGAGGATTGCGGCAGTGCTGGTCTGGGACGTGGACATGGGTAGCGGGACCAGGAAACCACCGACGAAGAGCAGCGTGCCCGCAACCGTTTGGGCCACGGCACCGCGGAGGGGGTCCAGGTTCACGACACGGGAGGAGAGGGTGTAGGCAATCCGCCAACCGCCCAGCAAGGTGCCCGCACCGAGGCACACTCCCACGAGCAGCGGGATCCACCACGGGATGTGAGAGATGGGGATGAACATTCCGTAGCACATGAGCAGGACCACGAAAATCCAGATGGCCCGGCGGCCGTGCTGGATACCGTGGCCGAAGTGGATGGCGGCCGCCCCGGTTGCCTGGACCACGGCGGAACGGCTCTTCACCACCCCGGGTGCTTCATGTCGAACCCGGTATACGGCCAGGAAGACCAGCAGCTGCGCCAGAACGAAGGCGATGGCAGGCGCCACAACGATCGGCAGAGCAAGCCGCCAGATCGTGAAACTGTCGACGGCCAGGTCCTGAACCAACCCGACGGCGTGGGCACCCACCAGTGCGCCGATCACGCCACCGCTCATGGCTGCGGTGGACGAGGACGGCATGGCCCACCACCAGGTGAGCAGGTCCCAGGCCACCGCGGTGATCAGGGTGCAAATAATGACGACCGTTCCCACCATGCTGATGGGGATGGGAATGTCGAACGGGATCAACTGCGTGAGGACCAGACCAACGGTCAGCGCGCCGGCCAGGTTGAACACGGCGCCCATGCACACGGCTACCCGCGGGGTGAGCGCATTGAATCGGACGGGTAGGGCGTTCGCGTTGGAGGCGTCGTGAAAGCCGTTGACGACAGTGAAAGCGACGGCCAGCACAAGGCCGACGACCATAAGGATTTCTGCCATGGGCTATCAGGATTCCGCGACGAGTACTCGGCCGACCTCGGCGGACACGTGTGACAGTGCGCGGGCCGCGTCCAGGATGCTTCCGGCGGCGTCCATGCGGCGTAGCGCATGGGGTGCCTTGTGCTTGTCCAGCAGCGCCGCACGGTAGGTGCGGTGGGTCCGTTCGGACTGGCGCGACAGGCGGATCATCTCGAACCAGTAATCGTCGAGTTCGTCCAGGGTGGCCAGCCGGCCCATGGCTTTCGTGGTCATCTCGGCCATCAGCCGGATGATGTTCAGCTGTTCCGTGGCGTAGGAGGTGGGGCGCCCGATCTGATAAAGCTCCTGGGTCTCGGCGCACGCCACCAAGGCTTCCACGGACTTCAGGATCCACTGGCCCAGGATGTACAGGTCCTGGCGGGGGATGGGTACCACGTACGAAGAGCGGGTCGTGGTCATCAGGGAGAAGTACAGGTTGGAGCACTCGTCCTCGGCGTCCAGGAGGGCTTGCAACGTTTCTTGGCGGCGCTCGTCGGTGGCGCTGATGTGTTCGGCCAACAGGTCTACGCATGTGGTGACGCACTGGGACATGTGAACCAGAAGTTCAATCACCCGTTCGTCTTCGGGGAAGATCCGAAAGGCCATGCGTGCGCCCATCCTTTATGTGTCATCCAAGTGAATTTTCGCCCTCACTGTACCCGTAGTAGGTGAACAGAACGGACGCACGGAGACATGGCTGGCACGTTGTCGGGCCCAAGGATCGCCGGTCAGAACGAGCCGGGAAGAAGGGGTGCCGGACCGGGAGCGCCTCTCGGCGGAAGGCCGCTCGTAGCGGCTAAATGATGGAGCCCGGGGCTGCCACGGCCCGACACCTGTCATCCATGCTAAACCCTGCGCGGGGGGCTAATCCAATGCCCCGATTCGCCAGGCCTTCGCGGCGGCGTCCAGTTCGTTGGCCGTGCGGGACAGCCTCGGAATCCGCTGGTCCGCGTGTCGGACGGCAAGGCTCGGGATGTCCTGGGTGCGTTCCTGGCCCAGCGCAATGACGCGACAGAAGGCAGCGAACCGCTCCAGAGCGACGTCGAAATCGCCGTTGAACGCACCGGACAAAATGGTGTCCGCGACCTGGCAAATTTCCTCGGCCCCGGGAAGGCCCGCCACCCCGGCCACCACATCCGAGACTTGCGCCGTGCCCTTGCCCGCCGCGAACCAGCGGCCCATGCGGTGCGGGTCCGTGCGGGCGGCCGCGCGCAGTGCGTACAACCGCCACAGGGCCCCGGGAAGCGAGACCGCCGGTGCCTGCGCCCAGAGCTCGGCGATGCCTTCCAGTCCCTGCTCGTCGGTGAGCTGAACCAAGCGCTGATGAACCTCTGGATCATCCGCCTCACGGCCCCGGGACACCAACGCGTGAGCGGCGAGGTGCGCGGCCTCCGAGACCCGCGCAGGATCCGTTCCGCCCTCGTGGGCGTCGAACTGCTCTGGCGAGAACTTCACGGGTGAATGGTGCTGGCGCGGTTCATTCATGCGCTCCAGCCTACGCCCGTGATCAGTCGGCGGTGTGGGTTTCCCCGGCCTGTTGCCGCCAGCGTTCCTCGATGCGGCGCATCGCGTGAGTGGAGACGGCGCGCCACCAACGCAGCGCGAGTTCGGGGTGTGTTTTTTCGATCTCGTCCACGGCCTCCGGGGGCAGCTTGCGGGCGATCACGTCCGTGAGGGTCGTGAAGCTGACCATGTGACGGGAATCCGTGCCCAGGGCCACCTCACCGAAACTCTTACCCGGACCGAGGACCTCCAACTCGACCCGTTCACCCGTGGGGGAGCGGCGGGTGATCTCCACGTTGCCGGAGACCACCATGTACACGCCCTCGAAACGCTGGCCGGCCCGGAGCACCGTGGTGCCGGCCGGCCATTCCACGCGAGTGGTCTTGGAGCGGATTTCTGCGACGTCGTCGTCGGAGAGCGAGCTGAGCAGGTCCGAATCCGTGGAATGGACCTTGTCCGGCATGCACTCCGGGCCGCCGAACTTCTCGAGAATCCGGTCCTCGGCCCAGGTCAGGGCCTCGGCACGGGTGGGAAACACCGTGACCGGGTGATCCAGGTCCTGGGTGTGCTCGGATCCCTTTTCGGCAATGATCGCCAGGTGGCGTTGCGCGTTCTCCAGCTGTTCGGAGGTGCGTCCCAGAAGTGGCATGACGTATCGGGCCAGGTCATCGACCTGCCTGATGTCAACTAGGACGTAGGTGCACTCCCGCGCGGCCTCGCGGATGGTCCGAATCGCAGTTTCGGCACCGGCGAAGCGCAAGTCACCCTGGAGCTCGACGATCCGCACGTCCTCGCCGTGTTCCTCGAGGACCTCGTTGGCCGCATCGTTGCGGCGCATCAACGACGGCGCCTCGGAGAGGTAGTACTCCGAACGCACCGTGGAGTGCCCGTTGCGTTCGGTGCGGGCGAAGTGCAGGTCCAGGTCCTGGGTCAGGCGTTCGCACGCTGCAACGCCACGCACGGAGTTGCCGTGCTGATCCAGTGGGGGTGAGAACACGGCTACGGCCAACTGCCCGGGCAGTACCGCGATGATCCCGCCGGCCACGCCGGATTTGGCGGGCAACCCGACCTTCAAGGCCCAGCGGCCGGCGTCGTCGTACATGCCGCACGTGTACATCACGGACAACACGTCGGAGACCACCTGGGTGTCGAGCACGCGTTCACCCGACAGGGGATTGACGCCGCCTGCCGCGAGCGTGGCACCCATCCGTGCGAGGTCGACACAGTTGAGCATGACCGAACACTGCGCGAAGTAGTCCTCCAGCGCATCGGTGGGGTCCCCCTCGATGATGTCGCGGGAGGACAACAACCAGCCGAGCGCGCGGTTGCGATCCCCGGAGCGGTGTTCCTGAGCGTGGATGGTCTTGTTGATGCGCAGTTGGCGACCGGCCAACCGGGAATACAGACGCAGGATGCGCTCACGCCGGGTGCCGTGGGCGGTGTTCTTGACCAGGGACGTTGCCGCGATCGCGCCGGCGTTGATCATGGGGTTCGCCGGACGGCCCGTTTCAGGCTGGAGGGAGATCTCATTGAACGCGTCACCGCTGGGCTCCACATCGATCTTCTCGAACACCCCGTCCATGCCGCGGTCCGTGAGTGCCTGTGCATAGGTGAAGGCCTTGGAGATCGACTGAATGCAGAATTCCTGCTTGGAGTCACCGGCCTGATAAATGGCGCCGTCCACGGTGGCCACTGCGATCCCGATCGGATGGGGATCGGCATTGGCCAGCGCGGGAATGGAGTCCTTGACGGCCCCGCCCTCAACCTCTCGAAGGTCCTCCACCACCCGTTGCAGGTACTCGGTGATGACGGAGGGACCCAGCTTAGTTTTGGGAACGGTGCTCATGAAGTACGTACCTCTTGCGGGACCACGGGCGAACCGGACAGCACACGGATCACCACGGACGAACAGATGGATTGGGTCAGCAGAATCCCCACGAGCACCACCAGTTGCAGCATGGCCGCTTGAGTGGGGGATGCGCCTCCCAACAAGGCTCCCACAAATGCGCCGGGAAGAGTGACCAAACCGGTCGCGCGGGTCTGGTCGATGTTGGGGATCAGCGATTCCTTCATCGATTCCTGCGCCACAGCTTGGTGAGCGATCCGGGAGGTGGCACCCAGGGAGAGCCATGCTTCGATCTCGCCCCGCCGCGCCACGGTGGACCGTTCGAAATTCCGCCCGGTCAGGGTCGCCGCGCTCATCGTATTGCCGATCACGATGCCGGCCACCGCCACGACGTTGGCGACCTCCCACTCGACCAGTCGCAAGCCGAAAATCAGCCCGATCGTGACGAGCGCCCCCGAGAAAATGCCGATCACCACGGCCTTTCGCGCGTCCGGGATGCCCTTCAACCTGCTGAACGAGGTCCACGAGGCGGTGGAGAGCATGAGCACGACGAACGCCAGAACGAGCCACGGCAACGCCAAAACACCGCGCAGGATCAAGGCGATCACCGCTAGTTGAACGGCCGCGCGGAACACGGCAATGAGCGGTTGCGCGCCCAAGCGGGCCCCCGCCTGCCGTTGCACGAGAATCGCCAGCAGAGTCATAGCCAGCAGCCCGGCTGCGAACCACCAGATGTTCTCCACCCAGTCAGGTTAGCCACGCTGGAACTCGCAGCAGGACACATGACAACGGGGGTGTGCAGTGGATGCGCGGGTGGGCACCGAAAGTGGAAAAGTGCGGCGGCTGCGGTAGAGTAGCGGTGCTCCGTTTCCGGTTTGCCGTTGCGGGGCATGCGCCTTTAGCTCAGTTGGTAGAGCAGTGGACTTTTAATCCATGGGTCGTGGGTTCGAGCCCCACAGGGCGCACCAGAGCGTCGTTGTTCAAACCAGCGACGCTCCCGGTTTGATCTGCCCCGTTTCCGCCTCCCTCCTGGCGGGCGAGGGCGGTGGCCTGGACTTCGGGGTCGAACAGGGTGTCGAACGGTACTCCTGGCTCGGCATCGACGGCGTCGTCGTCGGTGACGGTCAGTCGTTCGAAGAACGCTTGGTTGGCGATGCGACGCAGCGAGTCATCGATGCTCATGTAGATCGCGTGGGCGTTGCCTGCCAGAGCCAGGCAGTCATCGAGATGGGCGCGGGCCTGGTCGTACTCGATCTCGCTGGCCTCGATCCGGGAGTCGAGGAACGCGACTTGGCGGGCAATGCGGTCCTGTTCGGTCTTGAGCAGGTCCAGTGGCACGGCCCCGGCGTAGTGGGCCTGCAACAGCTTGGTGCGTTCGTCGTAGAGGCGGTCGCGTTCGGCGATCTGTGCCTTGCGTTCGGTCTTGGCGGTGGTGAACAGCCGGTCGAACTCGCTGGTGATCAGCACCCGTAGCGAGGTGACGATGTGTTCAGGTATCTGCGCGCGGCGGTAGTAGTCCTCGACGGCGGCCTCCACATCGGGAACGAACATGGACTTGCGGTCGCAGTTGGTGCGCTTGGAGTGCCGGCCGGCGCAGATGAAGTACGGGTAGATCACCCCACTGCGGCTGCGGGCGTTGGTCAGGATCAGCCGTGATCCGCACGTTCCGCAGAACACCGTGCCTTTGAGGTAGTGCTCGTGGGCTTGGGTCTTCTCCCCGGACGCCTGGTGGGCGGCGAGCACGGTCTGGACCCGGTACCAGACCTCGGGTGCGACCAGGGGTTCGTGCAGGCCGTCGTAGGTCGCGCCTTTGAACTGCACGTTGCCCTTGTAGTACGGGCTGGCCAGCATCCGGTGGATCGACGACAGCGCTGGGGCGTTGGCGGGCCGCTTCGGAGTCGGCACGGTCGTCAGGCCACGGTCGATGAGTTCATCACGCAGTGTCGCGACCGAGTAGTTGCCGGTCGCGTAGGCCTCGAAAGCCCACCGGATGATCAGGCCGCGCTGCGGATCAACTTCGATGGTGCGGACCTCGCGGCCGAGTTCGTCGCGCTTGGTGACGTTGAGGTAGCCCATCGGGGCCTTGCCGTTCGTCCCGCCGGTGACGGCCTTCTGGTTCATGCCCTTGGAGACCTCGTTGGCGAGGTTGCGGGAGTAGAACTCCGCGATGGTGGACATGATTCCGTGCAGCAGCATCCCCGAGGGGGTCTCATCGATGTTCTCGGTGGCAGAGACCAGCAGGACGCCTGCTTCTTTGAGGGCCAGGTGGATGGCTACGTCGTCGGCCCGGTTGCGAGCGAGCCGGTCGACTTTGTGGACGATGCAGTAGGCGACCGGGTGGGTCTTGACGTACTCGATCATCCGCATCAGCGCCGGCCGGTCGGCTTGGCGGGCGGACTCGCCTGCGTCGACGAACTCCTCGATGATGACAGCGTTCACCGCTTGGGCCTTGCGCAGATTCGCCTCGCGCTGGGCGGGGATGGAGAAGCCTTCATCCTGACCGCCCTTGGAGGCCTGTTCCTTGGTCGAGACGCGCAGGTAGGACACCGCCAGCGTGGTGGTCTCACCGATCTGCTCCAGTCCCGTCTCAAGCGGAGCGTGTGTGGTGGTCATGGGTCGTGTTTCCTTCCCCAGCAGGTGGGGCCAACACGAGAAGCGCAGGACTGCTCGTGCGGTGCGACGTAGGAAATAAACACGACCCGTGCCGTCCGGTGTGGACGGGCTGGGTAGGCCACGTGGGCTAATGAACAAGACGCCACACCACGGTTTCCCTTACGGGTGGCCGCTGGCATGCGTACAGCTACGATTCTACGCCCTGGCCACGGGATTGTGCAGGAGGGTGCTCCTGGCAGGTGGTGGTCTGGTGCTCGTGGCGGGCGCGGGCTTGGGCCATGCCGATGAAGACCTGTGCGAGTTTGTGCAGGTCCGGGCTGGCTCGCAGCTCGGCCTCGATGCGGTAGTCGCGCATCCGCTCCGGCGGACTGTCCTGGGGGTGGGTGGTCATGACAGCTCACCGGTGTCGAGGTCGATGCCGGCGAAGAACGCGTCCTCGGCTTCGCGGCGGGCGGCGACCTCATCGAGGACGTACTGCACGAAGTCGGCATCGCGGTCGGTGATCGTGGTGTCCTCGATCGGCTCGGTGGGAGGTTCGCCGGGCCAGACGGTCTGCCGGGTGGGCCGGTCGCGGTCCAGGCGGGTGCCGGAGGCGGCCACCCAGTCGCGCAACCGCTGGCGAGCGTCGGCGAAATCACGATGCCAGCCAATCGGTGCGGAGGCGTTCTGCTCAGGGTCGTAGGCGCCTAGCCAGTGCAAATGCAGTGCAGACAGTTCCCAACGCAGTTCGTCGTGGCGATGCCAGTAAGGCGGGATCACCGAGGCCGGCAGCCCATAGGTCGTGCGCAGCCAGGTGACCCATTCGTTCAGCGCGAGCAGCTCGGCTTCCAGATCATCTGAGCTCAGGAGGTTCCAGTTGACCGGATGCGGCACGGCTGGCACATCGGCGTCATCGAAGCCCGGCACCTCACCAGCCTCCGGCATATCGTCGGTGGCGTGGAGATCCTCGTCGGGCATGTGCTCGTTCGGCGTGTGGTCGTTCATGATCATTTCTCCTTCGCGGTCACAGGCCCATCTGAGGCGTGGTGTGCTGGTGCCGCGACGAGTCGGCGGACTGGAACTGCGGAACGCGCCGTTGGGTATCTTCGACCTGTGGTGCCTCCCGGCTGGCGGTGTCTTGGCTTGGAGCCTCGCGTTCGACGGCCCTGCGCGGGGCGCGACCGGTAGTGTTCTTCGACTGTGCTCCGGTGGGCAGAAACCGGGTGGCCTCGAACTGCTCATCGCGCTCCCCGGTGTGCTTGTTGGTGTATTCGCGAAGCGATCCTTGGGCGATGAACCGGTCCTTCTCGCGCAGGTGCTGGATGCCGAACTGGGCGGCGCCCTTGAACGCGACCACGTCGTGGAAGGTGCTCGGCAGGTTCTCCCAGCCAGTCTCGGGATCGTAGTGACGGTGGCGTTGGCCGGCCTTGAAGTACAGGCGGGGGTCGCCGTTCTCGGTATAGGTGAGTTGCGGCTTGGAGGCCACGAACCCGTACATGCTGTCTTTGAGTTCCAGGCCGGTCGTTGATTCGGTACTCATCGGAATGCTCCTGCTCGCGCAGCCACCGGGATGGTGACTGCTGGGACAGGTAGGTGCACACACGTCGCCGCGCAACGCTCAGGACTGGCGCAGAAGCGCTTCGATCCGAGCCCGGTCGGTCTTCAACTGGGCAGCATCGGGCCGAGATGGCCACGCCCGCAGATCGGTCACGATCGGTGGCGCGGAGCGCAGGAGGGTGACGCCGGTGCCGAACGGCAGGGTTCTGATCCGGTTGGGTGGGAGGATTGGGACGCGGCGCACGGAGCGTTGGTTGGATCGGGTGCCTTGGTCGCCGACGGTAACTGAATCGGTGTACTCGTCGCGTTCACCGATCAGCGTGCTCAGGTCTTGGAGGTCTCGGGAGTTGGAGGCGCCGCCGAGAATGATCTTCACGATCGAGGCGTCCCAGATCGCGCCGGCGGCGTTCTCGTTCCACTTGTCCCGTGCCTGCGCGAGCGACTGTAAGACCGGGAGAGTGGTGATGCCGGTGCCCCCGCCTTCGGCCATCAGCGTCGGCAGCGAGGGCAAGGGGGCCAGGTTGCCGATCTCGTCCAGCGCGAGCAGTAGGGGCGGGTCGAGCCTTGCGCCGGGTGAGCGCGCGGCGACTCTCCGTGCGGTTTCGATGAGGTCTTCGACGAACGCCGCCACGAGGGCGGCGGATGCGCCGGCGCCGGCGCCGGTGGCGAGCAGGTAGAGCGTGCCGCGCTCTCGGATGAAGCCTTCGGGATCGAACTCCTCGCCTGGACCGGGTGTGACGGCATCGAGAACACGGGGGTCGGCCAGTGCACCGAGGGCCAGCGCCACGCCTTGCCAGATGCTGTCGCGGGTCTTGGGGTCGGCGTCGATCATCGCCCCGAGGGAGTCCGCCCACCCGGTCGCCGCCTTTGTGCTGTTGGTGAGGATGGCGACGGCTTCGGCTGCCGCACTCGGGTCGAGGGTCCACCGGAACAGCTCGGCCGGTGGCCGGTGGTCGAGGGCGGCGGCGTGCAGGAGGGCTTGGAGGGCGGTGCGGGTTTTGCCTTCCCAGAAGCCCCCGGATTCGACCCCGCCGGCGGACAGCCCGGTGGCGGCGGCGAGGCCGGTGGCGCGGATCATCGCGGTCAGCGGGTCTTCGCAGCCGCGGACGGGTGACCAGCGCATCCCGGCAGGCAGGCCCTCAGCCAAGCGCTGCGGGTCGAATACGGCGACGGGGCCGCCCCGCTCGCGGGCGCGGAGGGTGGCGGTGAGGTTCTCCGGCCGCGCGCTGGTGGTGACGACGGCGCCGGGCGCGTCGAGGATCGCCGGGATCACGATGTGCAGGCCTTTGCCGGATCGGGGTGGACCGATGAGTAGGATTGAGTCCTCCACACTCGCCCAGACCTCACGCCCCTTGGAGGTGCCGATGCGGTAGCCGATATCCGACGGGACTGGATCGCTCAGCGAGAGCCGAAGTGTCTCGGCGCGGCGTAGCAGCGCCTTGCCCGAAGCGGTCTGGGCGACTTCCTGGCTGGTGGCGGTCCCGGCGAGGCGCCGCGGGTCACGCTCGACCTTCCGTGAATGCCGTCGTAACCTACCCCACACCCATGCACCGGTGGCGATGAGCCCTGCGAGCAGGGCCGCAGTGGTCATCCAGTAGGCGACCGGTTGCAGGCCATCGGCGGCCAGCGCGCTTGCGGGGTCGCCGGGGTTGAACAGCACCCCGAGTCCGGCGGCCGGGCCGGCTTCGGGTTGGTGTGTGCCGGTGAGGAACGCCGCGACGGAGCCTGCGGCGCGGAGGACGAGCGCGACCCCGAACATGCCGACCAGGCCGATCAGGGCGGCGTTGGTCAGCTCCTCGCCCATGCTTCCGGTTTGCCGTTGCGGGGCGCTCACGGTAGCCGCCGCATACGTAGAGTCCCCGAGACGCGGCCGAGCAACGCGACCTCGCCCGTTCCGTCGCGCAGGACGGGTCGGAGGCGGTCGAGGTCGAGGAGGGTGCGGGCGTCCCCGGTACCGGTCGCTTCGGTGTGGGAGACGATGACCGCGACGGCGATGTCCTCGCCCGGCACGAACCTGTCTGCGGTCACCTCGGCCAGCGCGGGGCCGCGGGGCTTCGTCGTGTGCTTCCCCCGCCCCGAGGCTGGCTCGCTTGGTTCGGCATCGTCGGTCGGCGGGGTGCGGCGGCGGGCATGGATGATGTCGGTGAACACGGTCCCGTCGGTCTCACGGACCTCGATGCGCACGGTGATCGTCCGGTCGGCGGTGATGGCGTCCAGGAGGGTTCCGAAGGTGCTCCGCGTCCACGTCTCTCCGTCTGATGGCGGAGGGAAGTCGGTGTCGTCGACGGTGACGTGCAGGACGCCGGTCTCGGTGACGGTGATGACGACGTGGGGCAACACCACCGGGGTCTCCTCGGGCTTCTGCGGGGTCGCACGGTGTGGGGGCTTGCGGGTCATCACTTCACTCCCGAGGTCAGCCGGGAGCTGGTGTCAAACAGTTCCAGCTCGGCCGGATGCAGCTGGTGTTGGGTGACGAAAGCCCGGTCCTTGATCCGCCAGAGCCCCTGCCCGACCCCCAGAGGGGGGAGGAGTTTCTGCTCGGTCCCGGTGAGCCCGAGGGCGTGGGCGGTGGAGCCGAGCTGATCGGACTCCTGCCGGTAGACGATCCGGGTCTCGGCATTGGCCAGGAGGCTGTTGGCCAGCGAGCGCATGGCGGAGCCGGCGTCGCCGACGTTGTCGAGGTCGGAGAGCTTGTGGAAGATCAGCATGTTCGCGATCCCGTAATGCCGCGCCAGCCGCCAGTGCGCATCCATCCGGCGCAGCAGGGCAGGATGGGACATCAGCCGCCAGGCTTCGTCGTAGATCACCCACCGCTGCCCACCGGCCGGGTCCAGCAGTGCCGACTCCATCCACGCCGACGAGCACGTCATCAACACCGACATGAGCGTCGAGTTCTCGGTAACCCGGGACAGATCGAGGGAGATCATCGGCAGCGACGGGTCGAACGCCACGGTCGAGGGTCCGTCGAAAAGGCCGGCGAGGTCACCGGCCACGAGGCGGCGCAGGGCGTGGCCGACGAGCCGGCCGTCTTCGGCCAACCTGCCGTCTGCTTCGTCGTTCGGTCGAAGGATGCGGTCGACGACCATCGGCAGGATCGGCACGGTGTTCTCCCGCACCGTCTCGGTCAGCGCCAGGTCGATCGCGGTGTGCTCCAAGGGTGTCAGACCGCGGGCGAGGACGGTTTCTGCCAGGGCGCCGATGAGGTCGCGGCGGCGGGAGGTAACCGTGGTGGACCACTGCGCATCCGAGAACCCGGAGGGTCGGTGGCCCTCGTCGAGGGGGTTGAGGCGGGTGTTCAGGCCGTGGCCGAGGACGATCGCCCGCCCGCCGACCGCTTCGGCCACGCGGGTGTGTTCGCCCTTGGGATCGCCGGGCACGTACACGCGCCGCCCGAACGGCAACGACCGCGTGTAGAGCGACTTCGCCAAGCTCGATTTGCCGGAGCCGACGATCCCGGCCAGGACGAGGTTGGGAGCGGTAATGACCCCACGGGCATAGAGCACCCAGGGGTCGTAGACGAAGGAGCCGCCGGAGTAGAGGTCTTGGCCGACAAAGACCCCGTCGGCGCCCAGACCGCCCTCGGCGACGAACGGATAGGCGCCGGCCAACGTCGCCGACGTGTCCTGGTGTCGAGGGAGGCGGAATCTGCCCGGTGTGCGCAGCGCTGCCGGTCCGGGTTCACCCGCGGCAGGCAGATACCGCGTCGCACGGCGTTCGGCGCGCTCGGCGTCGGCTTTGGCCTTCGCTGCCGACTGCTCGGTGTGGCGCTGTTCGGCTTGGAGGCGGGCGGCCGCCTCCCGGCGCTGCTTGCGCAGCTGGCGTCGCTCCTTCGCCGGAGCGACCAGCACCGAGGTGTGCAGCCGCTCGGTCTCGCGCGCGCTCACAGTGACAGCCCCCGCCCTGCCGGCCCGGCCGTGCGGG
>CAACXA010000006.1_pt1 | contig 24178 bp, 20 predicted proteins | sample 2275811 | NCBI WGS metagenome assembly CAACXA01 (sample SAMEA5312478, study PRJEB27640) | indoor metagenome | biome: indoor environment; feature: uncontrolled; material: tiles wood | place: Germany | collected 2014-07-07 | reverse complement strand
CGCGGACGACGAGGCGGGCGACAACACCGACACGAGCGTTGCCGCTCCTTCCGAGACCGACGCCGCCGCAGAGCCGGCCGAGACCACGGCTCCCGTGGAGCCGGGCGAGTCCCACACCGTGGCGCCCGCATCTGAATCCGGAGAGACCGATGAGACCGGCGACGATTCCGAGAACCATGACCGATGAGCCGCTGATCAGCCGCTTTGACGCGCTGCTCTGCGACCTGGACGGCGTGGTCTACGCGGGCCCGGACGCCATTGACGGTGGACCCGAATCGTTGAACCGCGCCGTGGAGACGGGCGTGCCGGTGATGTACGTGACGAACAATGCGTCACGACCACCGGCTGCCGTGGCCGAACATATCTCCGAACTCGGCGCTCCGACTCAGGAAAGTAACGTGGCCAGCTCCGCTCAGGCGGCCGCTAAGCTGCTGGCCGGTCGACTCCCCGAGAAGGCCAAGGTGCTGATCACCGGTGCGCAGGCGCTCGCGGACGAAATCAGCGCGGTGGGCCTGACGCCGGTCTGGTCGCAGTCGGAAGAGCCCGTCGCAGTGGTTCAGGGCTTCAACCCCAAGCTCGGGTGGGAACAGTTGGCCGAGGCTGCCTACACGTTGGCCGATGAATCGGTGCTGTGGTGCGCGACCAATACCGACCTAACCATTCCCAAGGAACGTGGTATCGCGCCGGGTAATGGCACCCTGGTGGCTGCGGTGGCTGCTGCTACGGGGCGCGAACCCATCGTGGCGGGCAAGCCGCAGGCTCCCGTCTTTCTCGAAGCTGCGGAACGAGCCAACAGCCAGCGACCCGTAGTGGTCGGCGACCGGCTCGACACGGACATCCGTGGGGCTCACGCCGCAGGTATGGAAAGCATCGAAGTGTTCACGGGAGTGGACACTCCGGAAACCGTGTTGCGCGCGTGCGATCAGGAACGACCGACGTACTTGCTGGGTAACTTGCGGGAACTGTTCGAGGCATACCCCGATCCGCAGGTTTCCCGCGAGGACAACAGTGATCAAGAGGTGACCGCTACGTGCCGTGACGCCATTGCAGTTGCACGAGACAACGGTGTGCGGATCCAGGCCCCGGAAAACAGTCTGGACGGCTGGCGTGCCGCGTGCGCCGCATGGTGGGCGCTGCACCCGGACGCCGAAACCCCGACCGACCCCGAAGTGACGTGGGAGGCGGCACGATGAGCGAGCAGTTCCCGAATGACAGCTGGGACGCCCCCGACACCGACGCTCCGGACCTCGATGCCCAGGAATTCGACGTCGTGGATGACGATGCTGCCTACCGTGCAGACTCTGATCCGGTGCCCGTCACGGGACTGGATCCCGTGGACCGCGTGCTCGCCAAGGAAGCAGCGGTGAGCGAGTTGCCGGTCAATGAACGTGCCGCGGCATTTCAGGAACTGCACGCCGAACTGGAGTCGATCCTCAAACAGCAACCCGGTTCCCTTCCCACGGGGCTCACGGGCCAGTGAGTCAGCGGCTGGACCAGGCCCTGACCTCTCGGGGGCTCGCTCGATCCCGGACGCTTGCGGCGTCCTGGATCCGGGACGGACGCGTCAGCGTGAATGGTGCCCCCTGCACCAAACCCTCCCTCAAGGTGAACGAAGAGGACCAACTGGAGGTGGCGGCGTCGGCGGCCGAAGAATACGTCAGCCGTGCGGGGCACAAACTGGCGGGCGCCCTGGACACGTTCACCGATATCGACCCGGCCGGACTGCGTTGCCTGGACGCAGGGGCGTCCACCGGCGGATTCACGGACGTGTTGCTGCGCCGAGGTGCCCGTGAAGTGGTGGCGGTGGACGTGGGCCACGACCAGCTGGTGGCCGAGCTGCGCAACGACGAGCGCGTGCGCGTGTTCGAGGGCCTCAACGTGCGCTACATGTCCCCGGAAGAAATCGGGGGGCCCGCGGATCTGACCGTGTGCGATCTGTCGTTCATCTCTCTGACTCTGGTCACGGACGCTCTCGGGCGTGCCACCAAGGACGGGGGAGACGTGCTGTTCATGGTGAAACCGCAGTTCGAAGTGGGCGTGGACAACATCTCGCGTACGGGGGTGGTGACGTCCGAACGGGAACGACGGCGCGCCGTGGACGGTGTGATCGCGGCCGCCGAAAGTGCGGGCCTGGACGTGAGAGGAAGGGTGGAAAGCCCCTTGCCGGGCCAAGACGGTAACGTGGAGTTCTTCGTCTGGTGCCGTAAACGAAGCACCGTTCAGCGAGTCGGATCGCTCGCGTAGTCTTAGCAAAGCCCGTTCGACCGCAGACCGAAAAGCAGGAGGATGACCCGAAGACGTGAGCCGGAAAATCTTGGTCATGACACACACGGGCAGGCGTGATGCCAAAGACGCCGCCCGTCAGTCCTGTGCGCAACTGCACGACGCGGGACTGATTCCGGTGTTGTCCCGCCGAGATCTGCAAGCTCTGGAGGCCGACGGCCAAACCATGGTGCCCGTAGAAATCGTCGAAGAAGACGTTGCCCTGCGTGATATCGAACTGGTCATGGTGCTGGGCGGTGACGGCTCCATCCTGCGCGCCGCCGAGGTTGTTCGCGGCGTGGACACCCCATTGCTGGGCGTGAACCTGGGTCACGTGGGATTCCTGGCAGAATCTGAACGCTCCGGGCTCACCGAAACCGTCGAGGCGATCGTGGACGGTCGCTACACCGTGGAACGCCGCATGGCCCTGGACGTGACCGTGTGGGAGAACCAGAAAAAGGTGTTGCACACCTGGGCCCTCAACGAGGCCTCGGTCGAAAAAGGCAACCGCGAAAAAATGGTCGAAGTGGTCATCGAGGTGGATCGCCGTCCGCTGTCCACGTTCGGTTGCGACGGTGTGGTCATGGCAACACCCACGGGGTCTACCGCCTACGCATTCTCTGCCGGGGGACCGGTGGTCTGGCCCGAGGTCGAGGCGCTGCTCATGGTGCCGCTGTCTGCTCACGCGCTGTTCTCACGACCCCTGGTCATCTCCCCGCGTTCCATGCTGGCCGTGGAAGTCCTCACTCGCACCGACGCCCGGGGTGTGCTGTGGTGTGATGGCCGGCGTACCGCGGACCTGCCACCCGGATGTCGCATTGAGGTGCGCCGCTCCGACAAGCCCGTGAACCTTGCGCGGATGCACGCAACACCGTTCTCCGAACGGCTCGTCAAGAAGTTCGAACTGCCCACCGCCGGCTGGCGAGGCCCATTGCCCAGCCATCAGCAGGACGCCAAGACCACGGCGTTGCCCATGGTCCAGCCCAAGCACCACGTCATGTCCGAGGACAATGGTTTCCCCAAACTCAGCGTGGGCCGCGAGATCCCGTACGATCCCATTTCCGCGCGTGACAGCGATAGCGCGCGCCACATTCTCGACCAATCCCCGGACCGACCCTCGTCAGGTGAGACCCCGAGCCAATGATCGAAGAAATCCACATCCATGACCTGGGTGTCATCACGGATGCCGTGCTGCCCTTGGGGCCCGGACTGTCCATCCTCTCGGGTGAGACCGGAGCCGGTAAGACCATGGTCGTCACCGCCCTCGGCATGCTCCTGGGCAACCGGGCGGACGCCGGAGCGGTGCGCTCCGGAAGTGGCAAGGCCCTGGCGGAGGCGACCGTCATGGTGCTGGCCACGCACGGTGCGGTTGAGCTCGTGGAGGAGGCGGGCGGCGTCGTCGACGTCGAAACCGTGAACGGCCGGGACGAGGCGCAAATTCTGTTGTCTCGAACGGTGTCCGCGGAAGGGCGCAGCCGCGCTCATGTGGGCGGCCGATCCGCGCCGGTCGGAACCCTGGGAGCCGTGGGGGAGACCCTGGTGGCCGTGCACGGTCAGTCCGACCAGCTGCGGCTGAAGTCCGCCGTGGCCCAGCGAAAGGCCTTGGATGAGTACGCGGGGGCGCCGCTGGCCAAAGAACTGGCCGCGTACCGCGAAAAGCTGGCCCGCTACCGGACCATTGTGGCGACCCTGCGCGAGATCAAAGAGAACATGCGCGAGCGTGCCCTGGAAGCGCAGAGCCTGACCACCGCGCTCGAAGAAATTGATGCCGTGGAGCCGATCTCCGGCGAGGACGTCCAACTGGACGCCGAGAGTGAGAAGCTCACCAACCTTGAGGCCTTGCGTTCAGCGGCCGTGACGGCTCAGGCGGCGTTGAGCGGCACGGACGCGGACGACGAGCCGAACACCAACGCCGTGGCTTTGCTGTCCTACGCCCAGCAGGCCTTGGATCACGAGTCCGATTCGGATGCGGAGTTGGCCGAGTTGGCCACGCGGGTGCGAGAGCTCACGGTGGTCGCCGCCGACGTCGCCGCGGACCTTTCCGGGTACGCGAGCGGTCTCGACGAGGACGGTCCCGCGCGGCTTGCACAGGTGGAGCAGCGCCGCAACGCACTACGGACCCTTACGCGCAAGTACGGGACCACGATCGACGAGGTCATCGAATGGGCCGACACCGCCCGCGGTAGGCTCTCCGACCTGGTCGACGACCCGCAACGCGACGAGGAACTGCGCAACGAGGCGCACGCACTGCACCAGGAACTGCTCGAGCGCTCGCAGACCATGCTGGAGCTACGCCGGAAGACCGCCGAGAAGCTGTCCAAGGCCGTGAGCAAGGAATTGACCGCGCTGGCTATGCCCAACGCGTCGCTGGTGGTTTCTGTGGAACCCACCGAACAGTTCACCGAGCACGGCCGTGACGAGATCGAGTTCTTGCTGGCCCCCCATCCGGATGCCAAGCCTCGGCCGCTGGGCAAGGGTGCTTCGGGTGGTGAGCTTTCCCGCATCATGCTGTCCCTGGAAGTCGTGCTGTCCGAGGTGGACCCGGTGCCGACCTTCGTCTTCGACGAGGTGGATTCCGGCGTGGGCGGTAAGGCCGCGGTGGAGATCGGGCGACGCCTCAAGATGCTGGCCAAGAACGTCCAGGTGCTCGTGGTGACCCACCTGCCGCAGGTCGCGGCCTTTGCGGACCATCACGTGTTGGTGACCAAGTCTTCGGATTCCACGGTTTCGGACGTGAAAGTGCTCACGGACGAGGAACGTGTGGTGGAATTGGCCCGCATGCTCGCGGGCCACGAAAACTCTGAAGCGGCGCGGGAACACGCCCGCGAGCTCTTGCGGGACGCAACCGCATGACACAACTGCCCCTCAACTCAACGCAACTGGAATGGTAGGCTGAAATTCCGTGGTGAACGCTCAGAACGCCGCCCCCGAGGCAGGCACGCAGAACAACGGCAAAGTTACTCGACAGATCTTCGTCACGGGTGGTGTAGCTTCCTCTCTTGGCAAGGGCCTGACGGCCTCGTCACTGGGCATGTTGCTACGCTCGCGCGGACTCTCGGTGACCATGCAGAAGCTGGATCCGTACCTCAACGTTGATCCCGGAACCATGAACCCGTTCCAACACGGTGAAGTCTTCGTCACGGACGACGGCGCAGAAACCGACCTGGATATCGGTCACTACGAGCGCTTCCTGGACGAGAACCTGGATGCCTCCGCCAACGTGACCACGGGTCAGGTGTACTCCACCGTGATCGCCAAGGAACGCCGCGGCGAATACTTGGGCGACACGGTTCAGGTCATCCCGCACATCACGAACGAGATCAAGCGCCGTATGCGCCGCCGTTCCGAGGACCAGGACGCCCCGGACATCATCATCACCGAGATCGGTGGCACCGTGGGTGACATCGAATCCCAGCCCTTCATCGAGGCCGCCCGTCAGGTGCGCCAGGATGTGGGCCGCAACAACGTGTTCTACCTGCACGTGTCCCTGATCCCGTTCATCGGCCCCTCCGGTGAGCTTAAGACCAAGCCGACTCAGCACTCCGTGGCCACGCTGCGCGGTCTGGGTATCCAACCGGACGCACTGGTCCTGCGTTGCGACCGTGAGGTCCCGGACGGCATGCTCCGCAAGGTCGGCGGCGCCTGTGACGTGGACCTGGACGCCGTGATCTCTTGTGCCGACGCGCCGAGCATTTACGACATCCCCACGACCCTGCACAACCAGGGTCTGGACACCTACATCCTGGACTACCTGGGTCTGTCCTACGGCGACGCAGATCTGACCCAGTGGTCGCACCTGCTCGAAGCCGTGCACCAGCCGGAGCACCACGTGAACGTGGCGCTCGTGGGCAAGTACATCGACCTCCCGGACGCTTACCTGTCCGTGTCCGAGGCACTGCGTGCCGGCGGTTTCGCCAACGACTCCCGCGTGCACATCAAGTGGGTTGCCTCCGACCTGTGCGACACCCCGGAGGGTGCGCAGCGCGAACTCGGTGACGTGGATGCGATCTGTGTCCCCGGAGGTTTCGGCATCCGAGGTCTGGAAGGCAAGCTGGGCGCGCTCAAATGGGCCCGTGAGAACCAGGTTCCGGTCCTGGGGCTGTGCTTGGGCCTGCAGTGCATGGTCATGGAATTCGCGCGCAACGTGGTGGGCCTGCCCAACGCGTCCTCGACCGAGTTCGATCCCGAGACCGACACCCCGGTGATCGCCACCATGGAAGAGCAGAAGCAGTTCGTTGAGGGTGCCGGCGACCTGGGCGGCACCATGCGCCTGGGCTCCTACCCGGCCAAGCTCGCCGAGGGCTCCGTGGTCGCCGAGACCTACGGCAGCCTGGAGGTTTCCGAGCGTCACCGTCACCGTTACGAGGTCAACAATGCCTACCGCGATGCGTTGACCCAGGGCGGACTGGTGATGTCCGGAACATCCCCGGACGGTCAGCTCGTGGAGTTCGTGGAACTGCCCCGTAGCGAGCACCCGTACTACGTGGCCACCCAGGCTCACCCGGAGTACGGCTCCCGTCCGACCCGCCCGCACCCGCTGTTCGACGGCCTCATCAAGGCGGCCCTGTCCCGCCGCGAGGCACTGGGCAGCAAGTAAAGGCCTAGGGCAGCAAATCACCGAGCAACCGGAGGTTCGCATGGCACTCTCGCGCGTGAGCCGAGCAGAGCTGAAAGACACGGTGGATCCCCACACGGTGGTGGCATCGGACACGGTGTACGAAGGATTCATCTGGGACGTTCAGCGCGATGAGTTCCGCATGGGTGATGAAGACTCGACCCTGAAACGAGACTTCATCACCCACCCCGGGGCGGTGTCCATCGTGGCCCTGGATGAGCAGGACCGGGTTCTGCTCATCAACCAGTACCGCCACCCCGTGGGCATGCGCATGTGGGAAATCCCCGCCGGACTGCTCGACGTGGACGGGGAACCGCCGCACACGGCAGCTCAGCGGGAACTGGCCGAAGAAGCCGACATGACCGCGGACGACTGGCACGTGCTCGTGGACTTCCACAACTCACCCGGTTCGTCTTCGGAGGCCAATCGGATTTTCCTGGCCCGTGGCCTGCACGAGGTTCCGGAGGCAGACCGGCACGAGCGCGACGGTGAAGAGGCGGAGATTATCGTCCGGTTCGCCGATCTCGACGATGCCGTGGCCGCCACGCTGTCCGGCCAGATCAATTCGCCCGCCGCGGTCCTGGGCATTCTGGCCGCGCACGCCGCACGAGCACAGGACTGGACGTCACTGCGCCCGGTGGACAGCCCGTGGCCGGGTCATCTGAACTTCCGGTGACCGACTCGTCCGTTCCGCCGGATCTGGAACGCGCCGTTCACCGCTACCTCGATCACCTGACCGTGGAGCGGGGCTTGGCCGCGAACACGCTGGCGGCTTACCGCCGGGACCTCACGCGGTATCTCGAATTCCTGACCGGGCCCACCGAAGCTTCTGAGGGTGGCTCGGCGTCCGCGCCGCCCGAGATCTCGACCGAGCACGTCCGCGCCTTTGTGCGGTTGCTCCACGTGGGTTCACCGGAGCATCCCGCGCTGAGCACTCGTAGCACCGCCCGCGTCCTGGCGGCCGTCCGTGGCGCCCACGCGTTCTGGGTCGCGGAGGGACTGTGCCCCGTGGACGTCGCCTCTCGCGTCAGTCCGCCGACGCCGCCGCAGCGCCTCCCCAAGGCCATCGCCCTGGACAGCGTGGAAAAGATTCTCTCGGCTCCGGACCCGGAGTCTCCGGCGGGGCTACGGGCGCGTGCTTTCCTGGAGCTGTTGTACGCGACGGGCGCGCGCATCTCTGAGGCGGTCGCCCTGGACGTGGACGATCTGGCGGGGCTCCATGACTCAGAGCTGTCCTTCGTACGGCTGTTGGGCAAGGGCAATAAACAACGCATGGTTCCGGTGGGTTCGTATGCGAAGAAGGCCCTGGACCAGTACCTGGTGCGCGGGCGACCGGAATTGTCCCGGCACGGCAAGGGAACACCCGCAGTATTCCTCAACGCCAGGGGTGGCCGGATTTCCCGCCAAACGGCGTGGACCATGGTCAAGGACGCCGCCGAACTCGCTCAACTGGGCGAGGACGTCACCCCGCACACACTGCGGCACTCATTCGCGACCCACTTACTGGAGGGCGGGGCGGATCTACGAGTGGTCCAAGAACTCTTGGGGCACGCATCCCTGGCCACCACCCAGATCTACACCAAGGTCTCCGTAGAATCTCTACGCGAGGTCTACGCGACGGCGCACCCTCGCGCTCAATGACATGACCGGTCGAATGCGTCCGGTGTCACTTGGAGATTTGCGCCGAAAATTAAACCTAATTTCGGGTTCCTGACGCCACGCCCGGACTACCCTGGGAGCATGCCGCGTAAACAGATGTCTCGAACGGTCCTCTTCTCCGCACTCCTGGCGTTGGTGTTCTCCATGCTGGGAACCGCTCCCGCCATGGCCGGGGCCGGTATCGACAACGAGTACCGTTCGCTGGGGGGCGCCAGCGGATGGCTGGGCAAAGCCACGTCCTCCGAACGCTGCGGTCTTCGCGACGCCGGCTGCTACCGGCAGTACCAGGGCGGCACCATCCACTGGTCTCCCAGCACGGGTGCCCGCGCGCAGCGCGGCGGCATCCTGCAGCGCTGGCGGGTCGAGGGCTCCGAGCACGGCAACCTGGGATACCCCAAGGTGCGCGAAACCTGCAGCGGCAACTCGTGCGTGGTCCACTATCAGCGCGGCATCATCCGGTGGACCAAGGGCAAGGGCACCACGGTCAGTCGAGACATCGATCGTGCCACCAGCTCGTCCGTGATTGTGAACAAGAAGCGGCCCCTGAACCCTCGGGCCTACGGTCCCGGGCCCCTGTGGAACGTGGGCGGTGGGGTGCAGCTGCGCAGTGACGCTGCGGCCGCCTATCAGCGGATGAGCCAGGCTGCGGCCAACCAGGGTGTAACCCTGGTGCCGGTCAGCGGTTACCGCTCCTATTCGACCCAGAACAGCCTGTACTGGAACTATGTGGCGATGTACGGACAGGCCACCGCGGACACTATTTCCGCGCGTCCCGGATACTCGGAGCACCAGACCGGCCTGGCCATTGACGTGGGAGCACCCGGGGGAGTGTGCGGACTGCAGGCCTGCTTCGGCAACACACCCCAGGGCCGCTGGGTGGCCGCCAACGGCCACAAGTACGGCTTTGTGGTGCGCTACCCCAGCGGTTACACCGGGACTCACGGCTACGCCTACGAACCGTGGCACCTGCGCTACGTGGGAACGCCCACGTCCAACAGCTTGAAGAACAACGGCTACATCACCCTGGAGGGCTACCTGGGCCTGCCCAACGCACCTCGCGACTGAGGTTGCTTGCGGCGCAGCCAAGCCAATCAGGGCAGTCAGACCAGGCAGGGCACCAGCGCACCTGACTGGCTGTCACAACAGAGAAACGTCCCCGGGACTCACGGTCATGGCGTGAATCCCGGGGACTTCTGTGTACCTGGGCGCGGGTGAGCGCTTAGTCCAGGTGACGCTCTTCCGGTCCGTCGTACTCGGACAGCGGTCTGATCAGCGAGTTGGAAGCGCGCTGCTCCATGATGTGTGCGGTCCAGCCGGTGATGCGGGCGCACACGAAGATGGGTGTGAACGTGGGAATGTCGAAGCCCATGAGCCAGTACGTGGGACCGGCCGGGTAGTCCAGGTTGGGCTTGATGGACTTGGCTTCGTCCATGGACTTGGCCAGACCGTTGTACAGACCCAGGATCTCGGGGCGGTCGTAGTAATCGAGCATGCGGAACAGGGCGTCCTGCATGGTCGGCACGCGCGAGTCACCGTGCTTGTACACGCGGTGGCCGAAGCCCATGACCTTCTTCTTCTCGGCCAGAGCCTTGTCCATCCATTCCTTGGCGCGCTTCTCGGCGTCCTCGGCGGATTCGTCCTTGCGGATCCCCAGTTCCTCGAAGGTGTGCATGACGGCCTCGTTCGCGCCACCGTGCAGCGGACCCTTGAGGGCACCGATCGCACCAACCACGGCCGAGTGTAGATCGGCCAGGGTCGAGGTGATCACGCGGCCGGTGAAGGTCGAGGCGTTGAAGGAGTGCTCGGAGTACAGAATGATGGACACGCGGAACGCGTCCACGACCTCGGGCGCGGCCTCTTCACCGAAGGCCATCCAGAGGAAGTTCTCCGAATAGTCCAGGTCGTCGCGAGGCTCGATGAGTTCCTCGCCGCGGCGGCGTCGCTGGTCGTAGCAGACCACGGCGGGCATCACGGCGAACAGTTCCTGCGCCTTGCGCAGCTCCGCCTCGGGGGAGGAATCCTCAGCGTCCGGGTGCTGGGCGCCGATCACGGACGCGGCGGTGCGGCACACGTCCATGGGGTGGCAGTCCGTGGGCAGGGCGTCGACGATCTTCTTCAGTTCCGGGGTCAACGCGCGGTTGGCGCGCTCGCGCTTCTTGAAATCGGCGAGCTCTTCCTCCGAGGGCAACTCACCGGTCCACAGCAGCAACGCGACTTCCTCGGGGGAGCACTTGGCGGCAAGTTCCTGAACGGGGTAACCGCGGTACAGCAGCGAGTTGGTCTCGGCGTTGACCTTGGACACAGCGGTGGTGTCGGCGACGACGCCGGCAAGACCCTTGCGAATCTCGGTTTCGGTCATGGTGACCTCCTTCTTCGTGTGTGGTCGATCACTAGAAAGCCTACGACGCCGCTGGGCAGCGGCGTCGTAGGCGAACGATTAGTTACCGGGCGTGCCCGGGACCTCGAAGTTGAACACTCCGGAGTCGAACTGGTTGTACCCGTTGTAGTCCACCAGCTCGTACAGGCGCTTGCGGGTGAGCATGTTCTCCACCTCGGCCTGCTGGGTGCCGTCCTCGCGGATGGCAGTCAGCAGACGCTCGATCGCGCCCAGTGCCTGACGCTGCAGGGACACGGGGTAGATGATCATGGACACCCCGGCGTCCTGCAGTTCCTGCTTGGTGAACAGGTCGGACTTACCGAACTCGGTCATGTTGGCCAGGATGGGAACATCCAAGGCCTCGGCCATGCGCTCGAACTCGGACAGGTCGGCCATGGCCTCCGGGAAGATGACGTCCGCACCGGCGTCGGCGAGAGCCTTCGCGCGGTCGATGGCTGCCTCCAGACCGTCAACACCGCGAATGTCGGTGCGAGCCATGATCACAAAGTTGTCGTCGCGGCGGGACTCCACTGCGGCCTTGATGCGCTTGGTGGCCGTGGCGGTGTCCACCACGTTCTTGCCGTCCAGGTGGCCGCAACGCTTGGGGTTGAACTGGTCCTCGATGTGGCAACCGGCCAGGCCGGCGTCCTCGAGTTCCTGAACCGTGCGGGCCACGTTCATGGGCTCACCGAAACCGGTGTCCGCATCGACCAGCGCGGGCAGGTCGGTGGAGCGAGCGATCTGACCGGCGCGGGTGGCCACCTCGGTGAGCGTGGTCAGCCCGATGTCGGGCAGACCCAACTCGTTGGCCAGCACACCACCGGAGATGTACACGCCCTCGAAGCCCTGTTCCTGAATGAGCTTGGTGGACAGCGGGGTGAACGCACCGGGGAACTGAGCGACCTTCGGGTCGGCAAGTGCCTTGCGGAACGCCACGCGCTTTTCTGCGGGGGTGACTTTTGAATACAACATGATTTAGAAGATTCCCTTCTGGGCCTTCTCCAGGTCCACGGCCGCCACGATGTTCAGTTGGCCCAGTTCACCGGCTTCGAGTTTGGGCAGGCGCTGGACGGCGTCCAGGAACCGTTCGATCTCTTCCGGTGCCACGAGGCCCTCGGCCAAGGTGCGGAACTTGTTGATGTACTGCTCACGAGCGAACGGGCGGGCACCCAGCGGGTGAGCGTCCGCGACGGCGATCTCGTCCGTGATCACGGTGCCGTCGTTGAGGGTGATCTCCACGGAACCGCCGAAGGCCTTCTCGGAGATGTCCAGGGAGTGGTAGCGACGGGTCCACTCGGGATCCTCTTCGGTGGTGACCTTGTTCCACAGGGCCACGGTGTCCTCGCGGCCGGCACGCTCCGGAGCGTACGAGTCCACGTGGTGCCACGCGCCGTCCTGCAGGGCAACCGTGAAGATGTAAGGAATCGAGTGATCCAGGGTCTCGCGCGAGGCCTTGGGATCGTACTTCTGCGGGTCGTTGGCGCCGGAACCGATCACGTAGTGGGTGTGGTGTGAGGTCTTGATCAAGATGGATTTCACGTTGGTGGGGTCCGCGACCTCGGGGTGTTCCTTGTGCAGCTTGCGTGCCAGGTCGATCCAGGCCTGTGCCTGGTACTCGGCGGAGTGTTCCTTGGTGTAGGTGTCCAGGATGGCGCGCTTGGCCTCACCCTGCTCGGGCAGCGGCACCTCGTAGGAGGCCTCGGGGCCGGAGAGGAGCCACGCGATCACACCGTCTTCGCCTTCGTAGATGGGGGTGGGGGAGGTCTGGCCGCGCATCGCACGGTCCACGGCCTCGATGGCCATCTTGCCGGCGAATGCGGGTGCGTGTGCCTTCCATGTGGAGATCTCGCCCTTGCGGGACTGGCGGGTTGCGGTGGTGGTGTGCAGGCCCTGGCCGATGGCCTGGAAGATGGTCTCGGTGTCCAGACCCAGCAGGGTGCCGATACCGGCGGCCGCGGACGGGCCGATGTGAGCGATGTGGTCGATCTTGTGCTCGTGCAGGCAGATGCCCTTGACCAGGTCCACCTGGACCTCGTAACCGGTCGCGATACCGCGAATCAGGTCCTTGCCGTTGCTGCCCACGTGCTGGGCCACGGCCAGGATCGGGGGAATATTGTCGCCGGGGTGGGAGTACTCGGCGGCCAGGAAGGTGTCGTGGTAGTCAAGCTCGCGCACGGCCACACCGTTGGCCCAAGCGGCCCACTCGGGGGAGACCGCAGCGTTGTTGTCCGGAGCGCCGTACAACAGGGCACCGTTGCCCGTGAAGCCGGAGCCTTCGGTGACCTTGTGGCCCAGTGCCTGGGTGCGGGCCGAGACGATGGGCGCACGGTTCAGGGAAGCGATGGCGACCGAAGCATTGTCGATGATGCGGTTGATGACCATGTCGACAACCTCGGGATCGACCTCGACCGGGTCGGTGGCCACCTTGGCCAGTTTGTAGGCCAGCTGCTCCTCACGGGGCAGATTTTCCTTGGACGAGTACGTACGTACGGTGTGCTTGACGGTCACGGGGAGTCCTTCCTCAGATCCGTTACGCGCGGACCGGTCGGCGCCGCGCGGGTGTAGCAGGTGTTGTGGTTACGATGCGGCGGGCCGCACCGGCGCCAATTCTTTGGTGTTCAAAGCGTGTTGCAGGGCGTTGCTCAGGTGCACGCGGGTGGTGGCGATGGCCAAGGCGGGATCGCCGTCGGCGATGGCTTGGGCGATGCGCTGGTGTTCGACGGCGGCCGATGCCAGGCGCCGCGGGTCCGACTTGGAGAGCTTGCGGACGCGGGCCAGGTGCAGTCGCACGCCTGCCTGGGCCTGTCGCAGGAACGGATTGGCGGCGGCCTCATCGATTGCGGCATCCATGCGCTGGACCAGTTCGTAGTACGAGACGTGGTCCGGGTCGTCGTCGCTGGTGAGGCCCTCCAGGGCTTCGAGAAGTTCCCCTGCCAGTGCGCGGAACACTTCCGGGTCGCCGCGGCGGGCAGCCAGTTCGGCTGCTCGACAATCGAGGCTGTCGCGGAATTCGTAGAGCGATCGGACATCCTCCGCGGAGATGGTTGCAACGACGACGCCGCGGCCGCTGTGCGGTTCGGTCAAGCCGTCCGCGGTGAGACGGGACAGCGCTTCGCGCACCGGCGTGCGGGAGATGCCCAGTCGCTCGGAGAGCTCGACCTCGCCCAGAACCTGTCCGGGCAGCAAGCGCCATTCGACTATGTCTGCGCGCAAAGCTTGATAAGCGCGTTCTCCAGCTCGCATGACACCTCCTCGTGAATCGCATCGAACACCCCGAGTGTATACACAGAAGACTTAAACAGGCGAGTCTTTTGGGAGATATTCCGGGAATGTGGAATCTGTGTATACAAACCTATTGAAAGGTGTGACTCACAACACTAGCCTGGAACTAAGGCAATTCAGCGAGTCCAACAATGATGTCGGAGAGACCATGTCCCAGGCTACGTACGCATCCGTTTACGAGAACAGTGTCAGCAACCCGGAGCAATTCTGGCTCGATGCTGCACAGGCCGTCGAGTGGGTCACCCCGCCCACCAAGGCCCTCGACGACTCGAGGGCTCCTATCTACCGTTGGTTCCCCGATGCGGAACTGAACACGAGTGTCAACGCGCTGGACCGCCACGTCGAAGCCGGCCACGGGGACCGCACCGCCCTGATCTACGACTCGGCCGTGCTGGGCATCCAGGAAGAGATCTCCTACAGCGAGCTGCTGGAACGCGTGAAGCTGTTCGCCGGTGCGCTCGCGGACCAGGGCGTCAAGAAGGGCGATCGTGTCCTCCTCTACATGCCGATGATCGCGGAGTCCGTGGTTGGCATGCTGGCGTGTGCTCGCTTGGGTGCTGTCCACTCCGTGGTGTTCGGTGGATTCGCACCCCGTGAGCTGGCCAGCCGCATCGACGATTCCAAGCCCACCGTGATCGTGACCACCTCGGGTGGTGTGGAGCCCAAGCGACGGATCGAGTACATCCCTTCCGTTGAGGAGGCCATCGAGATCAGTGACCACGCGCCGTCGGCGATCCTGGTCCACGAACGTGAGGGTTTCGAGAACTCCGTGGCAAACGCACGTGAGCGTGCCGAAGGCGAGGAGAACGCCCCCGCGTGGTTGTCCTGGACCGAGGCTCTGGAAAACGCCGAACCCGCGGACGCTGTAACCGTGGCGGCCACCGATCCGCTCTACATCCTGTACACCTCCGGCACCACCGGTAAGCCCAAGGGCGTGGTGCGTGACAACGGCGGCCACGCGGTCGCACTGACGTGGTCCATGAAGAACATCTACGACGTGGGCGAGGGGGAGGTCATGTGGACCGCCTCGGACGTCGGCTGGGTCGTGGGCCACTCCTACATCGTCTACGCGCCGCTACTGGTGGGGGCCACCACGGTGCTCTACGAAGGCAAGCCCGTGGGCACCCCTGACGCCGGTGCGTTCTGGAAGCGCGTCAACGATCACGGCGTGAAGGCGCTGTTCACCGCTCCCACGGCCCTGCGTGCGATTCGTAAGGCGGACCCCGAGGGTGATTTCGTCAAGGACTACGACATCTCCTCGCTGCAGGCTCTGTTCGTGGCCGGCGAGCGCCTCGATCCGGAGACCTATCACTGGGCGGCCAAGGTACTCGACGTTCCCGTGATTGACCACTGGTGGCAGACCGAAACCGGTTGGGCCATTTGTTCCAACCCGTTCGGTATCGAGAAGCTGCCGATCGTTGCTGGCTCGCCCACGGTTCCGGTACCCGGCTACAACGTGGAGATCCTGGATCCCCTGGGTGATCCCGTGGCGCAGGGCGAAGAAGGCAACATCGCGGTCAAGCTGCCCTTGCCTCCCGGCACGTTGGCTAACCTGTGGGGCGACGACGATCGCTACATCTCCTCCTACCTCGAGGCGTTCCCGGGCTACTACGCAACCGGTGACTCCGGTTTCATTGACGAGAACGGCTACGTCTACGTGATGGGCCGTACCGACGACGTGATCAACGTGTCCGGCCACCGCTTGTCCACGGGCCAGATGGAACAAATCGTTGCCACACACCCGGATGTCGCCGAGTGCGCGGTGATCGGTGTCAACGACCCGCTCAAGGGCCAGCGGCCCTCCGGTTACGTGGTGCTCAAGACCGGCTCCGAGATCAGCGAGGACGAGCTGGCCAAGGATCTGGTCAAGCTGGTGCGTTCCGGCATCGGTCCCGTGGCCGACTTCAAGGACGTGGCCGTGGTGGAGGCGCTGCCCAAGACCCGCTCCGGCAAGATCTTGCGCAAGACCATGCGCCAGATGGCCGACGGCGAGAAGTACTCGGTGCCCTCGACCATTGAGGACGATTCGGTCTTGGAGGCGCTGCACTCGATCCTGGCACCCAAGTCCTGAGTAACCGTGATGTGAGCAGAAGCAGCCGGGGCTACGTCCCCGGCTGCTTCTGGTTAACTCTGTTGCATGACCAACACCGTGGAATGGGCCGTCAGACCGGAAATGCAACGGGATTGTGCCGCGGTCCGGACCGTGCTCGAACAAGCATTTCCGACCACAGAAGAAGCCGACCTGGTGGACGCGCTCCGCAACGACTCCGCATGGCTCGAGGGGTTGTCCTACGTCGCGGAAGATCAGGACGGCGCGGTGGTTGCTCACGCGTTACTGACCCGGTGTCACATCGGTGACGTTCCCGCGCTGTGCCTGGCCCCGTGTTCGGTGCTGCCCGATCAGCAACGCGGGGGAGCGGGCACGGCCGTGACGACGGCCGTGCTGCACGCAGCTGCAGATCGAGGGGAAAAGTTCGTCGTGGTCCTGGGCCACCCGGAGTACTACCCGAGGTTCGGCTTCGAGAGGGCTTCTGCATCGGGTGTGCACCTGAGCATCGATGTCCCCGAGGAGGCACTCATGGTGCTGTCCTTGGGCGGCACCAATCCGGTTCCCGGCGGACTGGTTCAATACGCGGAGCCCTTCGGGATCTGAGAGCTCACCCGTTCCAGCCGTACTCCAACTCGGGGCGTCCGGGAGTGCCGTGCCGGGAGCGCCGTTGAACGGTTCCCTTCTCGGTCAGGTGTTCCAGGTAACGCCGGGCCGTGACTCGGGACAGCCCCAAGTCCTTGGCCAGCTCGGCGGCCGAGCGGAATTGTCCGGCCTCCTGCAACGCGGTGACCAAGGAACCCAGGGTCTCGGGGGAGAGCCCCTTGGGAACCTTGGGTGGCGATTGGTCCTGCATGGTCGCGAAGGCCCGGTCGAGTTCGTCCTGGTCGAACGTAGTGGTAGCCGGTGTGGCTGCCGAGAGCAATCGGTGGTACTCCGCATAGGAGGCCAATTTGCGCTCAAAGACGGCAAACGTGAACGGCTTGATCAGGTAACCGACCACTCCCAGCGCCGTGGCCCCGCGTACGGTCCCCGCATCACGGTGGGCACTGACGATCATGAAGTCGACATCCACCCGGCGAGCGCGGAGCGTGCGTGCCACGTCCAGCCCGGACATGTCCGGAAGGTTGATGTCCTGCAGCACTAAGTGCACCGGTTCCGGCCCCGTGGATTTCTGGATGATGGCTCGGGCCGCAGCCTGCCCGGTCAGGGCGACGCCCACCACCCGGAAGCCCGGACAGCGCTTGACGTACTCCGCGTGAGCGGCCGCGGTGAGTTCTTCATCGTCCACGACGAACACATTGATCATGAGTCGTCCTCTTCCGCATCGCGGGCCGAGTCGTGCACCGGGATTTCCACGGTGAAGACCGCACCGGCATCGTTGACGAAGCTCAGGCGCGTTCCCCAGGACTCGGCGATCTGATACGCCAGGTGCAGCCCCACGCCGCGCATGGACCCGCCGGTGGGTTTAGTGGAGACTCCTCGGTCGAACAGAGAGTCGGCGACCTCGGGATCAACGCCGGGGCCGGTATCCGCCACGGTCAGCTGCACGTAGCCGGGGCGCTCGGACGGGGCCAGCTCCACCTCGACCGCCGGTTCTTCCCGGTCTTGGTTGGACGCCGCCGCGTAAATCGCGTTATCCACCAGGTTCCCGACCACGCTCACCACCTCTGACGGATCCGCGGTGGATGCCGGTATCTCACCGTGCACGACAACCTGCAGGTCCACGCCGCGCTCATGGGCTTCCGCGGTCTTGCCGAGCAACAGAGCGGAGAGATAGGGATCGGCCACGGATTCAGTGACCGTGGTGCCCAGATCACGGGTCACGGTCAGATTGGACGCGGCGAACTCCAGAGCCCGCGGATACCGCTCGAGCTCCAGCAGGGACACCACCGTGTGCATTCGATTGGCGTGTTCGTGGGTTTGCGCTCGCAGTCCTGCGGCCATGGTGCGCACGGTATCCAGCTCGCCGGACAGCCGAGTCAGTTCGGTGTGATCCTGAACGATCAGCACCCGCAGCTTGGAATCACGCGAGGCCTTCACACACGAGACGATCAAGGTCCGGGTTCCCACGGTGCACCACTCGTCCAAGAACTCCCGTTGGCCATCGACGAGTTCCCGGATCACGGTCGGCAGGATTTCCGTCGGCAGCGGTTCGTTCCTGCGACGCAGGGTGACGGAACGACGGCGCTGGGCCTGGGCGGCGTCGTCGGCGGCGGGTTTCATGTCGAGCAGGTGACGGGCGCGTAAGTTGGCGAGCACGGGGCGGCCGAGCTGATCGAGAAGGACGAGACCCTCCCGAGCTTCGGCCAGAACGGCGCGGTTGAGGGCCTGTGAACGCACGAGTGATTCGGGTGCCTGACCGTTGGTGGCGCGGCTGAGATAGCGGGCCAAGACGTAGCTGACCAGCGAAGACATCACGAGCAACGCCAGGACAATCAACGCCAGCCCCGGAAGTTGCTGCCGGTTCTCCTGAGCGATCTGATTCAGCAGCACGCCGCTGGACACCAGACCCACGATCGAGCCGTCGGTGTCAAAGATGGGGGCGATCGTGCGGACGGAGGGACCCAGCTGACCGGTTTCGGTGACCGTGTACGTCTCGCCCGCGAGTGCGTGGGAGCGATCTCCCGAGTAGGGGTGGCCCACGAATTCAGGGATCGCGTGGGTAAGGCGCGTGCCCTCGGGAGTCATGAGCGTGACGAAATCGATGTCGGATTCTTCTTCGATCCGATGCGCGTAGGCCTGCAGGCGGGCGGTGGGGTCCTCGGACTTCATGCCGTCGCGCACGAACGGATCCTGGGCCATCACGGAGGTCGCCGCGCGGGTCACCGACTCCGCGCGCAAGGTGACCCACGAGCGGGTCTGCTGGATCATCACCAAGGCCACGACCACGGAAATGACGATCACCAAGCCGAGCTGGAGCGCCAGGAATCGCTTGGCGAGTGACACACGCACCTCCGCAGCTTTCCGAACCGGCCCGCCAGGACAGGACTGTGACGGGCGCCATGAACAGTATGAACACAACGCGACAGAACTCACAGCCCTGCGTGAGGCTAGTCACTATTCCAGCACTCGTGTTCTAAGGAGCCATCATGGCCGATAATTCAGCGGCACCGCGGTCAGCGCAGACCGTGTCCGGTGGGGCGCAGCGTAAGCCCAAGAAAGACCGGACCCACTACCTCTACATTTTCGTGATCGCCGGTGTGGTCATCGGAGCCCTGCTCGGTCTGATCGTCCCCGATTTCGCGGTCACGCTGAAGCCCCTGGGTACCGCGTTCATCGCCTTGATCAAGATGATGATCGCTCCGGTGATCTTCTGCACCATCGTGCTGGGCGTCGGTTCGATCGCTCACGCCGCAACCGTGGGCAAGGTGGGTGGCATGGCCCTGGCCTACTTCCTGATCATGTCCACGTTCGCACTGTTCATCGGCCTGGTGGTCGGCAACATCGTGCAGCCCGGTAGCGGTCTGGACCTGGCCAACGCGAGCTACGATTCCGCCGGGCTGGCTTCGACCGCCGATCACGGTGAAGAGGGAACCATCGGGTTCCTGCTGGGTATCATCCCCACCACCTTGTTGTCCTCACTGACCGCGGGAAACATCCTGCAGACCCTGTTCGTGGCGCTGCTCATCGGTTTCGCGCTGCAGGCCATGGGGGAGTCCGGCAAGCCCGTGCTCAAGGCCGTGACCTACATCCAGGCCGTGGTCTTCCGCCTGCTCATGATGGTCATGTGGGTTGCCCCGATCGGCGCCCTGGGCGCGATCGCCGGTGTGGTCGGCGCGACCGGCATGCAGGCGATCATCTCGATGATCGGCTTGATGGCCGCGTTCTACGTCACCTGCATCCTGTTCATCGTGGTGGTGCTGGGCTTGATCCTCAAGCTCGTCTCCGGCGTGAACATCTTCAAGCTCATGAAGTACCTGGGCCGCGAGTACCTGCTGATCTTCTCCACCTCGTCCTCCGAGGCCGCTCTGCCCCGACTCATCGCCAAGATGGAGCACCTGGGTGTCTCCAAGCCCGTGGTGGGCGTCGTGGTTCCCACCGGTTACTCCTTCAACCTGGACGGCACCGCGATCTACCTGACCATGGGCGCGCTGTTCGTGGCTGATGCCATGGGCACCCCGCTGGCCCTGGGGGAGCAGATCACCCTGCTGCTGTTCATGATCATCGCCTCCAAGGGCGCGGCCGGTGTCTCCGGCGCCGGTATCGCCACCCTGGCCGCCGGTCTGCAGTCCCACCGCCCCGACCTGGTGGACGGTGTGGGTCTGATCGTCGGCATCGACCGCTTCATGTCCGAGGCCCGCGCACTCACCAACTTCTCCGGTAACGCCGTGGCCACCGTGGTGCTCGGCACCCTGGTCAAGCAGGTCGACAAGGAACGCGTGAACCGTGTGCTCGCCGGGCAGGAGCCCTTCGACGAGCAATCCCTGGTGGCCGACCCGCACGCCTCACCCAACTCCGCCGAGCAAGCGCTCGAGGGCAATCCCGAGGTCAAGCCCCTGAGCCCCCAGAACGGCTGATTGACTGATCGCCGACGTCGCTCCAAGACTCGTCATGTCCCCTCCGGTCGCCGACCGGAGGGGACATTTCGTGTTAGAAATACTTTGGTCCACTAAGGCTCCTGTGGATCGCACCGTTCAATTGCTCTCCCCGCCTCATCCCGCGGGTCGTTGAAGGCTGCCCCCCACCCCCTGAGTAAGGTGCCCATGTCCAGCTCACCCCGCATTATTGCGATCGTTCCCTGTCATAACGAGGAAGCGGCCATCGCCAAGGTGGTCACTGATCTGCACGAGACCATTCCCGGTATCGACGTGTTCGTGTACGACAACTGCTCCACGGATCGAACCGCCCAGGCCGCGGCGGAGGCCGGAGCGCACGTGCGCTACGAGACGGAGAAGGGCAAGGGCAACGTGGTGCGGCGCGCGTTCGCCGACCTCGACGCGGATATCTACCTACTGATCGACGGCGACGACACCTATGACGTGGCCGATGCCCCGGCCATGATCGATACCCTCCTGGCCGGCCCGTTCGATCACGTGCTGGGGGTGCGCCGACAGGTGTCGGAAACCGCTTACCGTTCCGGACATGAATCAGGGAACAAGTTCTTCAACACCATGGTCAGCTTCGCGTTTCGACGCGAAGTCACGGACATGCTCAGCGGTTACCGGGTGTTCTCGCAACGCTTCGTCAAATCCTTCCCGGCGCTGTCTCGCGAATTCGAGATTGAAACGGAACTGACGATCCACGCAGTGAATGCGCGCGTACCGCAGACGGAAGTGGAAGTGGGCTTCCGTGACCGCGCCGAGGGCACGGAGAGCAAATTGCGGACCTATCACGACGGATTCAGGATCCTCCGCATCTTCTCCCAACTGTTGTTCCACGAGCGCCCGTTCCTGGTCACAAGCATTTTTTCGATCCTTCTTGCGACCCTGGGGCTCGTCTTCGGCCTGCCGGTCGTCGCGGAATACTTCCAAACGGGCATGGTGCCGCGGTTCCCTACCGCGTTCTTGGCCTCCGCTCTGTTCATCCTGGCCGGGGTTTTTCTGCTGATGGGCGTGCTGCTCAACGGTCAGGTCATGATGCGCCGCGAAGGATCACGATTGTTCTACCTCCGGTTACCGGCCCCGCCCTACGGGGTGAAGTCCCCGCGCCGCCAACCTTCCGCAGAACGGTTTAATATCGACGTCAACCGAGGCGCCTGATGGACATCTCCCGTTACATGAACCGCGATGCAATCAAGCGCCACCTCAACCGAGAAACGGTCGAGCGCATCAGGACCGACTGGCGGTGGCGCCCGTTCCTCAAGGGCGCCGGAGTCCTCGTCGCTTTGCAGTTCGTGCTGTTCGGACTCCTGATCGTGGGGCAAGCCGTACCCGACAAACCGATCGTGGACAACCTGGTGTCCTCGATCGAGAACAACACCTACGGTCCCAGCGGGATCCCGGACCGCATGGGCACGCAGTCGGACACGTTCACAGAATGCGTGGTCGTGGGCACCGGACTGGGTGCGTCACCGGAAGAATCCGCGCTGAGCAGGGCCGCTCGCATGCCGCGGATCGACAACTGCGCCGGTGGCAAGCAGGACATTCAGGAACTGGCCCAGGGCAAGGTCTTCGAGGACAACAACTATTACAAGTACTGGGCCGGGTACACGATCCTCACCCGACCCTTACTGGCCACGGTGGGGCTCGAAGGCCTGCGCATCGTCTCCGGCGCCCTGATGATCACCGCACTTTTCGCGGCCATTCTGCTGGTGCGGTCGAAGACCTCCACCGCCGTGGCCGTGGCGCTGTTCCTGCCCTTCGTGGTGGGGACCAACATGCTCTCCACACCGTCCACATCGTTCAGCCAATCCATTGCCATCACGTTCATTTTCCTATCGGTAATCCTCACCGTGGTGGGATTCACGAGGTCCACTTACCTGGGCCTGTTGGGCGCGGGTGTCGGCGCGGCGCTGTTCTGCTACGTGGATCTACTGACCACCCCGTCCATCCCGTGGGCGATGTCCGCGTTCGTCTTGGCGGCTGCAGTCTGGTTCCAGGACAGGAACATGAAACGCACCGCGACGTGGGGAGTGCTCGCCGCCGTAGTGTGGCCCGCCGCGTTCGGTCTCACCTGGGTGTTCCGCTGGATCTTCGGTGCGGTGTTCATGGGCATCGGCGAGACGATCGCCATGGTGCAACAAAACGTCGGTTTCCGGACGGGAGGCAGCCACAGCGGTGTCTCTGACGTGTTCGGAGCCGGGGTGGCCAGTAACGTCGTCTACTGGTGGGAGAAGATACCCACCGCCCCGTTCGTCTTCTTCGGTTGTCTCATCGCGGCCGCAATTGCCCTGGCGCTGGCAGGGCGCCGCGGGGGAGTCCAACGGTTGAAGGTCGCGGGAGTGCTCGCACTGCCCATGCTGATCCCGGCGTTCTGGTACATCGTGGTGAGCAACCACTCCCAGATCCACGAATTCTTCGTCAATCGCGGGGTGCCCGTAGCGCTTGCAGTCCTCACGGCAGCGTGCTGGGCTGCGGCGGTCAACGGCCGGTCGAACAGGGTAGAAGAAGCCCTGGTCGAACAACCGCAGGTCGTATCGGGTTCCACCTCGGTTGGTTCACTCCCGCGTGACGGCGGTAGTGTAGTGCGTTGAGACCTGACCAGTGACTTGAGGAAAGCAGGCCGTAGCACGTGAGCAAAGCCAGTGACGAGAGGTTCCCCGAGCTCGATGACCGGTCATCGGGCGCCGTAGGCCCCACCGGCCGTCCGTTGCGCACCTTCCCGGATCCGCCCGAACTCAAGGACCACGGTCCCGCCCGCATCATCGCCATGGTGAACCAGAAGGGTGGCGTGGGTAAGACCACCTCCACCATCAACCTGGGTGCCGCGCTCGCGGAAACCGGCCGCAAGGTGCTCCTGGTGGACTTCGACCCGCAGGGCGCGCTGTCCGCGGGCTTCGGTTCCAACCCGCACGAGCTGGATCTGACCATTTACAACGTGATGATGGACCGCTCGGTGGACGTGTGGGACGTGGTGCAGGAAACCCACGTGCCCAACGTGGACCTGCTGCCGGCCAACATCGACCTTTCCGCGGCCGAGGTGCAGCTAGTCACCGAGGTCGCCCGCGAGCAAGTGCTGTCCTCGGCGCTGCGCAAGGTCGAGGAATACTACGACGTGATCCTCATCGACTGCCAGCCGTCCCTGGGTTTGCTGACCGTCAACGCGTTGACCGCCTCGCACGGTGTGATCATCCCGCTGATCTGCGAGTTCTTCGCCCTGCGCGCCGTGGCGCTGCTGGTGGACTCCATCGAGAAGGTCCAAGACCGCTTGAACCCCAAGCTGCAGATCGACGGCGTGCTGGCCACCATGTTCGACTCGCGCACCTTGCACTCGCGCGAGGTCATTGCACGCATCGTGGATGCCTTTGGCGACAAGGTATTCGACACCGTCATCA
>CAACXA010000034.1_pt1 | contig 24332 bp, 22 predicted proteins | sample 2275811 | NCBI WGS metagenome assembly CAACXA01 (sample SAMEA5312478, study PRJEB27640) | indoor metagenome | biome: indoor environment; feature: uncontrolled; material: tiles wood | place: Germany | collected 2014-07-07 | reverse complement strand
GGTACCTACATGTCGATGTTCATGTTCGGTGGCGAGTTCCCCGGACTGGCCATCATCGGTCGTCTGTACATTGCCCACGTCCTGATCATCCCCGCGTTGATCCTGGTCATGATCGTCGTGCACTTGTTCATGGTCGTCGTGCACAAGCACACCCAGTACCCGGGTCCGGGGCGCACCGAGGACAACGTGGTCGGCTTCCCGGTCGGTCCTGTCTACGCCGCGAAAGCCGGTGGTTTCTTCTTCATCGTGTTTGGTATTTTGGCGCTCTTGGCTGGTACCACCACCATCAACGCCATCTGGAACTACGGTCCGTACGACCCATCACCTGTGCAGGCAGGTTCGCAGCCTGACTTCTACATGGGTTTCCCGGACGGCGCTCTGCGACTCATGCCGGGTTCCTGGCCCTTCTCCTGGGAGTTCACCATTTTCGGCTGGGTTCTCCCGATGGCCATTCTTCTCCCGCTAATCCCCATCGCTCTGCTGTTCGTCGCGATGTTCGCCTACCCCTGGATCGAACGTTGGGTCACCAAGGACAACCGCGTCCACAACGTGCTGGATCGCCCGCGTAACGCGCCGTTCCGTACCGCAATTGGTGCTGCGGCTGTCACGTTTTACGCCGTCCAGATGATGGCCGCGAGTTCCGACCTCATCGCCACGCACTTCCATGTGGGTCTGAACGACGTTACGTATTGGCTCCGCGCCGCATACTTCCTCGGCCCGATCCTCGCGTTCATCATTGCTCGACGGATGTGCCTGGCTCTGCAGCGTAAGGACCGTGAGATCGTGCTGCATGGTCGCGAGTCCGGCAGGATTCAGGCGCTGCCCCACGGCGAGTTCGTGGAGGTTCATGAGCCATTGGACGAGTACAAGCGCTACCGTCTGGTCAACTTTGAGGACCAGCAGGTACAGCCCGCCCGTGCCAACGTCAAGGGCAAGGTGACCGGAAGCGAGAAGCTCCGCGGCCGCCTGAGCCGCTGGTTCTTCGAGGACCGCGTCGCCCCGGTGACTCCCCACGAGCTCGACACTGCGCACGGTCACCACGATGACCACGCTCACGAGGCCGTTGGTGCAGGGTCCCACAAGGCTCAGCTCGACAAGTAATCGGATGATCCGCTAGATCGTCCAGAAGGAAGCCCCCGAGGTGCCTCGGGGGCTTCCTTCGTATCTTTACTCCCCTACCCGGCGTGTGAAGGTCAGATGGATGACACCCGATCCAGAGACCACAGATTCAATAGTGAACCGATCCTCAAGTCCTTCCAGACCCTCCCAGAGCCGTTCCCCGCGTCCGAGCAGTATGGGAACCACCACGATGTGCATCTGGTCGATCAGATCGGCTTGGAGAAACTCTCGGACTGTCGTGGTGCCGCCGCCGATCCGGACATCTTTGCCTTCCGCCAGTTGGCGAGCCCGACGCAACGCTTCAGGCGGATCCGCATTGACGAAATAGAACGTTGTTCCACCTTCCATCTCGAGTGGGAGCCGGGGGTAGTGGGTCAGGACCACTACGGGTGTGTGGAATGGCGGATCGTCTCCCCACCACCCGCGCCATTCCTCGTTCTCCCATGGACCTCTGGATGGGGCGAACTTGTTCCGCCCCATGATCTCCACCCCGATGTCCTCGGCCCAATTACTGGCAAACGCGTCGTCTACGCCCACGGTCGGCTCCTCGCGGCCGGGCAACCCCATGCGTTGGAACGTGCGGGTGGGCAGGGCCCAACGCAGCAGACGCTCCCCTGCGTGTCCGAAGGGAGCCTCGAGGGACTGGCTTTCGCCTACTCCGAATCCATCGAGTGAAATGGAGAAATTGTGAACTCTTACGCGTGACATACGACCTCCTGGTCGTTGGGCCACGATCGATGGAGAGTGGTCGTAGCCGAAGTGAGTTCGGCCGTGTTGGCCGCCAGGCTGCGGAAGGGCTGAGCCTATGACGCGTTCGCCTTGGCGCCGATGCTAGTCCTGTTCCGCTTCGGTCGGAAGGACGTCCGAAAGCCGGGCAAAGCTCATTCCGCGCTCTCGAAGGACGGGCAGAGCGGCTGTGACACCAGCGGCCGTGCCACCCGAGGGACGGTTGGAGTGCGCGAGAAGGATGTCTCCTGGTTCCATGCCCACCAATCGGTCAGAGACAGAAGGTGCGGGCAGGGTGCCACCGTCGTCGCCATTGCGGTTGAAATTGACGACGAGCAACCCCAAGGACCGGGCGATCTCCGCCGACACATCATCCAGATGAGCGGTCCCCGATCGGAAGAAAGTGGGAGTGGCCCCGGTTCGCTCTTCGATCAGCTTCTGTGCGCCCATGATCTCGTCGTAGACGGCTGCGGCGTCCGTCGTGCCAGCAATGCCGTAGGCAGATGCACCAGACACGGACAGTGGCTGGTGTGCCGTACCGTGATTGGCAATCTCGAACAGCGGATCGGCCGCCAGTTCCTCGGTGAGGGCCGGATTCGCTTCTACCCATCGACCGGCCAGGAAGAACGTGGCGGCGGTTCCAGAGCCGCGCAATGCCTTCACCAGGGCCTCGTCCAGAGTGTCGCCTCCGGGCCCGCCACAGCAATCAAAGGTCAGAGCAACAGGTTCCGTTCCTTCGGGCAGGGACATTGCTACCCCGGGTACGTCGATCCCCCAGGAATTTGGAGCTCGAGAACCGTACTCGGCGACGACTTCCTCTCGCGACAGGACTGGAGCCGTCGGTGACGGTGCGGCGGATGAAGCCTCAGGGCTCGACCTCGGGGGAACCGAAGCTTGTTCCTGCGTTGTATCCGTACGCGTCGCGCAACCCGCGACAGTGACCGCGCCAACTCCCAGGGCCACGGTCATGAGAGAGCGTCTGGTCAACCGGGATTCCACTGTCCTGTCCACGCCTTCTACTCTATCCACCCCTGCGTTCTCTCAGGCAGGACAGTGACGCAGGCGCGCGAGAATGGCGGGGCCCACGCTCCATGATCCGAGAACGGCACAGAGAAGCCCTCCTCGTCCGAAGACGAGGAGGGCTTCTCAGGGAATAGAACGGTTACATCAGTGAGCGTGGTCTCCGCGGGAATGCTCGAAGATCAGGCCGAACAGGCCCAGGATCACGACCGGCACGGACAGACCAATGATCCACCAACCAACGGCGAGAGCCAGGACGAAGATCGCGCAACCGATACCCAGCAGAAGCGGCCACCAGCTCCACGGGGAGAAGGCTCCGTAGTCCCCGGACATCTCCACGATCTCGCCGTCTTCACGGTCTTCCGGAAGCATGGCACCGGTGGAACGATCCACGAGCCAGAGGTAGATCGCGAGCATGAAACTCATGGCTGCAACGGCCAGCAACGCCGGGAACCCGGCCAGTTCCTGGAAACCGGTGAGGTATCCGTAGACCATGCCTACGACCGCGCAGAAGACGCCCAGGAGGATGAACGTTTTGATAGTGGTTTTCATCGACCGGTCCTTCCAGATCCGCCGACGAGCGGCTGTTCTGCATCGTACTGCTGGCTGGAGAACGCTGCCAGCTCGGGGTGGTGCAGGTCCAAAGCGGGTCGCTCGGAACGGATGCGGGGCAGGGACGTGAAGTTGTGACGCGGGGGCGGGCAAGAGGTTGCCCACTCCAGGGAGCCGCCGAAGCCCCAGGGATCATCAACTTCGACCTTCTTGGCGTTACGCGCAGTCGTGTACACGTTCCAGAAGAACGGAATCATCGAGATACCGAGGAGGATCGAGCCCCACGTGGAGAACTGGTTCATCCAGGTGAAACCGTCCTCGGGCATGTAGTCCGCATAACGGCGAGGCATGCCGTCAACGCCCAGCCAGTGCTGGATGAGGAAGGTCATGTGGAAGCCGACGAACAGCAGCCAGAAGTGGATCTTGCCGATGCGCTCGTTGAGCATCTTGCCGGTGAACTTGGGCCACCAGAAGTAGAAGCCGGCGAACATGCCGAACACGATGGTTCCGAAGATCACGTAGTGGAAGTGCGCCACCACGAAGTACGTATCGGAGACGTGGAAGTCCAACGGCGGGGTGGCCAGGATGATACCGGTCAAACCACCGAACAGGAAGGTGAAGAGGAAGCCCAGCACCCACAGGATGGGTGTCTCGAAGGTGAGCGACCCTTGCCACATGGTGCCGATCCAGTTGAAGAACTTCACACCGGTTGGCACCGCGATCATCATGGTCATGAACGAGAAGAACCCGAGAGCCACGGCACCGGTCACGTACATGTGGTGCGCCCACACGGTCACGGACAGGGCAGCAATGGCGATGGTCGCGAAGACCAGGCCCTTGTACCCGAAGATCGGTTTGCGGGAGAACACCGGGATGATCTCGGAGACGATGCCGAAGAACGGCAGAGCGAGCACGTACACCTCGGGGTGACCGAAGAACCAGAACAGGTGCTGCCACAAGATGGCACCACCGTTCTCCGGGTCGAAGATGTGACCACCGAGCCGTCGATCCATACCCAGTGCGAATAGCGCGGCTGCCAGCGGCGGGAAGATCATGATGATCAGCAAGGACGTGATCAGCGTGGTCCAGGTGAAGACGGGCATACGCCACATGGTCATACCCGGTGCGCGCATGCACAGGATAGTGGTGATGAAGTTGACGCCACCCATGATGGTGCCGAAGCCCTGCAGGACCAGGCCGAAGACCCATAGGTCACCACCGACCCCTGGACTGAACGTTGTGCTGTTCAGTGGCGCGTACGCGAACCAGCCAAAGGACGCGGCGCCTTGGGGGGTTACGAAGCCGGCAACGGCGATCAGGGAGCCGAACAGGAAGAACCAGAACGCCAGGGCGTTCAGACGGGGGAACGCGACGTCGGGGGCGCCCAGCTGAAGCGGGACGATGACGTTGGCGAAACCGACGAACAGCGGAGTACCGAACATCAGCAACATGATGGTGCCGTGCATGGTGAACAGCTGGTTGTACTGTTCCTTGGTCTCCAGGATCTGCATGCCCGGATCGAAGAGCTCCGCGCGGATCAGCAGCGCCATGACGCCACCGACACAGAAGAAGATGAAGGACGCGATCAGGTACATGTACCCGATGGTCTTGTGGTCAGTGGAGGTGAGCCAATTGACGATCACCTTGCCCTTTGACCTAGGCACAACACGGGGAGCGACCGTGGTCGCTTCGTCCCGCGAATATTCGAGCGTAGACATTGCCTATCCCCTAGTTGTTGGACGTTTCGTTTTGGTTCGGGTTGCGGTTGTACTCGTCCCCGACGGAGCCAGTGTTGCCCTCGCTGCGCAGCTGTTCCATCTGAGCGTCGTACTCTTCCTGGCTCACAACGGCAACGTTGAAGAGCATTTCGGAGTGGTACTCGCCGCAGAGCTCGGCGCACTTGCCGGCGAAGACACCCTCGCGACCGGTGGTGAAGCTCATGTAGTTGGTGCGCTCGGGGAACATGTCGATCTTCTCGAGGAAGGCGGGAACCCAGAAGGAGTGGATCACGTCACGGGACTTGATCTCGAGCTCGACCTTGCTGTCCACCGGGAGGTACAGGGTGGGGAGGGTTTCCTCCACGCCTTCCTCACCGGTCAGGTGCGCCTGAACGCCCTGGTAGTAGACGTCGTCATCGAGGTAGTTGAAGTCCCATGCCCACTGCTTGCCGTACACCTGAACGGTGACGTCAGGGTTGTCGTGGCGCGCCGTGATGGCCGTCTGTGCCCGCTCCGAGAAGAAGAACAGGGACACGATCAAAGCGATCGGGACGATGGTGTAGAACACCTCGAGCGGTGCGTGGTAGGCCAACTGACGGGGGTAACCGGTCTCGTTCTTGCGACGACGGTAAGCGATCATGCACCAGAGCATGAGGCCCCAGGTGACCAGACCCACTGCCAGTGCTGCTACCCACGAACCGATCCACAGATCAATGATGTGGTCCGCGTTGTCAGTGGTGCCACGCTCGGTGGGCAAGAAGCCCATCTTCGCTTGTTCGGAGCAAGCGGTGAGCGTGGTCGCAGCCAGGACTGCCACTGCCGAGGCCTTGAGCATCCGGCTTCGGCGGCTGCCGGATCGAGTTTGCGAACTCACAGACGGCCCTTCCTCTTCTTTGTGTGGGCTACGTAGCTGCTTCTGCGCTGGGCAGAGGGCATACGTGGCCCGTTAATAATTCTCCCTTGAGAGCTTACCTCTCGACCGGCACTTCTGGTGACACTGTGTCACCGTGCCGTGTCGCCTTTTCCGGCCGATCAGGTCACCTTCTCGGACGTGCCGCACACGCACCGCGAGAAGTAGGAGAGAACAACAGAAAACGGGGTGAATCCAGTGCGACGTGGCACTGGATTCACCCCGCTCAGGAGTGGTTGGGACTGCTTAGTGGAAGGAGTCACCGCAGGCGCAGGAACCGCCGGCATTAGGGTTGTCGATCGAGAAGCCCTGCTTGGAGATGCTGTCCTCGAAGTCAACGGTGGAGCCGTTGAGGTACGGGACGCTCATCTTGTCCACGATGACCTCCACGCCGTCGAAATCGCGGGTGCTATCGCCGTCGAGGACCCGCTCGTCGAAGTAGAGCTGGTAGATCAGGCCCGAGCAACCGCCGGGCTGAACGGCCACGCGCAACCGAAGGTCCGTACGACCTTCCTGGTTCAGGAGATCGCGAACCTTCTGCGCGGCGACATCGGTCAACTGGACCTCGTGGGTCGGCATTTCTTGGGTGGTCTCGTTTTCGGTGGTGACGCTCATGGTGCTCGCTTTCTGTCCAACCGGGAGCGGTTCGCTGAGACGAACCTTTCGTTAATCTTCAAACGTTGCGGGCGCGGGAATCATTCCGCGTTTGCGCGGCCCTGTTCGGCCAGCGCGGCCAACACGAGAGCCTCTGCAGTCACTGCGTGGAGGAAATCCCCGATGTGCAGTGATTCGTTGGCGCTGTGGGCCCGGGTGTCCGGATCCTCGATTCCCGTGATGAGGATCTGGGCATCAGGGTACGCCTTGGTGAGGGTCGCCGTAAACGGGATGGAGCCTCCCATGCCGGATTTCACGGCCGGCCGCCCCCAGGCCTGTTCGAAAGCCCACAAGGCGATCTGGGAACTGACGGCTTGCGTGTCCGCACGGAAGGAGGGTCCGGCTTCTTCCACCGAGAAGCTCACGTCTGCACCGAACGGCGCGTGATCCTCGATGTGCCGGCGGAGGGCCTCCCCCGCGTCCTTGGGGTTCTGGCCCGGGGCGATCCGCAGGCTGAGCTTGGCACGCACGGTTGCGGCAATCGAGTTCGACGCGGTGGCCACGTCCGTCACGTCGATGCCCGTCACGGACAGTGCCGGCTTGGTCCAGAGCCGGGAGGCAATGGAACCAGTGCCGGCCAACTGCACGCCGTCGAGCACTCCAGCGTCCGCCCGGAAGCGGTCTTCCTCGTAGTCCACTTCCACGTCGTCCTCGGAGAGCAAACCCGCTACCGCAACGGCGCCGTCGTCGTCGTGAAGGGTGGCAATCAGGCGGGCGAGCAGTGTGGGCGCGTCCAGCACGGGACCGCCGTAAATACCTGAGTGGACGGAGTGGTCCAGAACCGACAGCTCGACAATGCCTCCGACCACGCCGCGCAAACTGGTGGTCAGGGCCGGAACCCCGACCTCCCAGTTGGCCGAATCGGCGATCACGATGACGTCCGCCGCGAGCTGCTCACGATACTCGCGCAGGAAATCCTCGAAACCGGGCGAACCGACCTCTTCCTCGCCCTCGATGAACACGGCAACACCCAGTGACGGTTCCTCGCCGGTGTGCTCGAAGAACGCCCGCAAGGCACCGATGTGGGCCATGACTCCGGCCTTGTCGTCCGCGGCGCCCCGGCCCCACAGTCGGCCATCCTTCTCGACGGCTTCGAACGGTTCGGTGTTCCACAGCTCGCGTTTGCCCGGAGGCTGCACGTCGTGGTGGGCGTACAGAAGAATGGTCGGGTATCCCGGTGCCGGAGCCGTGCGAGCCACAACCGCAGGGTGCCCGGGCTGATCGCCCTGAGCCACGCGCAGGATCTCAACGCTGTCGAACGGCAGTTCCGACAGCAGACCCTTGACGGCTTCCGCGCTGCGCTCCAGATCGGCGGGATCGAAAGAATCCCAGGCCACACTCGGTATCGCCACGAGCTCGGAGAGCTCCCCCAGTAATTTGTCACGGGATCCGTTGACGGTTTCCCGCAGCGCATCGATGGTGTCCTGGCTCGGTGGAGTGAACTCGGTACTCATGGCCCCAACACTATCGCCGCGCCCCGGTTACGCGCCGAAGGCACCGCGATGCCGCGTCTCGCGCGGACTCCGCTATCCTGGATCGGTGTTTGGACGCAAGAAAGCAGATGAATCCACGGGATCAACGGCCGTAGGCGCCTCGAGCGAGCCGGTGGAAACCGCTCCCACCGATGGCCGCAAGGGTCGACCCACTCCTAGCCGCAAGGAACAGGAAGCCGCGCGCAAGCGCCCTCTGGTCCCCGCCGACCGTAAGATCGCCAAGGCCGAATCACGTCAGGCAGAACGTGAACGCCGCGCCGTGGCACAGGCGGGCATGGCCGCAGGTGACGAGCGCTACCTCGGCCCACGCGATCGCGGCCCGCAGCGCCGCTTCGCCCGAGATTGGATCGACTCACGCTTCAATATCGGCGAGTTCGTCCTGATTTTCCTGATCCTCATGTTGTTCATCCTGTTCCTGCCCAACCAGGCGATCGGGTTGACCTTCATCTGGATCATGTACGGCTACATCGCCCTGTGCGTGATCGACGCCATCATCACCACGACCCGGATGCAGTCCGCAATGCGCCGGAAGTTCGGCGAGGTCCAACGGGGAACCCGCTGGTACGCCGCGATGCGCACCTTCACCATCCGCCGTCTTCGCCTGCCCAAGCCGCAGGTTCGCCGCGGAGAACGCCCCGCCTAGGCCCTACCCTTCTCATCTGCAACAGCACACGGGACCCGCACCACATCGGTGCGGGTCCCGTTGCTTTGCGCGTCACTCTGCACTCGAGAGTGAACGCTCAATCGTCAGCCACGAACGCGGCGCGCGGCCTTTTTGAGTCCACGGTTGATCCTGGCGGCCCAGAACGGCCCTTCGTACAGGAACGCGGTGTAGCCCTGCACGAGATCCGCACCGGCATCGAGACGTTCGATCACGTCCTCGGGGGTGGTCACCCCACCCACGGAGATCAGGGTCAGCCGGTCCCCCGCGTGCTGGTGCAGCATTTTCAGAACGTCCAGCGAACGACGCCGCACTGGTCGCCCGGACAGCCCGCCCGCACCACACGCGGCGACCTCGTCCTCGGTGCTACGCAGCCCCAGGCCCTCGCGGGCAATGGTCGTGTTGGTGGCCACGATGCCGTCCAGTCCCAGGTCGAGGGCCAGTTCGGCGACCGCCTGGACGTCCGCATCGGCCAGGTCGGGCGCGATCTTGACCAGCAGGGGCACATGGCGCCCGGTGACGGCCGAAGACTCCTCACGCACAGCGGTGAGCAGTGGCCGTAACGAATCAAGTTCCTGCAGTTGCCGCAGTCCAGGGGTGTTGGGCGAGGACACATTGACCACCAGGTAATCGGCGTACGGGGCCAGGGCGCGAGTGCTCGTGACGTAGTCCCCCACGGCATTCTCGAGATCGACCACCTTGGTCTTACCGATGTTCACACCCACGATGGGTCGCTCGAGTCCGGTCTTCAGTGCCTGTTCGCTGAGTGATTGCAGGGCCGCAGCAACGCGCGGCGCGACCGCCGCCGCGCCGTCGTTGTTGAATCCCATGCGGTTGATCACCGCGCGGTCCTTAATCAGGCGGAACAGGCGGGGCTTGGGATTCCCAGGCTGTGGCTGGCCCGTGACGGTGCCGATCTCCACGTGACCGAACCCGAGGTCCGTGAGCGCGTGGGTCCCGGTGGCACCTTTGTCGAAACCGGCGGCCAGACCGAAGGCGGACGGGAAACGCAGTCCCATGACCTCCACTGCGCTTCCGGGATCGGGCCGGGTGACCTTGTTCAGAACGGAGCCGAGGCCACTGCGGTGCACCGCCTTGATGCCGGCAAAACCGAGGGTGTGGGCAAGTTCCGCATCCATCCAGGAGAACGCGACTTTGAAGAACGTGGGGTACAAGCGCATGGTCTCAGTTTTACATACGGTCCCAACCCTCGAACTCGAGCGCTCAAGGAGTCACAAATTATTCAACTCACGATTTAACGTTTAAGTATAACTCTCAACTACGCCGTGCGACTTTATCCACGGCTCCCCCGTAACGGCGGTCCCGGCTCGCATATTCTTCGACGGCGCGCCACAGCACCGTGCGATCGACATCAGGCCACAGCACATCCAGGAACACGAGCTCCGCGTAGGCCGACTGCCACAGCATGAAGTTGGAAATGCGTTGTTCACCCGAGGACCGGAGGAACAGATCGACGTCCGGCAGCTCGGGCTCGTCCAGGTACCGCTGCACCGTCGACTCGGAGATGGAACGCGGGTCCAGCACACCGGCTTGAATGTCCCGGCCCATGGCTGCCGCGGCGTCGGCAATTTCTGCCCTGCCGCCGTAGTTCACGCACATGGTCAGGGTGACCACGTCATTGTCCTTGGTTTCTTCTTCGGCGTGCTCGAGGCGGTTGATCACGGACTTCCACAGCTTGGGTCGACGGCCTGCCCAGCGCACCCGGATACCCCATTCTTGGAACGTGGGCAGCTGGCGCTTCATCACGTCCCCGGTGAAGTTCATGAGGAACGCGACCTCCGAGGGCGAACGCTTCCAGTTCTCGGTGGAGAAGGCGTACGCAGACACGTTGGGAATGCCCATCTCGATGGCACCGGCCACTACGTCCAGCAGCGCCCGCTCCCCCGCACGGTGCCCCTCGTTACGCGGCAGTCCACGCTCGTTGGCCCAGCGCCCGTTGCCGTCCATGACCAGGGCAACGTGCTTGGGAACGAATTGCTCCGGGATGGCGGGGGGCTTGGCGCCGCTGGGGTGCGCCGGAGGTGGGATAAATCTGCTCACGCTCACAGTCCTTTACTGAATCATTCGGTGCGTTCGACCAGGCTCAAGGAACGCACCGATCGTTCCATGTGCCATTGAATGTAGCTGGCGACCAGACCCGCGGCGGCCCGCGCCGTCTTGGAGTCCGCGGCATCGATGGTTTCCCAGTCTCCGGCCAACAAGCCCTGCAGCAGCACGAAGGTCGCCTCGCTCGGTGCGGCGGACCCCGGTGGCCGACACTGAGGACACACCGCGCCGCCGATCGCGGCGGAAAAAGAGCGATGAGGCCCCGGCGCACCGCACCGGGCGCAGTCGACAAGACTGGGAGCCCAGCCAGCAATCGACACGGCCCGCAGCAAATACGAGTCCAGGGTGCGTCCGGGTTCATGGAGTCCACGCGCCACCGCCGAGAGGGCCCCGATGAGCAAGTGGTAGTGCTGTCGCGCGGTGTCGTAGTCGTCTGCGGTCAACTTCTCCGCGGTCTCCACCATGGCGGCCGCGGCCGTGTACTTGGCGTAGTCGGAACCGATTTGTTCGCCGTAGGAGCGCTTGCCCAGCGCTTGCGAGACGATGTCCAGGGTGCGCCCCTGCACAAGCTGCAGCGTGGCCACGTTGAACGGCTCCAACCGTGCACCGAAGCGTGAGGTCGTCCGACGCACACCCTTGGCGACCGCGCGGACCTGTCCGTGGTCCTTGGTCAGGAGAATGACAATGCGGTCCGCTTCGGCCAATTTATAGGTGCGAAGCACCACGGCTTCATCGCGGTACGAGCGAGAAGCGAAAGTTGAACCGGCCACCGCTCTAGTCTCCCACGTTCTCCTGGGTGCCCGGGCGGGCACGCAAAAACGCCGACGCCGCTCGGTGGCCCTCCGTGCGGGAGGTCACCGAGCGGCGTCGGCGGCTGGATCGAGACAACGACGCTTAGGCTTGCTCCGCCAACTGGGCGTCGCGCACGGCGCGGTTGATTGCGGAGATCACGGCCTTGAGGGACGCGCGCGTGGTGTTGTTGTCCATGCCCACGCCCCACAGGACGCGGTCGCCCACGGCCAACTCGACGAAGCTCGCGGCCTGCGCATTGGCAGACGCGGACATCGTGTGTTCGGAGTAGTCGAGCAGACGCACGTCCACGCCCTCGTTGTTGAACAGCGAGATCAACGCGTCAATTGGGCCATTGCCCTGAGAAGTGCGGTCGTGACGCTGCCCGTCGACGTCCAGGCCGATCTCCAGAACCGTGTTGCCCTCGTCCTCCGCGTGGGTGGACATGCTTGAGATCCGGTAGCAGCCCCAGCGGTGCTCGCCGCTCTCGCGGGCCGGCAGGTACTCGTCCGTGAAGATCTTCCACAGCTGCTCGCCGGACACCTCCGAACCGGAGGTCTCCGTGAACTTCTGCACCACGCCGGAGAATTCGATCTGGGCGCGGCGGGGCAGGTCCACGCCGTACTCGCTCTTGAGCAGGTAGGCCACGCCGCCCTTACCGGACTGTGAGTTCACGCGGATCACGGCCTCGTAGCTGCGACCGACGTCCTTGGGGTCGATGGGCAGGTAAGGAACGGCCCACTCCAGGTCGTTGACGCCCACGCCCTGTTCGGCGGCGTCCTTCTCCATGGACTCGAAGCCCTTCTTGATCGCGTCCTGGTGTGAACCGGAGAACGCGGTGAAGACCAAGTCGCCGCCGTACGGGCTGCGCTCGGGCACGGGCAGCTGATTGCAGAACTCCACGGTGCGGCGGATCTCGTCGATGTCGGAGAAATCGATCTGGGGATCCACCCCCTGTGTCAGCATGTTCAGGCCCAGGGTCACCAAGTCCACGTTGCCGGTGCGCTCACCGTTGCCGAACAGGCAGCCCTCGATGCGATCCGCACCGGCCAAGTAGCCCAGCTCTGCCGCGGCCACACCGGTGCCGCGGTCGTTGTGCGGGTGCAGCGAGATGATGATGTCGTCACGCTGGTAGAGGTGGCGGCCCATCCACTCGATGGAATCCGCGTACACGTTGGGAGTGGCTTCCTCCACCGTGGCGGGCAGGTTGACGATCATCTGCCGACCGTCGCCGATCTCGAAGGTCTCGGCCACTTCGTTGCAGATGCGTGCCGCGAACTCCAGCTCGGTGCCGGTGTAGGACTCGGGCGAGTACTCGTAGGTCACGTTGGTGTCCTTGAGCTGCTCCTCGTACTTCATGCACAGGCGGGCACCGGTCAGGGCGATGTCCACGATGCCGTCCATGTCCTGCTTGAACACCACGCGGCGCTGCAGCCGGGACGTGGAGTTGTACAGGTGCACGATCGCGTTGGGTGCGCCCTCGATGGCCTGGTAGGTGCGTTCGATCAGGTGTTCGCGGGACTGCGTGAGGACCTGGATGGACACGTCCTCGGGGATCCGGTCCTCTTCAACCAGCTTGCGGACGAAATCGAAGTCGATCTGTGAGGCCGAGGGGAAACCCACCTCGATCTCCTTGTAGCCCATGCCGACCAGCAGCTCGAACATCTTGAGCTTGCGAGTGGGATCCATGGGCTCGATCAGAGCCTGGTTGCCGTCACGCAGGTCCACCGCGCACCAGCGGGGTGCCTTGGTGATGACCTTGTCGGGCCAGGTGCGGTCCGACATGTCGAACGGGAAATTCTGCTGGTACGGCGTGTACTTGTGCACGGGCATACCGGAGGGACGCTGCAAATTCTTCACGAAAAGCGGGCCTTTCAATAAATACGAGATAGGGCCGGCACCACAAAACTCCGCAGCGGGTAGGTCGGCCGTCCGTCAGATGGGTGAGGCCCCGCTGCGGCACATAAGCAGGAGTCGCACGTTCCCAGGCCGCATGTGATCCAACGTACCACTTGTCAATCCTGGCAAGTGAACTGTTCCGCTGTTTGACCCTGCAGCTCGTCCGGCAGTGCACCGGAGAGGTCCAGCTTGTCGCCGGAGGTGAAGTCCTGACCGATCGACACACGCAGGCCCTGCATTTCGTAGTCGGCCACGAGCTGACTGTCCGGGACGCCCAGCAGGGCAGCGAGATCATCGGCTGCGGTGGCCCACGAGGGGTTGTAGAAGATCTGCGTTCCAGCCAGAGCGGTCCCGGTGCGGCTGGTTTCCGCCTGCGCGTAACCCGCCTCCGCGAGCAGGTCCCGGATTTCCTCACCGCGATCGGGGTCACCCGAGCGGTTGGCCACCGTCAGCGGCACCAACGACGGCTGCACCTGGGGCACCCACTCATCGGCGGAGTCCTCGGTCGCGGACGGTTCGGGTGCGGTGGTCGGGGCCGCGGGGGCGACGGTTTCGGCTGGAGCGGCGTCGGTGGTGCCCGGAGCCTCGGTGGGTTCCGCGGCGGCGTCGTCCTGCTGTGCCGGGCCGGATTCCTGTCCCGCTTCGGCGGCGGACCCGCTCGCGGAGGCCGACGGCGCCGCGTCAGTCACGGCGCGATCCTCCTGGAGCGTGTCGAACAGGCGCTCGGCAGGCTCCTCGTCAAGAATCAAACGGTTGGGATTCTCAGGATTGGGGACACTGGGCACGGTGACGAACGCGATCCGTCCCAGGTCGATCCCCGCGAACGTCCCGCCGATCCCCACGAGCGTGGGCAGGGAGGTGAGCCCCTCGTCCACGTGCAGGTTCTGGGTCATGACCTCGGCGATCTGGTACAGCTGCGGCAAATTGTTCAACGTGCCGTCGCCCTGGATCTTGCGGGTCAGGGAGGCCAGGAAGGACTGCTGTGAACGAATCCGGGATTCGTCGCCGCCGTCACCGAACGCGGCACGGGAACGCAGGAACGCCAGGGCCTGATCTCCCTCGACCGAGGAAATACCCGCGGGAAGTTTCAGCCCGGACTTGGGATCGTCCACCGGTCGGTTCACGCAAACCTGCACACCGCCGACCGTCGACGAAAGCTCCTTGACCGCGTTGAAGTCCGCGAGCATGAAGTGATCGATGTCCACACCGGCCATCTCGTTCACCGTGGCCACGGTGCACCCGGGACCGCCGTTCTCCACGGCGGAGTTGATCATGTCCCGGTGCGCCGGGAAGACCTCGCCCGTCTCCGGATCGGTGCACTTGGGGATGTCAACCATCAGGTCGCGAGGGAAGGACACCACGGTCACCGCATCACGGTTCTCGGTGACGTGCACGAGCATCATCACGTCGGTGCGTCCGGTGGCATCCTCCTCGTCGCCGTACTCGCTGTTGCCGGAGCCGGTACGCGTGTCAGAGCCCATGACCAGGATGTCCAATGGTCCATCGCCCACGGACGAGGAACCGTCCGAAAGGTTCAGGGGGCTGCTGTCCAGGTTGCTGCTGAGTCGCAGGGCCGCCACTCCCCCGATACCGATGACCGCGATCAGACCGAATACGGCCAGGATCACCGCGATCTTGCGGGCGGAGGGCCGGTGGTCCCCAGACCGGTGATGGCGACCCGTTTGCTTGAGCTTGACGTACTCGAACTCGCGGTCCTCGTGGAGGGACTCGCGACGCGTGGCGGGAGTGTCCCAGGGCGCAGTTTCACGGGACGCGTTCTTGTCGCGGCCGTGTGTGCTGCGTGAATCCACTGGGTAAATCTCCTGTATCGGTACGTGACGCCGTGCTGGGCCCCAGACAGGTTAGTGAGGTTTCCCTAATCCCACCTGAGAATGATTGCGAGGATCAGAATCCCAAGCGAGACAGTTGTTTGGGATCCCGCTGCCATTCCTTGGCGACCTTCACGTGCAGATCCAGGTACACCTTGGTCCCCAGCAGTGCCTCGATCTGGGTGCGGGCCTTGGTACCGATCTCCCGCAACCGCGAGCCACCCTTGCCGATCACGATGGCCTTCTGCGAGGGCCGTTCGACGAACAGGCTCGCGTGGACATCCAACATCGGGTTGTTCTCGGGGCGGCCCTCCCGCTCGGACGCTTCGTCCACCACGACGGCCAGCGAGTGCGGCAATTCGTCCCGCACGCCTTCCAGCGCGGCCTCGCGGATGAGCTCCGCCATCATGGTGATCTCGGGTTCGTCCGTGAGTTCGCCGTCAGGGTAGAGCGGCGGGGATTCCGGCATCAGGCTCACGAGCAGCGAGGCGAGTTCCTCAACCTGGAAGCCGTCCTTGGCGCTCACGGGAATCACGTTACTCCACCCGGCCTCGGACTGGTCCGCGCGCGGCTTTTCGTTGACGGAGGCGACATTCGACGACGACGCCGCGCGGCGTCGTCGTCGTTGCTCGCGCTGTGCTTGCTCCTCGGCCATGACCTCGCGGCCGAGTTCGGTGACCGCGACCAACTGCTCGGCGAGCTTGTCGCGCGGAACGGAATCAGCTTTGGTCACGATGGCGACCACGGGATTACGCCCGGCCGCCGCCGCCACCTGCTGTGCGATGTACCGGTCGCCGGGGCCGACCTTCTGATCTGCCGGGATGCAGAGACCGATCACGTCCACTTCACCGAGGGTCTCGGCCACCACGTCGTTGAGCCGCTGTCCGAGGAGGGTGCGGGGGCGGTGCAGGCCCGGGGTGTCCACCAGGATCAACTGGCCGTCCTGGCGGTGAACGATGCCGCGAATCGTGTGGCGGGTGGTTTGGGGCCGGTTGGAGGTGATCGCCACCTTGCGGCCCACCAGGGCGTTGGTCAACGTGGACTTGCCCACGTTGGGGCGGCCCACGAACACGGCGAATCCCGCGCGGAACTGATGGTCGGGGGTGTCCTGATGATCGTCAGACATCAACGTGTCCTTTCGGAAAGCGTGGGGGCGGGACTACTTCATCGTTTCGACAGGGGCGTCGCGCCCCAGGAACTCTTCGAGCAGGCCCCGCTGAAGGGTGAACATTGCTTCGCGTTCGTCCTCTTCCACGTGGTCGTGTCCGAGGAGGTGGAGCATGCCGTGCACGGTGAGCAGGCACAGTTCGTCCTGTGTACTGTGCCCCGCCGCTTGTGCCTGTCGTTCGGCCACGGGCGGGCAGAGCACGATGTCTCCGAGCACACCCAGGCTCGGTTCGGTCTCCGTGCCGGCCGTCAGCTCATCCATGGGGAAGGACATCACGTCCGTGGCACCGGGCAGGTCGAGCCACTGGACGTGCAGCTCGGCCATCTCGTCCTCGTCCACCACCGAAATGGACAGCTCCGTGTCCGGGTGAAGGTGCCAGCGAGCGAAGGCGAGGTCGGTCAGTGCGGTCAGTTGTTCCTGGTCCACGGCGCGGTAGGCAGCGGGGAACGTCGCTTGTTCTTCCGGGGAGTCCCACGGGGTGTCGATGAAAATGCTCATGCTCGCTCGTTCTGCTCGCCCTGTTCGAGGGGAACCGAAGCGGCCACCCTGCGCTCGTCCTTGCGGCGACGGCGCTCGTTCCGGTGCCGGTTGGTGGTGTCGAACTGATCGTAGGCGGCCACGATCTCGCCCACGAGTTCGTGGCGCACCACGTCCTGGGCCGTGAGCTCGCAGAACGCGATGTCGTCGATGTTCTGGAGCACGTGCTGCACCTGGCGCAGGCCCGACGACGTGCTGCCGGGCAGGTCCACCTGGGTGACGTCGCCGGTGACCACAATGCGCGAACCGAAACCCAGGCGGGTGAGGAACATCTTCATTTGTTCCGGCGTGGTGTTCTGCGCCTCGTCGAGGATCACGAAGGCGTCGTTCAGGGTGCGGCCGCGCATGTAAGCCAGCGGAGCCACCTCAATGGTGCCCGCTTCCATGAGACGCGGAATGGACTCCGGGTCCATCATGTCGTGCAGCGCGTCGTAGAGCGGGCGCAGGTACGGATCGATCTTGTCGTTGAGGGAACCCGGCAGGAACCCCAGGCGCTCGCCAGCCTCCACGGCGGGGCGAGTGAGGATGATCCGGCTGACCTCTTTGGCCTGCAGAGCGCGCACGGCCTTGGCCATGGCCAAGTAAGTCTTGCCCGTACCGGCCGGGCCCACGCCGAAGACCACGGTGTGCTCGTCAATGGCGTCCACGTAGTGCTTCTGGTTCACCGTCTTGGGCCGGATGGTCTTGCCGCGGGTCGACAGGATGCTCGTCGACAGCGCACTGGCCGGGCGCATGCCTTCGGCCTCGCGCAGCATGCGCGTCACGCGCATGACGGTTCGCTCCGTGATCTCGGTCCCTCGTTGAGCCAGGACCACGAGCTCTTCGAGCAGTGCAGCGGCCGAGCGCGTGCCGTGCACGGGCCCCTCGAAGGCAACGTCAACGTCGCGCACGGTGATGCGCACGGCGGGAAAGTTCTGTTCAAGAAGGCGCAGCGTGGCATCGGCTTGTCCAAGTGCGCGGAGAGCGGTGTCCCGGTCGGGCATGTGCACGACAACGCGGGTGTGGCCTTCGTGGTCTTGTGGGTTCGGATCGACCCCGGATACATGATCAGTCATTGGGGTCCAGCCTACCGCTCGTTGTGTTGCAGGTTGATAACGGTTTCACCCAGGACGCACTTCTGGGTTCATCGCCACCTGTAACTGTGGGTATCTTTGTCCACCGGTACCAAACTCGTACGTTCTGCGCGCTCTCAACTCGTGTGCGGCGATCAACTGCTACAGCTCATACCGGGGTGGTGAACTCATGGAACACAGGCATTACTCTGCCCGCAATGCGGCGGTCCTACTGTCCGCGGGTCTTGCCGTGAGCCTGGTTCTCTCCGCATGCGGGTCCGCCGCTGACCGCGCGACCAATGCCTTGAGCACCGCTCCCAGGATTGCCTCCGCACCCATGAGCACGGACAACGCCTACGAGGGTGTCGCCACCGAACAGACTCCGGTCTACTGGGCCGGAAGTGGAGCGCAAGAGGGTTATCTCTTCCGGGAGTTCCGCACCGCCTCCAACGCGGACACCGTGGATCCCGTGGCCGAAGCCGTAGTCATGATGACCACGCTGTCGCCCCTCGACGAGGATTACCGTTCGATGTGGACCCAGGTGGAGAACGTGGGCACATCCGTGTCCCCGGATGGAACCATCACCGTGGACATGCCCTCCACCGCCTTTGCCAGCAGGCTTTCGGAGGACGACGCGAAACTTGCACTCCAACAACTCGTCTACACCGTGTCCGCTGCAGCCGTTACGGCTGGACTCCTCGATGCCGCTACGGCCAAAGAAGTTCGCGTCCTGGTGGACGGTGAAACCGGATACAAGGCTTTCGGTTCCGTGAACCTGGATGAACCGATTTCCCGTGACGCCTCGATAGCCTCACCGGTGTGGTTGATCGATCCCCAGACCGGTACGGAAGCGGGTCAGCCCATGACGATCTTCGGCAGGGTGCTGCCGGAATACGCATCGGCCCGGTGGGAAGTCATTCCGGAGGGCGAAGATCGACCTGTGAAATCGGGAGAGATTTCTGAACCGAAGAACACACCCGCGTCCACCTCCGGAACCGAGTTACGTTTCCCGGTCGAGGTTCCCGCCGGTGAGTACACGGTGCGGGTCATCGGTGTGAATGACGCAGGACAAGAGGTCAAGGACGACCACACTGTCACGGTCGTCGAAGACTGAGCAACCTACCCGAACTCACCCCTGGTGTGGGGCGTCGGTTCACTCCTTGATCGCCGATGAGCGAGCCACGGCGGCGCTGGAGATCAGGCCCAACGCCCGGTCAAGGCACACAATGCGGCCAGAGCTGCCGGTCCGGCGGTCGAGGCGCGCATGACCTCGTGGCCGAGCTTCAGGGGTCTCGCCCCTGCCGCGACGAACCGATTCAGTTCCTGATCGCTGATCCCGCCCTCTGGGCCCACGATCACACCGATCGACTCGGCTCCGGAGAGCTCTTGGGATTCGAGACCGCCCCAGGAGACAGCGGAGGACTCGTGCAGCACGAACCACAAAGTTCCGCTTTCCTGTTGCATCAAGGAGGCAAGGCCGCTCGAATTCACGTGCTCCCCGAGCTCGGGCCAGCGCGCACGCCGTGACTGCTTGGCCGCAGCGGCCATCGTGGACTGCCATTTGGCGAGAGTCTTGGCGGCGCGTTCGGGCTTGAGTCGCACAATGCTTCGGTCTGCCTGCCACGGGATCACCCGGTCCACGCCCAGCTCGGTGGCGCTCTCGGCGGCCTGCAGATCACGGTCACCCTTGGCCAGCGCCTGGACCAGAACGAACTCGGTGGCGGGGGCGGGCTCCTGCGTCACGGAGACGACCCGAACGGTCATGGTGTCTTTCTCACCGCTCACGAATTCGCACGCTGCCCGCTTCCCGGCGCCGTCCACGAGATCGAGGGTCTCCCCCGCCCGTAGCCTGCGGACTGTGACCGCGTGGCGCGCCTCGGCGCCGGCGAGGACGAACTCCTCACCGGCGCTCGCGCCGTTCAGTTCGGAACCGTCGGCGAAGAAGACCGGATCCGTCACAGATCGTTGAACCGATCCTTGAGCCGGGAGAAGAAGCCACCGGAGGACGGCGTGTTCATGGTGGTTGCGTCCGAGCGGCGCTCATTGCGCAGGGTGGCCAACTGCTCGATCAAGTCCCGCTGCTCGGAGTTGAGATCCTGCGGGGTCTCCACCTCGATGTGCACCTGAAGATCACCGCGGCCCTTGCCACGCAGGTGGGTCACGCCCAGATCCTCGAGCGTCACGGTGGCACCCGACTGGGTGCCCGAGGCGACGTCGACGTCGCGAGCGCCGTCGAACGTGTCGAGCTGGACCGTGGTACCCAGGGCGGCCGAGGTCATGGGAATGCGGAGGCGGGCGTGCAGGTCGTCGCCTTCGCGATGGAAGGTGGGGTCGGGATCGACCTTGAGTTCCACGTAGAGGTCACCGTTGGGTCCGCCGGCGGTACCGGCCTCACCCTGACCCGAGAGTCGGATGCGGTTACCGGACTGGACGCCCGCCGGAATCTTGATGGTGAGCGGGCGGCGGTCACGCACGCGACCCTCGCCGTAGCATTCGTGGCATGGGTTCTCGATCACGGTGCCGAAGCCGTTACAGGACGCGCACGGTGCCTGGGTGGTCACCACACCCAGGATCGACTGCTTCTGGTACTGCATGTGACCGGAGCCGCGGCACATGGAGCACGTGGTGGGGCTGGTGCCGGGCTGGCAGCACGAACCTTGACACGTGGGGCAGACGACCGCGGTGTCCACGGTGATGTCCTTCTCAATGCCGAACACTGCGTCCTTCAGCGAAATGCGCACGTTGATGAGCGCGTCCTGGCCCTGTCGGGTACGGGACTGGGGCCCGCGCTGCCCGGCGGCACCGGCGCCCTGGAAGAAGGTCTCGAAGATGTCCGCGAAACCGAAGCCGGAGCCGGGGAAGCCCCCGCCGAAACCGGTGTCGGTTCCGTTCTCGTTACCCGTGGCGTCGTAGACGCGGCGCTTTTCGGGGTCCGCCAGGACATCGTTCGCGTGGGACACACGCTTGAACTCTTCGGCGGCCTCCGGGGAGGGATTCACGTCCGGGTGGAGTTTGCGGGCCTTCTTGCGGTAGGCGCGCTTGATCTCTTCCGGGCTGGCATCCCGGGTCACGCCCAGGGTTTCGTAGTGATCGCTCACGATGGAATCGATTCTTCTTTCGTCAGTGTGTGTTTCTCAACGCGGATGGGGAACGGTGCCACGGCGGGCGCCGCTACTCCCCCAGCGTGTGGGACAAATAGCGTGCCACGGCGCGGACCGCGGCCATGGTGGAGGGGTAATCCATTCGGGTGGGACCCACCACGCCCAGTTTGGACACGGATTCTGGGCCGTAGCCGGTGGCCACCACGGAAGTTTCCGCGAGCGGGTCGTCGGTACTGTCGGACCCGATACGCACGGCCACACCACGGACATCCTGTTGCATCTCTGACAACAATCGCAGCATGACCACTTGTTCCTCAAGTGCTTCGAGCACGGGACCGATACTGAGAGCAAAGTCACCGCTGAAGCGCGCCAGGTTGGCCGTGCCGGCCATGACCAGTCGGTGGTCCTCCGACGACGCCGCGAGCGACGCGAGTGCCTCGGCCACCACCGTGCCGGCCTCGGCCAGTTCCGGGGGCAGCTGCCGAACCAGGTTCGAGGCGCCCGCGGGTACGTCCTGCAGGGGCCGCCCCATGACCGACGCCAGCACACGGGCCCGCAGCTCCATGAGTTCGTGCTCGGGCAGTGCCCGGCTCACTTCAACGATGCGCTGCAGGACCCGGCCGGACGTGGGAATGAACACGACCAGCAGGGAGGTGCCGCCCACGTCCACGAGCTCCACGTGGCGCAGGGTGGTGCCGGAGGCCGCCGGGTACTGGATCACTGCCACCTGGTGCGTTAGCTGGGCGAGGAGCCGCACGGTGCGTTCCATGGCGTCGTCGAGGTCGTCCGCACCGTCCAGGAACGATTGGATGGCGCGTTTCTGCGGAGACGACAATGGCCGAACCGAGGCAATCTGGTCCACGAAGGTGCGGTAACCCTTGTCCGTAGGGATGCGGCCGGAACTGGTGTGCGGGGCCACGATCAGGCCGTCTTCCTCCAACGCGGCCATGTCGTTGCGGACGGTGGCGGAGGAAACGCCCAATTGATGCCGTTCCACCAGCGCCTTGGATCCCACGGGCTCCCGTGAATGGACGTAGTCCTCGACAATGGCCCGCAAGATTTCTGCTCTGCGCGGCTGGCTCACTCGTGTCACCTCCCCGGCGTGGACGGGCTTGCACCATGGATCTGGTCTCCGTGGCTATTTTGGCACTCAATGGTTGACAGTGCTAATTCACATGAGTCTACCCCCGGTCTCCCCGCACGCTATTTGGTACGCTCGCGGCTGATCATCCACCCCGCACGTGAGGACGGCGCATCGTGACAGCATCCGGTTGGACCTGGGGCCCGCAGGATTTGAGCAGCCCAGCGGTGGCCCGCACCGGACCCGTGCCCCGCGAGACCGCGCTGGAACCCGGCATGGTTCTCGAAGATGCGCAGACCGGCTGGGTGGGTGCCGCGGTGAGCCTGGAAACCATTGGTGGTATGCGCGTGGTCGGTCTGGAGGACCGGCACGGGAAGATCAAGACCTTTCCGCTCGGACCCGGGTTCCTGCTCGACGGTGAGCCCATCAAGCTGGGGCCACCCGCGCGAAAGACCGGGCCCAAGAAACCCGCTCGCACCCGCTCGGGCTCCGTAGCGGTGGAGGGGTTGCGCGCCAGCGTGGCCAAGGAGTCACGCATCTGGGTCGAGGGCTATCACGACGCCGAACTGGTCGCCAAGGTCTGGGGTCATGACTTGGCGGTCGAGGGCATCGTGGTGGAACCGCTGCACGGTATCGACGATCTTCCCGCGGCGGTCCGCGAGTTCAATCCGGGCCGCGAAAGACGACTCGGCGTTCTGGTGGACCACCTGGTCACAGGATCCAAGGAATCCAAGATCGCTGCGGACGCGCTGCGCGTTCCCGGGGCCCAGGGCAATTTGTTGGTCCTTGGCCACCCGTATGTGGACATCTGGCAGGCCGTGAAACCCTCGGTTCTGGGCTTACAGGAGTGGCCCGTGATTCCGCGCGGGATCGATTGGAAAACGGGCATGGCCAAGGCGCTGGGTCTGCCCCATAAGACTCCCGCGGACATCGGGCAGGCCTGGCAGCGGATTCTGGCCCGCGTGGACTCCTACTCGGACCTGGAACCATCACTGCTGGGACGGGTCGAGGAGCTCATCGATTTCCTCACGGCACCGCAGTAATTCCCACCGCGACGTCAACGGAGCAAACGCACTACCGAGGCTATGGATCAGAGCCAATGGTGACCGTTCGGGGTGGTGCGAGTAACACGACCGGCTCAGCTCGAACACAGACTCAGGCCCCTAGAATGAACCGAATACTTCAAGCGCAGCATCTCGCTGCACGACGGGCTCGTTGCCCCGGAAAGAGACATCTGTGGTTGATCAAGCCTCCGCCCCCTCCGGTTCCCGATCGGTGACCGGTGACGCTCCCGCTTTCGAGAGCATCTCCGCCCAGGCCGAACCCTTGGATATTTCCCAGGACAGGCAGTTCGCCACCCTCGCGCACCTGGGCGGTGTCTCCGGTGCACTGCCCAGCTACTTGATTCACCGCACGCTGGGTGATCGCGGACCGTTCACCCGCCAGGAGTCCCGCGAAGCGCTCAACTTTTCCCTGTTGCCCACCCTGATCATCCTGGTGGGCATCGCGTTGTCCCTGATTCCCGCGGTCGGTTGGGTCTTTGCCCTGGTAGCCGCCCTGACCTGGGTCGTTCTGGCGGTCCAATCGGTGATTGCCGGCATCAAGGTCAACCAGGGCGAGCCCTACCAATACCGCGGCAACACACACCTTTTCGACAAGCTGCAGACCAGGCGTTCCGCCAAGGCCTGATCCGCACCTCAGCTAAGACGACGCCGCCGCGTCCGGTTGATCCGGACGCGGCGGTTTTTGTTCGCGTTTCGTTCTACTGCCCTGCGCGCCACTTTGTGGTGGCATTCCACCGGACGGCTGCGCCCAGCGGCGGATGCGTCACCAGTCGAGCAGGCGACGGGTCACGGCGTCGGCCATGAGACGACCTTGGTCGGTGAGTATCACGCGCCCAGCGATCGCGGCGGGCCCGTCCACCCAGCCGTCCGCGATGAGCCCGGCCACCGCGTT
>CAACXA010000275.1_pt1 | contig 25468 bp, 19 predicted proteins | sample 2275811 | NCBI WGS metagenome assembly CAACXA01 (sample SAMEA5312478, study PRJEB27640) | indoor metagenome | biome: indoor environment; feature: uncontrolled; material: tiles wood | place: Germany | collected 2014-07-07 | reverse complement strand
AGGAAGTACTTCTTGGCCAGCTCGTAGACCTCGGCACCGGAATCGAGATAGCGCTTCAGGGCAGCGCTGGAGCCCGGGTCCAACTGCTCGAAGAGCTCACCCGCTTCCCCGGACACCACGTCCACGGGCTGGGAGTCCAGGTGCTGTTCGAAGAACGTGCGGTAACCGGGCGTCAGCCGGCGCAGGTCGAGTTCTCCGTCCGCGCTGGAGCCCATGAGGCGGAACCAGCGGTCGATGACCTCTGGCATGAGGTACCAGCTGGGGCCAGTGTCGAACCGAAAGCCCTGCGCGGACCAACGCCCTGATCGTCCACCCAGGGTGTGATGTTGTTCGAGCAGCAGGACGTCACGGCCGTCCTTGGCCAGCAGGCCGGCCGTGGCCAGGCCCGCGAACCCGCCGCCGATCACTACCGTGCGGCTCATGAGGCACCTCGCGATCCGGTTTCCGGAACCGAGTCTTCGCTCGCGTTCCGGTCACCACGGGACCCGGCGTGCGACTCACTGTCGGTCTCGAAACGGGGTGCACTGCGCGATCCTGTGAGGACGCGCGCAGCAATGCGCGCCTTGACCGCGGTGGGTACGCTGATGCGCTGCTGCGTCAGCTCAGCCGCGGGAACGGCGGCAATCCTGCGGGCCAGTTCATGGAACAGTCCGTGGGCCAACAGCACCGCGCGGCGAGCGCGCCGGTCGAGGGCAAGGATGCCGGGCACTGCGGCGTCGAGATCAGCGTGCAGGTCGGCCAGCAACATGTTCTTCTCGGTCTCCCCGAAGTCCTCGGGGTCCGTGTCCGGGAAGTAGGTGCGGCCCAACTGGTCATGGTCGGCGCCCAGATCGCGCAGGAAGTTGACCTTCTGGAACGCCGCACCCAGTCGACGTGCGGTGGCGCGCAGCATCTCGCGCTGCTCGGGGGTCTCAGCCTGCGTTCCGGGGAGATCCATGAAGACTTCCAGGCACATCAGACCTACAACCTCGGCGGAGCCGTAAATGTAGGTCTCCAACGAGGCCGGGTCGTGCTCTGCCACCTCAAGGTCCGCGCGCATCGATGCAAAGAAGGGCGCGGTCAGTTCACTGCCGAACCCGTGACGGCGCGCGACGTCCGCGAACGCGTGCACCACCAAATTAGTAGAGAATCCGCTGGCCAGGGCCTGCTCGACCTCGGCTTCGAGTTCGTCGAGGGCCGCCCGCACGGGACCCGTGGCGAGCCCGGCGGCGGAAGCGGTGCCGTCCACCACTTCGTCGGCCACGCGCACCAAGGCGTAAATGCTGGCAATGTCCCGACGGCAGTGACGCGGCAGGGTGCGGCAAGCCCACGAAAAGGACGTGGAGTAGCGCCCGATAACCTGCCCGGCGGCAGCGGCGGCGGTGCGGGTGTACAGCGGGAGTGGGGTACTGGGAGGCGTCACGAGTCGAGTCATTTACTTCCTCCTGTGCAGTACGTAGTGGCAAATGGCATCGAGTTCGGCTCGCTCCTCGTCCGGTAAGGGCAGATCCTCCAGAGCTTCCCGGGCCTGGGCAACCAGATCGGTCGCGAGTTCCACCGCACTGGTTTCCGCACCGGCCTCCGCAAGAGCCGTCTTCACCTGGCCCACTGAGACACGTCCTGCCGCGAAATCAGTCAGTACCTGGCGCGCCTGCTGGTCTTTCATTCCGTGAGCGGTGAGCACGGTGGCCTTACCTTCGCGCAGGTCCGCTTCGGTGGATTTGCCCGTGATCTGCGCATCACCGAAGGTCCCCAAGATGTCGTCAACCACTTGATACGCGACTCCGATCCGCGAGCCCGCTTGGGCGAGCCGAGCGGCGTCGTCCTGATCCGCCCCGGCCAGCAACGCACCGGCCTTGAGCGGGGCCTCGAACGAATAGGTCGCGGTCTTGAGCCGTTCCATGCTGAGGATGTCCTGGACGGCGGGATGAGCGCGGCCGTAGCGGTGCATCGACAGCAGCACATCGTCCAGCTCGCCGGCTGCCGAGGCGGTCACGGCATCGAACACCACGGCCGCTACCGGCTGTAGGCGTGCCGGATCAGCGGTGCACGTGGTGGCCAGCTGCAAGGCGCCCGACAGCAACAGGTCTCCGCCGATGATTGCCGCGGCCTCGCCCAGATGCTGCGCCTCGTTCGACGGCGCTCCCGCGTTCTGCGCATCCCTGCGGTAGAGCTCCCCCACGGTGGGGCGCCCGCGCCGCACCGGATCGCGGTCCACTACGTCATCGTGGACCAGAAGTGCCGCGTGCAGCAGCTCGAACGAGGCCGCCAGGCGAACACAGTCCGGATCCGGGATATTTCGTGTCTCGCCCCGCATGATGGGTTCGGTGTGCCCCGCGAATGCACGCCAGGCCAAGTGCGTCAGACGCGGGCGCAGCAGTTTGCCGCCCGTGACCTGATCGCGAACGCGTGAGCGCAGCACGGGAAAACCGGGACTCTGCGTGACCGCGTCCTTGAGCCCGTCGAAGTAGGCATCCAGTTCTTCGATGACCGCGGTCCGGAAAGCATCCCAGGAGTGGTCATCTGAAACCGCGCCGTCCCTCCGGAGGGATGCAGGGTCGCTGTGGTGAGAATGCGTGAGCCGTGAGGAAGTCATGAGTGCTGATCACCTGCTCCTTGGGTATCCCAGATGCCCAGGGTGTCCTGTTCCTCGACCGGACGATCATTGAGTTCATCCCGGTAGGACTCGAGGCGGGACGCGGTCCCCGTGAGAAACTGCAGGACCGCGTCTCGGCCCGCGCTATCCAGCTTCTCCAGCTCACCTTCGACCATGCTCATCATGGGGTAGACGTGCTCCATGGTTTTGGCGCGGGAGGCATCAGCGGCTCTGACAACCATTCGACGGCGGTCATCGGGATGCGGTTCTCGGACAGCGTGACCCGCTCGGACCAGTCGGTCCACCACAGCGGTTGCGGCTGCACTCGTGATGTGGAGCGCCCGGGCCAGCTCGGAGGGCCCCATGGGTTCGCGCATCAAGATGGACATTGCGGCGTAATCAGTTTCTTTGAGACCCATGATCCGGCGGACCTGATAGCCAATTTCCTCGTTGAGCCGCACCACGCGGCGCAATTCACGGCTGTGAGGGCTGACAAAATCGGGCCTAGACCGCGATTCAGCCATCAACAACCTCGAATTTCTAGTAGTTAGAAAAGTTGATAACCATCATGCTTTAGGAAACGGTGAACTGTCCAACTCGCGGCGTCAGCGCAGCTGCTTGAGCGCTCGCATCACCGAGTTGCCATAGCCCCCTCCGAAACGGATCGCGTGCACAAGCAACGGCGGTAACTGGTACCACGGGACGCGCTCACGCCAGCCGTCCCCCAAGGGATAAACGTCGTCATAGGCGCTGAAACAGTCCTCCCCAAAACCACCGAAGAGCAGCATCATGGCCAGGTCGTACTCGCGGTGGCCATAGAACGAGGACGGGTCGATCAACCAATTGTGGCCGTTGGAATCGACCACACGGTTACCCGCCCACAGGTCACCGTGAAGCAGGCTGGGCGGCTCGACCGGCCCGGCCAGTTCAGCAGCACGCGGCGCAAGTTCGTCCAACAGATCCTGGGCTCCCGGGTCCAAACGTCTCGAATCGATAGCCGTGCGCAACAACGGTTCGATCCGGCGGTGCAGCAGGAAATCAGCCCAGTCAGCCGTGGGTGAGAGGTCCACGGGGAACGAGCCGATGCGCTGCGGCAGGTCAGGGTCCAGCCCACCGAAATGCGGCGCCTCCGCTCGGTGAATTTGCGCCAGACCGCTGCCGCATTCCGCCTCGGTCGCGGCTCCACCCGCCCCGTACGACTCGTCAATCCACTCCAGGACCAGCCCGTGCTCAGTCACACGGATCACGCGGGGTACCGATAACTCGGACGGCGCCGCTGCTCGGAGCGCTTCGAGCCCGGCAGCCTCTAACTCCAGCACCCCGGCGGGCGCATCGAGCATGGTCTTAGCGAATACCGGCCCGTCGGAAGTCTCCAGCCGGTAGGCCGCCGCGGTGTCACCACCGCTCAGCGAATCCACACGGGTGACATCGAGGCCGGCAGTGAGGTCTTCTGGCAACTGATCCATATTTCTTCTCTACACCATTTCGGACAGTGCTCACAGGCTCTTTCCCTAGGCTTAATTCATGCAGCTACAGGACAAAGTGATCATTGTGACGGGTGGCGCCTCCGGTATCGGAGGCGCCTTGAGTCGAGTGTTGGTGCGCCGGGGCGCGAGCGTCGTGGCTGTCGACATCAATGAACAAGCCGGCCAAAAGCTCGAGTCGGATGTGGGCGAGAGTCTGGTCTTCGTGGCGGGTGATGTGTCGCTCGAGGAAACCGCGCAGACCGCGGTACGGACCGCCGTCGAACGCTTCGGACACCTGGATGCCCTGGTCAACAACGCGCACGCATCCAAGCAGGCCATGTTCCTGGACCTGGACGGGGACGCCTGGGAGCTGTCCTTCAACACGGGACTGCGTGCCACGCGGCAGTTCATGAAGGCCGCGCATTCCGAGCTCGCCAAGCAGGGCGGTTCGGTCGTGAACTTCGGATCCGGATCCGCGGTGAGCGGGCAGCCGACGCAGGCCGCCTACGCATCGGCCAAGGAAGCAATCCGCGGCCTCACGCGCGTGGTCGCCAACGAGTGGGCTGGAGACAACATTCGCATCAACGCTGTGATGCCCATTGCGCTGACCGAGGGCGTGGCCAAGTGGAAGGAAGCCTTCCCGGAGATGTATCAGAAGTCGCTCAGCCACATTCCGCTGGGCCGCTTCGGCGACCCGCAGGAAGACGTCGCGCCGCTGGTGGCCTTCCTCATTTCCGACGACGCTCGCTTCATCACCGGCCAGGCGATCGCCGTGGACGGCGGGGCCACCAAGCTCTACTGAGCCCTAACGACAGACCCTCGAGGCGTCTGCGGCGGCCCGTTCTCGCGCCGCCGCAGACGCTTTTTCAAGAAACATCTGTCACGGAACCTCCGACAACCACCGGACCGGGGATACTCGAAGCATGGCCCCCGACCAGCCCCCTGTCCCCGCCGAGCAACGTGCCACCGACACCGCCCCCGTGGTGATCACGGGCGCCACATCGGGACTGGGTCGCGAGACCGCCCGGACACTGGCGAAGCAGGGGTTTCCCCTGATTCTGGCTGTCCGAGACGTGGCCGGGGGACGCGAACAAGCGGACGCGCTGTCAGCCAACGGCACCTCCGTAGACGTCCGACATCTAGACCTTGCCGACCTGTCCAGCGTGAAGTCCTTCAGCAAAGATCTCCTCGCGGACGACATCATTCCCCAAGCCATTATCTGCAACGCCGGGGTCCAAACCTTCGACCGGATGCGACGTTCCGCGGACCGGTTCGAGCTGACTATGGCCACCAACGTGATGGGCCACGTGATACTGCTTGAGCCGCTCTTGAAACGCATGGCGCCCGGTTCCAGGGTCATCACGCTGGGTAGCCAAACTCACCGCGGCGGACTTCGTGCCTTCGGATTTCCCGGTGCACGCTGGTCGAGTATGGACGAACTCTTGAGCCCTCCGGATCCCGACCCCAACGCCAGGGACAACGGTCTAGTGCGCTACTCGACCTCCAAACTCGCGTGCATCGCCATGGCCTACGAGATCGACCAAACGTGGCGGAGTCGTGGCGTGAGGGCCGCAAGTTTCGACCCCGGCCTCATGCCGGACACCGGCCTGGCTCGCAACTACCCCCGCATCGTGCAGAAGATTTACTCGACACTGGCACCCTTGATCGCTCGGATTCCCGGCGCCAATCTGGTCAAGACCTCTGCCGAAAACCTCGCGTGGCTGGCTACCTCCCCAGACGCGGAACTGCTCATGGGCCACTACGTGGCGGGCCGGAAGCCCCGCGCCAGCTCCCCCTTGAGTTATACCCCTGACCTGCGGCAAGACGTTTGGCAGACGAGTCTTGAACGCGCCGGGGCGGCTCTAAAGAACGGCCCCAAGGAACGGCCCGACTGAACCGATCCACTTCACGCGTGTGACTTGCGCCGCCAAAACCGTGTGCTAATGTCTCTCGCAACAAGGATCATGAGTCCCGGTGTGAAGCTCTGGCTAACCGGGCGGCAACCCCCCAGCACGTAGCGGGGTGCCCCAGATGAGGATCCGGCCGCCGCGCAACCGCACGGCGAGCAAGTACGGCGCACGGAGAAACCTCCGGCGTCCTGAACCGCCGGAGGTATTTTTATGCCCGCCCTGTCCACTCCCCAGATCTCGGAGCAGACCGTCACCACGGGGCCGCCCACGGGAACGTCGTGGTTGGTGCGCAGGCCGCGCCGCGAATCCTTGATCTCGTTCGAGGTGTTCCCGCCGCACCCCACTCGCGATCCCGAGGCCGTGTGGCGCAACATCGACACCATGGCCGCGGCCGGCCCGGATTTCTTCTCGGTCACCCACGGTCACTCCGGCACGAACGGGGTGTCCCGCGAAACGCTGCGGCACCTGCTCAAACAGACCAAGACCCCCGCCGTAGCCCACCTGACCTGCGGTGGCACCGACCGCGCGGGTCTGGAGCGCGCCGTCGAAGATTTGCTTGACGACGGCGTTCGCGACCTTCTCGCACTGCGCGGCGATCCGCCCGTGGGTGGTGGCGAGTGGGTCACCCACCCGGGTGGTTTCGACCGCGCTTCCCAACTGGTCGAGTTGATCCGCGAGGTCGAGGAGCGGAAGTTCGGCGCCTGCGAGCGCCCCGGAAAGCGCCCCGTCTCGGTTTCGGTGGCCTGCTATCCCGTGGCCGCGAAGGGCCGCGATTTCGAAGCGGACCTCGCCGCCCTGTGGGACAAGCAGCAAGCCGGCGCCGACTACGCGATCACCCAGGTGCTCTACGACGCCCAGGACTACGTGCGGTTCCTGGAACGTGCGCGTTCGGAGGGTATCCACATTCCGATCATCGCCGGTCTGGTGCCACTGACTGATATCAAGCGCCTGGGCCGAATGACCGAGCTGACCGGCGTTCCGATCCCCGAGCGGATCACCAAATTCTTGGACACCGATCACCCCGGTGAACTGCGCCGCAGGGGCATTGCGGCAACGCTCACCTTGATCGATGAGCTGCTGGACTTCGGTTGCCCGGGTCTGCACTTGTTCACGTTCAACCGGCCGGACGCCCCGCTGGCCATCCTTGATCATCTCCGGGTGCGCGATGCCGCCCGCGAGTTCCGCGGGAGTACGTCGGCGGCCTAACCGCCGCCCGTCAGTGGCCGCACCACGGTCACGGCAGCACCCGCACTTCCCTTCCGACAGAACCTTTTGGCAACGGTCTCAGTGACCGGGGCTTCCCAAACACACCCTTTTACCCTCAGGAGCACCCCAAATGACTGCTATTTCCAAGACTTCGTTCCCCGCCGCCACCATCCTGGGCTACCCCCGGATCGGCCCCAACCGAGAACTCAAGAAGGCCCTGGAGGCCTACTGGTCCAAGCCCGCGGAGAACCCGGCGCAGTCCGTTCTGGACACGCTCGCCCAGTTGCGTGAACGCACCGTTCGCCACCTCAACGACCTCGGTCTCGCCGACGCCGCCGCCATCCCCGCTGACACGTTCGCCGTGGACCAGACGCTGGACACCGCCCTGGCCCTGGGCGCGCTCCCGGCCAGGTTCCGCGCCGATGGTTTCCGTCCCGCAGCTCCCGACACCCCGCAGGGCATCGAACTGATCACCGCACTGTCCCGTGGAACCGATCACCTGGAGCCGTTGGAGATGACCAAGTGGTTCGACACCAACTACCACTACTACGTTCCGGAGATCGGTCCGGACACCCCGCTGTCCGCGCACCCGGAGAGCCTGATCGAACGCTTCGTGACCGCCCGTGACACCACCGGGGCGATCACCCGCCCGGTGCTGGTTGGCCCCGTGACCCTATTGCTGCTGGCCCGCCCGGAAACCACGGACGCTCCGGGCACCCAGCCGTTCGATCGTCTCAATGACGTGGTGGATCTCTACATCCAGTTGCTCACCGCGCTCAAGGATGCGGGCATTCCGTGGGTCGAGCTGGATGAGCACGCCCTGGCGGCAGAAGGCTGGGGCGTCCCTCGCGACACCATCATCGAGGCCCTGACCAAGGCTTATACCCGCCTCAGCTACCCGTCCGACCGCCCCGACCTTCTGGTCGCCGTGGGCTACGGGGATGCGGGTGAAGACGCTCAGCGGGCTCTGGCCACCACCGACATCGAGGCCCTGGCCATCGATCTGGACCGCGGTGCTGAACCCGGGGCGGCCGCGATCGAGGCGTGGGGCGAGCGCCCGCTCGTGGGCGGCGTCGTCGGCGGTCGTACCGTGTGGCGCACCGATCTGGAGAAGGCTTCGGAAACCCTGGGCCGGCTCAAGGATGCCGCGCGCGGCCCCGTGACCGTGGGCACCGCGACCCCGTTGCTGCACGTCCCGCACGATGTGGAGCGAGAAACCGCCCTCGACCCGGACGTCAAGGAATGGGTGGCATTCGCCGATCAGAAGGTCGCCGAGGTCGTGACGCTGTCCCGCGGGTTGACCGAAGGCTGGTCCACCGTGGCCGCCGAGCTCAGCAAGGACGCGCAGATTCGTTCCCGCCGCGCCGCTCACCCGGCCACCAACCGCAAGGAAGTGCGCGACCGCACCGCGGCTGTGCAGCAGCAGGACCGCGAGCGCGCCTCCGCGGACGAGCGCCGCACCGCGCAGGCTCAGCGACTGAACCTCCCGCCCCTGCCCACCACGACCATCGGCTCGTTCCCGCAGACCCCGGGCATCCGCACCACGCGCGCCGATTTCCGCGCCGGCCGCATCGACCAGGCGCAGTACACCGAGAAGATCCGGGCCGAAATTGCCCAGACCGTGCGCAAGCAGGAAGAGCTCGGCCTTGACGTGCTGGTGCACGGCGAGCCCGAGCGCAATGACATGGTGCAGTACTTCGCCGAGGGTCTGGACGGCTTCGTGACCACCCAGCACGGGTGGGTGCAGTCCTACGGTTCGCGCTGCACGCGCCCGTCCATCCTGTTCGGTGACGTCTCCCGCCCCGCACCCATCACGGTGGATTGGACCGGTTACGCGGCGTCGCTGACGGACTGCCCGGTCAAGGGCATGCTGACCGGTCCCGTCACGATTCTGGCGTGGTCCTTCGTCCGCGACGACGCCCCGGCTCGCGAGGTCGCCGATCAGGTCGCCCTGGCGTTGCGCGATGAGATCACGGACCTCGAGGCCGCCGGAACCGCTGTCATCCAGGTGGACGAGCCCGCGCTACGCGAGCTGCTGCCGCTCAAGTTGGCCGACCGGCCGGACTACCTGGATTGGTCCGTCGGTTCGTTCCGCCTGGCCACCGGTGGTGCGCAGACCGCAACCCAGATCCACACCCACCTGTGCTACTCCGAGTTCGAGACCGTGCTGGACGCGATCGACGGCCTGGACGCTGACGTCACCACGCTGGAGGCCTCGCGTTCGGGTTCGGGCATCGTGGACGGTCTGGCCGCCGGCGACTTCCCGCGTGACGTGGGCCCCGGCGTGTGGGACATCCACTCCCCGCGCGTGCCCACCTTCGACGAGGTCGCCCAGCGCGTGCGCCACGCCGCCCAGGAAATCGGGGCAGACCGCGTGTGGGTCAATCCCGACTGCGGCTTGAAGACCCGCGGCTGGCCCGAGACCGAGGCCGCCCTCGATCGCCTCGTGGCCGCCGCCGTCACCGTGCGTGCCGAGCTGGCCAATGATTCCACCCACGACGACGCCGCGTCCGCACCCACCGCCGCCCAACCCACCCCCGCCGAGACCCTCGCTCGCGCATCCGAAGGGAGCCTCCTGTGACCGAGCAGACCAAACCCGCACCCCTGGGTAGCCCCATTGTGGCGCCCATCCATCACAGTGCGGCGTACGCGTTCAATACCCTGGCAGATGCTCGCGCGGTCTTCGCGCAACGCGCTGCCGGCTACACCTACGCTCGCACCGGCAACCCGAACGTCACGGCGCTGGAGAGCGCGGTGACCAAGCTGGAACGGGCCGAGTGCGCCGTGGCCACCTCGTCCGGTCAGGCCGCGGTGACCCTGGCGTTGCTCGCGCTGACCGGGCCGGTCAACGGGCACGTGGTGGCGTCGTCGCACCTGTACGGCGGCACCGTGGATCTGCTCACGGACACCCTGGCCGAGACCGGATTGACCGTGACGTTCGCGGATCCGCGGTACCCGGAGCAATGGGAAGCCGCGGTCACGCCGGAGACCCGGGTGTTCTTCCTGGAGTCGATCGCCAACCCGCTCGCGGACCTTCCGGAGTTGGACGCCATCGCGGACATCGCCCACCGCAACGGTGCCGTGGTGATCGTGGACAACACCGTGGCCACGCCGCACTTGTTCACCCCCGGTGAGCACGGGGCTGACCTGGTGATTCACTCGGCCACCAAGTACCTGTCCGGTCACGGCGGCCCACTGGGCGGTCTGTTGGTGGACACCGGCAACTTCGACCCGAGCGAAGATCCGGAGCGGTGGCCGTGGCTCACCACCCCGCATCCCCGCTGGGGCGATCGCTCCCCCGTGGAGATCTACGGCGCCAAGCGCGCGTTGTTGGGTGTGGCCCGCTGCAAGTACCTCAACGACCTGGGCCCGTGCATGACCGCCATTACCGCGCACGAGATCCTGCAGGGAATCTCCACGCTGGGAGTGCGCGTGGAGAGGCAGTCGGCCACGGCGGCGTCGTTGGCGGCGACCCTGAACCGGCACCCGGCCGTGGCTCGCGTCCACCACCCGCATTTCGGTGGCGCGCGGCAGGAAGAGCTGTACGCCCAGGGCGGGTATCGCGGTACCGGCGGGGTGTTCTCCGTGGACCTGAACGGCACCCCCGAGCAGGTCGAGCAAGTCGTGAACTCGCTGCGTCTCATCAAGCTCGCCGCCAACATCGGTGACGTGCGCACCCTGGTGGCCCACCCGGCCAGCATGACGCACTGCCGCCTGACCCCCGAGCAGTTCCGGGCCAGCGGCATCACCGAGCAGACCTTGCGGTTCACCGTGGGGCTCGAAGACGTCGCGGACATCACCGCGGACCTGTTCCAGGCGCTGTCCGTGATTGCCGATGCCACCGAGCCGCCGGCCGCGTGGGAACGGCTCCCCGACGCCGCCCGCGACACCACCCACCAGCAGAAGGACTCTTTCCATGACCGTCACTGATTTCTCCCTCCCCGGCCTGGCCACGCGCGCCATTCACGCCGGTCAGGAACCCGACGCGACCACCGGCGCCGTGGTCCCGCCCATTTACCAGACGTCCACGTTCGTGCAGGACGGCGTCAACGAGTTCCGCACCGGCGGTTACGAATACAGCCGCGGTTCCAACCCCACGCGCAGCGGTTTCGAGGAGCAACTCGCGGCTGTGGAGTGCGGCACCCGCGCCTTTGCGTTCGCGTCCGGAATGGCCGCCGAGGACGCGCTGCTGCGCGCCGTCCTCAAACCCGGCGATCACATCGTGTTGGCCGCGGACGTCTACGGCGGCACGTTCCGCCTGGTCGATCAGGTGCTGTCCAAGTGGGGCGTGACGCACAGTTTCGTTCCGTCCGCTTCCGCCGACGACGCCTCCGCAACCGTTCGCGCCGGCGAGACCAAGGTGCTCTGGTTGGAAACGCCATCCAACCCGTTGTTACGTCTTGCGGACATCGCTGCATGGTCCCAGGTCGCCGACGCCGCCGGGGCCCTTTTGGTGGTCGACAACACGTTCGCGTCCCCCGCCCTGCAGAACCCCCTGACCCTGGGAGCGCACGCGGTGGTGCATTCGACCACCAAGTACATTGGGGGCCACTCGGACGTGTTGGGTGGTGCGGTGGTGGTGGGCAACACCGAGTGGGACGGTCAGCCGTTGAGTGAGCTGATCGGTTTCCAGCAGTTTGCCGGTGGTGCGGTGGCCGGTCCCTTCGATTCCTTCCTGGCCGCGCGCGGGTTGAAAACCCTGCCGTTGCGGATGGAACGTCATTGCTCCAATGCGCTGGCCGTTGCCCGCTGGCTGCGTGACCGGGAGGATGTTCTGGAAGTGTTCTACCCCGGGCTCGAGGAGCACCCCGGTCACGACCTTGCGACACTGACCCTGAACGGGGGCTTTGGCGGCATCATTTCATTCCGGCCCCGCGGTGGTGAGGCAGCAGCCCACACGTTCGTGAAGACCACGCAGCTGTACAACCTGTCCGTGAGCCTGGGCGGTGTGGAGTCATTGACGTGCGTGCCCCACAACATGACTCACGGTTCGCGCGTGGGCACCCCGCACGAAGTTCCCAAGGACCTGGTCCGGCTGTCCGTGGGGATCGAGGACGTGCAGGATCATTTGGCGGATCTGGCGCAAGCGCTGGAGGTGGCCCACCGGGAGTGATGAATCGGGAGCGGGGGTGGTCACCGGGTTTCGGTGACCACCCCCGCGGTCAAACTAAGGCCCTGTTCGGCATCCTGCCCCGTGGCCGGAGACTCCGCGGGGGTGCCCACCCGGCCACATGCGGCTACGCCACGCCCGCCGGCTCGGTGGGCGCGGGTCCCTGCCCGGCCGTGGGGAATGCTCGATCCCGCACGAGCGCGGAGATGTCGATGATCCGATCCACGTCCCGTTCCTCGAACAATAGTTCCGGGCCCGAGTGGGCGAGGTCCGTGAACGGCTTCTCGTACAGCCGTCCCGCTTCCATGGCACCGTTGCGGGTCAGTTCGTCGATGACCAGTTCAATGAACCGGATCTGATCCACGGTGTGCGTGTGGTCGTTGAGGTACGCGGCGAACAGCGCGCTCACGTCGCCGCGCTCCATGCCCACGAGCCTGCGGATCAGCAGCCCCAGCCCTTGGTTGCGCTCCGCCGCTTCCCGCAGTGCGGACCGGTCCCCCACGCCGTGCTCGATCATCATCCGCTCGATACTCGCGAGGTCTTGGGCGGTCAGCGGCTTGTTGCGCCGCAACCGTTCGATCGCCACGTGCTCCAGCCGGTCCGTGAGGAACGCGCGGGCCTTGTCCATGAAGCGGGCCATGTTCGTCCCGGGAGTCTCGCGGCGCAGCTCTACGTCCGTGATCGCGTCCAGCGTGTCCTGGAAGTCGGTGTACACGGGGTTGCGCTTGGTCTTCTCGATCAGGCTCACCAGTGCGCGCACGCGTTGGCGCAGCACCTCGAGCATGGGCAGCGTGACGTCCTGCCACCACTCGTCCCCCGCGGCGGCGTCCAAGATCTCCAGTTCCTTGCGCACCGCGGGCACTTTCTCCTTGCCCCGCAACTGCTCGGCCAGCTCCTGGATCCGCCGCCGGTAGCCCTCCCCGGCGTCCGCGTCGCCTTCCAGCAGCGCCACCTGGTAACGCAGCACCAGCAGGTCGAAGCTCTTGGCATCCACGTCCGGGTCGTGCTCGGAGGACGGCAGTCCGGCCACGTGCTCGATCAGCTCGTGCGCGGCGATGTCTCCGAGGCCCTCCCACGCCTGCGCGTGGGCGTAGCGTTCCACCAGCCGCAGCTGCGGGCGCACCAGCACGTTGTCCCGGTTCATGCCGCGCACGTACTCACGCAACCACGAGGCCGTGTCCGCGCGCAGCTGCCGATCGTCCCCGCTCGCACGGGTGTCCCGGGCGAGCACGTCGATGCCGCGGACCATGCGTACCCGGTGCTCGAACAGGCGCTGGCTCAGAGATTTTTGGGCCGAACCCGTGGCCTCCGGCAGGTCCTGGTTGAAGAATTCCAGGTTCCCGCAGCAGTCGAAGACCAAGAAGTCCTTCTTGTCCCGGCCGGGTCCGAACAGGTCGGGGCGCAGCCGCGTGCCGCGGCCGATCATCTGCCAGAACTTGGTCTTGGAGCGCACGGGTTTGAAGAACACCAGGTTCACCACGTCCGGGATGTCGATGCCGGTGTCCAGCATGTCCACGGAAATCGCGATGTGCGGGACGCTGTCGGTGGCGCTGAACTGCTCGATCAGGGATTCCGCGAAGCGGGTCTCGTGGGTGATGATGCGGGCAAAGCGACCGCCATGGCCGGGATATTGCGCGTCGAAGCGTTCCCGGATGAACTCCGCGTGCTTTTGATTGCGGGCAAAGACAATGGTTTTGCCCAATCGGTCGCCATTGGCCACGGTGTACCCGCGTTCCATGACGGTGGCCAAAACCTTGTCCACCGTGTCTTTGTTGAAGAGGATGCGGTTGACCTCCTCGGGCACGACCTCGTCCGGGGTGTCCTCCTCACCCCAGTCGAGTTCGTCCCAGCGCTCCTGTTCCTCCTGGCTCAGGTCCTCGTAGCGCAGGCCGCGGCGGATGAAACCCGTGGCGATCTGCACGCCGCGCGGGGGCACCAGGTGTCCGTGGGCCACGGCCTCGTCCAGGGTGTAGGCGTCCGTGGGTACGCCGTCCTCCAGGCCGAACAAGTCGTAGGTGTTGTGGTCGATGTGGTCCTTGGGCGTGGCCGTTAGACCCAAGAGCAATGAGTCGAAGTGCTGAAAGATCGCCCGGTACTTCTGGTACACGGAACGGTGGGCCTCATCGATGATGACCAGGTCGAAGAACCCCGGCCCGAAGCGCCGCACGCCGTCGGTGTTCTGGTGGATCAGGTTCATCATGGTGGGGTACGTGGACAGGTATACCCGGCCGGTCGCGTTCTTGTCCTCCACCAGGTTCACGGAGGTGGTGTCCGGCAGATGCTCGGTGAAGGCCTTCTTGGCTTGGCGCACCAGGGCCGTGCGGTCGGCCAGGAACAGGACGTTCTTGGCCCAGTTCTGCTCCTGGAGTTGCTTCACCAGGGCTATGGACGTGCGAGTTTTCCCGGATCCCGTGGCCATCACCAGCAGTGCGGCACGCTGTTTCTGATCAAAGGCGTTGCCCACGGCTCGGATCGCCCGGCTCTGGTACGGCCGCTCGAAACCCGCAATGGTCTCGTCAATGGGCGCGTCCTCGAGCGGGTGGCGCGTGCTCCTGCGCTGGATCACGAGTTCCAGCTCGTCGCGCGTGTAGAAGCCCTGGATGGTGCGCGGAGGGTAACCTGCGGCGTCGTCCCAGATCTGATGTTCGTACCCGTTGGACAGGAAGATCACCGGGCGCCGGCCGTATTCATGTTCCAGGCAGTGTGCGTACTGAACGGCTTGTTCTTCGCCCGCTTTGAAGGTTCTGGTGGATCGCTTGGCTTCCACAATGCCGAGCGGTAGCCCGTCCTGGCCCCACAGCACGTAGTCCACGTATCCCACGCCAGTTTTCGTGGGCATGCCGGTGACCTTGAATTCACGGTCACGCTCGTCGGTGAGTTCCCACCCGGCTTCGTGGAGCAGAACGTCGATGTAGAACGTGCGGGTGTCGGCCTCGGTGTAGTCACGATCGTCGCGGACACGATGCTGTTGCTGACCGGCGGCGACCTCCGCCCGGAGTTTTTCGATCTCGGCGTCCCGGGCCGCAATGAGACCGTCCCGTTCCCGCAGTTGTTGGCGGTGCTTTTCGTCCTGGTCCTTGAACTTCTGAGCGAGTTCCACCACTTGCTGACGTGTGAGAGGGGCGGCCTGCGCCGCCAGTTGGGGATCGAAGCGCGCGTGGGTGTGCACCGCCTCCGGTTGCCGCGAATACCGCAATGCTGCCCAGATCATCACGTGGTGCAGTTCCTTGAGGACATGCAGCGCGTGATTCTTGGGAATGGGGTTGGTCCTGTGGACCGCGGAGTTGCCGTTCTTCCGAATTAAGTTCAGCTTGGCCTGAATGGCCTCCCCCGTGATCCCGGCGAACGCGGAGTCATTGGTCCGGGCGGACAGGTCGCTCTGGTAGGCGTCGGGCAGACGCTCAAGGGCGTAGAGGTATCCCACCAGAACCTCGATGGCCCGGCGACTGTAGAAACATGCGGAACGGGGGTCGCTGACCACGTGGGACTCTGCTTTGGCGCAATCCGCGTGGATCTGCGGCCACTCGACGCCAATGAAGTCGAAGTTTCCCATGTGCCCTCCCCGGCTCGATGCTTCTGAATCGACCTTACAGTTCGCCCTTGAACGCCCGCGACTGCAACGACGCAAACAGCTCCTCGTCCTTCGCCAACGCCTGCTCCACGAGGGCGCGCTGAGCGTTGATCTGCTCAACGCGGGCGGCGAACTCGCGTTGCAGTTCTATGGGTGGCTTTCGAAATTCAATACAACGGATATCATCAAAATTGAGACCCGCTTTAGTTTGGCCTCGGTTTTTCTTCATGAGCTGCCTTCGTCCACCCGGTGACTCCAAAAGGGCAGACAAAAATTCAGGAACTACCGCTGAAGAACGCAAAATGGAAAGATGCTGATTGATATATGCATCACCAATTTCTGATGTGACGACGGCGGTTCGGCCTAAATCAGCAGTGATACTAAGGAGTACATCGCCTGCCCGAACCCGTGTACGTTTGCTTCCTTAGTTCTAGGCGGATCGACAAACGCTACGTCAGTCATATCAAGAGTGCCAGAACCCACGTTCTGAATTCTAATAAAGTTGCTACCTGAATCTTGATAATACTTCGCCCACCCACGTGAGCCACTCGTGAGAAAATCGAGCTCGTTACCCAATAGCACCAATGGCCATTCGAAATTCAGGCCCGGTTGATTAAGATGAAACATCCACTGGAATGTCGCTCCCTTCAACTCATCAAATAAAGCAAGCGAGGCGCGGCGCTTCGTACGGATCGCATCCGCCTGGTCCAGGATCCCCGCGATCCTCCGTTGCTCGTCCAGCGGCGGCAGCGGCATCGGAAATTTAAAAAGTTCTGCAGGACTCAGACGGGGGAGGTTCACCCCCGTAGTTCTTGTTGAAGCATACGAAACCATTGTTGGCTGTCGCAAATAGTGAACCAAAAAGTCACGATTCAAGCGTTCGCTTGGTTTTACCGGAAGAATATCTGTACTGCAAACGCCAGAAACGTCTGGGCGAGCTATCTTCACCAAGTTGGGACGCAGCTTGCCGAATAATACATGACCGGCAGTGAACCGAAATTTTCCGCTCTTAACACCTGCTTGCCCAACAGTTGAATATTTCTCAATTACCCCACCCTTCTGGATGTGCTCCAAGCCTACATAGGTGGTTTCAGGCGTAAGCGCAGCGGGATCTACTCCGTCACGATCGATCCGCGCTACTTCCCCTAGCTGAACAGTCTTCACCTCAACACTGCCTTCAAAGCCTCCAGACCCTCGCCAACCTCTTGGTTGATCAGTTCCAGATCCCCGATGATCTCCTGTGGTGTCCGGTGCTCGGTCTCCTCGTAGATCACTTCCTTGTAGCGGTTGAGCGACAGGTCGTAGCCCTGCTCCGCAATTTCCTCCCTGGGGACCACGAAGGACTGTTCGGTGCGAGCGCGGCCGAGCTCGGCGGCGTCGTCGTCGGTAAAAAGCTTGTAACGCTCGCGGACGTCCAGGAGGTCGTTGGCGGTGACGGGCGTGCGCTTGTCGTCCAGGGAAAAACCGTCCGCACGCACGTCGTAGAACCAGACGTTGTCCGTGCCGCCGTGACCGCCTGTCTTTGTGAACATCAGGATCGCGGTGGAGACTCCGGCGTACGGCTTGAAGACACCGGAGGGAAGCTTGATGACAGCATCGAGCTTCTGGTCCTCCACCAGGGTGCGGCGCAGGTCCTTGTGGGCCTTGGATGAGCCGAAGAGCACGCCGTCCGGCACGATGACCGCGGCGCGACCACCCGTTTCGAGCAGTTCGAGGAACAGCGCCAAGAACAGCAGCTCGGTCTTCTTAGTCTTCACGGTGCCCAGGAGGGACTGGGACGTGGCCTCGTAGTCCAGGGACCCGGCGAACGGCGGGTTGGCCAGGATCAGGCTGTACCGTTCGTCGTCCCGTGAAGCTTCGGCCAGGGAATCCCGGTAGCGGATGTCCGCCGATTCGATGCCGTGCATCAGCATGTTCATGCTGCCGATGCGCAGCATGGTGGAGTCGAAATCGTAGCCGTGGAACATCTCCGAGTTGTAGTGAGCGCGTTTGCGCGGCTCCGTGAAGAGCTCCTCGTCGTGCTCCCGCAAGTACTCCGAGGCCGCCACCAGGAAACCGGCGGTACCGCACGCGGGATCGCAAATGGTGTCCTCGGCGCGCGGTGCGGTGAGATCCACCATGAGATCGATGATGTGACGCGGCGTGCGGAACTGCCCGTTGACACCGGCCGAGGCGAGCTTGGAGAGCAAGTACTCGTACAGGTCGCCATTGGTGTCCGGGCGCAGGTCGAGCTGGTCGAGCATGTCGATCACCTTGTGCAGCAAGGCAGGGGTGGGAATAGTGAAGCGAGCGTCCCGCATGTGCTGGGTGTAGGTGGACTCCCCGCCCAGCCGACGCAGGAACGGGAACACACCGTTGGCAACCAACTGGTAGGCGGTGCTCGGCTCCTGATTCTTGATGTAGCTCCACCGCAGCTTCTGCTCGTCGCCGGGCCCAAAGATCGGGTTCTCGACGGTACGTCCGGTACGGCTGGCCCTGCGGTCGATGAGCTCCTGCTCCTGATCCAGGCGCTTCATGTACAGCAGGTAGGTGATCTGCTCAATCACCTCCAGCGGGTTGGAGATCCCGCCCGACCAGAAGGCATCCCACACTCGATCGATCTTCGATTTCAACTCTCCTGTAACCACCAGGACAGCTTATCTGGCTCTTCACAAAGCAGGATAACGTCGGGGTTTAAATCCTCCGGTTTCGAGCAGGCTTCGAGCGATATGGTGTGTCAGGTTCCGGAAGCCCAAGGCACTCCTTCGCAGGTGCTCAAGGCGCCCGTTGATCACCTCGGTCGGCCTGTTCGACGTGCCGGGCCGGTTGGGGTAGTCAAGCACGTCACCAGCGCACCGTGTGAGCATGCGGATCAGCTTCCGGACCTCGACAAGCTGCTTTGGGACGCCGGTGCCGATCTTTCGGTCGAATGTTCCAGGAAGTACCGGCCCAGGCCTCAGGTCCTTCTACCGGTACGCGGTGATCATGTCTTAGTAGACGTCTCAGGTCGCCTCGATCTCCGTGTGTCGATCATCGGCCAACAGCGTATCCAGCAAGGCTTGCTGTTTGTCTGTGAACAGCCCTGCCTCATTCAGCAGAGTTCGGCGGGCGGCATAGAGCGAGTTGCCTTTCGTGCCCCTCGGTCGAAGACTTCGTGCTGGACGCGGCGGCAGCAGTTCTCCGGCACGCCACCGGCCAGGCGGATCAACATGGAAAGGGTCCAGGATCGGGGTCGCCTCGGGCGGCTCTTTGGCGACGGTCTTGAAGCCGGTGGATCCATCCATTGCGACGACCTCGGTCTTCTCCCGCCAGGGTTTCGGGCGGGCCACGAGCCAGTCTTTGAACGCGTCCTTCAAACGTCCTTCGACCATGTCCAGCAGCCATGCCGGACCGGTCTTTTCGGGGACAGGGGTGGGATCGATGATTACACTCACGTACATGTCACCGAGTCGGGTATGCCGCCACACTCTTGCTCGCCCATGCCAATCATGGTGACACCACCGATCAGCCGCCGGTTGCCCTCGGGGAGGATCGCAGTGTTCGCGGCGGACCGGGACACGCCCAGCGCTGCCGCGACACAGGAAACTGATAGGTGGTCAATCACCAACCCGCTCAGGCCCCGCCCCAGCCCGAGCCGAAAAATTTTCGCCCGCGGTGCCGCAGCGGAAGTGGTGTCCTGTCGCCATACCTGCTCGCACCATGCTGCACGTGTAACGCCGCACGCGGATCACCAGTGTTGTTGACCGGTAGCCGAACGGTTCATGGGTGAGCCGGAGGATCACTACGTCTCGTGCCATGCCTTCGCACCCGCACTTTTACGGCACCACTGGTCCGGTTCGATCACACGGCACTCAATCACCGCCTGTTCCGGTTCCAGACGCTGACCCACAGTCTCCACGCCAAGCTGGTCGAGGCGACAGAACGTGGTCAGACAAGGGACATCAAAAGTAGGATGGGGTACGTCAAGGTCTTTCAGATAAGCGGTGTGAGAACTTCCATCCTCAGAGAAACCACGACTCCTACCCGCCATCAACGTACACAGGCCACTACACCTTCGTTCACGAAAAGCCAGGTGTTTCTGCAAGCGGCGAGCAACACCCGTGCATCGCTAAGAACTAAGGAGTCTTAAATTTATTTATAGGAAATGATCCTACCTAAAAATAATTCACACGCCTTTTCACTATCAGCATTCCAAAAAAAGATCGCATCAACGTCACGAATTTTTAGTTGTAAGATGCCTCCCGATATAACCAATATAAATTTTAGGGTTTTCTGAATTGTTTGTATCGTCAAAGTAATGCATCCGAGGAGCGAAACGGTCCTTATGGGTAGGTTTGAAATGAGAATACATATATACAAATCCATCAGGCGAGACTGTTTTAGGAATCGGAAATTTACGCTTTTCGTTCCATTCTTTACGGGATTTCACAGTATCGCTTTCAGTAGCGGCATGTCTATCCGGAGAGCACTTTGTGCCAATAACGGAATCGTTCTTTAAGTAAGTATGAACCCCTCCTCGAAAATCTTCGGAAGCGCACAAAGAAGCATAATCATACAAGGTGCGTACATAAAACCAAAAAGTTTTCGCATATACGCCGGTGGTATATCTACGATCTACCTCCAAAGAAATATCTGTATCCCCGGTGAACTCTACAAATTTGAGAACAGGATGGGCCTCTGGTCCAGGCGTAATGCGACTTATCAGTTCCAGTACAGTTTCCGGATCTTGCCATATTTCTTCCCGAGGTGCCACATAAGTATCTTCAGGCTGAGCGCTTCGGGCGATGCGCTGTCTATAAATCGTATTCTCGTCAGTGAGCTTTAAGACTTCATCTTCTGAGATCGCTAAATCGATCTCTAGATCTTCGATCTTAGATTTTGCATTTTTTAATTCATCAACAATATTTCCTTCTCGATCAGCTGCCTCATCCAACTGCTCCATTGCAACTTCAACTTCAAGACGTTGTGTTGCAAGAAGATTGACTAATTTTTCAATGGAATCAGTCACCAAATCGCCGGAACCTACCCAAGTGCTCAGCACTTGGCGCAGCTGGGCCACCCAAGCCTCCTCCTGAGGGCGGTTGGTTTCCGAACTATGCTTATATAGTGACGGTAAACCTAGGAAAGATTGCCGTTCTAGACTCTGGGGAACAAGACGATTCTGTACACGAAGCTGACGTTCTACAGTAGTCTCTTGCCGCTGAAGTAGATCCATCATTCGCGAAATATCAACCGGCAGGTCGCGTTCAATAAAACGGCGGCGCGCCCGTTCAGCATGAGACCGCTTTAGCGACTGACTTACCCTAACCTTGTCATTTCTTGTGAAATTTATTGCGCGAGTAAAGGTAAGCGGCCCCAACCATAGATGTCGTGCAGATTCCGAAGGATCGGTAAAATCAACATGCGGGGCGAAGGTTCGAACGCGACCAGGTTTAACTTGGTGACTCGGCGGGAGTAATGATTCGAACTCCGATACTGCATCTGCGAAGACTACATAGGTCGCGGCAACACCTATGCTTTCTGAAGTGAGGTTTTTAACTGCTTCTTTCCATCGCTGATCAGTGTCAGCCCCGAGAGAAACGGCGACAGTTACTGCCGCAGTCCGTTCAGGATCTGAAATAGCATCAATAACCTCTTGAGAATAACCCGCCCGAATTGGTATAGGGGACCCAGTCAAATTTGTGGATCCGTCCGTTGCGGGGACTTCATTCAGGATTGACTTGACAAGCCGTGGCGGCGCTATCGACATTACGGCTTCATCTATCGATCTTTCGGCCAGATCAACCTCGATCACAAGGAATTGCTTAAACTTAACTTTTGAGCTATCAAATGAAGCCGCAAAAACGGAGACAATCCAAGTGCCAAAGGAGTTTTCTTCAATTATTCGAAATAAGCGTCGTCTACTGCCGTCGAGCGCACTATCATTCTGTACAACGTTAAGAGAAAGATTCTCATCCAGAGCGTGGGATCCAGTTATTTTCCAATTCTCTGGAATGTCAGCGTTGGGATTGCCTCGCGTTTTCTCATCGAGCCACTCCCATATGTGTCGTTCCGCAAGAGCGATCGCATCTTCAGAGGTATCGAGCCTCAGAATCGAACGATAACCAACTGCCATGGAGCCTCACTTCCCAACGGAGCCTCCACGCCGAGCGTGTGCTCATTTCTTGCTTCATTTGCAGTCTACATTGTGAATGCATCAAGTTGGATTGTATTTTTGATCAATCCTCGATGTACAGCGGCGCGTCCCCTCGTCTAAATGAGGGCCGACGGGTCACCAAGTCCTCCTGCAGCGGGCAGACCACCGGCAGATTTTCGGCAGGCACCAACAAGGGAAGCACAAAACTCTGCCTGTTAGTCCATAGAGACGAATGTTCGAGGTATCCCTTGCACTAACACAAGCCATCGCCGCCACCGGGCAACTGATGCGTCCTAACCTGGGCCCATCAATTCTGGGACAACGATCCACTGGCGACTAAACCATGCTCACACCTGGAAGCGGATACTCGCTAGACCCCGCGCTACTCGCGTAGAATTTGGCTTCCTGAAACTGCTACTCGCAAAGTAAGGCCCGGGCGACCCCGCCCGGCGTGGCGCTCGCGCGGGGTCGCTCGTGCGGGGGTTACGGAGTGGGCATGCCGCCGTTGACGTTGAGGGTCTCCCCCAGGACGTAGCTGGACTCCGAGGAGGCCAGGAACACATAGGCCGGCGCAAGTTCGGCGGGCTGTCCGGCACGGCCCAGCGGAGTGGACTGGCCGAATTCGGGCAGTGACTCCTTCGGCTGACCGTCGCTGACCTGCAGAGGCGTCCAAATGGGGCCGGGGGCCACCGCATTGACGCGGATCCCCTTGGGCGCGAGCTGCTGGGCCAAGCCCTTGGTGAAGTTGTTGATCGCCGCCTTCGTCGACGCGTAGTCCAACAGGATGGGCGCCGGTTGGTAGGCTTCGATCGACGTGGTGTTGATGATGGACGAGCCCGCTGGAAGGTGCTTGAGCGCGGCTTTCGTGACGCGGAACATCGCAAGGATATTGATCGTGAAAGTGTTCGTCAGCTGCTCGTCGCTCAGCTCCTCGAGGCTCTCCGAGAAAATCTGTCGACCGGCGTTATTGACCAGGATGTCCAGTCCGCCCAACTCGTTGACGGCGTTCTCCACGACCGTCGCGCAGAACGCCTTGTCCGAGAGATCACCCGGGATCAGCACCGCCTTGCGGCCGGCCTTCTCGATGACACCCTTGACGACCTGCGCGTCCGGTTCTTCGTCCGGAAGGTAATTGAGAGCGACGTCGGCCCCCTCCTTGGCGAACGCGATGGCAACGGCCGCGCCGATTCCGGAGTCCGCGCCCGTGATCAGCGCCTTGCGCCCCTCAAGGCGACCCGTGCCGCGATAGGACTCTTCTCCGCGGTCGGTCTGGGGTTCGAGCTCCACGTCCAGGCCCGGCTCGGACTGGTGCTGCTCCGGCGGCTCGATGGTCGGGTAGCGTGTCACCGGGTTCTGGAAGGTCAACTGATCCGTTGTCTCCCGGTTGGCGTCCTGCTGTGCCTCATTGCTGGTGTCGGTCATGTCCGAGTCCTTTCTCGTGGTGGGATAATATTGTAAGTCTACTGATTTTTCCGTGGATCAGGCAGGGGGGTGTGATCCGGAGCGTGCGCGATACTGGTGACGCGCGTCCGCGGTGTCGCGCCTCCCTTGGACGCCGAGGACCCCGCTCGAAGCCCCTACCGAAACGAGGACCGCCCCATGGACCACCCCACGCACACCCGAACCGCCCTGGTGGTGGGTGCCAGTGGCATCGTCGGCTCCGCCCTGACCGACCAGCTCACCCGTGCCAACGGCTGGGAAGTGCTGGCCCTGTCCCGGACCGCAGTACCCGGCAGCAGCGCCCGGCACATCAGCGCGGACCTGCGATCCCAGGACAGCCTCTCCCAGGCCCTGGCCGGGGAGCGCCCCACCCACGTGTTCTTCACCGCGTGGTCGCGGCAGGATACCGAGGATGAAAACATCCAGGTCAACGCCGGGATGCTGCGCAACCTGCTCACTGCCCTGGGCCACGCGCCGGTGGAGCACGTGGCACTGATGACCGGGTTGAAGCATTACCTGGGACCCTTCGAGGCCTACGGTAAGAGTGAGATGCCCGATACCCCCTTCCTGGAGAGCGAACCGCGCCTACCCGTGGCCAACTTCTACTACGCCCAGGAGGACGAACTGTGGGCTGCCGCCGCACGGCACGGCTTCACGTGGTCGGTGCACCGCGCCCACACGGTGATCGGCCACGCGGTGGGCAACGCCATGAACATGGGTCTCACCCTGGCCGCGCAGGCCACCATTTGCCGGGAGACCGGGCGCCCGTTCGTCTTCCCCGGTTCCCAGACCCAGTGGAACAGCCTCACCGACATGACCGACGCGGGTCTGCTGGCCGAGCACATGGTGTGGGCCGCCACGGAAGCCGGAGGCAATGAGGCGTACAACGTGGTCAACGGGGACGTCTTCCGCTGGCGCCGGATGTGGCCCGCGCTGGCCGAGTATTTCGAGCTCGAGTGGGAGGGGTACCGGGACGCACCTCGTCCTCTGGAGGAGCAGATGCGCGACGCCCACGGCGCCTGGTCGAGCGCGGTGGCCACACACCGGTTGAAGGAGCCGGACCTGGCACGGGTGGCATCCTGGTGGCACACCGACGCCGATCTGGGCCGTCCCATCGAGGTACTGGCGGACATGAGCAAGAGTCGACTGGCGGGTTTCACCGGCTACCGGCGCACACAGGACAGCTTCACCGCCCTGTTCGACCGGTACCGCACCGAGCGCATCATCCCTTAGGGATCCTGATGTTCATCCCCGATCTGTCCCGGCGGGACCGACACGTCACCGAACTCATGGATGATCCGGGCTGCGACGTGGACGCCCTGAATCGCACATACGCGCAGTTCCGGTTCATCAACGCCGTGGTGGCCGGCTGGCAGCTCACGTACCTCCGTCACCTGCGCCCCCTCCTGAGCCGGAACCGGACCACCACGCTCCTGGACATCGGCTCCGGCTGCGGGGACGTGCCCCGCACCCTGGCTCGCTGGGCCGCACGCAACGGGTTCCCACTGCAGGTCACCGCCATCGACCCGGACCCGCGGGCCCACGCTTGGGCCATGTCCAGGCCGCCCATGGCGGGCCTGGAGTTCCAGCGGGCATTCAGCCACGACCTGGTGGCGCAGGGGCGCACCTTCGACCTGGTGACCTCCAATCACATGCTGCACCACCTCGACACCGCCCAGTTCCAATCCCTGCTGATCGACTCGCAGCGCCTGGCCCGGACCAAGGTGGTGCACAGTGACATCGCCCGCAGCCGTCTGGCCTACCACGTGTTCTCCGTGGGCACCCGGCCGTTCTTCCACCGGTCCTTCATTCGCGGGGACGGGCTGATCTCCATCCGCCGCAGCTACACGGCCGAGGAACTTCGGCGCATCATCCCTCCCGGGTGGCGCGTGGAATCGCAGTGGCCCTACCGCAACCTGCTCATTCACGAACCCCACTGCGCGGGGACGCCGTGACCCACACACGAACCGACGGTCCCGTCAGCGAGTGCGACGTCCTGGTGGTGGGAGGTGGAGCCAACGGCCTGTTCCTGGCCACCCTTCTCGCGCAGCGGGGCATGGACGTGACCGTGCTCG
>CAACXA010000159.1_pt1 | contig 27744 bp, 22 predicted proteins | sample 2275811 | NCBI WGS metagenome assembly CAACXA01 (sample SAMEA5312478, study PRJEB27640) | indoor metagenome | biome: indoor environment; feature: uncontrolled; material: tiles wood | place: Germany | collected 2014-07-07 | reverse complement strand
ACGTGACCGGGGGTGTCGATGATGTTGATCTGGTTGTCGTGCCAGTAGCACGAGGTCGCGGCGGAGGTAATGGTGATGCCGCGTTCCTGCTCCTGCGCCATCCAGTCCATCGTGGATGCACCGTCGTGCGTCTCGCCGAGCTTGTGGTTGATGCCCGTGTAGAACAGGATTCGTTCGGTGGTCGTGGTCTTACCGGCATCGATGTGAGCCATGATGCCGATATTGCGGACCTTGTTCAGGTCGGTAAGCACGTCAAGTGCCACGATGGTTCCCTTCGTAAAGGTTGGTGCCGGGCCCAGGTGTCGACCCCGCTGTTGGCGGGGTCGACACGACTATCGGATTTTACCAGCGATAGTGGGCGAAGGCCTTGTTGGACTCAGCCATCTTGTGAGTATCCTCGCGGCGCTTCACAGCGGCACCCAGGCCGTTGGAGGCGTCGAGGATCTCGTTCTGGAGACGCTCAGTCATGGTGTTTTCGCGACGAACCTTGGCGTAGCCGACAAGCCAGCGCAGGGACAGCGCGGTGGCGCGGCCTGCCTTGACCTCGACGGGAACCTGGTAGGTGGCGCCACCGACACGGCGGGAGCGGACCTCGAGGGCCGGCTTGACGTTGTCGAGGGCCTTCTTCAAGGTTGCGACGGGGTCGGCGTTGGTCTTGTTACGAACACCCTCGAGGGCGCCGTAGACGATGCGCTCTGCGGTGGACTTCTTGCCGTCCTGCAGGACCTTGTTGATCAGCTGCGTGACAACGGGAGAGCTGTAGACGGGGTCTACGACGAGGGGGCGCTTGGGAGCGGGACCTTTACGAGGCATTACTTCTTCTCCTTCTTGGCGCCGTAGCGGGAACGAGCCTGCTGGCGACCCTTGACACCCTGGGTGTCGAGTGCGCCGCGCACGATCTTGTAGCGAACACCCGGCAGGTCCTTCACACGACCACCGCGCACCAGCACGATGGAGTGTTCCTGCAGGTTGTGTCCCTCACCGGGGATGTACGCGGTAACTTCCACGCCGCCGTTGAGCTTGACACGAGCCACCTTACGGAGAGCCGAGTTCGGCTTCTTGGGGGTGGTGGTGAACACACGGGTGCACACGCCGCGCTTCATGGGGTTGCCCTTAAGCGCGGGGGCTTTGGTCTTGACGACCTTGGACGTCCGGCCCTTGCGGACCAGCTGCTGAATAGTTGGCACAGTGCCTCCTGTTTGGGCAGACCTTGCGTTCACCGGGTGAACGGCCTGCTGACTGCGGATTGGTGAGTCACGGAAGCAGGCATGACAAAAAATGGCATCTAGGTACAAACCGCGTACCAAAGGACAGGGTCCAATTTGCCATTGAATCGAAAATGCACACGCTCGTGACCGAGCAATTCCTAGCTACCATAGCAGCTGTCGCGGGCAACTGCGAACTGGCCCCCGAGTCCCCATTGACCTGGAAGACATCGATACGTAATTTTTGAAGATGTCGACTCGTTCAGGACCCACCGCCCGGGCTGACAAGAGACTAGGGGTTGTCAGACTTGTCGCCTGGATCATTGACTGGGTGTGCATCCTCGGGTGGGTGGGTCTCACCGCGGCGGTGGGAGTGCCACTCCATCTGGCGGGCCTCACCGGAGGCCTCAGCTACTTTCAGCTGAATCTGATCGGCGCTCTTGTAGTTGTGGTGCCCGTGGTACTGGCCGCCGCCGTCACCGAATCACGACCGCGCGCAGCAACGCCGGGTAAACGCCTTACGGGATTGCGAGTCTCCAAAGGACACGGCGGCCCATCGGTCTGGGCGGCGCTGGTCCGCAATGCGCTCAAGATCGGGGTTCCGTGGCTCATCGGTCACGCGGCCGTGTTCGCCTTGACCATGCCCGGCGATACGTCCGGTGCCGTGCCGCCCATCGTGTGGCTTCTGACGGCGTTCTCCTACGCGCTTCCGATCGCATACGTCGCGTCCCTGTTCCTGCACACCGGCAGAACCCCGTACGACGCTGCTACGGGCACGTCCGTCGTCAGGGTCCCCACACACCACGGGCACGCGACGATCAGTTCCCCGACGCCGCCAGGTCCTGGGAAATCGCCGCTGCGCACGCGAATAGTTCCGGAATGACCTGAGCCTCCGGGTGCTCGGTGTCCACCCCGGGCATTCCCACGCGCATGGACACGTTGATCGCGGCAACGGTGCGCCCGGTGAGGTCCTTGACCGGAACCGCGGCCGAGCGCAACCCGACTTCCAGTTCCTGGTCGACCACGGCGTACCCCCGTTCCCGCACGCGCTGCAGCTCCTGAACCAGGGCATCACGCTCGGTGGTGGTCCGCCGGGTCAACGGAGAGAGCTCCGCAGTGGTGAGGTACTCCCCCAGCTCCTTGGCGGTGAGTCCTGCGAGCAGCACTCGCCCCATGGACGTGGCATACGCGGGGAACCGGGTTCCCACCGCAATGGCCACGGTCATGATGCGGTGGGTGGCCACCCGAGCCACATACACGATGTCCTGCCCGTCGAGCACGGACAGGGACGTGGATTCCTGAAGCGTGTCCGAAAGATTCTTCAAGTGTGGATTCGCGATCTGCGGGAGCGACAGCGCCGACAGATACGAGTAGCCCAGCTGCAGCACCTTGGGCGTGAGTTCGAACATCCGCCCGTCGGATCGTACGTATCCCAGGGACTCGAGCGTCAGGAGGAACCGGCGGGCGGTGGCTCGCGTCAAACCCGTGTGGCGCGCGACGTCCGAGAGGGTCATGACGGGTTGAGCGGCGTCGAAGGCGGAAATCACGGACAGCCCGCGCGCAAGCGACTGGACGTACTGGCTCTTGTCGGCGGAGTCTGCGTCGGCACTCACGGGGGCTCCAAATCACACGGGTCGAGCACGGGTTTTGTCGAAAGCAACTTCGATTAAAGCAAGGCGGGGGCGGAACCTCGAAAGTTCCGCCCCCGCGCTGGCGTCAGTTGGCGGGCTTCAGCTCGATGTCGACCAACTCGGTGAGTTCGTCGAAACCGATGCCGAAGGTCTCGCGCACGCGCACGCCGTCCTCCTCGATGAGGAACACAGCCTTGTCCGTGTAGATGCGAGACACGCAACCCACACCGGTCAGCGGCATATCGCACTCTGCCACCAGCTTGGACTGGCCCTTCTTGGTTTGCAGGGTCATCATCACAAAGGTCTGCTTGGCGCCGGTGGCCAAGTCCATGGCACCGCCCACTGCGGGGATGGCGCCGGGCTTGCCGGTGTGCCAGTTGGCCAGGTTGCCGTTCTGGTCCACCTGGAAGGCACCCAGGACACAGCAGTCCAGGTGACCGCCGCGCATCATCGCGAAGGAGTCAGCGTGGTGGAAGTAGGAACAACCCTCGGTCTCGACCACGGGGATCTTGCCCGCGTTGATGAGATCTGCGTCGACCTCGTCGCCCTTGGCTTCCGCGCCCATGCCCAGCATGCCGTTCTCGGTGTGCAGGGTGACGTCGTCCTCGGGGGACATGTAGTTGGAAACCAGCGTGGGCTGGCCGATGCCCAGGTTGACGTAGGCGCCGGCGGGGATATCGCGGGCTACGACCTCTGCGAGCTCTTCGGGGCTCAGTGCGTGATCACTGTTCTGCGGGGCGCTCATGCCGCACCTTCCTCTCGCGGGTCTACCTGCTTGGGAGCTTCGAGCTTGACCACGGTGTCCACGTAGATACCGGGGGTCACCACGACTTCGGGGTCGATCTGACCGCGCTCGACGATCTCGCTCACCTGCACGATGGAGTGCTTGGCAGCGGCCGCCATGATGGGGCCGAAGTTCCGAGCGGTCTTGCGGTAGACCAGGTTGCCCGCGGTGTCAGCGGTGTGTGCCTTGGTCAGGGAGAAGTCCGCGTGGATGGGGTATTCGAGCACCTGGTGCTTGCCGTCCAGTTCACGAACTTCCTTGCCCTCGGCCAACGGGGTGCCGTAGCCGGTGGGCGTGTAGAAAGCACCGATACCGGCACCGGCGGCGCGAATTCGCTCGGCCAGGTTGCCCTGCGGCACGACCTCGAGCTCGATCTCGCCGGCGTGGTACTTCTCGTCGAAGTGCCACGAATCCGCCTGACGCGGGAAGGAGCAAATGATCTTCTTCACGCGGCCGAGCTGGATGAGCTTGGCCAATCCCACGTCACCGTTGCCGGCGTTGTTGTTGACCACGGTGAGGTCCTTGGCGCCGTTCTCGATGAGCGCGTCAATGAGCTCAACGGGCTGCCCGGCAACACCGAAGCCACCGATCATCACGCAGGCGCCGTCGTGGATGGGCTCCACGGCCGCGGCCACGCTGTCTGCAATATTCAGCATGAGCTGTATGTCTTTCTTAGTTTGGTCTGTGTTGAGCGCTTAGCCCTTGGCGTTTTCATTCTCGAGCACCACGGCGAGGCCCTGACCCACGCCGATGCAAAGGCTGGCCACGCCCCACCGTTCGCCGGACTCTTCGAGACGACGTGCCAGGGTGCCGAGCACGCGGGTACCGGAGGCGCCGAGCGGGTGACCGATCGCGATCGCACCGCCCCACGTGTTCACGATGCTCTGGTCCACGCTCCACTGGCGCAGGCACGCAAGCGACTGTGCGGCGAACGCTTCGTTGAGTTCTACCGCGGCGACGTCGTCCCAGGAGATGCCCGCGCGCTTGAGCGCGAGGTTGGCGGCCTCGACCGGTGCCTCACCGAAGAACTGGGGTTCATTGGCCGCAGCCCCGCGACCGGCGATGCGTGCGATGGGTGCGCTGCCGAGCAGATCCGCGCCCTTCTCGCTGCCCAGCCACGCGGCGGACGCGCCGTCGTTCATGGGGGACGCATTACCGGCGGTGACCGTGGCGTCCTCGCCCGTGCGGAACACGGTGCGCAGACCGGACAGGGTCTCCGCGGTGGAGTCCGCGCGAACGGTCTCGTCGCGAGTCAACTCGACGCCGCGCTTGGTGTTGGGCTTCACGCTCACGGTGAGGTTGTCGTACTTGCCCTCGTCCCAGGCCTTGGCGGCGAGCTGGTGCGAGCGAGCGGCGAACTCGTCCTGGTCCTCACGGGAAATGTTGTGCTTCTCGCGCAGCTGCTCGGTGGCCTCGCCCAGGGAGACGGTCCAGGCATCCGGCATTTCCGGGTTGACCAGGCGCCAGCCCAGGGTGGTGTTGGCGAGCTTGAGATCCTGCATCGAGAAAGCGCGTTCGGTCTTGGGCAATACCCACGGAGCGCGGGACATGGATTCCACGCCACCCACCAGCAGCAGGTCCCCCTCACCCACCTCGATCTGACGCGAAGCCATCATCGCGGCGTCCAGGGACGAACCGCACAGGCGGTTGATCGTGGAGCCGGGCACCGAGGTCGGCAGACCCGCGAGCAGGGTGGCCATGCGGGCCACATTGCGGTTTTCTTCGCCGGCGCCGTTGGCGTTACCGAAATAGACCTCGTCGATCTTGGAAGCGTCCAGCTGGGGAGCGCGCTCCACCATGGTCTTGACCACGAGGGCGGCCAGATCATCGGGGCGATGGCTGGACAGCGCGCCGCCCACCTTGCCGAACGGGGTGCGGACTGCGTCGTACACGTAAGCGTGGTTCATGTGAATCCTCACGGTTTGGGCTCACCCGGTCTTCCGGGGCGACACCGTCTCCATTGACCGACGACGCCGCGTTGCGTGGTTCCAGAATAACCGAATGTGCGCGCCATGTGAACACCTGTACGCATAGCGAACAAAATTGACGGACTGTTGCCGCTCTTGCGATGTATTTCGGGCTACTCCCCCCACACACCCATGTCCGCCAGTACTTTCTGCGCGTGCTTGAACGCGTTGTTGGCAGACGGCACGGAAAGGTAGATGGCCGACTGGAGCAAGATCTCCTTGATCTCATCCGGGGTCAGGCCGTTGCCGATGGCCGCGCGCACGTGCATTTCGAATTCTTCCCAGTGCCCGGCCGCAATCAACGCGGTCAACACGCACGCGCTGCGCATACGACGGTCCAGTCCAGGGCGGGTCCAGATCTCACCCCACGCATAGCGGGTGATGAAGTCCTGGAACTCCTCGGTAAATTCGGTCTTGCCTGCCTCCGCACGATCCACGTGGGCGTCGGAGAGCACCTCGCGGCGCACTGTCATGCCCTCACTGTGGGCCTGGGACTGGGTGCGTTCTGAACGATCGGTCATGATGTCCTTTCTGCTCAGCGGTGGGCCGAGATGAATTGCGAAATGTGTTCCGCGGTGACCTGCGGTGCCTCGACCGCCAGCAAGTGCGACGCGTTCGCCACCGTTTCGTGGCGCGCGCCCAGCTTGTCGGCCAGTTGCTGCACGGTCTCGGGGCCGGTGACGACGTCGCTCGGTCCGGATAGCGCCAGCACAGGAACTTTGGTTTCGGGGTTCGTTTCTCGCAGGTCAAAGCCCGCCAGCGAGCGGCACGCGGCGGCGTAGCTGAGCCGATCTGCGTTCTGGAGGTCGTGCAGCAAGGCCGTCCCGGCCTCTGCGTTATTGGCCAGGAAGTCCGGGGCGAACCACAACTTGGCTGAGTTGATTACCTGCGTGGGCGTCCCGGCCTGGGCCGCGAGATCCGCACGTTCGTTCCAGCCCTGCGGGTCCGGGAAGTAATCGGTCGTGGCCATCAGTGTCAGAGAGGCCAGCCGGTCCGGGTGCTCCGTGAGCAAAAGTTGACCGACCGCACCGCCGATGGAGGTGCCCACATAGTGGAAGGGCTCGGCAGATACGTGTCCGGCGACCGCGTCCAGCACTCCTTGGGCCAGCTCCGCAACAGTGAACTCCTGTGCCGGTCCGCTCACGCCGTGACCGGGGAGGTCCCAGCCGACCACGCGCAACTCTTCGCCCAGCTGGGAGGCCACACGGCCGTACAGGTTGCTCACGGACGTGCCGATTCCTGGTCCCAGGACCACCAGTGGTGCGTCATCGGAAAGCTGTTCGGGGTTCGTGAACTCCACGAATCCAAGCTCGGGCACGCTCATGCAATCAACCTTTCTCGGTGGTTTTTCACGGCGCGGGTGCACAGTTGTTGCGTGGCACCCAGGTAGCCGCGGGGATCCAATAACTGCCCCAGCCAGGCACCTACGCTGCCCCGGTCCTGCGGATTCACACCTTCCGGCAACGACGGCGCGCCCTCGGCCATGACCAAATCGGTCAGGTGATCGGCAAGCGCCTCGGCATCGACGGGGTGCTCGCGCACGGCCGCCTGCACCCGCTGTTTGGCGGTGGACCCGTCGGATTCGGAGAGCACGGGGGTCAGCGCGGCGCTCAGCCGTTCGGCCATCACACCGGTGCCGGCATCGCGCAGGTTGTGGGCCATCCGCTCGGCATTGACGGTCAGGCCCTCGGTGAGTTCCGCAGCGTGCGACGCCGCCGCGGTAGTCAGGACCGCCAGCTCGCGGAGTGCGGGCCATTCGGCGTGCCAGCCACCGTCCGGGCGTTCGTCCACGGCCGCCGCGGCACCGGAGTTGACGTGCCCCAGGAGGTGAGGCGCGGCCAAGGCTGTGCGTTTGAGTAACACGCTCAACACGGGATTCTGCTTCTGCGGCATGGCGGAGGAGACCCCTCGACCCGGGGCTGTGGGCTCGCGCAGCTCCCCCACTTCGGGCCTGGACATCAACAGGACATCGTTGGCCATGCGACCCAGTGCCGCGGTCGTTTCCGCGAGCGCACCGGCCACCCGAAGCACGGGGACTCGGTCGGTGTGCCACACCTGATCCGGTACGGCCAGTCCGAGTTCCTCGGCCCAGTAATCGATGAGGGTGAAAAGTCGTTCTGCGGTTTCATCCGCGCCTCCACCCTGATCGCACAGGGACATGCCCGCGGCCAGGGTTCCGGAGGCTCCCCCGTAGGACACTGGAAGGTGGGCGCGCTCGAAAACGTCGCGAGCGGCGTCGTCGACCCCCGCAAGCCACGAGGCCGCCTTGAGACCGAACGAGATGGGCAGCGCGTGCTGGGTGAGGGTGCGACCGACCATGACGGTCTCCGCATGCCTCTCGACCAGACCGGCGAGAGCGTCACCCGTGCGGCGCAGGTCCGAGACCATGCTGTCCTGCGCAGCCTTGAGCACCAAAGCGAGCGCGGTGTCCATGACGTCCTGGCTCGTGAGGGACTTGTGCACCGCGCCCACCGGGGAACCGTGCAGTTCCTTGACCGCGGCGCGGTAATCAGCGAGCAGGGGAATCACGGGATTGCCGCCGCCCTCGGAGGCGACCGCCAACCGGTTCAGTGCGGTTTCATCCAAGGGAACGCGATCCACCGCGTCACGTGCAACGCGCGCAATGTCCTCCGGAACGAGCCCCAGACGCGACTGGGCCGCGACCCACGCGGCCTCCGTGAGGAGGACGGCGCGGGCCACGGCACGGTCGTCGAGCAGCTCAGCCGCCCGGTGGCTTCCCGGTGTGAGAAGACCTGTGTTGATCATTCAAGCCCCGGGTAAGCCAGGAACACGGTCTCGCCATCACCCTGCAGATGCACGTCGAAGCGCAACGAGCCATCCGCTTCGCGGGTGGCCACCAGGGTGGCGCGCTCGTCCTCGGACAGGCCCGAGAGCAGCGGGTCATTGGCGAGCGCCTCGGTGTCCTCGGGCAGGTAAATGCGCGTGAACAACCGGTTGAGCAGGCCGCGGGCGAACACGGTCAGGCAGATGAACGGCGCCTTGCCGGCCTCGGTCGGGCCCGGGTTGACGGTCGTGAAGGTGTATTGGCCCTCGTTGTCCACTGCCACGCGGCCGAAACCAGTGAACGTGTAGCCGTCACGGATCAACGAACCGGTCTCCTGGGAGACCTTGCCGTTCTCATCCGCCTGCCAGATCTCCAACATGGAGTCCGGCACGGGAACGCCGTGACCGTCGTACACGGTGCCGTGCAGGCGCACCGAGCCGGGGTGCGAACGATCCACCAGGTTCTCGCCGTTCTCGTACGGCAGTGCATACCCGTAGAACGGGCCGATGGTCTGGCCCGGGGTGGGTACCAGGCGTTGGGTGTTCTCAGACATTGCTGTCATCCTCCGTCCAGGTCCGGTTGGAACCGCTCAACACGATGTCCCACTTGTAGCCCAGCAGCCACTCGTGCTCGGACACGTTGTGGTCGTAGTCGGCCACGAGTCGCTCACGAGCCTTGGGGTCCACGATCGACTGGTAAATGGGATCCAGCGCGAACAGCGGGTCACCCGGGAAGTACATCTGGGTGATCATGCGCTGGGTGAAGTCGGTTCCGAACAGTGAGAAGTGCACGTGCGCGGGGCGCCATGCGTTCTGGTGGTTCTTCCACGGGTACGGTCCGGGCTTGATGGTCACGAACGAGTAGGACCCGTCGTCACCGGTCAGGCAGCGACCCACGCCCGTGAAGTTCGGGTCGATGGGTGCGGGGTGCTGATCACGCTTGTGGATATAACGACCCGCGGCGTTGGCCTGCCAGATCTCGACCAGCTGGTTACGTACCGGGCGACCATCGCCGTCCAGGATGCGGCCGGTGATGCGGATGCGCTCACCGATTGGCTCACCGCCGTCCTGAATGGTCAGGTCCGACTCGAGCTTGTGCACGTCCCGCTCGCCGAAGGCCGGAGCGTACAGCTCGATGGTCTCCGGATCCGTGTGGCGCGGGTCCTTGGTGGGGTGGCGCAGGATGGAGCTGCGGTAGGGCGCGTAGTCCAGCCGAGGCTGGGTCTCCGTGCGACCGGACTCCTCGTACTGCTTGGTGATCTGGGCCATCTCGTTGTTGAGCTGGTCCTGGCTGTCAGCGGCGTCGTCGGCGCCCTTGGCCGTGAGCGGCTCGAAGGCGTCTTCTGGATTCTCAGCTGCCATGATTCATCTCCTTTGGGGACATAGCTGCGGTGGTTAGTGCGTGGCTCAGTTGTCCGGCCAACCGGTGTAGCTTTCGGCGAAGTAGGCGGAGCCCCGTTCCGATCCGGTGATCGCCGCGAACTCGCCGCGGCGGCGCTTCTGGTTGAAAGGGTTTTCCCCCGGCTGGATGTGCATGAGATTGGTGGCCCAGTACGAGAAGTTCTGCGCCTTCCAAATGCGTTCCAGGGCCTTGGCCGAATACTCCGCCAGACCGCTCTCGTCACCCTTGTCGAAGAAGTCGATGATGGCCGGAGCCAACACGCGAACATCGCAGAAGGCGAGATTCAGACCCTTGGCACCGGTGGGCGGAACCGTGTGACCGGCATCCCCCACCAGGAACATGTTCCCGTAGCGCAGCGGTTCACAGACATACGAGCGGAACGGCAGCACGGTCTTGTCGAAGATCTTGCCGCGCTGCAACTGCAACCCGTCCGGACCGTCGATGCGGCGCTGTAGCTCGGCCCAGATGCGCTCGTCGTCCCAGTCGTCCACGTTTTCGTTGGGGTCGCACTGGAAGTACATGCGCTGCACGGTGTCACTGCGCTGCGAAATCAGGGCGAAGCCATGCTCCGAATTGGCGTAGATCAGTTCAGGCGCTGAGGCAGGAGCCTCACACAGGATGCCGAACCACGCGAACGGGTACTCGATGAAGTTGTCCGTGCGAATGTCCTCGGGGATCTGGCGCTTGGAAATGCCCTTGGAGCCGTCCGCGCCGATCAGGATCCGGCAGCGGATCTCGAGGTCTTCTCCGTCAGCCGAGGTACACAGGATCTTGGGCTGCTCGGACGTGAGGTCAACGATCTGGGTGTCCGTCACCTCGTAGCGGACGTCTCCACCGTCGCGCTTGCGAGCGGCGGCCAGATCGACGAACACCTCGTTCTGCGGGTAGAGCCACACGGACTCCCCCACGAGCTTCTGGAAATCGATGCGGTGGCTGACACCCTCGAAGCGCAACGTGGTGCCTTCGTGTTCGTGGCCTTCTGTCAGGACCCTCCCGTCAACGCCGGATTCCACCAGCATCTTGACGGTGCCGGCCTCGAGAATGCCGGCGCGGTGCGTGTTGGCAATCTCGTCGTGGGAACGCTTCTCCACAACCACGCTGTCGATACCTGCCTTGTACAGCAGGTGGGAAAGCATCAGCCCGGCGGGGCCTGCGCCCACGATGCCGACCTGGGTTTCCACGATTGTTCGCTCTTTGACCATGTGTCCTCCTTGCGCACGTGTGACTCACATTATGCGTGGCGGACATGGCTCGCATCACAGTGCTTCCATTGAATGGAATGGCGCATTCGAAAGCCGCTGGCGACACAGGCCCGTCAATCGTTCATGCGAGGCGCAAGTTGGTGATGCAAGTGGGATCGTCCTCGTTTTTAGTCGAGATGCTTGCGGTTCCGATCTGACCTGCGTGACTAATTCTGAGCGTGGCGTGTATATCACGCGGTACCCAAAGTCCAAGGAAGCCATTGTCGTACGTCTTGCGCACTTCATCGACAAGAACCTCACCGCTGCCGCTCGTGAGTCTGACCTGCACGTCCGTGTTACCCAGCTCGCCGACACAAGTAGTCAGGCTATGAAAATAACAATCGTGTGTCTGGCTCTTGTAAGGAGCGATTGAGACATACATCCCATCCTCAGGCAGGGGGAGCCGAGCCTCGCGCTGCTGCGTGTCAGAAAGCACGACCGCATCAGGCTGCACTGACGCCTGCAGGCCAGCGGGCCGATTGGAAACAGGCATAGTGTCCAAGCGCTCAATGACTTCCGCCGCACCAAGTCCTTCCAAGCCATGGTTAGCCAAGAGGTCACTCTTTACTGCAAGGTCACCCGACGATGTAGGCACTGCCTCAGGGGCAGATATTGTGCAGCCCGAGAGTGCAAGAGCGGATGCGAAACAGACTGCCGAAGATGCAAGAATCAGCTTCTGTCGACGGCCTGACTGAAGCTTAGTCATGCGGTGCTCCTCCAATGAACTGGCACGTACACACATCATCTTATTCCGACCGGAGCAGTTTCCATCGACCCTGAACCCGCGCCAACCCCTTTGACTCCATGCACTCGCCCGCTTGACCGTGGACCCCCCTTGGCAGACCCGTGTGCGCACCCGAGACAACACCACAGACCCAGTGCTGACATGTGCTGGACTCTGAAGAACGAGGCAAACAGCCTTGCCCCATACCCCCCACGGGTATATCCTGAAACCAAGCTCTTCAGAAGAGCCACACGGGTGGCCATCAACTTCGATATCCGTCGATGGGTACTCAATAGTCTGCAAGAATCCCACGTCTCTCCAGTTCACCCCGTCAGACAAGGAGCTTCAGATGAACAAGCGCACGCGCACCCTCATAGCCACTGTGACGCTCACCGGAGCAATCGCGTTCACCGGTTGTTCGAATTCAGCCAACGAAGAGCCAGCATCGTCGGCTTCCCAGAGTGACAACGCGCACGCGGGGCATGGCGGCATGGATCACCCAATGGACGGCGGCCCCGTGCCCGAGGGCATGACAGCAGCCACCGACCCGGAATATCCCGTGGATACCGAGGTAACCCTCACAGCCGATCACATGGAAGGTATGAACGGTGCCAGCGCGACCGTGGTCGGCGCATACAACACGTACACGTACGCGATCGACTACACGCCCACCGAGGGTGGAGACCCCGTCACCGATCACAAATGGGTCGTTCAGGAAGAGCTTGAAGACGCGGGTAACGAGCGCCTGGCCGATGGCACCGGCGTCAAGGTAGCTGCCGATCATATGGAAGGTATGAACGGAGCAATAGCAACGATCGCGTTTTCAACCGACGAGACCGTCTACGTCGTTGACTACGAAGCCGACGGGATGGAAATGACGAACCACAAGTGGGTTGTCGAAAGCGAGATGCAGCCCGACTCCTAGCCAACAGGAACCGGGCATCGAGGAATGGACAGACCATGAATAATCAGCACACCCACCACGGGGCAACCGAGGCTACCCCCCCACGAATATGCGGGCCACCACGACCACTCTGTACACGGGGAGCGGGGTGCACCCATGGAGCACGGTGGTCATGGCCACGCAGGTCAAGGCGGGCACGGTGATCATGTCGGACAGTTTCGGCGGTTGTTCTGGATCATGCTCGTCCTCGCGATTCCCGTCGTGGGATTCAATGACATGTTTGCCCAGCTCATCGGCTACACACTCCCAGATGCCGATTGGGTGCGGTGGGTTTCCCCGGTCCTGGGCACGGTCATGTACTTTTGGGGTGGATGGCCGTTCCTCACTGGCGGGTTCAGCGAGATCCGATCTCGCAAACCCGGCATGATGCTGCTCATCGCTTTGGCCATCACCGTAGCCTTCCTCGCCTCTTGGGGCGCAAGTCTGCAGTGGCTTAGTCATGAACTCAATTTCTGGTGGGAACTCGCACTACTAGTGGTCATCATGCTTCTGGGCCACTGGATAGAAATGCGCTCCCTAGCCCAGACCACCTCGGCCCTTGACTCTCTCGCGGCGCTCATCCCCGATGAAGCCGAGAAGATTGAGGGCGACAGAGTCGTGAAAGTCGCGCCCACAGCCCTTGCTGTCGGAGATATCGTGATTGTCCGTCCGGGTGCCTCTGTGCCAGCTGACGGAAAGATCATCGACGGGTCCGCGTCCATGGACGAATCGATGGTCACCGGCGAGTCCAGGACCGTCAGCCGAGGGGTCGGTGGTCACGTGGTCGCCGGCACTATCTCCACAGACTCGGGGCTGCGGATCGAGGTAACCGCCACCGGCGAAGATACTGCCTTGGCAGGCATCCAGAGGCTTGTGACCGATGCTCAGGCGTCCTCCTCCCGTGCCCAGCGGATCGCCGATACCGCCGCCGGATGGTTGTTCTGGTTCGCCCTCAGCGCTGCCGTAATTACGGCGCTCGTGTGGTCCCTAATAGGTCTCCCTGACGAAGCCGTCGTGCGCACCATTACGGTCCTGGTCATCGCCTGCCCCCATGCCCTTGGCCTCGCAATACCGCTGGTAGTATCCATCGCTACCGAACGCGCCGCCCGCGGCGGAGTGCTCATCAAAGACAGGCTCGCATTGGAGTCTACGCGCACCGTTGATGCAGTCCTCTTCGACAAAACCGGCACACTGACCAAGGGCGAACCTACGGTCACCGCCGTCGATACTGTCGGCGTACATACCGAGGACACGGTGCTTGCCTTAGCGGCAGCGGCCGAGTCCGACAGTGAACACCCCCTCGCTCGTGCCATTACCCATGCAGCCCAGCAACGCGGTCTGGAACCACCTCGAGCCAGGAACTTCACGTCCTCCCCAGCCATCGGGGTTAGGGCCACCGTCGACAACATGGTCATCGAAGTTGGGGGCCCGTACCTTCTTGAGCAGCGCTCCTTCAAGGAGTTACCCATCTCAGCGCAATGGCGAAATGAGGGTGCGATCATCCTCCACGTCATTTCCGACGGTCAGGTGATCGGTGCTTTGCGTCTCGCCGACGCAATCCGCACCGAGTCACGCGACGCCGTTGACGCTCTCCACGCTCAGGGCGTTCAGGTCGTCATGATCACCGGCGATGCAGAGGCCGTGGCTCAAGCGGTTGCCGACGAGCTTGGTATCAACCGTGTCTTCGCCGGCGTGCACCCCGAGGACAAAGCCATGAAGGTCGCGGAGCTCCAAGGCGAGGGCCGCAAGGTTGCGATGGTCGGCGACGGAGTCAACGATGCTCCTGCGCTGGCCCAGGCCGACGTCGGCATCGCCATCGGCGCGGGCACGGATGTCGCCATCGGATCGGCCGGAGTCATCCTGGCTAGCTCCGACCCCCGTTCGGTGCTCTCGGTGTTAGAACTTTCGCGTGCGAGCTTTCGGAAGATGAAGCAAAACCTCTGGTGGGCTGCCGGGTACAACTTGATCTCCGTACCTCTCGCCGCGGGCATCCTGGCTCCGATCGGGTTCGTTCTGCCCATGAGCATCGGCGCAATCCTCATGTCCGCATCGACAGTCGTCGTGGCACTCAATGCTCAATTACTGCGCCGTCTCAACCTGGCCCCGGAAGTTAGCACTGATCACATGCTCCACAGCCGGTAGACATGAGGTCGGGCTTCGGACCCTTCCCTCACGTCCGCTCAATATGCGGCGGCTGTGGACGCACAGACATTCATCCAGGACGCGGCAAAGGTTTCTGCTACAAAGGACAACCTTTGACAGTTGTTACAGTGCGCCCATGGCACGGGAGATTCCGCGCGAGGCAACCCTTAACGTTTGCACGACGCCGGGCACTTCTGCCGGGCCCATATCCTCGAGCGCCATGACCACGCCCAGCGCCACCGGGCGGTGCCACTGTGGCACCCGTACCGGCACCGAGATACCACCGGTTTCCTGGTCAATTCGACCGCGTTGCAGGGCATAACCGCGTTGCGCGAAACGGCGCAGGTCAGTCATCAGACGATCCGTAGGAATCCCCTCGGGAAAACTGTCGTCGCGCACCCGCTGGCAATATTCCGTGACGAAAGACTCCGAGTATTGGGACATCAGCACCAGCCCCGCCGCCGATTGGTGCAGGGGTAACCTGCCCGCCACGTTCGAGCGCAGCGGCACATCCGACTTCTTGCCGAGGATCCGCTCGGCGAACAGAACGTCGTCGCCTTCCACGACTCCCACGTGCACGTGCTGTCGAAGCACCGCGTGGACGTCCGACATGAACGGGATGGCAACCGACGCCAGGTCCTCTGCCAATGCGGCCCGGGAGGCCAGTTCCCACAACCGGGTCCCCACCCGATAGCCCTGCCCGCGGGCGGACTCGATCCAGCCGATCTGCTTCATATCTGTCAATAAACGGTGTGCAGTGGACGTGGGGAGCTGAGCAGAACTGGCGATGTCCTTGAGCTGCAACACCGGGGTCTCTGAACCGAACGCCGCCAGAATCCGTTCCACGCGAGCGAGAACCGAATCACCCGACGTCGAATTCGCCATGTCGCCCTCCTGCCCCGCCAAAGCGGGCCCTGCCCGTGCCAGTACCACCACCAGAATTACCTGTACCCAGCGTAGTCTCCCGGACAACGCCGAAGGCCGGCCCCCACATCCTTGGGGACCGGCCTTCGGTCGAACGAACTACGGCAGCTCAGCTACCGCGTCGTGTGATCAGTTGGTGCCGAAGTCGTAGTCATCCAACGGGATGGCCTGGAACTCCGAACCCAACGCACCCGAGTTCTCCTCGGCGTAGCTGAAGTCAGCGAACGCGGAAGGATCGGTGAACATCGAGGCCTTGGCCTCTTCGGTGGGCTCCACGTCAACGTTGTTGTAACGTGCCAGGCCGGTACCGGCCGGGATGAGCTTACCGATGATCACGTTCTCCTTCAGACCCAGCAGCGGATCCGACTTACCTTCCATGGCCGCCTGCGTCAGAACGCGGGTGGTCTCCTGGAAGGACGCGGCGGACAGCCACGAGTCGGTCGCCAACGAAGCCTTGGTGATACCCATGAGCTCCGGACGGCCCGCTGCGGGACGCTTGCCCTCGGCCACCTCACCGCGGTTGGCCTCCAGGAAGCGCACGCTGTCCACCAGCTCACCCGGCAGCAACGCGGTGTCGCCGGACTCGATGATGGTCACGCGCCGCAGCATCTGACGGACGATGACCTCCACGTGCTTGTCGTGGATGCCCACACCCTGGGAGCGGTACACGCCCTGGACCTCGTCCACCAGGTGCTTCTGAGCCTCACGAGGACCGCGAATACGCAGCACCTCCTTGGGGTCAACCGCACCGGTCACGAGCTGCTGACCGACCACCACGGAATCACCGTCGTGCACGAGCAACTTGGCGCGACGCAGCACCGGGTAGGCAAATTCCTCGTCGCCGTTGTCCGGGACAATAACGATCTTGAGGGACTTGTCGGTGTCCTCGATGCGCACGCGGCCGGCCACCTCGGAGATCGGGGCGACACCCTTGGGGGTACGCGCCTCGAAGAGCTCCTGAATACGGGGCAGACCCTGGGTGATGTCACCGTCCGAGGAGGCAACACCACCGGTGTGGAAGGTACGCATGGTCAGCTGAGTACCGGGCTCACCAATCGACTGCGCAGCCACGATGCCCACGGCCTCGCCGATGTCCACCAACTGGTTGGTGGCCAAGGAGCGACCGTAGCAAGCAGCACACACACCCACGGCGGACTCACACGTGAGCACGGAGCGCACGCGGACCTCGTCGATACCGGCGGTGAACAGCTTATTGATCAGGGCGTCGGACATGTCCTGTCCGGCCTCGGCCACGATCTCGCCGTTGGCGTCGACCACGTCCGTAGCCAGCACACGACCGTGCACGGTGTTCTCGACGTCCTCGTGCAACGAACGCACACCGGACTCGTCGGTCTCCGAGACGGGCAGCACCAGACCACGGCTGGTCTGGCAGTCCGCCTCGCGAACGATGACATCCTGCGAAACGTCGACCAGACGACGGGTCAGGTAACCCGAGTTGGCGGTACGCAGCGCGGTATCGGCCAGGCCCTTACGAGCGCCGTGGGTAGCGATGAAGTACTCCAGAACCGACAGGCCCTCGCGGTAGGAGGACTTGATCGGACGGGGCATGATCTCGCCCTTGGGGTTGGCCACCAGACCACGGATACCCGCGATCTGACGGACCTGCATCCAGTTACCACGTGCACCCGAGGACACCATGCGGTTGATGGTGTTGCTCGCGGTCAGGTTGTTACGCATGGCCTCGGCGACCTCATCGGTTGCCTTGGACCAGATGTCGATCAATTCGGAACGACGTTCGTCGTCATCGATCAGGCCCTTGTCGTACTGGCCTTGGATCTTCGCAGCCTGAGCCTCGTAGCCCTCCATGATGGCGGGCTTCTCCGGCGGAGTCGCGATGTCCGAGATCGCCACGGTCACACCCGAACGGGATGCCCAGTGGAAACCGGCGTCCTTGAGCAGATCCAAGGTGTGAGCCACCTGGGTCATGGGGTAACGCTCGGCAAGATCGTTGACCAACGACGACAGGTGCTTCTTGTCGGCGACGTTCTCGTCCCACGGGTAATCCTCGGGCAGCGTTTCGTTGAAGAGCACGCGACCCAGGGTGGTCTCGACGAGGGCGGGCTGGCCGGGTTCCCAACCTTCGGGAGCCTCCCAACCGGCGTACGGCACGAAGTTCTCAAGCTCGATCTTGACCTTGGAGTTCAGGTGCAGCTCGCCGGAGTCGTAGGCCATGATGGCTTCGGCCACCGATGAGTAGCTGTTGCCTTCACCGGCCCAGCCGTCACGAACGGTGGTCAGGTGGTACAGACCGATGATCATGTCCTGCGAAGGCAGGGCGATCGGCTTACCGTCCGAGGGCTTCAAGATGTTGTTCGAGGACAACATCAGGACGCGAGCCTCGGCCTGAGCCTCCGGCGACAGCGGCAGGTGCACTGCCATCTGGTCACCATCGAAGTCAGCGTTGAACGCACCACACACGAGCGGATGCAGCTGAATGGCCTTACCTTCGACCAGCTGCGGCTCGAACGCCTGAATACCCAGACGGTGCAGGGTGGGAGCACGGTTCAGCAGAACCGGGTGCTCGGTGATGACCTCTTCGAGGACATCCCACACCTGCGGGCGGTAACGCTCCACCATGCGCTTGGCGGACTTGATGTTCTGAGCGTGGTTGAGGTCAACCAGGCGCTTCATCACGAAGGGCTTGAACAACTCCAACGCCATCTGCTTGGGCAGACCACACTGGTGCAACTTGAGCTGCGGACCCACCACGATGACCGAACGGCCCGAGTAGTCCACACGCTTACCCAACAGGTTCTGACGGAAACGACCCTGCTTACCCTTCAGCATGTCGGACAGCGACTTGAGGGCACGGTTACCCGGTCCGGTGACGGGGCGGCCGCGACGGCCGTTGTCGAACAGCGAGTCAACAGCTTCCTGGAGCATGCGCTTCTCGTTGTTCACGATGATCTCAGGAGCACCAAGATCCAGCAGACGCTTCAAACGGTTGTTGCGGTTGATCACGCGACGGTACAGGTCGTTGAGGTCCGAGGTGGCGAAACGGCCACCGTCGAGCTGAACCATGGGACGCAACTCCGGCGGAATCACCGGAACGGCATCCAGGACCATACCCAACGGGGAGTTGTCGGTGGTCAGGAACGCGTTGACGACCTTGAGGCGCTTCAGGGCACGAGTCTTACGCTGACCCTTACCCGTGGCAATGGTCTCCTTGAGAGACTCGGCTTCCGCAGCCAGGTCGAAGGTCTCCAGACGCTTCTTGATGGCCTCGGCACCCATGGAGCCCTCGAAGTACATGCCGTAGCGATCCACCATCTGGCGGTACAGGGCCTCGTCACCCTCGAGGTCGTTGACCTTGAGGTTCTTGAAACGGTCCCACACCTTTTCGATGTGATCGATCTCGCGGTCAGCGCGCTTACGCACGTTGGCCATCTGACGATCGGCGGAGTCACGCAGCTTGCGCTTCTCGGCGGCCTTGCCGCCCTCTTCCTCGACACGAGCCAGCTCGGTCTCGAGGTCACGAGCGATCGCAGCGATGTCTGCGTCGCGGGTGTCCTCCATCTGCTTCTTCTCGCGGTCGATGGCAGCCTGCAGGTTGGGCAGGTCGTCGTGACGAGCCTGCTCATCCACGGAGGTGATCATGTAGGCAGCGAAATAGATGACCTTTTCGAGGTCCTTCGGAGCCAGATCCAGCAGGTAACCCAAGCGCGACGGAACGCCCTTGAAGTACCAGATGTGAGTGACCGGTGCGGCCAACTCGATATGGCCCATCCGCTCACGACGCACCTTGGCGCGAGTCACCTCGACGCCGCAACGCTCACAGATGATGCCCTTGTAACGGACACGCTTGTACTTACCGCAGTAGCACTCCCAGTCCCGGGTGGGGCCGAAGATCTTCTCACAGAACAAGCCGTCCTTCTCGGGCTTGAGCGTGCGGTAGTTGATGGTTTCGGGCTTCTTGACCTCGCCGTACGACCAGCTACGAATCTGGTCCGCGGTGGCCAGGCCAATACGCATGAGGCCTAGTGAAGAATCGTTGGACATAAGGTCCTGTCCCTCTTTCTAAAAATCCTGAAGTTGTTCGTGCTTACCGATTACGAGTGGGGAATCAGACCTCTTCGACCGAGCTTGGCTCGGAGTGCGAAAGGTCAATGCCGAGCTCGTCGGCTGCACGGAAGCTGTCATCTTCGGAATCACGCATTTCCACTGCGTTGCCGTCCGCCGAGAGGACCTCGACATTCAGGCACAACGACTGCATTTCCTTGATGAGCACCTTGAAGGATTCGGGCACACCCGGTTCCGGAATGTTCTCGCCCTTGACGATGGCTTCGTACACCTTGACGCGACCGTGGACATCGTCCGACTTGACCGTGAGCAGTTCCTGAAGGGTGTACGCGGCGCCGTACGCTTCCAGCGCCCACACCTCCATCTCACCGAAGCGCTGACCACCGAACTGAGCCTTACCGCCCAGCGGCTGCTGGGTGATCATGGAGTACGGACCGGTGGAACGAGCGTGGATCTTGTCATCCACCAAGTGGTGGAGCTTCAAGATGTACTGGTAACCCACGGACACGGGGTCCGGGAACGGCTGGCCGGAACGACCGTCGAACAACCGAGCCTTGCCGCTGCGGTCGATCAGACGATCGCCGTCGCGGGTCGGGTTGGTGTGATCCAACAGGTCGAAGATCTCGTCCTCGCTAGCGCCGTCGAACACCGGGGTGGCCACGTTGGTGGGGCCGGAGCTCTTGGGGAAGTTGGACAGGCGGTCCAACCACTCGGGATTGCCCTCGATGTTCCAGCCCTGCTTGGCGAGCCAACCGGTGTGAACCTCGAGCACCTGGCCCAGGTTCATACGGCCGGGCACACCCAGCGGGTTCAGGATCACGTCAACGGGGGTACCGTCCGCAAGGAACGGCATGTCCTCCATGGGCAGGATCTTGGAGATCACACCCTTGTTACCGTGACGACCGGCGAGCTTGTCGCCGTCGGTGATCTTGCGCTTCTGGGCCACGTACACGCGAACCACCTGGTTCACGCCGGCGGGCAGGTCGTCGTCCTCGTCGTCGCGATCGAACACGCGGACGCCGATCACGGTGCCGGACTCGCCGTGGGGCACCTTCAGGGAGGTGTCACGCACTTCGCGGGACTTCTCACCGAAGATGGCGCGCAGCAGGCGCTCCTCCGGGGTCAACTCGGTCTCACCCTTGGGGGTCACCTTGCCCACCAGGATGTCACCGGCCTGAACCTCGGCACCGATGTGGATGATGCCGCGCTCGTCCAGGGCGGAGAGCACTTCCTCGGACACGTTGGGGATGTCACGGGTGATTTCCTCGGCACCGAGTTTGGTGTCGCGGGCATCGATCTCGTGCTCCTCGATGTGAATCGAGGTCAGAACGTCCTCGGAGACCATGCGCTGGGAGAGGATGATCGCATCCTCGTAGTTGAGGCCTTCCCAGGACATGTAGGCAACCAGCAGGTTCTTACCCAGTGCCAGCTCGCCCTGGTCGGTCGAGGGGCCGTCGGCGATGACCGTACGGTCCTCGATCCGCTCGCCCTCGGAGACGATCACGCGCTGGTTGTAGGTGTTACCCGGGTTCGAACGAACGAACTTGTTGATCGGGTAGAGCTTGGTGGTGCCGTCGTCGTTGAGAACCTTCACCTGATCGGCGGAGACCTCTTCGACCACACCCGGCTTGATGGCCAGAACGGAGTCGCCGGCGTCCATAGCGGCGTAGCGCTCCATACCGGTACCGACCAGCGGTGCTTCCGAGACCAACAGCGGCACAGCCTGACGCTGCATGTTGGCACCCATCAACGCGCGGTTGGCGTCGTCGTGCTCGAGGTACGGAATCAGGGCGGTGGCCACCGACACCATCTGGCGCGGGGACACGTCCATGAACTCGACGTCCGAAGGCTCGACCAGCACGGCTTCACCGGAACCGTCAGCGGCACGTGCCAGAACGGCGTCCTCGGCGAAGTGACCGTCCTCGGTCAACGGTGCGTTGGCCTGCGCGATGGTCACGCCACGCTCGTCGTCCGCGGTCAAGTAGCTGACCTCGTCCGTGACCACACCGTTGACCACCTTGCGGTAAGGGGTCTCGATGAAGCCGAACGGGTTGATGCGCGCGTAGGTCGCCAACGAACCGATCAGACCGATGTTGGAACCCTCAGGGGTTTCAATCGGGCACATCCGGCCGTAGTGCGAGGGGTGCACGTCACGGACTTCCATGCCGGCGCGGTCACGGGACAGACCACCCGGGCCCAGCGCGGAGAGGCGACGCTTGTGCGTCAGACCGGCCAGCGGGTTGTTCTGGTCCATGAACTGCGACAGCTGGGAGGTTCCGAAGAACTCCTTGATGGCGGCAACAACGGGACGGATGTTGATCAGGGTCTGGGGCGTGATGGCCTCGACGTCCTGAGTGGTCATGCGCTCGCGAACCACGCGCTCCATACGGGACAGGCCCGTGCGGATCTGGTTCTCGATGAGCTCGCCCACCGCGCGGATGCGACGGTTACCGAAGTGGTCGATGTCGTCCACGTCAACGTGAATTTCGCGCGGCTCCCCGTCGCGGACACCCTCCATGGTGCTGCCACCGGCGTGCAGGGTGACCAGGTAACGAATCATGGCCACGATGTCGTCCACGGACAGCACGGAAGCGTCCGCATCCGTGAAGGCCTTGTCCAGACCCAGCTTGCGGTTGATCTTGTAGCGACCCACCTTGGCCAAGTCGTAGCGCTTGGGGTTGAAGTACATGTTGTCCAGCAGGGACTGGGCAGCATCAACCGTGGGCGGCTCTCCCGGACGCAGCTTGCGGTAGATGTCCAGCAGGGCATCCTCGCGGGTTTCGGTGGTGTCTTTCTCGAGGGTTGCGCGGATCGAGTCGTACTCGCCGAACTCCTCGAGGATCTTGGATTCGGTCCAGCCCAGTGCCTTGAGCAGAACGGTCACGGACTGCTTACGCTTGCGGTCCAGGCGAACGCCCACCTGATCGCGCTTGTCGATCTCGAGCTCGAACCATGCGCCGCGGGACGGGATGATCTTCGCGGAGAAGATGTCCTTGTCCGAGGTGCGGTCCTGGCCCTTTTCGAAGTAAGCACCGGGGGAACGCACCAGCTGAGAGACGACCACGCGCTCGGAACCATTGATCACAAAGGTTCCCTTTTCGGTCATGAGCGGGAAATCGCCCATGAACACGGTCTGCTGCTTGATCTCACCGGTGGTGTTGTTCATGAACTCGGCCTTGACGTACAGCGGCGCCGAATAGGTGGCGTCACGGTCCTTGCACTCGTCCATGGTGTATTTGGGGTCGTAGAACTCCGGCTCGGAGAACGACAGGGACATGGTGCCCTGGAAGTCCTCGATGGGGGAGATCTCTTCGAAGATGTCCGACAGGCCGGACGTGGTGGCCACGCCGGTTTCGCCGGTCTCCTGGGCCTGTGCCAAACGGGCCTGCCAACGCTCGTTGCCCACCAGACGGTCAAAGCTGTCCGTCTGAAGTGCAAGCAGGTTGGGGACGTCCAGCGGCTCGTGGATCTTTGCGAAGGAAATTCGGCGAGGAATGTTATCGCTCGTGGGGTGATTGGCGGTGACGTTCGAATCGGTGCTCGAGGCGACCAAGATGTGATCCTTCCACAGACATGCAGTGAATTCGCGAGGTTCCCGAGATGAGAATTGGGGGCCGGTGTTGGCTGATTGCGCAACACGCCCCGGTGGCGCCCACCGCTATATGAAGGCACGCATGTATAAGGGACAACGCAAGCTATCAGTCTAGGACTTTTTTTCCACTTTGTCCAGACCCGTAGTGGACGGACGGGACAACTCGTCGTAAGATACCCCGCCCCTCCGGTTTCCGACCTCCCCTTCCGTGCCGAACCCCCACCCAGGACGACGACGCCGCTCGGCCGGGTTTCGCGGCCGGGGTCATCAACTGCCGCGTGTTCCGACACCCCCGGCCACCGGTTTCCCGGCGTCGAACTGTTGACTGGCAAAGGCCGCCAACTCCGGATGATGTAAATCCAGGGCGGGCCGTTCGGAGCGAATGCGGGGCAAGGATGCAAAGTTGTGGCGCGGTGGCGGGCAGGACGTGGCCCATTCCAACGAACAGCCGAAGCCCCAAGGGTCGTCCACCCCCACTTTCTTGGCGTGCCGGTGGGTGACGTACACGTTCCAGAAGAACGGAATCATGGACAGCCCCAACAGCATGGCTCCGGCGGTCGAGAGTTGATTCATCCACGTGAACCCGTCCTCCGGCAGGTAGTCCGCGTACCTGCGGGGCATACCACTGACCCCCACCCAGTGCTGGATGAGGAAGGTCATGTGGAAGCCGATGAACAGCATCCAGAAGTGGACCTTACCCAGCCGCTCGTTGAGCATCTTGCCGGTGAACTTGGGCCACCAGAAGTAGAAGCCAGCGAACATGGAGAACACCACGGTGCCGAACACCACGTAGTGGAAGTGCGCGACCACGAAGTACGTGTCAGATACGTGAAAATCCAGGGCGGGCGTGGCCAGGATGATGCCCGTGAGCCCTCCGAAGAGGAACGTGAAGAGGAAACCGAGGGCCCACAGCATGGGCGTCTCGAACGTCACCGAGCCTTGCCACATCGTGCCGATCCAATTGAAGAACTTCACACCGGTTGGCACCGCAATCATCATGGACATGAACGCGAAGAAACTCAGCGCCACCGCTCCGGTGACGAACATGTGGTGGGCCCACACCGTGATGGACAGCGCGGCGATCGCGATGGTCGCGAAGACCAGACCCTTGTACCCGAAAATCGGTTTCCGGGAGAAGACCGGAATGATTTCGGACACGATGCCGAAGAACGGCAGGGCGATGATGTACACCTCGGGGTGACCGAAGAACCAGAACAAGTGTTGCCACAGGATGGCGCCGCCGTTCTCCGGATCGAAGATGTGTCCTCCCATGCGCCGGTCCATACCCAGCGCAAACAGCGCGGCGGCGAGCGGTGGGAACGCCATGATCACGAGCATGGACGTCAGCAGGATGTTCCACGTGAAGATGGGCATGCGCCACATGGTCATCCCAGGAGCGCGCATGCAGAGGATCGTGGTGATGAAGTTGACGCCGCCCAAGATGGTGCCGAAGCCCTGCAGTGCCAGCCCGAATAACCACAGGTCTCCACCCACACCAGGGCTGAAGGTCGTGTCATTGAGCGGGGCGTACGCAAACCATCCGAAGGACGCCGCACCCTGCGGAGTGACGAACCCGGCCATTGCCACGAGGGACCCGAACAGGAAGAACCAGAACGCTAGCGCGTTGAGCCGGGGGAACGCGACATCAGGGGAGCCGAGTTGAATGGGCACCAACACGTTGGCGAAGCCGATGAACAGCGGTGTTCCGAACATCAGCAACATCAAGGTGCCGTGCATGGTGAACAGCTGGTTGTACTGCTCCTTGGTCTCCAGGATCTGCAGACCGGGATCGAAGAGTTCGGCGCGGATCAACAGTGCCATCACACCGCCCACACAGAAGAAGGCGAATGACGAGATCAGATACATGTATCCGATCGTCTTGTGATCGGTCGAGGTGAGCCAGCCGACGATCATCCGGCCCTTGGACCGGGGCACCGCGGGTGCTTCGACTCGCTGGCGGCGTTCGGTTGCCGTGTACGCGTGGATGGCCATGACATGTCCTAACCGAGCGGTTCAGCTCTGGTGCAGGAGCGACTTCTCCGAGACGATGAGACGAGAAGGGGCCCGTGTCAGTCCACGCTACGCGGTGGCCATCGCAAATGGTATGCCTACTGATTAGTTTCTTGCTGCTTTAATGATTCGCCCATTAACTACCATCATGCAGACCACCGTCCTGGCCACGTCCGGTTCACCCGGCCGCTAAGCAACTCCCCTGCGGCGCGCCTCATCGGCCGCCTGCTCAACCCCTCGCAGCCACGGGTCCCCATGCCCCGGAAGCACCACCGTGGCGCCGGTCTGCGCCAAGGCGCGCAGTGATTCCATGGCCATGGCGCTGTCCGCGGTCGCCGCCTTTGCCACAATTCGAGGCCCGGTGAGCGCAGTGTACGGATCCAGCGTGACGAGCGCGTCACCGGTAATCAGCGCGTCGGATTGGGGCATGTGCAGGGCGCAGTGCCCGTACGTGTGGCCGGCAGAGAGGACCACCCTGGGACGCCCCGGAACAGGAACCTCCTGCCCCGCTTCGAGCGGCTGTGAGACCGTCACCCCCTTCACCGCTGCCGCGCCCCCGAACACCATGGACAGCAGCACCGGGATGGCCCGAGGGTGTCGCAAGGGATACGCCGCGGCCGGATTCTCATGCGCGTAACGGTAGGGGTGCGCGGCCAGGGTTACTTCCTGGTGGTGGGCATACACCGGAATATCGAGACGCTCAACGAGTTTGGCGGCCACTCCCACGTGGTCGAAATGGGCGTGTGTCAGCACTAATGCCTTGAGGTCTGCGGGTGCTCGCCCGAGTTCACGGATCGCATGCCCCAGTTCGTTCCAGACCCTCGGAAGACCCGCGTCCACCAGGGTGAGTCCCTGATCGTCCTCGAGCAGATAGCAGTTGACGTTATGACTCTGGATCAAATGGATTCCGGGGGCCACATTCTTCAGGAACACGTTTCTTCCCTCCCAGCCCGTAACCCATGAACGGGCATACTCGCCCGGAACAAGGTTCGGACCACATACTGGTAGTGGACGACCCACCCAAGCTAAGCCGCCTTATAGTAGATTACGGTCCGTCCTCTGCGGTGTCACGCATGGTGGGCCACACTGTTGGGTCCATGTATACACGCAGGATGCTGCGAGTGACAGAAAGTTGAGACCGGTGACCACACTCAAGGAAAGAACCGAGGCCCCCACTGCCCGAGGGCTTGCGAGCTCGGCGCTGATCGCCCTATTGACCAACGGGCACCCATCCCCCGAAGCGAAGCTCGAACTGGGTGCCGCAGTCGAACGGGCGCTGGACGAGTGCCACGACATCAAGACCGACGAAGACCTTCAGCTCTCCCTCTTCCTGCTGTACCTGCTGCACTACGGCCCGGCCGAGTTCGTGCGCGGCGAATGGGAGTGGGACCCGGACCTGATCCGTATTCGCTCATCCATCGAGGAACGCTTCGAAGCACAACTGCGAGCCGAGGTCGAACTACCCTCCCCGCTCCCCCGTGACGGCAAGGCCGCCGCGGAAATGCTTTTCGAGATGACTCAACCTGCCGCCAAGCCGGGCACCGCCATGTGGCTGGCCAAGAACGCCACCGAGGACTTGCTTCGGGAGTTCCTGATTCAGCGTTCCATCTACACGCTGCGCGAGGCGGATCCGCACACGTGGTCCATCCCCAAGCTCCAGGGACGCGCCAAGGCTGCCATGGTCGAGATCCAGGCCGACGAATACGGTGGCGGTCACCCGGACAAGGTGCACTCGGAAATCTTTGCCCGCACCATGCGCAACTTCGGCTTGGACGACACCCCTGATGTCTATTTGGACGTGGTACCGGCGAGCACCTTGGCCTCGACCAACCTCATCAGCATGTTCGGTCTCCACCGCCGCTTGCGCGGGGCCAATGTGGGGCACCTTGCGGCCTTCGAAATGACTTCGACGATCCCCAACAAGCACTACGGCAACGCGTTCCGCAAGCGTGGCTACGGCCAGGACGTCACCTGGTACTTCGACGAACACGTCGAGGCCGACGCCGTGCACGAACAGTTGGCCGCCCGAGACCTCGTGGGCAACCTCGTCGATGACGAACCTCAGCTGACCGAGGATATCTTCTTCGGGGCCGCCGCGTGCCTCTACGTGGACGGACGCGCGGGTGATCACATGCTGGAGGCATGGTCCTCGGGCCGGTCTTCGCTGCTCACCCCGGAACCCCGGGTATGAGCGCGGACAGGACCGACGACATGCCGCACCCCCACAACGAGGGGGCGCTGCCCGATCGTTCCGTCCCCCGCGAGTCGCAACCACTGTCCCGCACGCAGAACGATCTCAGGGATGCAACGGAGCTGTCCGAGACCGATGCTTCTGCGGAACCCCGGCCGGCGCC
>CAACXA010000229.1_pt1 | contig 27832 bp, 23 predicted proteins | sample 2275811 | NCBI WGS metagenome assembly CAACXA01 (sample SAMEA5312478, study PRJEB27640) | indoor metagenome | biome: indoor environment; feature: uncontrolled; material: tiles wood | place: Germany | collected 2014-07-07 | reverse complement strand
CGATCCAGTCGCCGAGCTTCACGGCCTCGTCGAAGTCGTGGGTGACGCAGACGATCGTTTTCTGCAGCTCGGCCTGGATATTGAGCAACTCGTTCTGCAGGCGTTGGCGGGTGATGGGGTCAACCGCGCCGAACGGTTCATCCATGAGCAGGATGGGCGGGTCCGCGGCGAGCGCACGGGCCACGCCGATGCGCTGCTGCTGACCACCCGAAAGTTCCTTGGGGTACCGATTCCGATAGACCGTGGGGTCCAGGGACACCAATTCGAGGAGCTCGTCCACGCGAGCTGCGATCCGGTCCTTGTCCCAGCCGAGCATCTTGGGCACCAAACCGATGTTGGCCGCAACGCTCATGTGGGGGAACAGACCACCGGCCTGGATCACGTAGCCGATCTGACGGCGCAGCTTGTCGCCGTTCATGTCCGTCACGTTGTCCCCGTTGATCACGATGGACCCGTCCGTGGGCTCGATCAGGCGGTTGATCATCTTGAGCGTGGTGGTCTTACCGCAACCGGAGGGTCCCACGAACATCACGATGCTGCCCGCAGGGATCTCCATGGTGAGCCCACCCACCGCGGGCTTGGTCTGGCCGGGGTACTGCTTGGTCACCTGATCGAGCAGGATGGATGCGCCGCTGACGTTCTCGGCAGAGTTCTGGATGGTTTGTGTTTCAGACACGGATACCTCGCGAGGTTGTCAGACGGCTCAGGACCACCAACAGGAGGTCCAAGATGATGGCCAGCAGGATGACACCGACGACTCCCACGACCACGGATTCAAAGGCGTTGGCCCCACCCAGGCGGGAGAGACCGGAGAAGATGAAGCCACCCAGGCCGGGGCCCAGGGTGTAGGCGGCCACGGCAGCAATGCCCATGACCATTTGCGCGGAAACGCGGATGCCCGCCAGGATGATGGGCCACGCCATGGGCAGTTCCACGGTGGCCAGGGTGCGGAATCGACTCATGCCGATACCGCGTGCGGATTCGACCACGGATGCCGGGATGCTGTTCAGCCCCACCACAGCGTTGCGCAGGATGGGCAGGGTCGCGAAAAACGTGACCACGATGACCGCCGGGAGCACGCCGAAACCGAACGGTGCGATCAGCAGACCGATCAGCGCGAAGGACGGGATGGTGAGGCCCATGGCCGAGACGCCGTTGGCGAGCGCGCTGGCCGTCTTGCTCCGGTAGACCAGAGCCGACAGCACGACGGCCAGGACAGTGGCGAGCACGAGGCACTGCACCACCAGGCTGAGGTGCTGCCACGAGGCGAACAAAATCTGTTGATAACTATCTCTGACAAAGTCCCACACGCGCGTACCGTCTCCACCCTCACCGTAGGCAGAGGGCTGCATCGTCCATAGTGGTCAGATTGCTGTTGATTCCTGTTCAGGTTAGGACCGAACTGCTGCATTCGTGTGCATTGAGCCACACAATCTTCGCATCGTGACCCGTTCGTGACATTCGTGAGCACACCCTCTGACGCCTCCTGGCTGGGGCGGTGTCGCTCATAGCGGACAGCCCCAGGGTTTTCTTGCCAACACCGGCGGACGGTGGAACCATAGAACCACAAGCGAATCGAAAGGAGCCTTACCAATGGCTGATTTGACCGGTAAGAAGATTCTCTCGCTGCAGACCAACCGCGGCGTGGAGCAGGACGAGCTGAAGGTCCCCCTGGAGAAGCTGCGTGAAGCGGGCGCCACCGTGACCGTCGCGTCTCAGGAGAACGGCGAGATCCAGAGCCTCGTGGGCGACTGGGATTTGGGTGAGACGTTCCCCGTGGATCAGAAGATCTCAGACGTGAACGAGTCCGAGTACGACCTGCTGCTGCTCCCCGGTGGCACCCTCAACGCTGACACCCTCCGTCTCGACGAGGATGCCCAGAAGATCGCCCAGGCCTTCGCGTCCTCCGGCCGTCCCATCGCATCCATCTGCCACGGCCCGTGGTTGCTGGTGGAGACCGGACTGGTGAATGGCAAGACCCTGACCTCGTACGACTCCGTCAAGGTCGACATCACCAACGCCGGTGGCACCTGGGTGGATGAGCCCATGAAGCGCTGCCCCGCCAAGGACTGGGTGCTCATCACCTCGCGTAACCCCGGTGACCTGGAGCCGTTCGTCCAGGCCATCGAGGATGAACTGACCGCCTGAGATTACTGGGCGAGATCCGTGCTCAAGGGGATCTCAACGAAAGCCAGAACTGCCCCGGCCGCATGATGCGGCCGGGGCAGTCCTGTTGCCGAACTTGGTGCCGGTATCGGTTCTATGCCGTTCTGGCGCCGAACTCGATCCGGTCTCGGCCCAGCGTCTATTCGTCAGTGCTACTTACCCAACACGTCCTTCAACGCGCCGAGCACGAGCGCCACGGAATCCGGGGCGGCGTTGGGGCCCATCAGGCCGATGCGCCACACGGTGCTGGCGAACTCCTTGACGCCCGCGCCGATCTCCAGGTTGTACTTCTCGAGCAGTTCCTTGCGCACGGCGGCGGAGTCCACGCCCTCCGGAACCTTGACGGTGGTCAGCTCGGGCAGGCGGTGGCCCTCAGCGGCGAACAGTTCGAGGCCCATCGCCTCCAGGCCGTCCTGCAGCGCTTGGCCGGCTGCGTAATGACGGTCGCGAACGGCGTCGAGCCCTTCGTCCAGGATGCGCTGCAGACCGGCGTCCAGGGACGCGATCATGGCGACCGGTGCCGTGTGGTGGTAGGTGCGTGAGGCGCTACCGGAGGTCTCCCCCACGTAGCCGCCCAGCATGCCCAGGTCCAGGTACCACGAGCGCGGGTTCTCTACCCGGCGCTCCCAGGCGCGGTCGGAAACGGTGAAGGGCGCCAGGCCGGGGGCCACGCCCAGGCACTTCTGGGTGCCGGCATAACCGATGTCGATACCCCACTCGTCGGCCTTCAGTTCAATGCCGCCGATGGATGTCACTGCGTCCACCAGGAGCAGGGCATCTCCCTTGATCGCGCCGAGGGCCGCGATGTCCGAGCGAACGCCCGTGGAAGTTTCCGCGTGAACCGCAGCGATGATCGTGGGGTTGGAGTGTGCGCCGGCCACTTTCTGTGCGTCCACCGGCTGACCGAATGGGAAGTCCACGCGGGCCACCTCGGCACCGCAGCGCGCGGCGACATCGCACATGCGCTCACCGAACAGGCCGTTGACGGCAATGACCACCACGTCACCGGGGTTCACGAAGTTCACGAACGCCGCTTCCATACCCGCCGAGCCCGTGGCCGAGATCGGCAAGGTCCGACGGTTGGAGGTGCCCCACACCTGACGCAAACCATTACACGCGCGGTCCATGATCTCGAGGAACTGCGGGTCCAGGTGTCCCAGGAGCGGCCGGGCGAGTGCCTCCGTGGCCTCCGGGTACGGATTGGACGGGCCGGGGCCGAACAGGTGGCGGGCGGTCAACGTGTTGGTCATGCGGGGCCTCCTCAGGCTGTCCACGTGTGGGGTGCGTCTCGTTCAACCCTAGTCGCCGCTGGGCTGCACGGCCTCCGGTGTGACGGGTCGGCGCAAGAACACCACGGTCAGTGCGATCGCCACCGCGATCAGCGCACCGATGAACGCCACCGCGCCGTTCCAGCCGAAGCGCGTCAGGAACAGGCCGGCCACGTAGCCGAACACGGACGAGCCGCCGTAGTAGAACAGCGTGTACAACGACGACGCCTGGGCACGTCCCACGGTCGCTCGCGCCGGCACCCAGCCGTTGGCGATGGAGTGCGCCCCGAAGAATCCGGCGGTGAAGATCAGCAATCCCACGACCACGGCGGGCAGCCACGGGATGAGCATCATGAGGAGCCCGCCCAGCATGATCAGCGAGGACGTGATCAGTACCTTTCGACGGCCGAACCGCGCGGCGATCCGCCCCGCCTGGGCCGAGGACCACGTGCCGGTCAGGTAGGACAGGAACAGCACGGACACAATCGACGGCGGCACGTTGAACGGCTCGTCACCCAGGTGGAAGCCGATGAAGTTGTAAACGGCCACGAACCCGCCCATCAGCAGGAATCCCTGCATGTACAGGGACACCAGTCCGGGATCCTTGAGGTTGACCAGGAGCCGCTCGTGCACACCACCCGGACCGGTCAGCCGGACTGCTTGCGGCCTGAAGCCCTTTTGTTTCGGAGCCAACAGGATGAACGCGACGGCCGCCATGGCCGCGTAAATCGCCACGACGAGGGTTCCCGCGCGCCACCCGAAGAAGTCCGCCACCGGGGCCGCCACGATGCGACCCGAGAGTCCTCCCAACGTGGTTCCGGAGATGTAGCTGCCCGCGGCGATCGCGGCGTGCACCGGGTTCACCTCTTCAGCGAGATACGCCATGGCCACGGACGGGATACCGCCCAGCGCCATGCCTTCCAGGAAGCGCATTCCCACGAGCAACTCGAAGGACGGCATGAGGCTCATGGCCACGCCCAGGATGGTGGCCGCAATGACCGCGGTGACCATGGTCCTGCGGCGACCGAATCTGTCCGACATCAAGGACCACGGGATCACCGCAACCGCCAAACCGAGGGTCGCGGCGGACACGGCCAAGGAGGCTTGGGCGGCGTCGATCTCCAGGTCCCGCGCCATGATCGGAAGGACGCCCTGCACGGAATAGAGCTGGGCGAAGGTCGCGATGCCCGCGCACAACAGCGCGATCAAAATCCTTTTGTACCCGGAGCTGCCCCGCTCGTAGCCTTCCCATGTCCCCGCGGACTGCATGCCGAGGCGCTCCCTCTCCCGTGGTTGGTGTCGCTGACGTCCTGGACCAGGGTACGCCGCACGCCGCGCAGTCCCACGCCGGTTGGGAGGAACACATGTGTTTCCCTCGGCTAGTCACACCCCCTACAGTATGAACACATCATCTAGTTCAACTTGGGGGAGTCGAACTCATGAGATTTTCACGGGGACCATTCTGGGCTGTGACAGTCATTCCGTTAGTCATGGGGACCTTGCTGTTCACCGCGGCGGGGGCTGCGGTAGCCGCGCCCACCACCTCACCGGATGCACCAGACGCGGAGGCCGATCTGGCTTCACCGGCCGCACCGGGCGAGGACCCGTTGCGCGAGAGGACAGGGATCTCCGCCGGCATCCCGATCTGGGGCGCGTGGTGCGGACCCGGTCACGGCGGTGGGGAGCCGGAGGACACGTTCGACACGTTGTGCATGCGCCATGACCGCTGCTACATCGAACGCGGTTATTTCGACTGCTGGTGCGATGCGCGGTTCCGCGATGAGATCCGTCGGTTCGGTCCCCGGATGGAAACCGACGAACGAGTGGTGGCAGCCGCCACCACCGTGTGGTTCACCGTGACCCCGTGTGTGCCGCGATGAGCCACTTCGCCGCGCAGGCATCCGCCGAATCCCGGTCACATCGGTCCCGGCCGGGCGAGTCCCGATCGGATCAGCCCCGGCCCGTCGACTCCCGTCGCGCCGCGCGCCTGGCATCCCAAGCGGGTGAATCCCAGCGAGGATCCCACCGGGCGTCACGCCGCGAATCCCAGTCGGGGCCACGCCACTCCGCTCGCAATCACCGCCCCGCCCACGGTGAACGCGGCCACTACACGTCACTGCTCACGGTCGTCATGTTCTTCGTGGCCGTGGGAATCACCCTGATCCTGCCGTTCGGTCAGTACATGGGCCCGTGGCTGCCGTTGCTCCTGCTGGGGATCCCGTTCCTGGCCGGCGGGTGCGGCACGGGGTGCGCGGTCCATTGCAACCGGCCTGGGTGGGGCATCGCCAATTTGGCCATAGCGATTCTGTACCTGCCGACTCTGTTCGTGTTGATCACCCTGGTCAGCGGGCCATAGCTGCCCTCTCATCACCACGGGGACGCGGCGGTAGCCCGCGCCGCTCAGTGCGTCGCGGCACCAAGGCATCGCCCGCGACGTACCGAAACGCAACGACGACGCCGCCCGGGCCTGCGCTGTGCGGGCGACCGAGCGGCGTCGTCGTCATAAAAATGCTGCGGGAGTAGCGGCTTACTTGTCGCTCACCGCGGCGGCGAGGTTCTCCAGCGACTCCTCGAGCACGGACTCCGGGAACGCCGGGAAGCTCACCTTCTTGAGGAGTTTGGGGTGCACGTCCGACCACGCGTAGGTCAGCGTGACCTGGGTGGAATCGGGACCCTGGGGCTGGAGTTCGTACATCCACTCCCAGCCGTTGTGCTCGATGGGGGTGCCCTCCTGGCACGGCTTCCACGCGATCAGCTTGTTGGGATCGAAACCGGTGACGTGGTTCTCCATCTTGTAGTCACCGCCCATGGCCTCCGCGTGCATGTTCATCACGAACACGTCGCCGGTCTGCTGAATGCGCTGGTCGGTGCCGGACACCACGGTGCCCGAACCATCTACCTGCGGGTGCTTGGCGGGCAGGGAAAGCACCTCGAAGATGTCCTCGGCCGGGGCGTCAATGACTCGGGTGGCGCTGATGCTGGTCTCGCTCACGAGAAACCTCTTTCTGTCGATCGACAATGGGACGTTCTGCTACTCACTCTAGGCAGTGCCGGGCCCGCCGAGGCAAGACCTTCAGCGATCGGCGAAGCCCTCGACCGGTCCGTGCTGCACTCCGTGGTGGGCGCCGTGCTGGGCCGCCAGGTTGCGCAGGTGGTACGCGAAACCGAGGGCGGCTCGGCCGCGCAACCGCCCGGAGGTGATGGCTCGGATCCGGTCCGTGGCCTCCACGCGCGCGCCGTGGGCTCGCAAGGCTTCAACCACGGCCTCGTCCTCGCTGCATTCCACGTTCGGAAAACCGCCGGCGGCCTGGAACGCACCGGCCCGCACGCCCATGTTGGCCGCGTGGATATAGGGGTGACCTTCGGACAGGTCGTGCTCCAGATGCCACAGCCTGAACACGTGCTCGGGGCATTCCGTCGGGTCCGGTTCCACGGTGCCGAGCACGGCATCGGCCCCGGTCCGCGCGCGTTCCACCTGGTAGCTGAGCCAGTTCTGCGGGACGGCGGTGTCAGCGTCGGTGGAGGCGATCCAGTCCGCCCCGAGACGCAGCGCATGGTTCGCTGCGGCCTGCCGAGCCCCACCCGCACTTGCCCAGGTGCCCTCCAGGACCTCCAGTTCCGCATGCCCGTTCAAGACCGACGACGCCGCAGCCCACGCCTCCCGCGCGGCCCCCACCGTGCGGTCGGTGCAGCTGTCCGCGGCGAGAATCACGGACACTCGCGCATCTGATTCGGCACGCAGCAGGGCGTGAACGGCCCCCGCCACCGACTCGACGCACCGGACCACGCGCTCCTCCTCGTTGCACGCGGGTATCACCACTGCCACCCGCTGACTCATGCGCGGCCGCGCTTAGTACGCGCGTAGATGTCGATCTCGAAGTCAGCTTCGCGGTGCTCCACCAACCGCGTGAGGTTACGGCGCCGCCGGGCCTCACGATGCACGTCATCCCCGTCCAGCGGCCAATCCTTGATGGGGTGGCGCCAATGGCACAACACCAAATGCCCGTCGGACGAGAGCGCCTTGGTGCACAGGGACAACAGCTTTTTCCATTGTTCGGGTGAGCAGAAGTACCCCACCTCGCTCACCACGATCAGGTCCAGGTCGGTCCAGTCGGGGTCCCATTGTTCGGGCAGCACGGCGTTACGCAATTGCACGTTCTTGAGGCCCCGCTCGGTGAGGCGCGTTCGGGCCTTGCCCAGGGCGACGTCGCTCGCGTCCACCGCGGTCATCACGCCCACGTGCGCGGCCAACTGCGCCGTGAGGGCACCTGTGGAGCAGCCGATGTCCAGGGCGCGAGGGTACAGCTCGCGCGGCAGGCTGGCCGTGAGCACATCCCGCTTGCGGTGTTCGTAGCGGGAACTGTCCACGCTCCACGGGTCCTCGGATTCGGTGTGAACGCGGTTGAAGACCGGGGTCTGATGGGGAGCGGCCAGGATGAAGTATTCGCGTTCCCGCTCGAAATGTTCCAGGATATGCGGACCGAGCAGCACCTCGTCCCCGGGTTGGTCCGAAAGTGGACGCACCTGGGAGACGTGGTGTTCCAGAGCCTGCTGTTTGGCGTCCCGGTCCTCGTCCGAGAGTGGCACGTACACCAGGCCGCGTGGAAGCTTGCCGGGTGTCCCCCAGTGCCACCACCAAATGGGGTACTGGACGCAGCGCACGGCCGCCGCACCCGCGGCCTCCTGCACCTGAGCGGCGAGGATCTCGTGATCCGGGTGGCCGTCCTTGACCCACGTCACCACGGCCAGGGGATGCCGGCCCTGAGCCAACCATGTCATGGCTTCGTTGACGGGGTCCGCGAGCGCCTTGGCCGTGAGCCCACCGTCGGGCAGGGCGAGGTACTCGGGAGTGACACAGCCCGCGGTGATCGCACCGACTGCTTCCGACATTTCCAGATGGCGCACGCGTGACAGCGTTTGCTGAGTGTGCGTCGGCGAATCGGGGTGGGACTTCTCCCCCAGCGTGGCCACGATGACCCGCACCGAGGAGCCCGCCTGAATCAACCGATGAACGGTGCCACCGGCACCCAAGGTCTCATCGTCCGGGTGCGCAGCGAAGACGACCGCGCGGTCCACGCCCTCCAGGTCCAGCTCGGGCGCGGTGCGCAGGGCCTTGCTGTCCGCCCATTTCTGTTCGGGAGTTCCGGGCTCCCGGTGGTCGAAGGTCACCATGGTGTCCCCTCCTCGCCCGCGGGAGCCGCGGCCAGCAACAGCTCCCCGAGCGCCTTGTTGTCCCGCTCCGCATGATCCTGACGGATGTACACCTGCAACGACATCACACGCCTAATGTGGGCGGCGTCCCCGGTGAGGGGCCCCGGCCCGGTCGCCCGGGAGACCTCGCGCAGCACTGTTTCCGCCGCGTCCGCCACGGTGCGGCGAACTCGCAGCGCCCACAGTGCGCCCTTTTCGCCCGTGGCATCACCATTGTCGACGGCGCACGCCGCTCGATCCAGCACTGCCGACGCCGCGGTCAGGGCCAGGTCCACGCGACCGAGGTGGGCGAGGGCGGCGTCGTCGAGCGGTTTGCGTGGTTGTCTGGAGCGTTGCCAGAGGAGGTCCGCAACGGACTGCGCGCCGCCCAGCCAGATCGCGGCCACTCCCATGCCGCCCCATGCGAATCCGGGGCGGGTCAGGTACCACTCGTTCTCACCGAGTGGCTCGGCGGGCACCTCACGGAAGTCCACGGCGGTGGTGGGGACGTCCGCGAGGCCCTGGGCAACCCACGTGTCGTTGTGCTCGGGCAGGAACCCAGCATGGTCCGTCGAGATCACGAACGCGCGGCGGTGGCCGGTGAGCTCCCCGCTCTCGTCCGCGACGTGTGCGGTGACCACGGCGCGGCTCACGAAGTCCGCGAGCGAGCACCACGGCTTGGTACCGGAGAGCGTCCAACCGTCTGCCGACGGCGTTGCGGTCAGTGGGATGCCGGGGCCCTCCGCAGCCCACACGGCCCAAGTGTCCGAGTCGGTGAGGAGGTCACGGCTGCCGCCCTGATCGATGATGGCCGTGGCATCCAGGTGGGGTTCAACGATGCGCGCCAGGGCAAGGTCTTGTCTGGCCAGATCGCTCATTCGTGCCCAGAGCTCACGCGTGCTGCCCTGACCGGGCAGTGGCAATTCGCGGGTCAGAGTGGTGGCCTCGGCCAGACCGTGGCGGACGAACTCCTGGACCTCCCGCTGATCGGGTCGAGGAGTCTGAGGGATCGGCAACGTCGACTGGTCAAACACAGTAATAAGCCTACGTGCTTTGGGCCCGCGGCCGCGTACGGTGTTCCGCGTGGAACCGGGTTTGTATCATTGCTAGTAACACTGACCGTGGTACACCGTCCGAAGGGGCCCCTCATGTCCACCACCGCAGGAATCTTCACCGTTGACACCACGTCTACGGTGCCGGTGTACGAACAGCTCGTTCAGTGCGTCACGGACGGCATCGCTTCCGGATCTCTGGAAGACGGTGACAGGATTCCCCCGGTGCGCGCACTGGCCACCGAACTGGGCTTAGCGGCCGGAACCGTGGCCAAGTCCTACCGCGCCATGGAGGCCAGCGGCGTGATCGAAACCCGCGGCCGCAAGGGCACCTTCATCGCCCAGTCCTCCGACGACCGTCACGCAGCAGCCTGCCGTGCGGCCGCCGAGTATTTGGACCGCGCAGCGGGAGACCTGCACTATTCCCCCGAGGAATGCCTGCGGATCGTGCAGCGGATGCTGGACCAGCGCGCCGCTGGCTGAGGCCCGCGGTCCCGACGATCACCCAGCACACGGCGAGGCCGCACCAATCGGGCCGGTGCCAGCTACCTAACACCGTTTTGGCCACCCCCAAGTGCCCCGCCCGACCATGCAAAGGCCGCGCACCATTTGATGCCGTCTTACTGCACGGTAGGGCGGACTACTTTGCAGTAAGGCCGGATGAAATGGCGTCCGTCGGCCGCTGGACGGCGCGCAGCCTACGAATCGACCCGCCACCCGGACCGGAGTAGGTCATCCAATTCGTGACCGGTCGAACCGTCCGCGGACGGAGTGCCCAGGGCCCACGCGGCAGCCAGGGTCGCGAGGTACAGGTTCCGACCGGTGAGTCCTTCACGCGCATGCCCATCCTTCTGGGCTGCCTGCAAGAACTCACCTGTTGTGTCGATGACCTCTTGGCACGTGAGCCGCAACGGAGAGTCCTGCTCGCCCAGTGCGGTCCGCAGGGGTTCGGGCAGTCCCTCGTAGGCCCTCATCCAGCGGCTCACGGCATCGAGCCAGCGCTCCAGTGCGGCACCGGAGTCGACGGAGTCATTCTGGATGACTTCGGCCTCGGCGCTCAGGTCCGGCTGGTGGTTCTCCAAGACCGCAGCAACCAGTGCGTCCCTGGTGGGGAAGTGACGGTAAAGGGTCCCCGCACCCACCCCCGCCCATTTCGCGATGGCATCCATGGAGACATCCAAACCTCCGTCGGTAAACGCCAATTCGGCAATCTCCACTATGCGCGCTCGGTTTCGACGGGCATCAGCGCGAATGGGTCGCGTGGCTGAGGGGCTTGGGTGCGACGGGCTTCCGCCTGCGGCTGAAGTCATGACGGGAACCACCTTACTGATTGATTAACGGAGAGTCTCTCCGTATTTTGGATCACGAACCGGAGAATGTCTCCTAATATCTCGCAAAGGACTGCCATGAGCAAACGACAAATGATCCTCGGCATGCAACTGGGTAACGGCTACGGATCTCAGCCCATGGCCTGGAAAGCACCGGGTGTCGGTCCCGCCAACTACACCAACTTTGACGCCCAGGTGCGGTACGCCCAGGCCGCCGAGCGGGGCAAGTTCGCGTTCCTCTTCCTCCCCGATTTCGCCGGAATGAGTAAGGGTCCGGAACAGGAAGCTCCCATGCTCACCCTGGACCCCATGATGACGCTGGCCGCGATTGCCCGCGGCACCGAGCGCATCGGGCTGGTCGCCACCGGATCCACCACGTTCAACGAGCCGTACAACACCGCACGCCAGTTCAAGACGCTGGACGTGATGAGCCACGGCCGCGCGGGATGGAACGCGGTGACCACGAGTGATCCCCTGGTGGCCGCGAACTACGGTCAAGAAATCGCTCCTCGACCCGAACGGTACGAACGCGCCCACGAAACCATCCAGATCGCCCAGGCCTTGTGGGGCAGCTGGGAGAAGGACGCGTGGATCAAGGACCCGGCCACGTCTCAATTCGCTGACGCGGGCAAGATCCAACCGATCAACCTGCAGGGAAAGCACGTGGCCTCCCGCGGACCGCTGCCGATTCCGCCCTCCGAGCAGGGCCAGCCGGTGGTCTTCCAGGCCGGTGGTGGTGACTACGGATTGGGGCTCGCGGGTCGGTACGCGAACGCCGTCATCGGTGCCACGTTCACCATTGAGGATTCCAAGGGTCAGCGGGATGCTGTGCGGAAGGCCGCCGTAGATGCCGGCCGCGACCCCGATGAGATCAAGTACTTTGCAGGGGTCATGCCCGCCATTGCGGGCAGCAAGAAGGAGGCCCTAGACCGCCGCGTGGCCCTGGGCCGCGAGGTCTTCCCCGCCCGCGTCCCCTACCTGGGAGCGATGCTCGGCTTGCCGTTAGACGTGTCCCAGATAGATCAGCCGCTGACTCGGGAGCAGCTGGAAGCTGCTCGCCCCAGCCCCTTTGACCCCCGGTCGCAGCGGGCCTACGAGGTCGCTCAGGAAGGCTGGAGCATTCGGGACATCCTGGCCCACGGCGTGATCGACTATCACCCCACCCCCGTGGGCACGGCAGAGGAAACCGCGGACCACCTTCAGGAATGGTTCGAGGCCGGTGCCGTGGACGGGTTCTGGGTCTCCATCGACGTCTACGAGGACGGCATCGACACGTTTGTGGATCAGGTGGTGCCCATCCTGCAGGAGGGCGGGCTTTACCCCACCGACTATCAGGGAACCACGCTCCGCGATCACCTGGGCGTTCCCGAGCAGTACGGCCAGGATCCGCGCCTGAGCTGACAGGGCCCGCCATTCCATGACGCCTTACTGCAGGGTAAGGGCCCCTACCCCGCAGTAAGGCCTCATCAGATGGTTCCCGCTCAGTGGGCCTCACGGGTTGGGGCGTCGCGGGCTCGGCGGACCAGGCTGCACAGAGGACGACGACGCGAGCGGGCTGGGAGCTCGCAAGATCGGCGCGGCCAGGTGGTACAGACGACGACGCGAGCGGGCTGGGTGCCCACTCGCGCCGTGTGGTGTGGAGCGTCGTCGTCGTTCGCGCGCGTTGGTGTAAAACTGCCGTGGTCCCGCGCGCGGTTTCAGGAGGCCGACGCCGCGGGACGTCGCGCCTCGGTTACTTGACCGGCGCCTGTTCGACCGGCCTGTCGTTCTCGTTGGTCTTGCCGCCGTTACGCACCACGAGCGACAGCAGGAACGCCAGGGCCGCGAACACGGCCAGCAGCGTGAGTCCCACGAAGTACGAGCGGTTGTCCGGGTTGTAGGTCGCGCCCATGACGAGCGGCGGGAAATAACCGCCCAGGCCGCCAGCAGCGGCGATGATCCCGCCAATGGTGCCCACGTCCTTGGCGGGAGCGGCACGTCCGACCCAACCGAAGACACCGCCGGTGCCCAGACCCAGGAACACGGCCATGGCCAGGAACAGTGGACCGTAGACGTGCTCGGCGTCGGGCTGGAAGGCCACGAGCATGGCCAGCACGATGGTGCCGCCGAACGAGGTCAGGGTGACGATCTTGGGGCCGAACTTGTCCGCGAGCGTGCCACCGATGGGACGGGCAACCACGGCCGCGAGCGCGAAGCCGGCGGTGCGGGTGCCGGCGGCGGTGGGGTCGTACTCGTACACGTTGGCCAGGTAGGTCGGGAGGTAATTGGAGAAGGCGACAAATGCGCCGAAAACCACGGCGTAGAGGAAGCACAGCTGCCAGGTGACCTTGAGGCTGAAGGCCTGTTTGAGCTTGGGCATCATCGGTTCGACCTTGCGACCGGCACGCGCAGGGGAATCACGCAGCATCAGCCAGCACAGCAGCGCGCTGACCGCCACGATCGCGGCAATGATGATGTGGGTGGTCATGTACCCGGTAGCCGCCACGAGCCGCGGGGTGAAGAACGCGGAGACCGCGGTACCCACCATGCCGGCGCCGAACACACCGGTCGCGAAGCCCTTGCGATTGGACTCGTACCAGGCGGAACAGAACGGGATACCGATTGCGAACACGGTGCCCGCAATGCCCAGGAAGAACGCGACCGCGACCAGCAGCGGGAAGTTGTTGAGCTGACCCACCAGGCCCGTGAGCAACACCAGCGGTGCGGTGATACCCAGGATCACGGTGAACATGACGCGCCCGCCGTACTTGTCGGTGAGTGCACCCACCGGAACGCGGGCGATCGAACCCACGAAAATCGGCATGGCCACCAGGATGGCGGTCTGCCCCGGGGTCAGCGACATCTCACCGGCGTAGCGCTTGGACAGCGGTCCCACGATGGTCCACGCCCAGAAGCCCACGGTGGACGCCAAGGTCGCGAGGACCAGGTTCTTGAGTTGACCCTGCTTCAAGTTCGGTGCCGCTGAGGCGGCTTCAACGGAGGACATGACGCTCCTTCTGCGAAAACTGCGAGTGCTGAGACGTAGTGGGCAGGGAGGCGCTCCGACAAGGGCGCCTCCTACACCGGAAGTGACTTACTTGACGCGCGTGGAACCGGAATGTTCGCGCGGAGGCCGAGTGCGGCGTCGTCCGCTGTCGCGGTCCTGGGTACCGATCGGCTCCCAACCGCGGCGCACCGGGGCGGAACCGGTGCGGGGGCTGGAACCGCGCGTGCGGTAGACGATGTACGGACGGAACAAGTAGTGCAGCGGCGCGGTGAACGCGTGCACCAGGCGCGTGAACGGCCAGATCGCGAACAGTGCCATGCCCCACAGCACGTGAATGTGGAACGAGGTGGACGCCGCCGCCATGGCACCGACATCCGGCTGCAGGATCCACAGCGAACGGAACCACGGGGACACCGTGACTCGGTAGTCCACGGTGTTCGGGTCGAACACGGCCAGCACGGTGGTGGCCAGGCCGGCCAGGATGGCACCCAGCAGCATCACGTACATGAACTTGTCGTTACCGGTCGTGGCCATGAACACCGGTCCGGTGCGGCGCCGGCGAACGATCAGCATCACGATGCCCACGAGCGTGCCCACGCCGGCAACCGTGCCGATGGACAACGCCAGGAAGTGGTAGGCGTGCTCGGACATGCCCACGGCTTCGGTCCAAGATTTGGGAATCACCAGGCCCACGATGTGCCCTACAAGCACCGCCAGGATGCCGAAGTGGAACAACGGGGAGGCGATCCGCAGCATGCGGGATTCGTAGAGCTGGGACGAACGGGTGGTCCACCCGAACTGGTCGTACTTGTAGCGCCAGATCAGCCCGCCGATCAGCACCGCCATCACCACGTACGGCAGCACGCCCCACAGCAGAGTGTCGAGAATGTTCACTGGTTTCCTCCGGTCATGGGCAGGAGTCGGGGGTCGTAGGCATCCAAGCCCACGGATTCGGTGGGCGGACCGTAACCCGCCATGCGCGCCACCGCGGATTCGTCCTCCGGGGACGGTCCGGGCAGCGTTGAGCAGACCAGTTCCACCACGCACGCGTGGGGCAGGTTGTCGCGCAGCAGTGCGAGCCGCAGCAGTTCCAGAGACGGTCGGTAGCGCTGCAGCAGCTCGAAACCGTCCTCGGGTGAGACCCGCGCAGCGAATTCCAGCACCACGGGCAGGTGGTCGGGCAGTTCCTCGTCCCCGAACACGCACCCGTGGGCGCGGTAGACCTGCTTGAACGCAGACAGCGCCTCGCCGCGACGGCGCGTGTCACCGTCCGTCCAGTAGGTCAGGTGCAAGCTGTGGCGGCGCGAGAGATCGTACTCCTGGACGTAGTCACCCTGAATCTCGCTCAGGTCACTCTCGCGCAGCCAACGGGTCAAGGGTTCGACGGCGCTCGGGGCCACCCCGACCTCGGCCAGGGCGTCCTCGAGCACGGGCAGTTGGTCGATCAGTTCTCGATCCGGGTAGCCCAGCAACACCGCAGCGGCCTGGCGGATGACCGCCGAGCGCTGCGGATGACGGTCCCGGTACTCGGGAACGTTCACCGTGCCCTTGGTGGCCTTACCCAGCAGGGTGGAGAGCAACCCCATCATCGGCCCCCGTCGGAACCGGCGGTGTCGTGATCGGGACGGGTCCACGGATCACGCGACGTGGTCGAGAGACTGTCGGCGTCCTCGCGATTCCGGGCCGGGAACAGCCCGTCCGGGCTGCCGTTGCCGTCCCAATTGAGCAGGTTCACGCGACCGGCCAGTTGCTCGTTGCCCGTGGGGTCCTCCCCCATCTGGCGGGAGCGCAGCGCCTGGAAGTTCTCCACGGCCACCGGCATCGGGCGACCCGACGCCTCACCGAACACTCCGGTCTGACCCATACCGGGTCCACCGTCCACGTCCAGCGAGCAGCCGATCTCCTCCAGATTGTGGGCGTCCTCAACGTGGGCTGTGGGAATAACGTAGCGCTCGTCATACTTGGCGATCGCCATGAGCCGGTACATCTGCTTGATCTCGGCACCGGTCATGCCCACTGCCTCCGCAATGGACTCGTCCGGAGCGTCACCAAGGGTGATGTTGCGCATGTAGGCGCGCATTGCGGCGAGCTTGCGCAACACGTCGGTCACGAGTTCGGTGTCACCCGCGGTGAACAACTCCGCCAGATACTCCACCGGGATGCGCAGGCTCTCGATCGCGCCGAACAGGTTCTCCGGATCCTCGCCATCGTGACCCTGTTCCTTGAGCAGGTCCACGATGGGCGACAGCGGGGGCACATACCAAACCATGGGCATCGTGCGGTACTCGGGGTGCAGCGGCAGGGCCACGCGCAACGTCTTGGCCAGCGCGTACACCGGCGACTTGCGAGCGGCGTCGAGCCAGTCCTCCGGGATGCCCTCCTGACGAGCGGCGGCAACGACCTCTGGGTCGTTGGGATCGAGCATGAGGTCCAGCTGGGCCTCGTACAGATCCTGCTCGTTGGGTGTCGCGGCGGCCTGGGTGACCTTGTCTGCGTCGTACAGGAAGATGCCGATGTAGCGCATGCGGCCCACACACGTCTCCGCGCACACGGTGGGGATACCCACCTCGATGCGGGGGTAGCAGAACGTGCATTTCTCGGCCTTGCCGGACTTGTGGTTGTAATAGATCTTCTTGTACGGGCAACCGGTCACGCACTGGCGCCAACCGCGGCACTGGTCCTGGTCCACCAGCACGATGCCGTCCTCGGCGCGCTTGTAAATGGCGCCGGAGGGGCACGATGCCATGCAGGACGGGTTCAGGCAGTGCTCGCACAAACGCGGCAGGTAGAACATGAAGGTCTGTTCGAACTCGAACTTGATCCGGTCGTTGGCTTCCTTGTGGAGCTTCTGGATGATCGGGTCCAAGTGACCCATCTCCGTGGCGCCGCCCAGGTCGTCGTCCCAGTTGGCCGACCACTCGACCTTGGTGTCCTCACCCGTGATCAGGGACTTGGGCCGTGCCACCGGGAAATCATCACCCGCGGGAGCGTTGACCAGGTTCTCGTAGTCGTAGGTCCAGGGCTCGTAGTAGTCCTTCAACTCCGGCTGCACCGGGGAGGCGAACAACTGGGCGAGCTTCTTGAGCTTGCCGCCGGACTTCAACTTGAGGTTGCCCCGCTTGTTGAGTTCCCAGCCGCCCTTCCAGGTTTCCTGGTCCTCGTAACGGCGCGGGTACCCCTGACCGGGGCGGGTCTCCACGTTGTTGAACCATACGTACTCGGTACCGGCACGGTTGGTCCATGCTTGTTTACACGTCACCGAACAGGTGTGACACCCGATGCACTTGTCGAGAGTCATCACCATGGCGACTTGAGCCATGACACGCATCAGTACTGAACCTCCTGCGAGCGCTTGCGGACAATGGAGACGATGTCTCGCTGATTTCCGGTGGGGCCCATGTAGTTGAAGGCCCAGGACAGATGGGCGTAGCCGCCGATCATGTGGGTGGGTTTGACCAGGATGCGCGTGACGGAGTTGTGGATACCGCCGCGCTTACCCGTGGTCTCGGACTTGGGAACGTCAATGGTTCGCTCCTGGGCGTGGTGCACGTAGACCACACCCTCGGGCATGCGGTGGGAGACCACCGCGCGTCCGACGAACACGCCGTTGGTGTTCACGCACTCGACCCAGTCGTTATCGGAGACCTCGATGGCCGTGGCGTCCTGCGGGGACATCCACACCGAGGTGCCGCCGCGCGAGAGCGACAGCATGAACAGGTTGTCCTGGTACTCCGAGTGGATCGACCACTTGTTGTGCGGGGTCAGGTAGCGCACCGCAATAGACAGCTCACCCTTCTCCCCGAGCTTGGGCTCACCGAACAGCCGGTGCATGTCCAGCGGCGGTCGGTAGGTGGGCAACATTTCACCCATGTCCTTGAGCCAGTCGTGATCCAGGAAGAAGTGCATGCGGCCACTCAGGGTGTGGAACGGCTTGAGCCGCTCGATGTTCACCGTGAACGGTGCGTAGCGCCGGCCTCCGGTTTCCGAACCGGACCACTCCGGTGAGGTGATCACCGGAACGGGTGCCTGCTGAGTGTCCTTGAACGTGACGCGCTTTTCCTCCGAACCGCGCGCCAGATCGGACAGTTCCTTGCCCACGCGCTTCTCGAGCGTCTCGAAGCCCTGCGTGGCCAGCTCACCGTTGGTCGTACCCGAGAGCATCAGGATGGCCTCGGCCATGCGCTGATCGGTGTCCAGCGCGGGGCGGCCCTCCGCAGCACCGGAATCGAACACACCGTGCAGGCGACCCAGCTGGTCGACCTGGTGCTTGACGTCGAACGTGACGTTCTTGGTGGTCAGACCCAGCTTGTCCGCCAGCGGTCCGAGCGCCACGAACTTGTCGCCGATCGCGGTGTAGTCGCGCTCCACGATCTTCAGGTTGGGCATGTTCTTGCCCGGGATCGCGGGGAGGTCCGTGCCCTTCCACTCCGGCGCGTGACCGCCCGGTTGGGCAATCTCCCCCGGGGTGTCGTGGGTGAGCGCGGTGGCCACCACGTCCTTGCGCACGCCCAGGTGATCGCGGGACTGCCGCGCGACCTCGTCGGCCAGCAACTGGAACATCTTCCAGTCCGTCTTGGCCTCCCAGGGCGGGGAGATCGCCGGGGTGAAGGCGTGCACGAACGGGTGCATGTCGGTCGAGGAGAGGTCGTACTTCTCGTACCACGTGGCCGCCGGGAACACGATGTCCGACAGCAGCGTGGACGAGGTCATGCGGAAGTCCGCCGAGATCAGCAGGTCCAGCTTTCCTTCCGGGGCGTCCTCGTGCCAGCGCACGTCACGCGGCTTGGAGGCCACGTGGTCCTCGCCCTGCACACTGTTGTGGGTTCCCAGCAGGTGCTTGAGGAAGTACTCCTCACCCTTGGCCGACGAGCCGAACAGGTTGGAGCGCCACAACACCAGCGTGCGCGGCCAGTTCTCCGGGGCGTCCGGGTCCTCCACGGCAAAGTTCAGCTCGCCGTTCTTGAGCTTGCTCGCGATCCACTCGGGTTCGCTGCCCGCCTCACCGCGTTCGACGGCGCTCGTGGCGGCTTCTGCCACATCGAGCGAATTCTCGTGGAACTGCGGGTAGAACGGCATCCAGCCCAGCCGCGTGGACTGCGCGATCACGTCCGCGGTGTGCATGCCCTTGAGGTGGCCTTCTGCGAGAGGTGACTGCAGCGAATCCGATGAGTAGCCGTCGGAACGGAACTGATCGGTGTGCATGTACCAGAACGCGGTGCCGATCATGAAGCGCGGCGGGCGCACCCAGTCGCTGCCGGAGGCCATGGTGGCCCAGCCCGTAATCGGACGAGCCTTCTCCTGACCCACGTAGTGCGCCCAGCCTCCGCCGTTGCGCCCCTGGCAACCGCACAGCATGAGCATGGCCAGGATCGCTCGGTAGGTCGCATCACCGTGGTACCACTGGCAGATACCGGCGCCCAGGATGATCATGGACCGGCCCTCGGACTTCTCCGCGTTGGCGGAGAACTCGCGGGCGGTACGGATCACGGCCTCGGCGGGAACCGAGGTGACCTCTTCCTGCCACGCGGGGGTGTAGGCGGTGTCCACGTCGTCGTAGCCCTTGGACCATTCGCCCGGCAGGCCCTCGCGACCCACACCGTACTGCGCGAGCATGATGTCGAAAACGGTGGTGACGGTGCGGCCGGCCACCTCGGTCACGGGCACTCCGCGGTGGATGACCGATCCTTCACCGGTCGGATCCGTGAACGCCGGCAGCGCCAGGTCGCTCACCTCACCCCGGTAGCCGGAGGCGTCCGCGATCGACAACGACGGCGTGACTCCCTCCAGATCGAGGTTCCACTTGCCCTCGTCGTGCTCGTTGTAGCGGAAGCCCATGGAGCCGTTGGGAACCACCGGCTGATGGGTGTCGCGATCCAGCAGCACGGTCTTGAACGCGGGATCAGCCTGCGAAGCGGCGTCGTCGTCCCCCGCGTTCGCCAAGTCCTGGGCGGTGAGGAACTTGTCCGCAACCACCGTGCCGTCCTCGCGGCGGGACAGTGAGACCAGGAACGGAAGGTCCGTGTACTGGGCGACGTAGTTCTCGAAGAACGGGACGCGGCGGTCCACGAAGTTCTCCTTGAGGATCACGTGCCCCATGGCCATGGCCAGGGCGGAGTCGGTGCCGGCCTGGGCGGGCAGCCATTCGTCCGCGAACTTGGTGTTGTCCGCGTAGTCCGGGCTGACGGAGACGACCTTGGTGCCTCGGTAGCGCACCTCGGCCAGCCAGTGGGCATCCGGGGTGCGGGTCACGGGAATGTTGGAACCCCACATCATCAGGTAGGTGGCATCCCACCAGTCACCCGATTCGGGAACGTCCGTCTGGTCGCCGAACACCTGCGGCGAGGCCACCGGGAGGTCCGCATACCAGTCGTAGAAGCTGTTCATCACACCACCGATGAGGTTGATGAACCGGGCACCTGCGGCGTGCGAGACCATGGACATCGCGGGGATCGGCGAGAAGCCGATGCAGCGGTCCGGGCCGTAGGCCTTGATGGTGTGCACGTGGGCGGCGGCGGCCATCTCCACGGCTTCCTGCCAGCTGGAGCGCACCAGTCCGCCCTTGCCGCGGGCCTTCTGGAACGTCTCACGCTTGACGGGGTCGTTGACGATGGACTCCCATGCGAGCACCGGATCCGAGTGGATCTGCTTAGCCTCGCGGTACATCTCCAACAGCACGCCGCGCACGTACGGGTAGCGCACACGCGTGGGTGAATAGGTGTACCAGGAGAACGCGGCGCCGCGGGGGCAACCGCGTGGTTCGTATTCGGGGCGATCCGGGCCGACCGACGGATAATCCGTTTCCTGGGCCTCCCACGTGATGATGCCGTCCTTGACGTACACCTTCCACGAGCAGGATCCGGTGCAGTTCACGCCGTGGGTGGAGCGGACAACTTTGTCGTGACTCCAGCGGTTGCGGTAGAAGGCGTCGCCCGCGCGACCACCCTCCCGGAACACGGCGCGACCGTCCTCCGTCTCGTCCCAGCGGGAGAAGAATTTCCCGAGTTTCAATAACGCGTTCGACGCCGGGCCATCGACCCCGGCGGGGGTTTCGGTGGTAGCCATGGAGCCACCGTACCCCTAATCAACATTCAAAATGCCTATTTAACGCGCCGGTAACCCGAAATCCATCTTTTCGGGGCTGACTTGGGAATATGGTCATAAGTTCGTGCGCTAATCGACCGTTTGGTTGGGCCTGCCGGGGTGACTTGGGGCAGCGCACCATTTGGTCAGGCCATACTGCACAGTAGGGGTCCGTACCGCGCAGTAAGCCCTCACGAAATGGTTCGACGGCGAACCAGACCCCGGTTCGTACGACACGCCGCACCCCACCTAGACTGGTGCCCCATGAAGTCCATGATTGCGCCGATCCTGCTTGTCGCCACCGCCCTGATTCAGTCCATGGGGTTGTTCCCCTATCACGGTGACGGCATCACGCTCGCGGGACAGCTGTTGTTCCCCATCCTGTTCGCCCTCATGGCCATGTACCTGTCCACCAAGGGCCTGCCCGGCGCGTTCGCCACGGTGCACCTGGTGATCCTGATCGGGTCCGTACTTCTGCTGATTCTCTCTTTGGTCGGCATGAACCTGACCCTCCCGCAGCTCTACCCGACCATGATCCTGTACTACATCGCGTTCGTCCTGGTGGCCGTGGAGTGCGGTTTGCGGATCGCGGGAATGCCCAAGAAGCGCCGACCCAAGGACCGCGCCGAACTCAATGATTCGGAGACCACGGTCTAGGTGCTGCGCTTCGACAGCGTGATCGTTGCCGGGGGTCGCTCGTCTCGCTTGGGCGGCACCCCCAAGGCCGGACTTCGCAGGGGCGACGAAAGCCTGGTCGAGATCACGGTGCGTGCTGTGGCCGAGGCCGGGAGCGCCGTCGTCGTGGGGCCGGAAAACCTGGACGTACCGCACGGCACGCTGCGAACCCGCGAAAATCCGCACTTTTCGGGGCCGGCCGCAGCTATCGCCGCCGGGCTGGATCTGCTCGCGCACCAGCCCGACCGTGCGGCCTGGACCGCCGTGCTTGCGTGCGACATGCCGGCCATTGCCGGAGCCGTCCACACGCTTGCCGACGCCGCTCGCGACCTTCCGGACGAAGCCGACGGGTTGATCGCCACGGCCACCGACGGCCACCGCGAGAACCTGGCCGTCATGATCCGCACCGCACCGCTCACCTCGGTGTTCTCCGAGCACCACGCGCGGGACCGCTCCGTACGGTCCTTTTGGAAACACCTGCGCTTGATCGAGGTGCGTGCCCCGGCGGGCTCTACGCAGGACGTGGATACATGGGAAGATGTGACCAGGTTCGATCTGCACTGAATCCACACGTTGAGGAGATGGCATGCCCGGACTTCCCACCCCGCACGAACACTTCAATCAGGACGCCGACCAGACTCCCCCGGAGACCGAGGGTCAGGAGCCCACGCGCCAGTGGGTCGATTGGGACGAAGCACGCCAGATCGCCCATCGCATCCCCGAGCCGCTCCCCAGCCGGTTGCTGCCGCTGACCGATGCGCTGGGCGAGACCCTGGCGGAGACCATCACGGCGATCATGCCGGTCCCCCATTACGCATCCGCCGCGATCGACGGCTGGGCCGTGGCCGGTGAGGGTCCGTGGCGGATCCGCACTCCACAGCCCGCAGAGACCGATGAGCGTCTCCTGCTGACCCTGCCGCCGGACGAGCGCATCCTGCCCGTGGTCGAGCTGCGCCCCGGTGAGGCCACCCAGGTCAACGTCGGTTCGGCCGTGCCGGTGTACACCAAGGCGGTGTTGTCCGGTCACCGCGGTCACGTGGTTCCTGCACAGGCACCCGTGGACCACATGGAGGAGTACCACCCGCAGGAGGGCGACACCCTGGAGGACGCCACCCCGGCGGCCTCGCTGATCCAGAACCAGGACGTGCGCGCGCTCGGCCAGGAAATTTCCGAGGGTGACGAGCTGCTGCGCATCGGCTGCCACCTCAACCCCGCGCACATCGGGTTGGCCGCGAGCGCCGGTCACGACATGCTCCCGGTGTTGCGCCGCCCGCGCGTGACGGTTTTACTGGGCTTCGCGCACGTCGTGGAGGACGGCATTCCCGGCCCGGGCGAGGTCCGTGACGTCCTGGGGCCGCAGATTCCGGCCATCATTCGGGACCTGGGCGCCAACGTGGATCAGGTGCGGCGCGTGCCCGACGGCGCACAGGGCGTGCTCACCGCACTCACCGAGTCGCCTTCCGGCGCAGGCTCGCTGTTGGATGCCCGCGCGGAAATCGTGGTCACCACCGGCGGCACCGGCCACGGCGAGGACGATCACGTGCGCGAGGCCCTCACCGAGCTCGACGCCCACCTGATCATCGACGGCCTGGCCCAGGAGCCCGCGCACGGCGTGATCCTGGCGCAGCTGCCGGACGGCGGACCTGTGGTGCTGGCGCTGCCCGGCAGCCCGTTGTCCGCGGTCACAGGATTGCTGAGTGTGGGCCACGCGTTGATCGCCGGTGCCACCGGTCAGCCGCTGCCCGAGGTTCGCACGGCCACCTCCGGCGCCGAGATCGAGCAGACCGGGCGCGTGCGCGTGATTCCCGCGTACTTCCAGGAGGGCCGCGTGCTGCCCGAGCCCGCCGTGGGCCCGGCCATGCTGTCCGGCATGGCGCACGCTGATGTGCTCATGGTGGTTCCGGCCGAGGGCGTGCGCCCCGGTCAGGACGTCAAGGTGCTGGGGCTTCCCTGGCGCCGGTGACCAGGCTTTAACCGCCGACGACGCCGCTCCGGCTGGAGCGGCGTCGTCGCGGTTTAAGGGTGGCCGGGCCAGTCGTCGTGGCCGGATCGGAACGACGACCGGACCGCTGGACCGCTGGTCCTGGCCGGGCCGTGTGTCAGAACGAGGCGCGCGGTCAGGTCGCCGTGACGAAGAAGACGATGGCCCCGATGATGAACACGCTCGAGGCCAGCAGCGCGCAGCTCAGCTCCAGGATGATGCCGATACCCGCGGCCTTCAGCGCAACCCACGAGGTGTCCAGGGCGGTCCGGAAGTTGCGATTGCGCACCGTCTCGGATGCCAGAAGTCCCACGATGAAACCGATCACCAGACCCACCACCGGGATCACGAACATGCCGATCACGGCACCTATGACACCGAACAGCAAGGTGCGGTTTGGGATGGCGCGGCGTTTCAGGCGGGTGCCCGTCAGCACCAGGCTCGCGGACATGCCCGCCAGCAGCAGCGTGCCGCCGAGCGCGAGGACCACCCAGCCCTCCACGGATTGCACGACCACCGCCCAGATGATCAGACCGATCAGCGCGGTGATGGACCCCGGCAACACGGGGATGATGATGCCCAGGCACCCAATGATGATGAGTACCGAGGTCACAATGGTGGCAATTATCTCTGGGGTCACCGTCACATCGTACGGCCACGGCGAGCGAACTATACTTGCATTTAAATCGCCAATATTTGTGGATCGGATGGACGGTGCCCACTCTCGCCAAGCCCCAGGACCCCGCGCTCACTCAGAAGAAGCACGGAAGATCCTGGCACCGCACCGCCGGTAAGCCCGTGCGCTGGTGGATGATCGCCCTGATCCTGGTGATCGGTTTCCACCGGTGGATCCCCGAGACCCGGTGGCTCATGGTCCACATGGTCACGCTGGGACTGATCACGACGTCCATCATGGTGTGGTCGCAGCACTTCACCGAGGCGCTACTGCACAACCGGCTCCCCGACCGCCAACGGCCTCGCCAGATCCTGCGCATTTACGGGGTCACCGCGGGCACGGTTCTGCTGATGGTGGGCATGCTCGCGGACTGGTGGTGGCTCACGTTGGTGTCCGCCACGGTCATCGGCGGGCTGCTCACGTGGCACGGACTCTCCCTGCTCTCGCAGTTGCGTTCAGCCTTGCCCGCGCGGTTCGGGATGACCGTGCGGTGGTACGCGGTGGCCGCGTTCTTCCTGCCCGTGGGGGCAATCTTTGGCGCAATCCTGGCTCTTGACCTGGCCGATCCCTGGCACTCTCGACTGCTCCTGGCCCACCAGGCCGTGAACATCTTGGGTTTCGTGGGCCTCACGGTGTCCGCGACTCTGCTGACCCTGTGGCCGACCATGGTGCGCACGCGCATGGAGGAAGCGGCCACGAGCCTGTCCCGCATCGCGCTGCCGACCATGGCTGCGGGCAGTCTGGTTGCCGCTGCCGGTGCCCTGGGTGGCTGGGTCCCCGTGGCGCTCCTGGGGCTATTCGCCTATCTAGTGGGTGTGGGACTGGTCGGTCGGATCTTGATCCGCACCGGCATGCGCAAACTGCCCGAGGGCTACATGGGATGGTCCGTGGCCTCCGGCATCGCGTGGCTGTTCATCACGGTGGTGATCGCACTGATTCTGGTGGCGGCCCAGGGCATTCAAACCAGCGTGATGGGCGCACTGACCATCCCGTTCGTGGCCGGCTTCCTGCTGCAGACGCTGCTCGGTGCCATGAGTTACATCCTGCCGTCCACGATGGGCGGCGGCCCCGCCACGGTGCGCGCTTCCTTGGCGGCCATTAACCGCGGTGGCATCTACCGGGTCACGGTTTTGAACCTGTGCATCGCGTTGTTCGCCCTGCCCGCCGGGATGTTGCCCTCGTGGGTTCGGGCCATGGTCTCGATCGTGGGCGCGGTGGCCTTCGCCGCGTTCATCCCCCTGATGATTTCCTCCGCCAAGGTCTCGATCGCCGGACGACGCCGCCTGATCCCCCAGCGCGCGGCCAGCCAGTCCCCCGCGTCGGGCACCGCCGACGCCGCCGCGGGTTCCGTGACGCTGGGCATGCCCAGCACTGTGGGGCGGCCGTCCTCCGCTGACGCTGGCGCATCGCAGGTGGATGCGGCCACGAGGGCCGGCGGATCTACTCGTGTGGCGGCCGGCACTGACACTCCTGAGCGCAAGCCCAACCCCCTGCGGCAGATCGTGGCAGGTGTGCTCACGGTCTTGCTCGCAGTGGGCGCGGGTATTGCCGTGGCGCCGCAGTCAGCGGGGATCGGATTGAGCGATGGCGCGCAGAATGCCGTGCAGGCCACGGGCAACACCACCGAGGTGACGATGCATGCCAATCAGGACATGCGCTTCGACCCAGGCGAAATCGAAGTCCCGGTGGGCGACCGCCTGGTGGTCACACTGATCAACGACGACCCGACCAACGTGCACGACCTGGTCTTTGCCAATGGCGCGACATCCGGCCGCGTGGGTCCCGGGGAAACGGCCGAGGTTGACGCCGGAATCATCACGGACCACGTGGAGGGTTGGTGCTCCGTGATCGGCCACCGTTCCATGGGCATGACCGTGAACGTGATTCCGGTGGACGAGCAAGGCAACCCCGTGGGTGCGGCGGATCACAAAAATCATGGTGCGGGAGCGGCGTCGGCGGCGGATGACGCGCAAGACCCGGCCGCGGGAGTGGACTTCAATGCGGCACCCGGCGAGGCCTTCGAGGTGCGCGATCCGGCGCTGGATCCGGCACCCAACGAGACCGTGCACGAGTTGACCTTGGATGTGCAGGAAGTCGCCCGCGAGGTGGCACCCGGCGTGACCATGGATGCGTGGACCTTCAACGGCGACTACATGGGACCCACGCTGCGCGGCAAGGTGGGCGACGTGTTCGAAGTAACGCTGACCAACAGCGGGAGCATGGGTCACTCGGTCGATTTCCACGCCGGAGATGTCTCACCGGATGACACCATGCGCACCATCGCGCCGGGTGAGTCGCTCATGTATCGCTTCGAGGCGGTGCGATCCGGGATCTGGTTGTACCACTGCTCCACCGCTCCGATGAGTACACATGTCGCTGCGGGCATGTTCGGGGCGGTCATCATCGACCCGCCCGACCTGCCGAAGGTGGATCGTGAGTACCTGCTCGTGCAGAACGAGACCTATCTGACGGTGCCGCCCGCGGATCAGCCTGATCTGCCCGAGGGCGCGAACGCAGTGGTGGATCCCGCGGGGATCGCGGCGGGAACGCCGTCACTGACCATGTTCAACGGTCACGCAACGCAGTACATGCATGAGAAGTTGTCAGCTCACACGGATGAGCGCGTGCGGATCTGGGTGCTGGCGGCCGGACCGTCCAAGGGCTCGAGTTTCCACGTGGTGGGCGGCCAGTTCGACACCGTCTACAAGGAGGGTGCGTACCTCTTGTCGCCCACGAGTCCCGGCATTCCGAGTGGCACCGGTGGCGCGCAGGCGCTGGATCTCGCACCGGCGCAGGGCGGATTTGTTGAGATGTCGTTCCCCGAGGCCGGCACCTACACGTTCGTGAACCACTCCTTCGCGGAGGCCGAACGCGGCGCACGGGGCCAGATCGAGGTGACGGAGTAGCACTAGGGGCCGAGAAGCCGGACTCCCCCGTGCCCAGTGCACTCTGATCGACGCTACGACCGATTCCACCAAGCGGCGCGCACTCTGATCGACGCTTACGCCCCCGCATGGAGGGCCGCCGCAAATCAGTCGACTTTACAACCCGCAAAGTGCGATTTTCGGGCCGTAACGTCCACTGATTTACAGAGCTGGCATGGCCCGGGCCGTAACGTCGGCTGGTTTACAGAGCTGGCATGGCCCGGGTCATAGCGTCGATGAGACTGCGACCCGGGCCGGGCATCAGCGCTGGGGGATCGTGATGCTCTGACCCGCGCGGATCAGGTGGAGCTGGACCTTGTCGCGATTGGCGGCGTAGAGCTCATCCACCGTCACGCCGGAACGCTGGGCGATGGAGCCAAGGTTGTCACCGGCCTGAACCGTGTATTCACCGGCGGGAATGGTGCCCGTGCCGTTGTCGATCGGCTCGTAGCCCGCGCCGCCCGAACCTGCACCGCCGCCAGCTTCGGCAGCTCCGGAATCCGCAC
>CAACXA010000044.1_pt1 | contig 28935 bp, 22 predicted proteins | sample 2275811 | NCBI WGS metagenome assembly CAACXA01 (sample SAMEA5312478, study PRJEB27640) | indoor metagenome | biome: indoor environment; feature: uncontrolled; material: tiles wood | place: Germany | collected 2014-07-07 | reverse complement strand
CGTTCCCAACCAGGCCGAGTCCAAGCAGGTCGTGGGTGACATCGAGGGCCGCACCTGCGTGCTCATCGACGACATGATCGACACCGGTGGAACCATCACCGGCGCTGTCCGCGTGCTGCGGGACAACGGCGCCAAGGATGTCATCATTGCCGCCACTCATGCGGTGTTCTCGGACCCCGCGGTGGAGCGCCTGGCCAACTGTGGTGCCATGAAGGTTGTCGTCACCGACACCCTGCCGGTTCCGAAGGAGCACCAGTTCGAGAACCTCGAGGTCATCTCGATCGCACCGTTGATCGCGCGTGCCATCCAGGAAGTCTTCGAGGACGGCTCGGTGACCAGCCTGTTCAACGGCCGGTCCTGACCCGCATGATCCGCGTCCGGTTCCCCTGAACCGTGACATGAAAAAGCCACCCGCCGGAATCCGGCGGGTGGCTTTTTCATGTCTGGCGGGTGGAACCCTTAGCGGGTGACCCACACGTGGTTGGTCGCGGAGGACCAGCGCACGGTGTAGCCCTTGGAGAAGCGCTGGTGCACTTGGTTGCCCACGCGGTACTCGTCGGTCACGGGGAACCCGTAGCCGCGCTCATGACCGCGCTTGCTCCAGAACTTACCGATGGCCCCATACTCCTTGATGGTGTTGGAACCGGTGGACGGTGTCCACATGACCTTGTGGGTGCGGCCGGTGGCCGTGGTGAAGCTCTGGTAGGCACCGCCGGAGATGGAGCGCTCTTCCGTGGACGGGAAGCCCAGTCCGCGCTCGCGACCGGTCTGCACGAACTTGTTGCCGATGCTCGAGGTGTTGCGCACCATGTGGGCACCGGTACGCGGGTGCCAGTACGCGGTGGCCTTCACGCCGTTGCGCACGAACTCCTGGTAGCGACCACCCGAAGCGGCAGCGCGCTCCGGGGTCACGGCCTGGCCCCACTTGGCGGCACCGCCGGTGGCGCGGTAAATGGAACCGATACCGCCGCTCACCGAGTAAGACTGGTTCACCGCATTGGTGCTCGGCGCGCGACCGCCCAGCGGCTTGTAGTTGCGAGAGCTGGCCATGGACTGCAACTGGGCCCAGGATCCGCGGTACTGGTTGGAGTCACCGGAGAAGGGGCCCGAGGCCGAGAACTGCCAAATGTCGTACGTGGACCAACCGTTGGGCATGGCCCCGGCACCGGTGGTGTTGTACGCGGCGATGTGCAGCGGGTGGGTGTTGAACTGCGCGGTGTTACCCGTGCAGGTGCGCCACCAGTCGGTGGTCGTGTAGATCGCGGGCAGGCGGCCGGTGCGCTGCTTGTAGCGGTCCGAGAAGGACTTGATCCACGAGTTCATCTGCGGCTGGGACATGTTGTAGCACGTGTTGCCCAAGCTCGAGTACGGGTTGTACTCGATGTCCAGCAGACCGGGCAGGGTCTTGCCGTCCGCGGACCAACCTCCGCCGTTGTTCACGAAGTAGTCGGCCTGGGCCGCACCGGAGGACACGCTCGGCAGGGCGAAGTGGTACGCACCGCGGATCATGCCCACGTTGTAGGAGCCGCTGTACTGCGACGCGAACGAGGGGGACTTGTAACCGGTTCCCTCGGTGGCCTTCACGTACGCGAAGCGCGCGCCCTTGGAGTACTCGGCACTCCAGTTCACGGTGGGCTGCCAACCGGACACGTCCATTCCCATGATGCCCGCGGGGCGCCACGTGTTGGCCTGGATCATCAGGGACATCGAACCAGCCGGGCCCACTGTCTGGGTGCTGGACGGATCGGATTCCGGGCTCTCCCGGGTTTCCGGGGTCACGGCACCGACCGACGCCGACGCCGCCGGGGCGGTTTTCGTGTCGAGTTCCTTTTCGACCTGCTCGAGTTCCGCTTCGGACTCGGGGGACAGGTTGGTGGTTTCATCCATTGACTTCATGCGCTGACCCATGGTGGCGCCGGGGTTCTTATCCCCGGTCTTGGGCGGTGCGCTCGGAAGCTTGGGATCTTTGACCACGGTGTCGAGTTCTTCGGTTTCCACGGACACCACGTTGCCGCGGTCGGGATCGAGGTTCTCAGTGGGGGTTTCGGCAGCAATGGCCGGAGCGAATGTGGTGAATGCCAGAATAGCCGCGGTAACGGCAGCGGGCAGGGCTGTCTTTCGGGGGGAGATCACACGAATTGCCTAACTGGGGGATGGTGCGCGGGGGCGCTTGGGCATTGGAGGCATCAAGATTCTAAACAACTTTCAGGGAATTAATGGATTAATTTTCGAGAATCGATCACGAAAGCATTTCAAGGCTGCAAATTTTCGGTTTCGTACACGACCGGTTCGCCGGGACTTAACCGAGGTTGCCCTTCACCGCGCAAGGCAGTGAAGGGCCACGAGGAAGTGTCGACGGCACGGTGACGGTCCGTCGAGAAGACGGTCAGTAGGCGCCGTCGGAGGCGAAAACCGCCTTGAAGGTCCGTAACAAAATGATCATGTCCTGAACCGGGGACCAGTTCTCCACGTAGTACAGGTCCAACCGGACGGACTGTTCCCAATCCAGATCGGAGCGACCGGAGACCTGCCACAAGCCGGTGATACCAGGACGCACCCGGAGTCTGCGGTAGACGTGCTTCTCGTACCGGTCCACTTCGGAGGCCAGAGGAGGCCGGGGACCTACCAGGGACATGGAGCCGCCCAAAACGTTGAAGAACTGGGGGAGTTCGTCCAGGCTGTAGCGCCGCATCCACTTTCCGGGGCGGGTGACGCGCGGGTCGTCCTTCATCTTGAACAGCACACCACCCTGCGACTCGTTGGCCGCCAGCAGCGCGGCCTTTCGCTCCTCGGCATCCACATACATGGAACGGAACTTGAGCATCCTGAACCGGCTGCCGTCAATGCCCACTCGCTCCTGTGCGAAGAAGGCAGGACCGCCGTCGTGCATCTTGACGATCAGGCCGAGTACGAGCAACACGGGCGACAGAATGAGCAGCGCACAAGACGCCCCCACGATGTCGGTGCCGCGCTTGATCATCTTCTTGGACCGAGTGAAACGCGGGGTGGCCACGTGGATGAGCGGTAGCCCGGCCAGTTGTTGCGTGTGGATGCGGGGGCCTGCAATGTCGGTCAGGCCCGTGTTCATGACCAATCGGATGTGCTCATCAGCCAGCGCCCACCCCAGGTGGCGGATCTCGCGCGTACTCAGGGGTACCGATGCGGTCATGACCAGGGTCTCGATGCGGTTCTCGCAGCACGCCTGCACGATTCCGGCCACGCTGGGACGAACACCGTGTTCCAACGTATTGACCGGCATCTCGACGTGAGCCAGTTCTTCGGGAACGTCCCGTCGTGAGCGCGGCATGTACACGGCCACCGGTTTGAAACCGGCATCCGGGCGGCGCTGGAGCTCATCCACCATCTCCACGGCGCCGGGGAAACGGCCGATGATCATGGTGCGGGACATAGCCTGGCCCTTGAAGCGCCGTTGCATCAGGTTGTGCCGTGCCACGAAGCGGCCGCTGATCAACGTGAGAAGACCGAGCGGGAGGGCGATGAGGACGTAACCGCGCGCCGTCGGAATGTCGAAGGCGTAGGACACGATAGCGATCGCGCCGAAAAGGACCAGGGTGGAGGTGACCACTTGTTTGGTTTCTTCGACACCATTACCGATCAAACGGACTCCGCGCGTGCCGCGCAACTCCAACCAGGCCCACCAACCCAGTCCGAGAATGACACCGACCAACCAATACGGAACGGGAATTGATTCGAGCGGGAGAAACCCGTCGCCCAAGCCGAAACGGATCAATTGGCTCAACGCCAACGCCACCGCTAACGCCAGGGCATCGGATATCCGCAGAGTCTGCTGGTATTTCTCACGCCACAACGCTTGCGTGTGGCGCACTGTTGGCTCCTTGAACATGATCGTCGGTCCCTCCCCCTGAAAACGGTCGACGAGAGTGCATAAAAACTTGCACCGCGTCGGTACGGCTGTGATGAGTGAGGCGGCCGCACCGTGGAATCTCCCCCGAGATTCACGCTTCCCACGATAGCGTGATTCACCCGCGAACGGCCCCTGTCCAGGACATATGGGTACATAACGGGGGACGAGCCTGTGAGCGGTTCGGGAGATAAGGACCCGTGGTATTCTGGGAAAGTTGCCAAGGCGAGGGGGTGGCGTATTTTGCTGCCCCGTTATCGACGACGGCTGGTGGGATCGTGAACTCCCGTGACCTCACGGAACGGGAGCGCCATGCGGTACCGCACCACGTCGGTTTGCTGACCGGTTCAACGATTGGTGCGAGTGCCATTCGGCGGTCAGTGTGGTGACGAGCCGATAACCCACAATCTAAGGAGTCCCACCATGGTGGATATCATCAACATTCCCGGTACGCTGCGCACCGAGTTCGGCAAGGGCTACGCCCGCCGCGTGCGTCAGAACAACCAGATCCCCGCAGTGATCTACGGCCACGGTGCCGAGCCCCTGCACGTGGTCCTGCCCGGCCACGAAATGATGCTGGCTTCCCGTAACCCCAACGCTGTGCTCGAAATCAACGTTGACGGTGACGGCCACCTGGCCATGATCAAGGAAGTTCAGCGTCACGCTGTGCGTCCCGAGATCCTGCACATTGACCTGCTCACCGTGCGCCGCGGCGAGCGCGTGGAGGTCGAGATCCCGGTTCACGTCGAGGGTGAGGTCGCACCGACCGCCGTGCACAACGTGGAAGAGAACGTTCTGGTCATCGAGGCCGACGCGCTCAAGGTCCCCGAGTACGTCGTGGTCAACATCGACGCTCTCGAGCCGGGCGAGCACGTCTACGCCAAGGACATCACCCTGCCCAGTGGCGTGGCACTGATCTCGGACGAGGAACTGCTCGTCATCAACGTCTCCGAGCCGGTCCAGCAGGACCTGGGCGAGGAGCCGGAAGAAGGCGAAGAGGCTGCTGAGGGCGAGGAAGCCGCTGACGAAGAGGCCCCCGCCGAGGACGCAGAGTAAGTATTTCTTCACCCGCGCGGCCTTGCACGGGCGGCGCAGTGAAGTGATCGAACGCGGCGGCAGGTACCCACGGGTGCCTGCCGCCGTGTTTTCGTGAACGCGTGTTCCGAGTACGCAAGCCCCGAAGGCATTGAGTGGGCGAGGGGCGGGCACCGGTGACACGCGCTATAGGCGTCATATCCAGAGACAGCGTGACGGCGCTGCAACGACTTGAAGAACGAACCGAAGGAGGCCCCTCGTGGCTGATCGCACATTGGTGGTGGGGTTGGGAAATCCCGGCGACCGTTACGCGGGGACTCGACACAATGCGGGTGCCATGGTGCTGGCCGAACTGGCCGGCCGCGCCGGGGCCAAGCTGTCCGCCCATAGGACTCGCGCCGCGGTAGCGGAAACGCGGATGAGTCCCGGAGCGCCGAGGCTCGTCCTGGCTCAGCCCCTGACCTACATGAACACGTCCGGCGGACCGGTCTCCTCCTTGCTCAAGTACTACGACCTGGATCTGGACAACCTGGTGGTCGTGCACGACGAAATCGACCTGCCGTACGGTGCCGTCAAGCTCAAGCGCGGTGGGGGAGAAGGCGGCCACAACGGGCTGCGTGACATCACCAAGGCGCTGGGCACCAAGGACTACGTGCGAGTGCGGGTGGGCGTGGGCCGACCTCCCGGCCGAATGGACACCGCTGACTACGTGCTCAAGCGTTTCTCCGGCGCAGAGTCCAAAGAACTGCCCCTGCTGATCAGTGATGCCGCCGACGCCGTGGAGATGCTCACCGAAAAGGGTCTGGTCGACACGCAGCAGCATTTCCATGCCAAATTGTCGTGACGCCAGGCGGGCCACGGCCCGCGTGCGGCGCTCGGAAACGGAGCCGCACATCCCTACTGAGTTCGGGCGCTCAATCTGGCGTAACCACTATTAGTCACCGTCCACGCGCGGGGCTACGGTGGAGATGGCCGGTCCGTTAGCCAATGAGCGACAGCTCGTGAGAAGGAGTCATGACCACTACCCCCCTGGACAATGAGCAAGTCCTGCAGCTGAAGCAGGATTTCCCGCTGCTCACCGAAACACAGGTGGCGGGTCATCCGCTGGTCTACCTCGACACCGGCGCGACCTCCCAGGTGCCGCGGGCGGTCGCCGACGCCGAACGCGACTTCACCCTTCGCCACCGCGCCGCCGTGCACCGCGGTGCCCACACGCTGGCCGTGGAGGCCACAGACTTCTTCGAGGATGCTCGCGCCACGGTCTCCCGCTTTGTGGGTGCAGATCCCTATTCCCTGGTGTGGACGTCCAACGCCACCGAGGGTCTCAACCTCCTGAGCTACGCGATGTCCAACGCGACCGCGGGTTCCAACGGCTCCGAGAACGCGGAGCGCTTCCGCGTGGGTCCCGGTGACGAGATCGTCACGACCCAGGCCGAACACCATGCCAACCTGATCCCGTGGCAGGAACTCGCCGCACGGACCGGCGCAACCCTGCGCGTGGTCCCCGTGAACGAGCGCGGTCTGATCACCCCGCAGGCGGTCGCGAACACACTCAGCGACCGCACCAAGCTCGTGGCCTTCACTCACGTCTCCAACGTGACCGGCGCGATCACGGACGTGCCCGGCGTCGTGGCCGAGGCGCAGAAAGTCGGCGCGCTCACGGTGCTGGACGCGTGCCAATCCGTGCCGCACATGCCCATCGACTTCCCGGCCCTCGGCGTGGACTTTGCCGTATTTTCCGCGCACAAGATGCTGGGCCCCACGGGCATTGGCGCGCTCTACGGACGTCGCGAACTGCTCAACGCGCTGCCCACGTTCCTGACCGGCGGATCCATGATCACCAAGGTCACCACGGAGCACGCCCGCTACCTCGACTCGCCCGTCCGCTTCGAGGCGGGTACGCAGCGCATCAGCCAGGCCGTCGCGTGGGCCGAGGCCGTTCGTTATCTCGAGCAGATCGGCATGAACCGCATCGAAGCGTGGGAAGCCGAGCTCGGGGGTCGGTTGGCCCGCGGGATCACGGAGATCGACGGCGTTCGCCTCCTCGGTCCCGAACCGGGCGTTGAGCGCGTGGGCCTGGCCAGCATCGATGTTGCCGGGGTGCACGCACACGACGTGGGCCAGCTGCTGGACGTCGCCGGTATCGCCGTGCGCGTGGGCCACCACTGCGCGCAGCCGCTGCACCGCGAGTTGGGCCTCACGGCCAGCACGCGCGCGAGCACCTATTTGTACAACACCACCGACGACGTCGATCGCTTCCTTGACGAGCTCTCGCGCGTTCGCGGCTACTTCCGAGTGGAGGGCGCATGAGCGCAGAGCTGGACCAGCTGTACCAAACGATCATCCTCGAGCACTCCCACAAGCGCAGCGGAGAGACCGAACAGGACGTTTCCTCCGCCGGTGAGCGCAGTGGTGTCTCCCACCAGTACAACCCCACGTGCGGTGACGAGATCACGGTGCGCGTTGCTGTGACTGCCGGCGAGAATCCGACCGTGGAGGCCGTGGAATGGAACGGCGAGGGCTGCTCGATCTCGATGGCGGCGGCGTCGGTGTTGTCGGACATGGCACCCGGGATGAGTCTGCCCGAGCTGGAGAAAATGATCGAGCACTTCCGCGAGATGCTCCGATCGCGCGGCCAGGTGGCTCCGGACGAGGAGATCCTGGGTGATGCGGCGGCCTTCGCGGGGGTGTCCAAATTCGTGGCGCGCGTGAAGTGCGCAATGCTCAGCTGGGTGGCCGTGGAGGATGCGGTGAACCAGGCGGCGTCGAAGGCTCGAGCGAACTAGTTTGACGGACGCGGGAACGCACCAGCAGCCCGCGAGCCTGACATGACGAACGGCCGGCGAGAACCCTGGAGGGATTCTCACCGGCCGTTTCGTTGTGCTGCCGAGGCCCGCTCGCGGGGGGCTTAGTTGTCGTAGACGTCCGGGTCCACGCCGTGGGCACGGACCTTCTTGTACTTGGCATTGCGGGCCAGCAGCATGCTGCCACCGATGATCGCGGCGAGCATGGAGCCGAACAGGATTCCGACCTTTGCGTGATCGTTGTGGGGGCTGCCGATGCCGAAACTCAACTCGGCCACGAGCAGGGACACCGTGAAGCCGATACCTGCCACGAACGACATGCCGAACAAATCGAACCAGGTGTAGTCCTTATCCTTCACCGCGGGGCTGAACCGGTCCATCAGCCAAGCCGCACCGAAGATGCCCACGGGCTTACCGATCAACAGACCCGCGACGATGCCCAGGGCCACGGGATCCGCGGCGGCGGACTTGATGCCGTCGATACCGCCCACGGCCACACCGGCAGAGAAGAACGCGAAGATCGGGATGACCAGACCGTTGGAGAGAGGACGGAAGCGGTGCTCCAGGGCGGGGGCCAGTCCCATCTCGGGATCCTCGTGGCGGATCACGCGGGGCGTGGTCTTCATGACGGGAACCATGAAGCCCAGCAACACGCCGGCAATTGTCGCGTGCACGCCGGCCTCGTAGACGCACCACCACGTGGCCACGCCCAGGGGCAGCAGGATGACCCAGGCCGCCCAGTGCTTGGCCATGAACCAGTTGGCGTACTTGTGAGTGAGTACCCAGAAGATGATGAGCAGTACCGCCGCACAGCCCAGAAAGAGGACGCGCACGGATTCCGTGTACACGAACGCGATGATGATGATCGCGATCAAATCGTCGACCACGGCCAGCGTCAACAAGAAGGTGCGCATGGCGGTGGGCAGGGCCGAACCCACGACCGCCAGGACGGACACGGCAAAGGCGATGTCCGTGGCCGTGGGGATGGCCCAGCCGTGCATGGCCGTTTCCTCCGCGCCGGCCGCGATATTAATGCCCAGGTAAATCAACGCGGGCATGATCACACCACCCACAGCGGCGACCACGGGCAGCATGGCCTTACGAATATTGCGCAGCTCGCCGTTGACGAATTCAGTTTTGAGCTCGAGGCCCGTGAGGAAGAAGAAGATGGCCAGCAGACCATCAGCCGCCCATTCGCCCACCGTGTGATCGAAACCGGGAACACCGATGCCCACGTGAGCGTCACGCACACCGAAATAGAAGTCACCCAGCGGTGAGTTGGCGATGACGAGCGCGGCCACCATCGCGATCAGCAACAGCAGGCCGCCCGTGGTGTCACGCCTCAGGAACGCTCCCAGATTGCCCGCGCGTGACGGATTGTTCACGGCCACATTCAACGCCAAACTCCATTCGATCTGCGGATATCTTGGGTCATCATATAGCCTCACCAACTAAAAACCGGGGGCCGCAGGAGCGACCCCCGGTTACTACCGAGTGCCTGACCGATCAGTGCTTGGCGATCCAGGACTCCGCGGCGCGAGCCTGCAGGGTCAGGGCCTTGCCGATGTAGGGCTCAGCGGCGGCGGCGATCTTCTTGCCGACCAGCGGGATGTTGGCCACCACGTCACCCGCCACGTCGATCACGGTCTCCTCGCCGGTGGGCTTCAGCGTCTGGGTGGCATTGGCGCCCACGGGCAGGCCATGAGCCTTGATCTCGGTGCGGGCATTACGGGAGCCATCGGCGGCCGGAGCGTCGTAGGTGTCCACCTGGTTGAGCTTGACGGCACCCTTGACGAACTTCTGGACGACATCGGGCAGCTTGTCCGCAGACATGGTCCGCACGGTGGTCACGGTGAACGCCGTGTTGGTGTCACCGGAAACCTCGAAGGATTCCAGCTGCGTACCCGCGCGGTCGCTCACGTGCCGGACGAAGGCCTCGTCGACAAAGGTCTTGAGCACGGTCTCCAGCGGAGCCTTGACGGTGGTGGAGGCGTTAACAGACATGGTTCTCCTTGAAATCGATGAACGCGGAACGCGTTGTGGCCAGCGCAACCAATCCTAGGCCCAAGACCAAACCGGACACCTGAGAGAAGCTGGAGTTGGGCTGTCCGCTAAAGATCGGACAGTCAGTTTGCCCCCAGGGCACTGCCGATCACGTGCTCAAACCTAGACTGAAAAAGACCCGCGGCGGGGGAATGTCGAGGGTCATAAATACGGGTGGGGATCCCGTGACCTGCGTGTTTTCATCACGCTGACCAGGCACGCCGCTGACCCATAAGCGGTGCGCGTTTCATCAGGGGGATATAGATGACCGGTTCCAGTTCGCCTGCCACGGGCACGTTGATGCAGCCGACGCGCCGCGAGAGCCCCGGTGCTCGGCATGGAACGCGCACCCTGCTGGCTCCGCATCGAGAAGCCCACGATCCGGAGCCGCCGCGCGGGCCCGTGGTGCTGCACGTGGTCGAGGCGTTCGGCGGGGGAGTGGCCGCGGCGGTACGCGATTACGCCCGGGCCACCCCGGAATGCGATCACCATCTGTTGTGCCACTTGCGACCGGAGGCCGTGAACCTCGAGGACGAGTGGGACACTGATTTCGCGTCCGTGCGTTTCCTTCCCGGCGGCCACCTGGCCAATTTGAAAGCCACCCGCTGGGCCATCAGCGAGATCCACCCGGACGTCATCCACTCCCACTCCAGCTACGCCGGTGTGTATGCGCGCCTGGCCGTGGGGCACCTACCGCGTAAACCGGTGGACACGCTGTCCCCGCTGCGCACACCCGGGGCCCCCACGACCCGCGCCGAGCGACACGGTGACCTGTTGCGCGAAGGCCAGCGGCGGCGTCGTCTCCGTGCCGAGAAATTGGCCGAGCGCGGCCCACTGCGGCGCAAGGTACAGAAGTACTTCGACCCCGCACTGGCCCACATCAAGCAGGTGTACACGCCGCACGCGTGGTCGTTCTCTCGCCTGGACCATTCGCGACTGACCCGCCTGGGCTTCTGGGCCCTCGAAGGTGCCCTGGCCGCACGTACGGACGTGCTGGCGGGCTGTTCCAAGGCGGAGAACAACGTGGCCCACTGGGGACCGGTGTCCCCGCGCACGGTCTACGTGCCCAACGTGGCCGAACCGGACTCGGTCCGCAAGCCCACCAAGGGTGCGGACGAACCGCTGGTCCTGGCCGGTGCCGGTCGCCTCACGGCCCAGAAGGACCCGGTGTTCTTCGCGGAGACGGTCCAGGCCATTCGCGATGCCGGATTCCGGGTGGCCCCCATCTGGGTCGGTGGCGGTGACGAGGACGTGGAGCAGTTGTTCCGCGACTACGACATCAAGGTCACCGGCTGGATCTCCCACGAACAAGTACAGGAGCAGCTCAAGACCGCGGACGTTTATCTGCACACCGCGCGCTGGGAAGGGTTCCCCATCACGGTGCTCGAGGCCGCCGCGAACCACATCCCGGTGATCGTGCGCCGCATCCGAGTGTTCGACGATTCCGGCCTGCCGCTGGTCGTGGACACCCCCCAGGACGTGGCCGCGCGCTGGAACGAGATCGTGGATCCGGAGACCCGGGACCACCTGTGCGGCTGGTCCCAGCAGGCGTTGTGGGAGAACTGCCGCAAGATTCAACGAGACCGACTGTGCGAGATCTACGGGGTGCACGTACCCCTCCTGGAGAAGAAGGCGCTGGGCGCACCGTCGACACCATGACGACTGATGCACTACGGGCACGAGAACTACAGGGGAGAGTTATGCAACAAGGCAACTATGCGGGAATTCCGGGACAGGCGATGTGGACCCGTCGCGGAACCGACGCACTTCAAACGTGGATCCACACCCCCGTGGACGGGCAGGCACGAGGGCTCGTGCTACTCGCACCACCGGTGGGTCGCGAACACATTCAGGCTTATCGCTCCAACAGGCAATTGGCCATGCTCTTGGCCTCGGAGGGCTACTGCGTGGCCCGGGCGTGCTACCGCGGAGTGGGAGATTCGCACGCGCTGGAGCCGGATCAGAACGTGGTGGAAGCCTGGCGGCAGGACCTGCTCGATACCGCGGCCCACGCGCGTCAGGTGTGCGGGACGGAGGAGCTTCCCGTGTGGGCCATCGGTCACCGGATGGGAGCCACCCTGCTCGCCGGGATCGCCGAGCACTTCGATCACGTGATCGCGTGGGAACCCGTGGCGGGGTCCGTCTTCGTGAAGCAGTGGTCCCGACTGCGCAATGCGACCCTGCCCGATATCCCCGTGGGCGACCGCGTGGACCTCATGGGGCTGTGCCTGGGGAACGAGCAGGCCGCGCAACTCTCCAGTCTGCGCGACCCCCGCAAACTCGCGAACCTGCCGGAGCACGTGGCGATCTTCCGTGAGAAGGATCAACCGCGCGCCAAGGTCATGTACGGCGTGGAGTCCCTGGACACCCGCGTGCACTACGACATCCTGGATCAGCTGATCCGCATGCTTCCGCGCCCCGTACTCACCCCCGTGGGAGGCGACGGCCGCGGACCACTGCGCAATGAATTCACCGCTCCCACCGGGGTCGAGTGTGCCGAGGAGATCGTGCGGGTCGAGCCCAAGGACTACATGGGCGTACTCACGGGCCCGGTGCTCACCGACAAGCCTGGCCGCCCGATTGCCTCGTGGACGGATAAGCCCGTCACGTTCTACGCCCCGGGTGCCTCCGAACCGCGCGACGGTTCCGCACTGTGGTCCGAGACCGCGCGGGAACTCGCCGGACACGGGGTAGCGAGCCTGCGTGCCGATCGCGACGGCGCCGCGGATCGCGCCGAACTCTGGGCGGACCGCGATCCCAACCCGTACCGGCACGCCAATGCCCAGGCCATGCGCGAGCAGGCTCAGTGGCTGAACAACCACTTCAACTCGACCGTGGTGGCCACGGTGCTGTGCTCGGGCGCGTGGGACACGCTGTGCGCCGCCCGCGAGCCTGAGGGCATTCCGGTGGAGGGGATGATCCTGCTCAACCAGAACGAATGGCGCATGAAGCAAGAGTTCTTCGACGAGCTGCGTAAGACGTACGACGCCGACGCCCGACTGCACGCCGCCGCACTCACCTCCCGGCAGGCCAAGGAAGAACTCGCCCGCCCGGCCACGCCGCGCAGGGACGCGGTGAAGGACAAGGTGGCCGGGGCGGCGTCGTCGGCAAAGTCCGTGCTCGGTGCCGTCAAGGAAAAAGGCTCCTACGCGCTGCGCCACTACGCGCCCCAACCGGTCTGGAACCTGATTGCGCGGCACCCCGAGGCATCCATTGCCGACTACACCCTGGACCGCGCTAGCCGCAATGCCCGCGTGGTGCTGCTGGTCGGACCGCAGGACGAGCCCCGCTACCGCGAAACCCTGACCCCGCGAGCCGTGGCGCGGCTGACCGCGCGCGGCCGCGACATCCGCGAGGAGTACCTACCCAACGTGGACCATTCCATCCTGTCCCGCACCGCCCGCGACGTGGTGGTCACACGAGTCGTTGAACTGCTCTCGCAGTGGGAAGGGCGGTCGCCCGCGAATGGCTAAGCACTCACTCCTCACCGACAAGGCCACCGAAGCCGGCGAGTCCCGCCTGGGCGCCAACATTGCCTGGAACTACATCTCGGGGTTCACCAGCGTCTTCGGACTACTCCTGCTCTACCCGTTCGCAATCACGATCGTGGGGGCGGAAGCGTACGGTCTGTGGGTGTTGGCCTCCAGCGCGATTCAGCTGCTGACGATGTCCGATTTCGGCCTGGGAACGGGCATCGTCCGCACCCTGACCGACATCCCGGACAACGCTGAACATCGGCGGGATCGGCGCAGTTTCGTGGCGGTGGCGCTCGCAGTGTTCTCGGTCCTGTCGGTGGTGCTCACCGCCCTGTACTTCGTGGCTTTCCCGCTGTACCTGACCACGGTGGACGTCCCGGAACAGGACCGCAATGCCGTGCTACCGCTGGTGATTGCGGCGGGTGCCACGCTGTTCTTCTCCGTACTGGGGCGCGCGTGCAATTCGATTCTGTGGGCCCTGAACCGCCCGGACATCGAACGTAAGGCCGCCGTGGTCGCCATCCTGGGGCGAGCGGCGGGTTATGCACTGCTGATCCCGCTGGAGGGTGGGCTGATCGCGATCGTGATGGTGGAGTGTGTTTCGCTGTTGCTTCCGCCGCTCGTGTGTTTCTGGGCCGTGTACCAGCGGTTTGGGCTGCCCCGGATGATCCGCGGTGCGTGGCGACTGCAGGGCAAGCCGTTGTTGAAGATGTCTTCGGTGCTCTCCATCGGTTCGCTGTCGCTTCTGGGTGTCTATCAGTTGCCGCTGTTCATCGTGGGCCCCACGCTGGGTCTGCAGGCGGCCACGGCGTTCGGCGCGCTCATGCGTGTGTTCCAGAGCGCCCGGTTGATCATCAGTTGGATCGTGATGCCGTTCGCGTACCCCATTAAAAAATCTGCGCTGGGGGAGGCCGGGGAGCACATCCGGGTGGCTTTCACCGTGTCCCTGCTGGTGGGACTGCTGATCAGCGTGCCGCTTGCGGCGCTTCCCAATGAGCTGCTGACGGTGTGGCTCGGCTCCGAATTCGCGTTCGCGGCTCCGGCTCTGGCTGTGGTGGTCGTGGGCGTGATGGCCGAGGCCATGGGCCAGGTACCCAACCTGATCATGACCCTGCGCGGGAACCCGTTGATCGCCTCGCTCATCAGTCTGGCTGTCCTGTTGCTGACCCTGCCGGCGGTGTGGTTCGCGTCCGGTACCGGAGACCTGGGCTACGTGATGCTGGCTGCTGTGGCTCCGCTGTTATTGCTCGTGCCCGTGCAGATCTACTTCAGCGAGCGCACCGAAACCAGCGGTTCGTGGGCCAAGCACGTGCTTGTATGGCTGGGCATGGTGTTGGTCGCCGCTGCTGCGGCCGTGGCTTTCGCGCTGCTCGCCCAGGTTCTTGGAGACGTTTTGAGCATCGGCGTGTGTGCGTTCGTCCTGGGCGTCGTGTTCCTGGGCGCGTTCAAGCGGATCCGACGCCGCGACGACGTTCTCAACGAGCGCGACGCCGCCCAAGCACCGGCCTGAGCACCCTCAGAGCAGCTGCACGTACAGCTGGCGGTAGGTATCGGCCGTGACCAGCGCGTCGAATTCCGTGGCTGCCCTGTCCCAGCTGGCCTGTCGCATGTGCTCGCGGCCCTCCGGCGACTGCTGCACGTACCAGGTCATGGCCTCAGCCAATGCCTCGGAATTCCGCACCGGAACCACGGCACGCTCATCCACGGTGAGGTCCTTGGCGTCCCCGGTGTCGGTGGTGATCACGGGGACCCCTTCACCGATGGCCTCGATGCCGGCCATGGGCAGTGCCTCGTGGTAGCTGGAGAACACCACGGCGTGGGCGGTACGGATCAGCTCGCGCACGTTGTCGACCGGTCCCAACAGAGACACGGCGTCGCGGATGCCCAGCCGGTCGAGTTCGCGGGTGAGCTCCCGGTTGTCGTTGTCCACCCCGTGCCCAGCGCACACCAGGGTGGCCCCGGGGACCCGTTCGCGCACCCTCGCGAACGCGCGGAACAGGTTGGGGTGGTCCTTGGGCTCTGCAAAGCGAGCCAGGTGCACGAAGACCGGGTCCCCTGACGGTTCCGGGGCGGGAGCACTGGCCGTGGCGCTGCCGTTGTGCACAATCCGCATCTGATTCACCGGGAACCGGTAGCCCAGCTTCGCGGCAAAGTCCTTGGCGGAGGCCGAACACGCCACCACGGCTTCGAATCGTCCGGAGAGTCCCGCCACCGTCCGCCAGACCACCTTGGCCACGGGGTTGGAGGAGACATCCAGACTCGAGTGCAGCGTGGACACCCTCGGGCGACCGTGTGGAGTGAGCTCATTGATCAGATCGGACTGGTGCAGGTGCGAGTGCACCACGTCGATCTTGTGCTTCTTCACCAAGCGGAGCACGTCGCGAACGCCTTTGGCCGGCACCACGGACTTGCGGGACATTCCCGAGTACGTGGTGCTCGTGGCCACCGACTCGAGTCGGGAGGACAGCGACGCCGGGGAGAGCAGGACCAGCAGGTGTGCCTCGTCCCCGGGGCGGGTCACACGCAGCAACTGCTCGATCAGCGTCTGGGCGCCGCCGGTGTCGGCGTCATTGACGATGTGCAGAATGCGCATGAGGCAACCTTTCGGTGGGATGGGCGTTCGAGCTTGATCGCGGGTCGGTCGAAGAAGGCGCCGGCGGATCCGGCCAGGAACGGGTCAGCTCCAGCCCCAGGCAGATACCCGCCATGCCCCAGATCCAGAAGGCGGAGTCGTAGCTGATGGTCAGGCCGGAGATCACGGCCCACACGATGAACGCGCACACACCGAGCCACAGCGGATTCCGCCCACCGGCGCGCAGGATCAGCACGGACATGATCAGCACCAGACCCAGCCCGAAGAAAATGCCACTCTCCAGGATGACCCGCCCCGTCACGCTGTAGATGTCCGGCAGCGGATTGTAGTGCTGCAGATCGCCCAGCGGCATGCGGTGGGTCAGGAAGATCTCATTGGTGTTGCCGCGGCCCACGCCCCACAGGAACACGGCGGGGTCCGCGAAGAAATACCGCACGGAGGCGGCGATCGACGAATAGCGATCGGACCAGGACCAATTGAAGGATTCACTGCGGTCCTGGAGCGTGCGCGCACCGATGGCCACGGCACCGGCGAGTCCCGCGGGCACCAGAATGATGCTGGCCCACGCGTTGCGGGCGGCGTACGGGGCAATCGCGGCGATCAGCACCACGCCCAGCACGACCACGGCGCTTCCGGAGCCTGAAATGGCCACGGCCCACAGCACCAGCGTCAGGGCGACGCCGTCCCGCAGGTTGATGGTGCGGTGGTAGTGGCGCACCAGGATCACAAGTGCCATGGCCATGAGCGACAGTGAGCCCACCATGAACGAGGTCTCCGGGAACATCCCGAACGGTCGGCGCACGTACGTCAGGAACGTCTCGGTGAACTCGGAGACATTGGCGTAGCCGGGCAAGTCGTAGAAGGACTCGAACGGCACGGTGTCGAGGATGTCGAAGAAAATGTACTTCTGCACCAGTGCGTACGCGGCGCTGAGCAGAATGGTCCAGCTCAACCACGCGATCGCCCGGTAGCGCAGGAACACGATGGCCGCCGCAGCACCCGCGAAGGGCAGGGTGAACACGACCCACGTCACGGACCCGGCGACCTGCCACGGTTCCGGGCTGATGAACATCCGCACAGCCGCGGCAAAGAACGGAGCGGTCGCCACGAGCAGCGCGGTCCACATGATGGGCATGTACTTGGCGCAGCGGGCAATCAACGCCACGGCCACCACACTGGTCAGGGGCAGGTTGGTGTTCGACCCCATGGGTAGCGCGGCGAACGGCAGAGCGGACAACACCAGCAGCGCTCGCGACAAGTTGCGGTCCAGACGCGTGCCGGTTTCGGGCAGGGCACCGCGCTTGGGCAGCCGCACGTGCTTGGGGGCCCAGATGGCCCACAGCGGCCGCTGCCTCACGCTCGCTCCGCGCTCATCACCGCGGCCACGGACGGCGCCCAGTCCTGGTGCTTCGAGGCCGACGCCGCCGCCGCGTGCGTTCCGTGCCCCGAACCCTCGCCCACCGGCTGACGCGAGCTGTCGCGTGAGCCAGACACGGCGGCGTCGAACGCCGTGCGCAGGGCTGCACCGAAAGCATCGGTGTCGTGCACGTCCGCGGCGGTGAAGTGCGGGTAGTCGCCGGCTTGGGCGCGCAAGGAGGCGAGGTCCGAGGACACCACGGACACCTCGGCTCCCACGGCCTTGGCGAGCACGCCGCTGTGCGCGTCGAAGTGGGTGTAGGGCAGCACAATGACCGCGGCGTTGAGGATGAACGCGTTGAAGTCTTCGCGGGACAGGAACTCGTCCGCGAAGTCCACGCAGCGGCCGGCCGCCGCGCGGCGCGCGAGCGAATAGGACAGTTCGGGACTCTCTGCGGCACCGCGCACGAGCAATGGGATGTCCGCGCGCACCGCGGCGTCCATGGCCAGCTCGATGCCCTTGTTGGCGCGCAACTCACCGATGCACAGCGCGTAGGGCGTGCTCGGAATCGCACTGGATGCTGGTGCATCGGCCAGTTCGAGACGTGAGGACACCGGCAGGTCCACCGCGGTCACCGGCTTGGCCGTGTAACCGCGCACGATCTCCCCCTGGTCCTGACCGTGGGTGATCACCTGATCGGATCGGCGGGCGCACGAGCGCTCGAGCCACAGCAGCACGCGTTCGCGCACGGACGGGTTCGTGAGGTCGAAGTGTGGTTGGGCGTTGTGCACGAAGACCGATACCGCTTGGTTCCGGGACGCGCACAGGACGCGCGGCAACGGGTACTTGGTGGAATCCAGGGCCAGCACGGCACGGCCGTCGGCCTGTTTGGCGACCGAGCGGACGGCGGCGTGCTCGCGCACCAGATCCGCGACCTGAAGAACGGGCTTGACGAGTTTGCCGAGCTTGGAGGTCGGAGCCTGCGTGCGCCGCGGCGACGCCGTCTCCACGACCTGAATCGGATGATCCGATCCCCAGCCAAGGTACTCCCGGGCACCCGGGCGGGACACGAGCCACACCCGGTCGGCCTGTGGATCCTCCAGCAGCGCGAGCGCGAGGTCGGCGGCGTGCTCGAGCTGCCCGCCGTACTCGGTGGGGCACACCACCACGGCATCGCGCGGGGTGGGTCGTGTGGGTCGTGACGGGATGTCGTGCTCAGCGTTCATGAGAGCCTCCGGCTTGCAATCGTCGTGAACGAGAGGACGGCTTATCACCGCGCACCAGGACGATCAGCAATCCGAGAACCAGACCCACGAAGAAACCCAGGGCGGTGTTGAGCACCAGGGAGGGCGCGGCGGGATTCTCCGGGGTCGCCGCGCGTTGCACCACGGTCAGATTGACTCCGGCTTGTTCGCCGCGCTGCGGTCCGGACTCCAGCGACTGGCCGACCTCCACCAGACTTTCGGCGGTGGCCTGCGCCAGGCGCGCGGTGTCCTCGGGTGCATCTCCCGTGGCGGTGATCGTGATCATCGCGGTGTTGGGCTGATTGGTCACGGTCACGGCGGATTCGGCCAGCGATTCCGGCGTGGCGTCCAGACCGAGTTCATCCACCACCGGTTGCAAGACCGAATTGGTCGTGGCCACCTGCGCGTACGAACCGGCACGGGCCATGGCGAACTGTTCACCCATCTGCAGGTCGGTGACCGACTGAGGGTTGGCCACGTTGACGAACACCTGCGCCTGGGACTCGTAGGACTTCGGCATGATCAGGGCAGAACCCGCGCCCGCGATGAGTCCCAGCACCGCGGTCAGAACAACGATCCACCACTGCTGTTTCAAGCAGCGCATGTACTGATTGAGATTCACTCATCTCCCCCTTGAATAAATGCAAACGCTCACGACCCGCGCGAAAGCGGTACGGACCGTTCCCCAAAGTGTTCGCATTCAAAACTGTAACGACACCCCCCAACATCTGGCGCGGCGGGATCGTTGATTTCACGGATTCGTGCCCTTATGTGTGGACGAATCATCAGGGGCGCCGCGCGGTGGCCACTTCCTAGACTGGAGGCGAGACACGCAGGGGAGAGCGTGCTCGTCACTACAGGGGGAATCAACGTGAACGACAACAGGGAAACCGAACTCGAATACCCGCTCATCAGCGTGGTGATTGCGGTGTACAACGGCCAGGACCTGGTGGGTCAGGCCATCAGCAGCGTGCTGCGGCAGACCCATCCGAACATCGAGCTGTTCATCGTGGACGACGGGTCCACGGACCATACATCGCAAGTGCTCGAAGGCTTCGAGGCACTCAGCCGGCCCGGCCGCGAGGTCCGTGTTCTTCGTCAGGACAACGCGGGCTGCGGGGCCGCTCGCAATCAAGCGCTGACCATGGTGACCGGGGATTTCATCACGTTCCTCGACGCGGACGACACGTTGCTTCCGAACCACCTCAGCACGCTCTTGGAACGCTACGAGGAACTCGACACCAACGAGAGCGCGTCCCGAACCGTCGTCTATGCCAACGCCTTCCAATGCACCACGGGCGGGATCAACTCCGGGCGTCTGCAGTACCGCGAGAAGATGCCCGAAGCCGATCAACAGCGCTCGGTGATTCTGGAATACAACATCGGTAGCCTCTACGGATTGTTCCCGCGCTGCTTTTTCACCGAGGTGGGAACTTTCGACCCGGAACAGGTCTTCGTGGAGGACTGGGAACTGTGGCTGCGCGCCATCTACTCCGGCTGGCGTTTCGACCGCGTGGACGAGGTCACGAACATTATTTCGTGGACCGGGGGCTCCATGCAGTCCCAGCGCGATCGCATGGCCGCGGGTGAGGAGCTGGCCCTGCAGAAAACCCTGCGGCGTTTCGACGGAAAATTCAGCACCGAAGAACGTGCCAAACTGCTGCGGCGACTCAACTACGGGTCTCCGCTCGCGGCGGCGTCGGAAGCGGAACAGGCACTGCGTGACGGCCGCGGGGACGACGCCAAGGAGCATCTCAAGCGCGCTGCCGAGATGATGCCCACGCAGCGTCGCGTGCGGGTCAAGTCGGCCATCGCCCATTTACCGGGCGGCACGCGCTGGTTGGTCAACCGGCAACGATCCGTGGACCGCAGCGTGGGGTACAACGAGCAGATGCGCCGCTGAGTCGGCACACGAGTCACGCGAGGTAATGCACGCGGCTAACGCACGCGTGGCCTGCGGGATTGGGAGCTCGCACCGATAGCATCGACTGCGACCCGCCCCGGATGCTCGGGGTTCAGCCTCGATTCCCGGGAGAGTTCATGCACGCCCACGTCGACCTCGGTTCCGTCACGGTCGCCCTCCTGGGGCCTCGACGACTGACGACGACGCTGCGCGACACCTACCAGCGCGCCGCCGCCGGGGTCGTGGAATTCGACCGCCCGGAGGACGTGTCATCGCGATCACTGAGTGGGGTGGGCTACGCGGTCATCGCTGTTCCCGAGACCACGGATTCCGCCGACGCCCTCGATGGCGCTGATGTCTGGCGCGGCGCGCTCGCCACCGCTGGTGCCGCTTTGCCGGTGAGCGTGGAACGAGTTGCCGAACGAACCCGCGGCAGCATCACCCTGGTGGGAGGCGGCCCCGGTGATCCGGGACTGATCACCGCCGCGGGTCTCCACGCGCTCGCGCACGCGGACGTGATTTACGCCGATCGCCTGGCCCCGGCCGTCACCGACGAACTGGCTCCCGGGGTGCGGGTGGTTCCGGTGGGTAAGCGCCCCGGACACCACCCCGTACCCCAGTCCGAGATCCAGACCCAGATTATCGAAGCTGCTCTGGCGGGGGAGACCGTGGTCCGGTTCAAGGGTGGCGACCCCTTCGTGTTCGGGCGCGGGGGCGAAGAACTGCTGGCCTGTCGTGAGGCGGGTGTTGACGTCCATGTGATCCCCGGGATCACCTCCGCCGTGGCCGTTCCCGAGAACGCCGGCATCCCGGTGACCTTCCGTGAACTGAGCCGGTCCTTCACCGTGGTCTCCGGACACGACCCCCTGGACGAGAACGAGCTGGAGCACCTCGCAGGGCTGTCCCGCTCCGGGGCGACCATCGTGCTGCTCATGGGCATGGCCACCCTGCCACAGACCGTCAGCGGGCTGGCCCGTCACGGACTGGCCGGGGAGACACCCTTGGCCGTTCTGGAGAAGGGCTTCAGCCCCGAGGAACGCAGCACCTATACGACCCTCGCCACTGCCGTGGTGGATGCCGCCGCCGCGGGCTGCGCCTCTCCCGCCGTCACCGTGATCGGCCCCGTGGTGCACGCGCTCGCCGACGGCGCTCGGCCGGGCTCGGGCGTGCCGGCGTCGGAGATGCCTACTTCAGACGCCCCTGTTTCAGCTGCGTCGAACGGGGACACACCGGACGCGGGCACACCGGACCCGGGACGGGAAGCGCGGTCATGATGGCCCGTGATGAACCGGCCGCGCAGGCCAATGGTGCTGTCCAAAGAACCGCGCACGCGCGGCCCGTTCTGCTGGCTTGCGCTCACGGCACCGGGAACTCCGAGGGTCAGGCCGCCGTGGCGCAACTCGTCGAGGAGGTCCGCGCGGAACTCGAATCGGTCCGCGTGATCGACACCTGGGTCGACGTCCAGGAACCGAGTCTGACGGACCGCACCCGCGAACTGGCGAGCGAGCCCGCCGTGATCGTTCCGCTGCTGCTTTCGGCCGGGTACCACGTGTACGTGGACATGGCTCGGGCCATCAAGGGGAATCCGGAACATCGAGTGGCTGCGGCCCTCGGACCCGATCCGCGCCTGTCCGTCATCATGGCCCGACGTCTGACCGAGGCCTTGCGAGAACAAGGTGCAGCGCCGATCACCGAGAACGACACCGTGCTCATGGCCGCCGCTGGATCCTCCGAACCTGACGCCGTGCGGGATTGTCGAGTCACCGCTGATCACCTCGCGCATGAGCTCGGTGTGCCGGTTCAGGTGGCCTTCCTCTCGGCGGCAGAACCCACCGTCAGTGACGTAGTCGCGGAGGCCCGCGAATCAGCAGGCAATTTGGCAAGCAACCGGGCCAGCGGCCTAGAAAACGGCCAAGAGCGTGGATCAGAGAGTGGATCGGGGTCCTGCCAAGTGGGCGGCTCAGCAACTGGCCGAGTGAGCACAACTGGCCGGGTCCTGGTGGCCACCTATCTCCTGGCACCGGGGTTCTTCCACAACAAGACCTTGAAAGCCGGCGCCGACATCACCGCTGCACCTCTGCTCTTGCCGGATGCACCCACGCCGCTCGAACTCACCGAACTCGTGATCGAGCACTACGAACAGGCCGTTCACGGATAAGCGACCCAGGGGCCTCAGCGGTGCACGAGCGATCCTCGCGGGTGTTGAACTCGGTAGCGACCGCAGCCTATGCCTCTTCGGCGCGGGCGTGAGCGCACACCGCGCGCACCATGGCTCCCAACCGGAATCGTTCGGGGACCACGGCCAGGACGTCCGACTCTTCCAGGGGCTGAACGCACACGGGTCCGATGGCCACCGCGGTGCAGTGGCCCCCACGCAGTGACTTCACCAGCGATTCGTACGTGCCCGCGGCGCGAGCGGCATCGAATAATGCGTCGACGGCCGGGGCCGCGGTGAACGTCACGTAGTCCACGTCTCCCGAAGCAATCGAGCGGGTCAGATCGGCCAGCCGCGAGCCCTCGTCCGCGGAGGCCCACTGATATGGGGCCACGGTGAGCACGGTGAAGCCAGCGTCCGACAGCCGCATCAGCTGCTCGTCGTCGGTGATGCCGTGCACCTGAACGGCCACCGTGCCGCGGCGGTCCCCGGAGTTCAGTACGTCCACGATCTCGCTGGTGCGCCCGGACTGACCCGTGTACTCGCACGGGATCTGCTTCGATTGCAGCTGCCCCTTGGCCTTGGCACCGCGCGCGTAGACCGCCGTTTCGCGCAGTAAGTGCACCAGGTCGTCACGCAGATCGGCGGTTTCGGCCACGGCCAGCCACCGTTTGAGCCCGTAGCCGGTGGTGATCACGACCGTCTCCGGACGCGAGGCGAGGATGTCGCGGGTGGCGGCCAGAACGGCGTCGTCCTGGTCGGCGGGGACCAGCTTGAGTGCCGGCGCGTGCAGCACCCGGGCGCCTTGCCGTTCGAAAGCGCCCGCCTGTTCATCGGCGCGCCGGTGCGCGGTGATGGCCACGGTGCGGCCGGTCAACGGTGCCTCTGCGTGAGCGTTCATGTCTCCAGCGTACGAGCTGAGCGTGTCTGCGGCGGCGAGTAGGCTTGGGCGCGTCCCCGACACTCTCAGGGGATTTTACCGTCCACACCAGGAGTAGCCCGCACATGTCCCTGACCGGTTTGCACACCGCGCTCACCGAGGACCGCACGTTCGCCAACATCTTTGCGCAGGCGTCCCGCCCGCCGGCCGAACGGTCGAGTGAGACGATCATCAGCGCTCCGGACGGCCTGCGCGCACCCATCCTGGCCCAGATCGTGGCGGGTCTCCACGACGACGCCGCTGGGTCACCTTCCGGTCCCGCCCCCGTGACCTTCGTGGTCACCGCGACCGGCCGTGAGGCCGAGGACCTCGAGGCGGCACTTGCCTCCTATCTGCCGGCAGAGCAGATCATGAACTTCCCGTCGTGGGAAACGCTGCCCCATGAACGGCTGTCCCCGCGTTCGGACACCGTGGGCCAGCGGCTCAGTGTGTTGCGTAAGCTGGCGCACCCGGGATCCGACGAGGCACCGCTGCGCGTGATCGTTGCGCCCGTGCGTTCCGTCCTGCAGCCGGTCGTGGCCGGGCTCGGTGACATGCAGCCCGTGACCCTGGTGGCCGGTGAGGAATACGCCTTCGATCAGCTCATCAAGGACCTGGCCAACGCTGCCTATTCGCGCGTGGACATGGTCACCAAGCGCGGTGAGTTCGCGGTGCGCGGTGGCATCATCGACGTCTTCCCGCCCACCGAGGATCACCCGGTGCGCCTGGAATTCTTCGGTGACGAACTGGACGAAATGCGCTGGTTCGCCGTGGCCGATCAGCGCACGGTGACCGGGGTGGATCACCCCACCAGGATCGTGGCCTCGCCGTGCCGCGAACTGCTGATCACGCCCACGGTGATGTCCCGCGCGGCCAAGCTCAAGGATCAGCTGCCCGGTGGCCGGGAGATCCTCGAACGCATTGCCGGTGGTCAGTACGTGGAGGGTATGGAATCACTTGCTCCGCTGCTCGCGGACGACATGGTCCCTGTGCTGTCCTTGGTGCCCGAGGGATCCATGACCGTGGTGATCGAACCCGAGAAGGTGCGCGCCCGCGCCCACGACCTGGTGGCAACCAATCAGGAATTCCTCATGGCCGCGTGGGAATCGGCCTCCGGCGGCAGTGATGCTCCGTTGGATCTCAACACCGCAGTCGAGTCCGAGGACGGGCAGGAACGCAGCCTGGCCGCCGGATCGTTCCACGAGATCGCGGAGACCCGGCAACTCGCCCTGGACCGATCCGTGGGCTGGTGGTCGATCACCGGACTCAACGTGAACGCCGTGAGCGTGGGTGACATCGACGCAGATTCCACCGAGGAAGAAGTTCGCCTGGCGGACACGGACGCGGACACCCTCAACGTCGCGGCACGGGAACCCGCGCGATTCTCCGGCGACGTGGACGCCATGTTGCAGTTCATGGCGGGTCGCATGGCCGAGGGTTGGCGGGTCGTGCTCGTCACCGACGGACCCGGTCCGCTCGACCGACTGAGCGAGTTGCTGCACGGTGCCCAGATTCCTGCCGCCCATTTCGAATCCATCGACGAGGTGCCCGAGTCGGGGTTGGTGGAACTCACCACGGCGCGTGCCGGTCGAGGGTTCGTTTTCGAGGGGCCGCGGATCGCGCTGCTGACCGAGGCCGATGTTCTGGGTCGTTCCACGGCGTACACCACCCGGGACATGCGCAAACTGCCGCAGCGGCGCAAGCGTAACCAGGTGGACCCACTCACCCTGCAGAAGGGTGATTATGTGGTGCACGAACAGCACGGTATCGGTCAATTCATTGAACTCGTGCAGCGCCCGATCGCCGGTGCGATAATCACCCCGGGTCAGCCCAAGCCCATGCGCGAATACCTCGTGCTCGAATACGCGCCGTCCAAGCGCAACGGTCCCCGGGACCGCTTGTTCGTGCCCACCGACCAGCTCGATCAGGTGAGCACGTACGTGGGCGGGGAAGCGCCGTCGTTGTCCAAGATGGGCGGCTCGGACTGGAACAAGACCAAGCGCAGCGCCAAGAGGGCCGTCAAGGAGATCGCCAACGAGCTGATCCGGTTGTACTCGGCTCGCATGGCGTCCAAGGGGCATCCCTTCGGGCCGGACACCCCGTGGCAGCGTGAGCTGGAACAGGCGTTCCCGTACATCGAAACCCCGGACCAGCTGACCACGATCGACGAGGTCAAGGCGGACATGGAACGCCCCATCCCCATGGACCGCTTGATCTCCGGCGACGTGGGCTACGGCAAGACCGAAGTGGCCGTACGTGCCGCGTTCAAGGCCGTGCAGGACGGCAAACAGGTAGCGGTTCTGGTACCCACCACGCTGCTTGCCCAGCAGCACACCGAGACGTTCGCCGAGCGGTTCTCCGGATTCCCGGTGCGCCTGGCTACTCTGTCCCGGTTCCAGACCGCCAAGGAATCCAAGGCCACGCTGGAAGGCTTGCGATCCGGCGCGGTGGACGTGGTGATCGGTACCCACCGGCTGCTCAGCAAGGAAATGCAGTTCAAGAACCTGGGCCTGGTCATCATCGACGAGGAACAGCGCTTTGGCGTGGAGCACAAGGAGAAGCTCAAGGCCATGCGCACCGACGTGGACGTGCTGGCGATGTCCGCAACGCCCATTCCGCGCACCCTGGAGATGTCCATGACGGGCATCCGCGAGACGTCCACGCTGGCCACCCCGCCCGAGGAACGCCACCCCGTGCTCACCTACGTGGGCCCCTACACCCAGAAGCAGGTGTCCGCGGCCATCCGGCGTGAGCTGATGCGCGAGGGCCAGGTGTTCTTCATTCACAACCGGGTCTCGTCGATCGATGCCCAGGCCAAGGCACTCGCGGAACTCGTACCTGAGGCGCGGATCGCGGTGGCACACGGGCAGATGACCGAGTCCCGGTTGGAGCAGATCATCGTGGACTTCTGGGAGAAGAAGTTCGACGTGCTGGTGTGCACGACCATCGTGGAAACCGGTCTGGACATCGCCAACGCCAACACCCTGATCGTGGACGGCGCGGACCGTTACGGCCTGTCCCAGCTGCATCAGCTGCGCGGCCGTGTGGGGCGTGGCCGCGAACGCGCCTACGCGTACTTCCTGTATCCGGCGGAGAAGCCCCTGAGCGAAACTGCCCTGGAGCGGCTCAAGGCCGTCGCGGCGCACAACGAACTCGGTTCGGGTATGCAGTTGGCCATGAAGGACCTCGAGATCCGTGGTGCGGGCAACCTGCTGGGTGGCGAGCAATCCGGTCACATCGCAGGTGTCGGTTTCGACATGTACCTGCGTCTCGTGGGCGAGGCCGTGGCCGAGTACCGCGGTGATCAGGACCAGGCGCCGTCGGAAATGAAGATCGAACTGCCCGTCAACGCGCACCTGCCGCACGACTACGTACCGGGGGAGCGGTTGCGCCTGGAGGCATACCGCAACATTGCCAATGCCGCCACGGAAGAGGCCGTGGTGGAAGCCGGCGAGGAGCTTCAGGACCGTTACGGACCACTGCCCACCCCGGTCAAGAATTTGTTGGACGTGGCGCGACTGCGCATCTTGGCGCGCGCTTCGGGACTGACGGATGTGGCCACGCAGGGCAACATGATCAGGTTCGCGCCGGCTGACCTGCCGGAGTCGCGAGAGATGCGGCTCAAGCGCATGTACCAGGGTGCGCAGATCAAGGCGATCCCGGGAACCGATCGGCGCATGGTGCTCATTCCCAAACCCAAGACGGACCGGATCGGCGGCAAAGACCTCGTGGACGAAGCGATCCTGGCTTGGGCACGCGAAGTGCTTGACGCGATCTTCCCGGTGACCACGACGCAGCCTCCCAGCGATCAGGACTGAGCTGACGCCCGTGCCGTGTGCTGCACGTCAGACATGCTGTGCGGTGCATGCGCGGAGGTGGCCACCTGCGGGCGCGCGTTGCTGACGTAGTTGTACACCAGCGCGCCCAAGGCCACCAGGATCACCAGAGTCAGCAAGGTCGTGACTATTGTGGCCGCTCGCGAACCGTTCGAATCATGGTTAGATCTGTGTCGCTGGATCGTGTTCTCGCTCAACTGAATGTGCCCCATCATCTGTTCTCCCCCGGGTGCTCCCCTTACCGTCCCGGACCTTCACTATGCTCCGGCAACAGGGGTGGGGGCCAGAGGGAATCGCGAATTTGGGGATAAATCCGCGCAAGTGTGGACAGCTTGAACACGGGTTTGTCCACCATTCGGCGGTTCATTGGGTGAACAGTCTCTAAATTCTTCTCTCGCTTGCTACCGTAGAAGAAGCACTCTGCTCGGTGGGGACCGTGCAGCGTTGGTCAATAGGGGGAAACATGGCGGCTGAGCGCAATACCACTTCTTTTTCTGGAGAGCACAAGGACCATGGTCGCAGTGGTTTAGGGCTGACGGCGGCGGAATTGCGAGGACTACCCGAAGGTAGCGTGGTGGGTTACGCGGCGGGTGCATTCGACCTGTTTCACGTGGGTCACCTCAATATTCTTCGCCAGGCCAAGCGTCACTGTGACTACTTGATCGCCGGAGTTGTCAGCGATGAGATGTTGGAAGTGACCAAGGGCAGGGCACCGGTGGTGCCCGCTGCCGAACGCGCGGAAATCGTGTCCCACGTGAAATTCGTGGACGAGGTGCACGTCGAGTCGGTCGAGGACAAATTGGATACCTGGGCTCACGTGCGGTTCGACCTGTTCTTCAAGGGCGACGACTGGAAGGGTACCCCGCGTGGTCGGGACCTCGAAGCGCGCTTCTCGGAAGTGGGCGTGGAGGTTGTGTACTTCCCGTACACGGTGCACACCTCGTCCACGAGACTTCGGACAGCCTTGGACTTGTTGAGTGCACCGGCGGGTGGGAACACCTCGCAGACACTCGGGGACGGTGCCCAGGTCCGCTCCTGAAACGCCCCTAGGATTAGCGATTATGGGAAAACTTCTTGTCACTGGTGGTGCCGGTTTCATCGGATCCAATTTCGTCCGTCATGTGCTCGAACACACCGAGCATTCCGTGACGGTATTGGACAAACTCACCTACGCGGGTAATCGAGCCAGCCTGGAAGGATTGGACCCGCAACGTTGCGAATTGGTCGTGGGAGATATTGCGGATCCCGATCTCGTGGATTCTTTGATCAAAGATTCTGACGCAGTGGTGCATTTCGCAGCAGAATCACACAACGACAATTCTCTGCGGGACCCGTGGCCATTCGTCCACACCAATCTGATCGGAACGTACACGCTGCTGGAAGCAGTGCGCCGCCACGGAACGCGATTCCACCATGTATCCACGGACGAGGTGTTCGGGGACCTCGAGCTGAATGACCCGGCCAAGTTCACGGAGGAGACTCCCTACAACCCGTCCAGCCCATATTCCTCGACCAAGGCGGGATCGGACCAGTTGGTCCGTGCGTGGGTGCGATCCTTCGGCGTTGCGGCCACGCTGTCAAATTGCTCCAACAACTACGGTCCGTACCAGCACGTGGAGAAGTTCATTCCGCGTCAGATCACCAACGTGCTCAGCGGCAGCAAACCCAAGCTCTACGGTGCGGGCCA